>OGZH01001847.1_pt1 | contig 12590 bp, 7 predicted proteins | sample 1576741 | NCBI WGS metagenome assembly OGZH01 (sample SAMEA3541560, study PRJEB24748) | human gut metagenome | biome: human gut; feature: human-associated habitat; material: faeces | place: China | collected 2012 | reverse complement strand
CCAGTGCCGTAGCAGCAAGTTCACCTTCCAACTGTCCGGAAACCGTCAGACTGGTTTGCTTACCAAAGAAGTCGTCATCATAAATGATGGAACCGGCTTCATCTTTCTTCAAATCATAGAGGTTCTTCGTCGTTACCTGAAACATCTGTCCGGCACCTTCACAGTCAGATGCCGTAATGATAGGTGTATGGAAATAAACGAAGCCTTTCTGATGAAAGAAAGTATGGATAGCTATCGCCATGTTATGACGGATGCGGAACACCGCACCGAAAGTATTCGTACGGGGACGCAGGTGAGCAATCTCACGCAGGAATTCCAGCGTATGACCTTTCTTCTGCAAAGGATATGTATTATCACAAGTACCCAGCACTTCAATCTCACGAGCTTGAATCTCAGCCTTCTGACCGGAACCTACTGACTCCGTCAATTCACCGTTCACACTCAGACAGGCACCGGTGGTAATATCTTTCAGCATCTCCTCATCAAAGTTTGCCAAATCTACTACAACCTGCACATTATTTATTGTAGAACCGTCATTCAGGGCGATAAAATTAACTTGTTTACTACCTCTGCGGGTACGAACCCAGCCTTTCACGTTGACCATAGCGCCGAAATCTTCGCGCTTCAACACGTCAACAATCTTTGTTCTACTAATCTTTTCCATAAATTTGTGTTAAACCTCTATATTATATAATTACTCAAAAGAGCCCATGCGCAGGTAGTTTACTTCCTGTTCGCTCAAATAGCGCCATTCACCACGACGTAAGCCTTTCTTAGTCAGTCCGGCAAAGAATACGCGGTCGAGTTTCACTACCTTGTAACCCAGTGACTCAAATATACGACGAACAATACGGTTCTTACCTGAGTGAATTTCAATACCCACTTCATCCCGTCTAACATCATCCGTATAACTGATAGCATCTGCATGGATTTCACCGTCATCCAACTGAATACCGGCTGCAATCTGATCCATATCAGCTTTCGTCACATTTTTATCTGTATGTACGTGATAAATCTTCTTCTTCAGGAACTTCGGATGTGTCAGTTTGGAAGCCAAGTCACCGTCGTTCGTCAGCAACAACACACCTGTAGTGTTACGGTCCAGACGACCTACCGGATAAATACGCTCATCGCAAGCACCCTTCACCAAATCCATTACTGTACGACGTGCCTGCGGATCATCCGAGGTAGTCACAGTGTCTTTCGGCTTATTCAGCAAGATATAAATCTTACGTTCAATGCTCACCATCTGATCATGGAACTTCACTTCGTCAGCACGTTTGATCTTAGTTCCGAGTTCTGTAACCACTACTCCATTTACTGAAACCACACCTGCCGTGATGAATTCATCCGCCTCACGACGAGAGCAGACACCTGCATTAGCCAGGAACTTGTTCAAACGGATCGGTTCATTAGGATCCGTAAACTGTTCCTTATATTCTATCTGTTTCTTACGGCTGTACTTTGCATTCGGATCATAATCCGGCGTACGACGCTGCTGGGGACGACCATATCCGCCTCTTCCGCCATCCGGATTGAAGCGTGGACGCTGCGGGCGGTCGCCATAAGAAGAACCTCCATAAGAAGAGCCACCATAAGAACGTTGTGGACGATCACCACCATCACCGCTATTATAGCGAGGACGATAAGGACGGTCACCACCACTGTTGTTTCCATAAGAAGGACGTTGCGGACGATCGCCGCCTTCACGATTATAGGACGGACGATCACCATACGAGCGTTGCGGACGATCGCCACCCTCGCGATTGTAAGACGGGCGGTCACCATAAGAACGTTGTGGACGTTCACCACCTTCAGCATTAGGGTTAAAGCGCGGGCGATACGGGCGATCACTGCTGTAAGCACGCTGTGGGCGTTCGCCACTCTCGCTGTTAAAACGCGGACGATAGGGTCGGTCACCACCTTCACGGTTGTAAGACGGACGGCTGTAATTGTTTTCTCTTTCAAATCTGTTGCCTGAATTCTCCTCACTGGAAGAATCGTCACGCCAATTTTCGTTTTCTGTACTCATTGTTTTATTCGAATAAAATTAAACGTTGGCCTCACGGCCATTCTATTATCACTCTTATACCTTATATTATATATGTATACTATATTAACAATCGCCGGATTTAAAATGTTGGCTTCATTATACAGCTAAATTTAATATTTCCAGCTTAGATTCCTGTATATGTATGAGGAGTAATCGCACGCAATTCTTTCTTTATTTCCTCATCTACATTCAAACCTTCAATAAATTCCTTTATAGAAGCTTCCGTAATAGCCTGATTAGTGCGGGTTAAGGCCTTCAACGCCTCGTACGGATGCGGATATGCTTCACGGCGCAGAATTGTCTGAATAGCCTCAGCTACCACACTCCAGCAATTATCCAGATCGCGATAGATAGCCGTTTCGTTCAGCAACAATTTACGCAAACCTTTCAATGAGCTCTGAATGGCAATTACGATATGTCCGAACGGAACGCCTACGTTACGCAATACGGTAGAATCCGTCAGGTCACGTTGTAAGCGGGACACAGGCAGTTTCACCGACAAATGTTCCAGAATGGCACTTGCCACACCCAGATTACCTTCCGCATTTTCAAAGTCAATCGGATTCACTTTGTGCGGCATGGCGCTGGAACCTACTTCACCGGCTTTAATCTTCTGCTTGAAATATTCCATGGAAATATATTGCCAGAAGTCACGGTTCATATCGATCATTACCGTATTTATGCGCTTCATAGCATCGAATACAGCAGACAGATTATCATAATTAGAAATCTGCGTAGTATATTCTTCACGTTCCAAACCCAGTTTTTCAGCAACAAACCGGTTACCAAATGCTTTCCAGTCGAACTCCGGATAAGCCACATGATGCGCATTGTAATTTCCGGTAGCACCACCGAACTTGGCAGTAAGCGGACAAGACTTCAAAGTAGCCAGCTGGCGTTCAAGACGATATACAAATACCATCACCTCTTTTCCCAAACGAGTAGGTGAAGCCGGCTGACCGTGTGTCTTGGCAAGCATAGGAATAGCCGTCCATTCTTCCGCATACGTACGAAGTTGCGCAATCAGTTCCTCTATTTGTGGATAATAAACCTGTTCCAAAGCCTCTTTGATAGACAAAGGAACGGAAGTATTATTGATATCCTGTGAAGTCAATCCGAAATGAATAAACTCTTTGTAGTCATCCATTCCACCCATTTTATCAAACTCTTCTTTCAGGAAATATTCTACGGCTTTTACATCATGGTTCGTTACGCTCTCAATATCTTTGATACGCTGCGCGTCAGCTTCAGAGAAGTTACGATAGATATTTCTTAATGTTTCAAATACGTTTTTGTCTACGCCTTTTAATTGCGGCAAAGGCAATTCGCACAAGGTGATGAAGTATTCCACTTCCACTTGCACACGGTATTTTATCAAGGCAAATTCCGAGAAGTAAGCTGCCAAAGCATCTGTTTTTCCTCTGTATCGACCATCAATCGGAGAGATAGCAGTAAGTAAATCAAGTTCCATACGTGTATATTAGATAATTATCGAGCCGCAAAATTAGCTTTTTTTTCTGAGTAATAAGCCATAAAGGGGAAAGAAAGTTAAGTAAGGAAGTTAACAGATAAAAAAAAATAGCCTTACAACAGCTTGTAAGACCACTCATTATAGAAATCGGATGTGGGCGCTGAGGGATTCGAACCCCCGACCCTCTGGGTGTAAACCAGATGCTCTGAACCAGCTGAGCTAAGCGCCCGTACACTTCCGTTTCAAAAGCGATGCAAAGGTACGGTTTTTTTTGAAACCTCCAAACATTTTGCATATTATTTTTCAAGAAACTTTTTATCAAAAGTAAAAACCAACTGATTATCAACAAATAATGAAAAAAGTTTTTTTTCATGCAACTTTCCCTTCTCCAAGCCTGTCCACTAAACAGAACAAGATAAAGCCAACAATGTGGGAACACTCAAATCCGGGAAATAAGATTCCCGGTCAAGCCTGCTTACGGATAAGGCGCGCCGGATTCCCGACTGCAACACTGTCGTCGGGAATATCTTTCGTCACGACGCTTCCCGCTCCTATCACACAACGGTTGCCAATCGTCACACCGGGACAAATGACAGCACCGCCGCCAATCCAGCAATCCTCGCCGATCGTAACCGGATAAGCATACTCTTTCGAACCGCGACGCTCCAGATAATTCATCGGATGATGCGGTGTATAAATCTGTACGCAAGGGCCGACTAGCGTATGGGCACCGATTGTGATATACCCTCCGTCCAGAAAAGTACAGTTGGCATTGACAAAGACGTGTTCGCCCAACTTTATCCCGTCTCCGTGATCGCAATGGAAAGGAGGACAGATCACCGAAGTTTCAGGAATACCCGGCACCAGTTCTTCCAGCAATTCTCTGTACCCGTCATCATACGTGCTCAACCCGCGCATGATCGCCAGCAACTTCTTGGCATGCTCAAAACGCACCTGCAACTCCGGCGCGGACATATCAGCCAACTGGCTGCTACGCATCTTCTCTACTTCTGTCATATTCCTTATTCTCCCATCCCATTAATAAATACCAATTTCCTTTCATCCGAAAGCGATTCGTCAAACTCGAACCCTTCCCACGAGAATCCTTTCAGTTCCTCCGGATTTCCGATCTTATTTTTCAATATGAAACGTGTCATCTCGCCACGGGACATCTTGGTATACACCACTATCGTAGCCAGCTTTCCATTCTTCCAGACATGAAATTCGGGAGTGACCACACGGACTTCGCTCTCCACCCGCTTCCAGTCAAACAGGCTTTTCATCTCGTCACTGGCAAGATTACACAAGATTCCTCCTGCCGATCGGATGTCCTCTATGAACGTATCCGTCAGACGCGACCGCCAATAAAAAAACAAGGTCTGATTCCCCAATTCCGGCAATACGACATCTCCTTCCAGCCGATAAGCACGAATCACGTCCAAAGGACGCAACAGACCGTAACAGAAAGAAGTCAGCCGCAAATGTTCCTGCGCATACCCGAAATCTTCTGCAGAGAAGTCCTTCGGATTCAGCCGTTTGAATACAATGCCGGTATATGCCAGCAAAGCAGGCAATTCCGGAGTGGCTTCCGCATGAAAAGCCTGATAACGTTTATAATTCTCCACAGCAATCTTTGCGTTTACACGCAGCAGACGTTCTAATTCGTCTACAGAAAACTGGGACATCTGCAACGCTATTTCCGCCGCTTCCTTCTGAAAACGGGGGCTCGTAGTCAAAGGGACTTTCACCTTCGACACCGCACTCATCGTCTTGGCACAAGATAGAAGTACTAACATTCTGAATCGGGTTTAATCATTTTGAAAAACACAAAAATAAAAAATAAATAGCTTCACTTGTTGACAGATATCCAAATTATGCCTACTTTCAGCCAATAATTAACTATAATCATTTATTAATTAACAAAAACACAAAAATCCCCCTTATGAGAAACAAGTTTGTATCTTTGCAAGCTCTGGCCTTATTGGTCATCTTTTGTCTGACGGGTAGCTTAACCCGTGCCGCTGTCAACCCGAAACCGTTTGTTGTCCCCGAACTCAAACAATGGACGGGAAAAGACGGTAACTTCACTCCGGGAAAAGACGCCCGAATCGTCTGCACTTCCCAAAATCCCGAATTACTGAGAATAGCCCGAATGTTTGCCGACGATTATCAACAGATGTTCGGGCAGACATTAAGCGTAGCACAAGGCAAAGCCACGTCCGGCGATTTCGTCCTATCCTTGTCGGCAGACAAGAAGCTCGGTGAGGAAGGTTACGCCATCAAGATAACCGACCGTGTAGCCATCTCCGCTCCCACCCCGACCGGTCTTTACTGGAGCACACGCACACTCCTGCAACTGGCGGAACAAAATCAGGAACGCTCACTCCCGCAAGGAACGATTCGTGATTATCCCGATTATCCGCTTCGCGGTTTCATGATAGACTGTGGCCGTAAGTTCATTCCGATGGCTTATCTGCAGGACTTGGTGAAAATCATGGCTTACTACAAAATGAACACCCTGCAAGTCCATCTGAACGATAATGGATTCAAGCAATACTTCGAGCACAACTGGGACAAGACTTACGCTGCTTTCCGGCTGGAATCGGAGACTTATCCGGGATTGACAGCCCGTGACGGCTCGTACTCCAAGAAAGAATTCATCGATTTCCAGAAACAGGCGGCATCCAACTTCGTGGAAATCATTCCGGAAATTGACGTTCCCGCCCACTCACTGGCTCTCACCCATTACAAACCGGAAATCGGAAGCAAGGAGTACGGCATGGATCATCTCGACTTGTTCAAGCCGGAAACTTACGAATTCGTAGATGCTCTGTTCAAAGAATATCTGGAAGGCGACAATCCGGTATTCGTAGGCAAGCGTGTACATATCGGTACAGACGAATACTCGAACGCGAAGAAAGACGTGGTAGAAAAATTCCGTGCTTTCACCGACCATTACATCCGTTTTGTGGAAGGTTTCGGCAAGCAAGCAGTTGTATGGGGCGCGCTCAGCCATGCCAAAGGCGATACGCCCGTCAAATCAGAAAATGTCGTCATGAATGCTTGGTACAACGGATACGCCGATCCGGCAACCATGATCAAAGACGGATATCAACTGATCAGTATTCCGGACGGACTGGTATATATCGTTCCGAAAGCCGGCTACTATTATGATTACCTCAACGAACCATACTTATATAAGGAGTGGACACCCGCCCATATCGGCAAAGCTGTATTCGACGAAAAACATCCTTCCATTCTTGGCGGTATGTTTGCCATCTGGAACGACCATGTCGGCAACGGTATCTCGGTGAAAGACATCCATCACCGTATATTCTCGCCCCTGCAAACACTCTCTGTAAAGATGTGGACAGGCGCTCAAACAGGCATTCCTTATGAAACATTCAATGAAAAACGTGCCCTCCTCAGCGAAGCGCCCGGAGTCAACCAACTGGCAAGAATCGGCAAAAAGCCGGAATTGGTATACGAACGTTCCACAGTCGCTCCCGGCAGCACTTCCGATTATCCGGAAATTGGCTATAATTACACTGTCAGTTTCGACATTACCGGAGCAAAAGAAAGTGAAGGAACCGAATTGTTCCGTTCGCCTAACGCCGTATTCTATCTGTCAGACCCTATTCGGGGGATGATGGGATTTGCACGCGACGGCTATCTGAATACCTTCCCCTACAAAGTGAATCCAGGAGAAAAAGCAACAATTCAGATAGAAGGAAACAATTGCAGTACAACGCTGAGAGTCAACGGTAAAGTGGTTGATGAAATGAATACGCAGAAACTTTACTTTAATGCGGGAAAAGATTCAATGAACTATGTACGTACACTAGTTTTCCCGCTGGAGAAAGCAGGAAACTTTAATAGTAAGGTACAGAATCTGAAAGTATACAATTATTGCGTAAGCAAACCATAAGATTTAGATACGGATTACACAGATTTCACATTTTTTTAGCGGTACAATCTACCAAAAACCGTATCAATCTGTGTAATCCGCTTCTGGAAGAAGCACAATCATTCATTTCATTTACGTACGGATTTGAGCAAAATGATAGTAATAGTATCTTAAAATGGGGGTGCCCCCAATGGAGATACTACTGTTTCATTCATTTTTGAACCGTTACGAATCAATTTAAACCTGTATAACCAAAAGCTACACAAACGTTTCTTCCCTAAGCAATAAAACGCTTTTTTATTGTCACTTATCACTTTTCGAAGTTAACTAACTGATTATAAACATATCATCGGTGATAATAAGCGGTGATAATACGGTGACAATAGCTACATCCATACATTTTATTGTCACTTCCCTCCCAATCTCACTGTTCATCTCACCTACTGCTATCTCCCCATCAAGCCTACTTCATCCGAGTCCTGATCCTACGCAACAAATACCGTATACTACCGGTATCTTTCTCTTATAGTGCCTTTATTGTTCCATTAAGACACCGATCTCTTTAGTTGTTCACGGCCGTGGCAAGTATTGTTCACGGTCGTGACAAGAGTTGATCACAGCCATGAGCAGACCTGTTCACGGCCGTGAAGAGCTAAAGAGAACGGCACTCTATTCCTACTTTCCTTATAGGAAAAAGCAAGTATATAAGGAGCTGAAGAGAACATTAGCACTATCTTACGACTCATTACACCGCAGACAACAAACAAAAAGAAGAGTCATATCTACAAAAGAAGAGACTCCCTCTTTGGTATGCCAAAGAGAGAGTCTCCTCAATATATATACAGCTAAAGCAGTTTATTTATATTCCTGCCAGCTCTTAATCTGAATATCACTCAGTTTCAGTTCACAGAATGCTTCGATGAAAGCACTTGCCAGACGGGCATTGGTGATCAACGGAATGTTATGGTCGATAGCACCACGACGGATACGGTAACCATTCGTCAACTCACGTTTGCTGTGGTTCTTCGGAATGTTGACGATCAAGTCGAACTTATGGTCAGCGATCATCTTCATCACGTTGTTTTCAGCACCCGGTTTTTCATCCGGCCAGTAAACCGGAGTCGTTTCTACACCGTGAGCGTTCAGGAATGCAGCCGTTCCGGCAGTAGCATAAATCTGATATCCCTTGGCAAACAACATACGGCTCGCATCCAGCAAATCTACTTTAGACTTCATAGCACCGGAAGAGAACATCACCGCCTTTTCCGGAATCTTGAATCCTGTAGCGATCATTGCGTTCAGCAATGCTTCAGAGAAATCGTCGCCGATACAACCTACTTCACCGGTAGAAGACATATCCACGCCCAAAACAGGGTCAGCCTTGTGAAGACGGGAGAAAGAGAACTGAGAAGCTTTCACACCGATCCAATCGATGTCGAACGCAGTCTTGTCCGGCTGGCTGTACGGAGCATCCAGCATGATGCGGGTAGCTGTTTCGATAAAGTTGCGTTTCAGCACCTTAGATACGAACGGGAAGCTACGGGAAGCACGCAGGTTACATTCAATTACCTTCACCTCGTTGTTGCGGGCAAGGAACTGGATGTTGAACGGACCGGAGATATTCAGTTCTTTAGCAATCTGACGGCTGATCTTCTTGATGCGGCGGGCAGTTGCAAAGTAAATCTTCTGTGCTGGGAATACCAGTGTAGCGTCACCGGAGTGTACACCGGCAAATTCTACGTGCTCGGAAATAGCGTATTCAACCACTTCACCGTTCTGAGCTACCGCGTCGAACTCAATTTCCTTTGTATTTTCGAGGAACTGAGAAACAACTACCGGATATTCTTTAGATACTTCGGCAGCCATCTTCAGGAAGTTTTCCAGTTCTTCGTCATCGTAGCAAACGTTCATAGCCGCACCCGAGAGTACGTAAGAAGGACGAACCAATACCGGATAACCTACTTTTTCTACAAATCCCTTCACTTCTTCAAGGCTGGTCAGTTCCATCCAAGCCGGCTGGTCGATGCCAAGCTGGTCGAGCATTGCCGAGAACTTGTTACGGTTTTCGGCACGGTCGATGGAAACCGGAGAAGTACCCAGTACAGGAACTGACTGGCGATACAACTTCATAGCCAGATTGTTCGGAATCTGTCCGCCTACGGATACGATCACACCGCGCGGTTGTTCAAGGTCGATCACGTCAAGTACACGTTCGAAAGAGAGTTCGTCGAAGTACAGACGGTCGCACATATCGTAGTCAGTAGAAACCGTTTCGGGGTTGTAGTTGATCATGATAGACTTGTAACCCAGTTTGCGGGCAGTCTGAACTGCGTTCACCGAGCACCAGTCAAATTCAACCGAGCTACCGATACGGTAAGCGCCCGAACCCAGTACGACTACTGATTTCTCATTCTTATAATAGTTTACATCGTAACCTTCTACCGCATAAGTCATATACAGGTAGTTAGTCAGTTCCGGATGTTCGGAAGCAACAGTATTGATACGTTTTACTGCCGGAAGGATGCCCAGGGCTTTACGGTGAGCGCGTACTGCCAGATTTTCCTTTTCCATGTTGCCGGTCGGGTTCAGTACGAAGCGGGCAATCTGGAAGTCAGAGAAACCAAGGATTTTAGCTTCGCGCATCACGTCAGCCGGAATATCTTCCACCTTATTATATGTAGACAGTTTTGCCTTGTAGTCAACAATGTTCTTCAGCTTGCCGAGGAACCAAGGATCGATCTTAGTCAGTTCGTGGATGCGGTCGATGGAATATCCCTCTTCCATAGCTTGTGCGATGGAGAAGATACGCAAGTCTGTCGGACGTGAAAGTTCTTTGTCGAGGTCGTCGAAGTGTACATCATCATTACCGACAAAACCGTGCATGCCTTGTCCGATCATACGAAGACCTTTCTGGATGATTTCTTCGAAAGAGCGGCCGATAGACATGATTTCACCTACCGACTTCATGCTTGAACCGATTTCGCGGGATACACCGGCGAATTTCGTCAAGTCCCAACGAGGGATTTTACAGATATAGTAGTCCAGTTGCGGAGCAAGATATGCAGAGTTCGGAGTGCCCATTTCACCGATCTGGTCGAGTGAGTAACCCAATGCGATCTTGGCGGCAACGAATGCCAGCGGATAACCGGTAGCCTTGGATGCCAGCGCGGAAGAACGGCTCAGACGAGCATTTACTTCGATCACACGGTAGTCGTCCGTATCTGAGTTGAACGCATACTGGATGTTACATTCACCTACGATGCCGAGGTGACGGATACATTTCGTAGACAGTTCCTGCAACAGTTTCAGTTCTTTGTCGTCCAATGAGCAGGTCGGAGCTACTACGATAGATTCACCGGTGTGGATACCCAGCGGGTCGAAGTTTTCCATGCTGGCTACAGTGAAGCAGTGGTCGTTCGCGTCGCGGATCACTTCAAACTCGATTTCTTTCCAGCCTTTCAGAGATTCTTCTACCAGGATCTGTTTGGAGAAGGCGAAAGAGCTTTCGGCCAGTTTCAGGAATTCTTCTTCGTTAGCGCAGATACCGCTACCCAGACCTCCCAACGCGTAAGCCGAACGTACCATCACCGGATAACCGATCTTGCGGGCAGCAGCAATGGCATCCTCCATGCTTTCTACCGCCTGACTTACCGGAGTCTTCATATTGATTTCATCCAGTTTCTTCACGAACAGGTCACGGTCTTCCGTGTACATGATAGCTTCTACCGATGTACCGAGTACTTTCACTCCATATTTATCAAGAATACCTTGTGTGTACAGTTCGGCGCCGCAGTTCAATGCAGTCTGTCCGCCAAATGCCAGCAGGATGCCGTCGGGACGTTCTTTCTTGATAATCTCTTCTACGAAATAAGTAGTTACGGGAAGGAAATACACTTTATCGGCAATTCCTTCAGAAGTCTGAATGGTTGCGATGTTCGGGTTTACCAATACTGAGCTGATACCTTCTTCTTTCAAAGCTTTCAGTGCTTGTGAGCCTGAGTAGTCGAACTCTCCGGCTTGTCCGATTTTGAGTGCTCCAGAACCCAAAACGAGAACTTTCTTGATTTCCTTTTCCATTTCTTTTGTTGTTATAGTAAGTTGTTATTTCTAAGTTTTGCCAATAAAAAAAATGCGTTACCCTCGTAAAAGGATTAACGCATTACCAAAGAACTAAAATATCGTTTTTGGAGAAAAAAGAAGAAGGTTGTTGATTCCGGGTGGAAAACATCCGAATGTAGATAATACTTACTTCTTATTTCTTGTTGATTCATTGTCGATTTCAAAATTTGTGCAAAGTAACGACATATTTCTAAAACTACAAAGAATTTGAAGAAGAATATTCTCTTTTATTTGCTTTGTTGCTGTGAAAACAGGCACCGTCCCCCTGCCATCTGATACCAAAAGCCAGCAATAGTAAGCATTAGTAACGAAGTAGCTCCATTTTGACGCATCTTTCATTTTTTATCCTTATCTTTGTCGCTAAATCTATTATAATAAGGTAACAACAATGGGAAAAGAAAAAATCATACTCACCGGTGACCGCCCTACCGGGAGACTTCATATCGGACACTATGTAGGTTCATTGAAGCGCAGAGTTGACCTGCAGGATGCAGGTGATTATAGTAAGATGTTTATCTTTATTGCCGATCACAATCGTTCCCACCACAAGCAGCACATAATTTAGCTCAATCTCATAGGTAAGCGCAAGTCCAAGCACCACACCAAGCATTCCTATTAAAAAATAGATAACGCGCAGCAGCAAAAACAATCGCTCATGAAACTTGCCGTGAGTCCGGATTCGGTCAGCCTGAACAACCTGCTCGACCAGAATGCCCTTCTCTTCGTTTTCCATGAAGTTCCTCCTTCGTTGCAAATTAAATATACAATTTAATTATGACAGTTAATTTTATCATATCTCAATCAATTCATGAATCTCGTTAATTGTAAGAATTGATTTTCTTGTACCATCTGATGACAAAAAGTCACCTAATTGTTCATCTTTATTCGTATCCATACAGCTTATTGCAATCATACGGTACAGCGGTGTACTGCGGCTGCTTTTATACTCCTCCCAGTACAGCTTGTCAGTTCTTTTTGCACTGACAAGAAGCTTACTCATAACAGCTGTAATGTCATCCATTCCTTTAATCAGATGTTCT
>OGZH01001843.1_pt1 | contig 12594 bp, 11 predicted proteins | sample 1576741 | NCBI WGS metagenome assembly OGZH01 (sample SAMEA3541560, study PRJEB24748) | human gut metagenome | biome: human gut; feature: human-associated habitat; material: faeces | place: China | collected 2012 | reverse complement strand
TATCCAGCCGTTCCGGTGTGCAAAAAGTGTGCAAAAATGTGCAGAGCCAAAATCAGCACCTTAAAACAGGTATCGGATTTTTATGCAATTGGGTGAAAACAGGTCTGTTTCATCCGGCGAAAGGCACACTCTATATCACCAATTTATACCACACATCAAATGTACATCAACAATTTGATTCTTGGCAGGGATATGGACAATCGAACTGACACCGCCTTATATAAAAGGAGTTTTACCATGAACAAATTGCTTTCCTGCCGCTACAACATGGACACCAACCGGATAGAAGCCCAGTTCGCTGATAGCTCTGCCGTTGCCATCGACTGCATCGCCATCGAGGACGAGTACGGCAACACCCCTACACAGCGGGCTGAACTGGACTGGCTGCTGTACAACAAACCACTGGAATATGCACAGCTTGTGCTGAGTGGCGAGATGGAACACTATCTCTCGCTTGGCTGTGAGCACGGCAGACTGGAAGATTAAGCGCCCCCTAAAGAACACGATGCTCACCGACCTATGGTTTGCCATAAGCTGGTGGGCATCGCTTCTTATCCATAAGCAACTCGCTCTTTTCGGCTAACGCTTTTTTATTCGTAAATGTTTCCCTTGCAGAATCTAGTCAGATTCTCTATAATAAGAAAGAACTTTATAAATCTTCTTTCAAATGTAAAACCCGCTCTTGGAGGTGAATCATCCTATGACCGGCAGCGGAGCAAATAACCGCGATGTTAAAAAAATCAACCGCATCCGAACGATTCGCAGCATTTTTTCCTGCGACCGAATCTCGCAGCCGGAGCTTGCGGCAAAAGTCAACAACAGCTGGCCGACCGTATTGCAGAATGTCAAAGAACTGATGGCGATGGGACTGGTGCAGGAGGTCGGCACCTTTGAATCCACCGGCGGGCGCAAGGCGAGAGCATTCGCTCCTGTACGGGATGCCAGACTTGCGGTCGGACTGGAGATCACCCAGAATCATGTCGGAGCAGTTCTGGTCGATCTGTCCGGTAACCTTCTCCGCTATGAGCGTAAAAAGCGTCTTTATGAGCGGTCGGACACCTATGCGGAAATGCTTGCCGGAATCGTGCAGGGGCTGATCGAAAAAGAGGGCTACCCGGTGGAAAAAATTCTGGGTGTCGGCATTTCGCTGCCCGGTATTCTGGACAAAGAGGGGCAGACATTGGTTTACTCTCATGCCTTGGGTCTGCGGAATGTTCCTACCGAAGAATTCAGCCGTTACATCCCGTTCTCCTGCCGGTTCATCAATGACGCGAACGCTGCCGGACTTGCTGAAGTGCGCGACCTCGAATCTCCCCGCAGCCTTGTCTACCTTTCTCTGAGCAACAGTGTCGGTGGTGCGATTCTGACCGGTGGAGCGCTCTATGGCGGCGACCATCTTCGTGCCGGAGAGTTCGGGCACAACACGCTCGTTCCCGATGGCCGCCCCTGCTACTGCGGAAAAAAGGGCTGTCTGGATGCCTATTGCTCTGCAAAAGTCCTCTCCCGACTGACTGACGGAAATCTTGCACTATTCTTTGATGGGTTGCGCTCTGGCGATGCAGCTTTGCAAACGGCATGGAATGAATACCTTTCTTACCTTGCTGTAGCAGTCAATAATCTGCGCATGACCTTCGACTGTGATGTAATTGTTGGCGGCTACGTTGGCGGATTTCTGGCAGAGTTTGGCGAACCGCTCCGGGAAATGCTGGTCGAGCGTAATACGTTTGAGCCGGACAGTTCCTACCTGAAGTTCAGCCGCTATAAGCTGGAAGCCTCTGCGCTGGGAGCCGCTCTGCTCCATATCGAAGCCTTCATTCAGAACCTATAAACCTTCCCATCGAGGACGGCACCTGCCGTCCTCGATTTTTTGCACAATTCCGCCGCTTTTTCCTTGTGCAGTTCTCCGAATCTGCGAAAAAGGGCTTGACTTTGGTTGTGCGGTGTGCTAATTTGTAGTTACATTCATAAACACTTTATAAAAGTTAATAAGTAAACAAAAACGGAGGTCATCTTATGAAAGGCACAATGAAAGTTGCAGTCATGAACGGCATCGGCAAGATGGGCTACACCACCTGCCCGATCCCCACACCCAAAGAGGACGAAGTTCTGGTCAAGCTGGAATATGTTGGCATCTGCGGCAGCGATATGCACTACTATGAAACGGGTGCGATCGGCAATTATGTAGTCAAGCCGCCGTTCGTGCTGGGCCACGAGCCGGGCGGCACAGTCGTGGAAGTTGGCAGTGCTGTCAAGCATCTGAAAGTCGGCGACCGCGTTGCGCTGGAGCCGGGCAAGACCTGCGGTCACTGCAAGTTCTGCCGTGAGGGCAAATACAACCTCTGCCCGGATGTCGTGTTCTTCGCTACTCCGCCGGTAGACGGTGTTTTTCAGGAGTATGTGGCCCATGAAGCAAACCTCTGCTTCAAGCTGCCGGACAACGTAAGCACCATGGAAGGTGCGCTGATCGAGCCTCTGGCTGTTGGTTTCCACGCAGCCAATCAGGGCGGTGCTCATGCCGGTCAGACTGCGGTGGTCATGGGTGCAGGCTGCATTGGTCTGGTCTCCATGATGGCGCTGAAAGCCGAGGGTGTTTCCCGTGTTTACGTTGTGGATATCATGCAGAAGCGTCTGGATAAGGCTCTTGAACTGGGTGCAGACGGTGTGATCAACAGCCGCGAAAAGGATGCCGTCCAAACGATTCTCGACCTGACCGATGGTCTGGGCTGCGACCTCGTTATCGAGACTGCTGGTACAGAAATCACTACCCGCCAGGCCATTGAGATGGCGCAGAAGGGCGCAAACATCGTTCTGGTTGGTTACTCCAAATCCGGCGAGATGACCCTGCCTATGAGCCTTGCACTGGACAAGGAACTGACCTTCAAGACCGTGTTCCGTTATCGCCACATTTACCCCATGGCGATCGATGCCGTTGCTTCCGGCAAAATCAACCTGAAGGGCATTGTGACCAACATCTTTGACTTTGACGACATCCAGAATGCCATGGACAAGAGCATTTCGGACAAGGCCAACATCGTCAAAGCAGTGGTGAAGATTGCGGAGGCAACGAAGGTATGAGTTTTCCGCAGGTTCTGACCGGTGTGGCGCACATTGGCATCCCGACAAATGATCTCGACAAGACCATTGCATTTTACAAGAAGCTGGGGTTTGTTTCTGCGCTGGAAACGGTAAACAAAGCCGCCGGGGAGCGCGTTGCGTTTCTTCAGCTTGGCGATCTGATGATCGAAACCTATGAAAACCATCGTGCGGCGGAAAAGGCCGGAGCAATCGACCATGTAGCTCTGGCAACGACCGATATCGAAGCCGCCTTTGCTGCAGCAAAAGAGGCAGGGATGCACCTGCTGCATTCCAGCATCCAGTCACTGCCGTTCTGGGAAAACGGTGTGCGCTTTTTCATGGTCGAAGGCCCGAATAAAGAGAGAATAGAGTTCTGCCAGAAATTATAAGCATCGCGTCAAGAGGAGAAAGGAGCGCGCCGTATGAGTTACACAGCAGAGCCGAAACAGCAGGATACGAACATCAAAGTCCCTCTGATCAGTAAAATCGCTTACGGCATGGGCGATGTGGGCTGCAACTTCAGCTGGATGTTCGTTGGCAACTTCTTGATGATTTTTTACACCGATGTCTGCGGCATCAGCATGGCGGCAGTGTCCCTCCTGATGCTGGTCTCCCGCTTCTGGGATGCCATCAATGACCCCGTGATCGGTTCGCTGAGCGACCGCACCCGTTCCCGCTGGGGACGCTACCGTCCATGGCTGCTGTTCGGCGCACCGGCAACTGCTGTGGTGCTCGTGCTGACGTTCTGGGCGCACCCCGCATGGTCAGACAGTGCCAAGAGCCTGTATATGTACATTACTTACTGTGTACTGGTTCTGGGCTATACCTGCGTGAACATCCCTTATGGTACGCTCTGCGGCACCCTGACCCAGAACATCGAGGAGCGTGCGAAAATCAACACCTCCCGCTCCGTCTGTGCCATGATCGCCATCAATATCATCAACATCATCACCCTGCCTTTGATCTCTGCTTTTGGCGGTGATAATGCAGCACGGGGATATCTTCTGGTGACCGTCCTTTACGGCGGTATCTTCACCCTCTGTCACTGGTTCTGTTTTGCCAAAACCAAAGAGGTCGTCCAGCCCCCGGAGCGGAAAAAAGTCTCACTGAAAAAGCAGTTGGATGCAGCGCTTCAGAACAAGCCTTACCTGATTGCACTGGCGGGTCAGTTCCTGTTCGGTGTGACGCTGTATGGCCGCAATGCCGACCTGCTCTATTACTTCAAATATGTGGAAGGCAACGAGAATCTGTTTACCATCTACTCGATGATCCTGATCGTTCCCTCCATTCTGGGTGCTGCGGCATTCCCCTTCGTGTTTGAAAAGCTGGGCAACAAAGGGCACACCGCTTCCCTTTTCGCTGCCGGAACCGGCGTTTCCCTGATTGCGCTCTATTTCTTCAGTGCAGTTTCTTCTCCCATTCCGTTCTATACATTCGCTGCACTGTCCCAGTTCTTCTTCTGCGGATTCAATACCGCCATCTACGCCATCGTTCCCGACTGCGTGGAGTATGGCGAGTGGAAAACCGGTGTCCGCAACGATGGTTTCCAGTACGCATTCGTTTCACTGGGGAACAAGCTGGGCATGGCGATTGGCACCTCTGCGCTGGCTGGTGTGCTGAGTGCATTGAGTTTTGCCCCCAATCAGGTGCAGAATGCTGCCGTGCAGAATGCGATGCACTATGCATTCTCGCTGCTTCCCGGTGCGCTGTGGCTGGTAACAGCGATTGTCCTGTTCTTCTACCGAATCAGTAAGCGTTCGTATAACCAGATTATGTCCGAACTGAACGCTAAAAAAGCAGGTTGAGGTGATACCATGTTTGATGTTGTAGCTTTGGGAGAAAGCCTGATCGACTTTACCCCGAACGGAACCAATGCACAGGACATCGAATTGTTTGCCCGGAATCCCGGCGGTGCACCCGCCAATGTCCTTGCCATGAATGCCCATCTGGGCGGCAAAACAGCATTCATCGGAAAAGTCGGCAAAGACGGATTCGGCGATTTTCTCCGCCAGACCCTTGTGGAAAGCGGCATTGATGTGTCCGGTCTGGTGATCGACGAAAAGATTCCCACGACCCTTGCCTTCGTTCAGCTTGACAGCAAGGGAGACCGCTCCTTTACCTTTTACCGGAACCCCGGTGCCGATGTGATGCTGACTTCGGCAGAAGTCAACAGGAATCTGATCGACGATGCTGCCATCTTCCATTTCGGCTCTGTCTCTCTGACCGCCGACCCGAGCCGCACCGCCACGTTGGAAGCTGCGCGGTATGCACGGCAGCAGGGCAAGCTGGTCAGCTTTGACCCCAATTACCGTCCGCTTCTGTGGGAGCACCCGGCAGATGCCGTTGTCCAGATGCAGGAAGGTGTCAAGCTGGCGGATCTTCTGAAAGTTTCCGAGGAAGAAATGCAGCTTATCACAAACGAAAGCGACCTTGCCCGCGGCTCACAAGCCCTGCTCGAAATGGGGCCATCTCTTGTGCTGGTATCGCTGGGTGCAAAGGGTGCTTATTACCGGAACGCTGTGGGCGCAGGGCATCTTCCCACCTATGATGTGCCTACCGTGGACACGACGGGTGCAGGCGATGCTTTCATGGGCGCAATTCACTACCAGCTGCGGAGAAAAGCTGCGGAGGATTTGCGTACCCTCCCTGCATTTGAGCTTGAAGAAATCGTCCGCTTCGGCAATGCAGCGGGCAGTCTGACCACGACAAAGGGCGGCGCAATCCCTGCAATGCCCTCCATGGTGGAAATTCAGAACTGCATTGCCTCTATCCCACTGCTGTAAAAGAAAGGATACCCTATGACAAAATTACAGATCAGAATGCGGCAGGTCGATCAGGTCAAGGAATTTGTAGATTTGCTGTCCAAATATCCCTATGAGATGGACTTAGTCTCCGGGCGATATACCATTGATGCCAAATCCCTGCTTGGCATTTACAGTCTCGACCTGAGCAATCCGCTTACCCTTGTGATTTATTCCGATTCTTGCGAAGAACTGCTGACACAGCTCCATGCGTTGCTCCCAGATTGCATCGTCTGATTTTCTACGCTTTCCTCCTTCTTCCATTTGCACCGTTCGGTTCTGGTTTTCCTTCACCAGAACCGAACGGTGTTTTAATTTGTATAAGTCTTACTATTATCGCTTTACCGTAATAAATTTTGCAAACCCATATTGATGTGCCTTATTGCCTTGTCAAGAGGGCTGGCGCCGTCCAGCCCTCTATCTTTTTACTAAAGTTTTTGATATATTTTCTTGCACTCTGCCGAAAGTGGTGTGATTTCAAAAGTTTTTGTTGACACGGCCCAGATTTTGTGGTAATCTACCCCAACAATTTAATATTTACATATTTTTACTTATTCGCTCAGTACCTGCGGGGCTGGGCAACTCCCCTTTTGGACTTTTCAAGTCGCTACATAACCGACTGGCAAGACCTTCCGAAAAAGCGAAGGCATGACCGGTCTGTTTTGTGGCGACTTTTTTGTTGCCATTCCAGCCTCGCACTCTGAAAACCGCATGACCGTCTGCATGGGATACCCGGCGATGACCCCGTAAGGGTGAGCCGGAAAACGCCGCCGGAAGGGGGCAGGAAATCCATGCAGGGAGAACGGCTAAACGTTGATTCCTCAGTTACCAGAAAACAATGTGGTCAAATTGACCACATTGTTTTTCTGTAACGCCAGTGAAAGGAGGGTCATCTCCATGTATATGACAAACGAAGAATGGGAGCAGAACAATCAGGATTATTTGAAAGAATCGTATGAGGAAACGGGCTTTACCGCCGGAGGATACGCCGTCCACAAACTTATCTGCGGCGGCTGCGGTCAGGTGTTCTACACCACCATCTACACCAAGAAATACTGTCACAGCTACTGGTGCGGCAATCAGGCCAACAATCTGCGGCAGCGGGAATACCGCCAAATGCGCCGTCAGGATTTGGTCTGCCAGTGCTGCGGTGAAAAATTCACGCCCAAACGTGCAGATGCCCGCTATTGCAGCAACTCCTGCCGACAAAAAGTCTATCGAAAACGTGTTACAGATGCTGCAAGTACTCAAAATGAGCACATCGTTTTTCGTACCATCTCAAGGTCTGTTGAAAATCAGGTGCCGCCACCCGGCACTTGATTTTACCCGTAACAGAATCAGTTGGTCATTTTGGCCAACTGAAAAAGCCGGACGAGCTGTCCGTTCAGGACAGTTCGCCCGGAGCAAGAGTGCAGAGGTGCGGGTCACCAGTGGCGACCTCAAAAGGCCGCAGGTATTTTGAAGCACCGACCGAGCCGACAGGAGAGACCGCAGCCCTTTGAAGGGAGTCAAGGGGGAACGCCTTGCCCAGTGATATGATGCTGTGCGTCATATCCTACTGGGTATTATCTGGCGCAAAACGGCGGCAGATCCAGCAGCTCCGCTGCTGCGTTCTCTCCCGGCAAGCTGTTGAAATGAAAGAAGCCCCCGCTAAACCTTATACTAAAATCAGGAAAAAGTAATCAAAACAGGTTCACTTAGGGGGCCAATAATAGGCCTACGAAGCCCACGACTTTAGTGATTTCAGGTGCTATAATAATTGCAGAGATGCAGCATCTTAGTGATTTTCCGCAAAGAAAGAATAGCGATGCAACAAGAAATGGGAACGATGTTTCCTGCTTTCACCGAAAATTAGGAACTCACAGTTCCTGTTCGAGTATGAGTTTCTCTGTTATACTTTTCTTGCAGAGCGAAAGCAAACTCTTCTAAGCAGAAAGCGACAAACGCCATGATCTCCCACTGAGGGAAGGAGCGATAGGCCACTTTCTTTGCAGTAGAACAAACACATAAATCCTTTTCCGAAAGGATTACCTTTCGATTCCGAGAGAAGATTTCAAGACACGGTCTTGAAATGCGAGACCCGTTGCTTAGAAGAATTGTATCACTCCTGTGATTTGATCGCACGAGTGGCCATACACAAAAAATACAGGAAAAGAGGGATGTCTATCTGAAATTAACACGACACAACGGACGAGCCGGAACCCACGGCACCTATAACCCCAAACACAATGACCGAAGTTTCAACCTTGCCAACAGTGAACACATCGACTCGGAACGAGCCAAGGGCAACATCTACTGGGACTGCTTCCACGGTTTCCGTTCGGCTCTCGCTCCACAAGACCCGGACGATCTGGCGGCGACCTTCTCGGATGTAGAACGGCAATTCTACGAGACCCACTACACGGCCTTCATCGAAAGCCAGAACGAGCGCAACGCCAAGATCCGGCACACAGAGCGCAACCGCTCCATTCCCGACCTGCTGTCCAGCCGCAAGACCTGCCCGGAGGAGACCATCTACCAACTTGGAACGCTGGATGAACACGCTTCGGCAGAGGACTTGCTGAGCGTCGTCACAGAGTTCATCGAGGAGTTCAAAGCCAAGTATGGCGACCATGTTCATGTGCTGGACTGGGCACTGCATCTGGACGAAAGCACACCCCACATCCACGAGCGTCATGTGTTCGACTGTGAGAACAAATACGGCGAGGTTGCTCCCCAGCAGGAAAAGGCACTGGAAGCACTAGGCTTCGGGTTGCCCGACCCGGACAAGCCCCTCAGCCGCCGGAACAACCGCAAAATCACCTTTGATGCCGCCTGCCGGAAGATGCTGTTCGAGATTGCAAAACGGCATGGTCTGGAATTGGAGGAAGAAGCGGAGTATGGCAACCGCAAGTATTTGGAAAAGCAGGACTTCATCCTTGCCAAACAGAAGGAGCAGCTTGCCGCCCAGCAGAGCAAGCTGGACGAGTTGACCCTGAAAGTTTCGGACATGGAGACCCTGCTGGAGGATGTTTCGGCTGCAGCCTACGACAAGGCGGTGGAGGTAGTGACGGACGTAGTGCGCACCGAGACTCGTAAGGAAGATATGCGGATGATCGAGGACACGAAGAAGTGGGTGCTGTCCCCGGAACGTAAGGCTCCGCAGACCACGAGAGAATACGCCGCCCACCGTTTGGACACCGTGCTGGACAAGTTCCTCAAGACCATGCAGACCACCGCTGCCCGCTTGCAGGAGAAACTCCTGAAGCCGGAGGCTCGGCAGAAAGGCAAGGAACAGGTCAAGGAGAAAGCACAAAAGAGTCCAGATAATCCTGCGGTTTTTCCGTGTCACCATAGCCGCGGGTCGTTGCCAAAAGAGTATCTTCCTTTTCGGAATAGTAATGTCCGCGCTTTTTGCCCTTCAGGTTGTCAAACCAAAGCAGGAAATCCTTATCCTCCCGGCAGCGTCGCACAAAAGCTTCCTCTGTACAGCTTTTCAATTCCTTCGCATATTCCCGAATTGTTTTTCCGCTTAAACGCTCGGATACATCATACTTTTGCTCATCGGTCAGATTGTTGCTCTTACGCTGCAATCTTGCCAAAATGCGATCTTTGACAGGCTGCTTGCTGGCCTCACCCGGACGGAACAAATCCTCCAACAATTCGGCCATTGATTTACTGATGGAGACCGACTTCATATTGGAAGTGTCGTCCAAGTCCTCGTACACACGAACTGCATCGAAGATATTGAAGTGTGTCTTTCCGATTTCCGGGCAAAGGCGAGTAGCGCGTCCCAGCATCTGCTCAAAGAGGATCCGGCTGTTAATCTTTCGCATAAACACCAAATTGCAAATTGCCGGCACATCGATTCCGGTAGTCAGCAGGTCGACCGTAACGGCAATGTTGGGGTACTGGTTGTTCTTGAACTGCTTGATCACCTGCAAGATCTTCTTTTTGTTGCCACCGGCAGTTTTACCCGTGATTTTCATAATGGCATCATTGGAAATGCCATAGGGCTTGTAAATTTCTCGGAGCGTATCCACAATGCGGTCAGCGTGCGCATCATTTACTGCGAAAATCAGCGTCTTTTCTCCACTTTCCGGATTAAGATAGGTCGATACCTCTTCCAATACTTTGCGAGTGTGATCCGGCAGAACAATTTTGCGGTTGAACTCCGACACATCGAAATCCATTTCATCGTCCAAAACTGCACCGTTCAAAAGTTCATTGGTGTTGGGGTCATATTGCGCCAAGGTTTCACCCTTCTTGAACTGTGCGTCATTTTCAATGAAATCCGAATTAATCAGATACGGAGGATCGTGATCCACCAGCCAGCCATCGATAACCGCCTCACGGTAGCTGTAGGTATAGACCGGCTCCCCGAAAATCTCGGTCGTGTGCAGGGCGGGCGTAGCAGTCAAGGCAACTTTCACCGCATCGAAATACTCGATAACCTGCTTGTACTTGCTCATATAATCATCTTGATTATCGTAGAGGATTTCTTCTTCCGTCATTTCACGGTCAAGAATATAGCCTCGGTGGGCTTCGTCCACAATAATCAAATCAAATGCACCGGGCATCAAATCCGGTTCTTCTGCCAGAATCGTGCGTTTCAAAAGCCCCTGCACCGTTGAAATGCTGACCTTGGTTTCCAGATTGATGATGTTGTCATCGATCGCTTTGATCTCATATATTTTGTCCAGCGTCAGCAGTTCCTTCAGCTTGACATCTTTGAAGGTGTCCATTGCCTGCTCACCGAGGGACACTCGATCCACAAGGAAAAGAATACGACGGAAACGCTTGGATTCCAGCATCTTGTAGATAAGTCCCAGAACAGTACGGGTTTTGCCCGTTCCGGTGGCCATTGCAAGCAAGGCCGTTCTCTTGCCGTCAACGATTGCCTCCGTTGCCTTATCAATGGCCTTGATCTGGTAGTCGCGCAGATTCAACCCATTAGGATCTGTCATAAACGAATTATCTGCCGCAGCCAGCGCCTGATTGGCCGCCGCTGTATTTTGACCAAGTTTTTCCATCAGGTCACTTGGGCTAAACCAGTTCCGAATAGGATACGGTTGATTTTCCTGTTCCCGGACATCCAAAAACCAAATACCAGACTTCGTCCGCAGCTGCTCTAAATATGCCCTGCCATTTGAAGCAAGGAGGAAGGGGACCTGATAACCATTCCAGTTTCCAACCGTATGTGGAATATCCTCCGGCTTAATATGTGCAGCATAGTCCTTTACCTGCACATCGATGGTAGATGCCACATCTTCCGACATCTTTTTTGCATCCATCAATGCTACGAGCTTCTCGCCAATGAAGAATGCATAATCCGCATACCCGTTTTTGTAAAAAGCCGAATTGGTAGGCCATTCGCTGATGGCAATATTTCTCCCCTTTACAGGACGCGTTCCTTTGCTGTAGCGCAGGTTCTGCGTATCAGCTTCCCAACCAGAAAGACGAAGCTGCTCGTCAATCAAGCATCTGGTCTGCGCCTCATTCCAATTCATCATAGCGGAGACAGATTCTGACCGCCTTGCGCGCTCCTTCTGCGTTTTGCCCGAAGCGGCGGTCTTGACCACGGCCAGTTGCTTCGTCAATTCCTCGATTTTCCTTTCCTGCTCGGCAATAACGGATTCCAAATCTTCGGCGTTCTGGCTGGCGGTGGCGGCGGAAGATGGAGAAACGGTCCGTTACAGGATATTGCGCTGGAGCAGATGGCGGCAATGAAAAAATTCCATGAACTCGATATTCCGCATTCCGGCTTTTATGCAGAAGGAGCAGGAGCTACCTTTTATGGAGAATATAAAAAAGAGGAATTATACAAAGTTGTATCGTTTGGAGAACGTCATGGATTCAAGGTGTTTTCCTGGCAGTTCCCTAATATGACGCAGGAATTGGCGCAGGAATTCGACCTGACAAAAATAGATGCCGTAGGCGTTTCGCAAAAGCCGCGCCCGGTGGAGGGCAGCTATATGCCCTGTTTTCTGGCTGGTGTCAGCGCCGCAACTGCCTTTGCGGCGGCGCGGGACATTCCGCTGATCTACACCACCCATCAGCAGGGACACGCTGCGGCGGCGCTGTATGCCGCAAAGGGCGAGACGCTGTTCTCCCAGAAGGTGCTGTTGTTCCATATCTCCGGCGGCACCACGGATCTTTTGCTGTGCGATCAGGTGCGTACCATTACCACCATTGGCACCAGTACCGATCTGTACGCCGGTCAGGCGGTGGATCGCGTAGGCGTACGACTGGGCTTTGGCTTCCCCGCAGGTGCCGAGGTCTCGCGCCTTGCTGCGCAGTGCACCGAGGAGATCCGCCCCAAGTCCAGTGTAAAGGGGTTGCAGTGTAGCCTTTCCGGGCTGGAAAACCAGTGCAACGCCCTGCTTGCCGCCGGAAAAGCCCCGGAATACGTCTGCAAATACTGCCTGCTCTGCGTGGCAGATACCGTGGTCAAGATGACCAAAGCGGCTCAGAAGGAATATCCCGGGCTTGCTGTGGTCTGTGCAGGCGGCGTCATGAGCAGTGACATCATCCGCAGCTGGGTGCAGCAGCGCCTCCCGCAGGTGTATTTCGTACCCGGCCAGTATTCCAGTGACAACGCCATCGGCGTGTCTATCCTCGCCGCACGGGAGGCCGGGCTATGGCTGAAGTGATCACTGTCTCGGCCCTGAACCAGTATGTCAAGCAGGTGCTGGAGAATGTCCGTGTGACTGACAAGAAAGCAGCACAGGATGACGAA
>OGZH01001841.1_pt1 | contig 12601 bp, 10 predicted proteins | sample 1576741 | NCBI WGS metagenome assembly OGZH01 (sample SAMEA3541560, study PRJEB24748) | human gut metagenome | biome: human gut; feature: human-associated habitat; material: faeces | place: China | collected 2012 | reverse complement strand
GTAGTCCGCCGTGATGGCGGGGGTGACTTTCAGCGTCTCGGGCGCGGCGTTGTGCCAATCGCTGATTTCTTGCGTGGCATCGTAGGTCTCACCGTCATACAGATCCGCCATCCGCACGGGGCCGCTCTCGCTGACCTGCCATGTAGCGTCGGTGCCTATGGTCTCCGTCGTGCCGTCCGTGTACTCGATGCGCAGCTCGGCCAGCAGAGCCTGACGGTCGGCAGTCACGCGGTTTTTGCGGGTAAACACAAAGCTGCCCACCGCCCAGCCGCCTGCAACCGTGAAGGTCAGCGTGTCGGCACCTGTCAAAAGCGTCGTTACATCGTAGGTCTGATACTGCAAATAGGACTTGTAGCTCGTAAAGCCGGGGGCGAAGTATTGCTCGCCCAGCTTTTGGCCGTTCAGCTCGGCCTCGTAGATGCCCATGGCTGTGGCGTAGAGGCGCGCGCGGGCAATGGGTTTGTTCGTTGTGATTTCCTTGCGGAAAACCATCGGCACGGGGGTGACCTTTGCCTCGGTGAAGTGGTAGCTCGGGTCGCTGATCCACCGGCCCTTCCAGGGCGTCTCCATGCGGCCTGTCTCAAAGGTAGTGGTGGCGGTGGCGGTCTCGCCTGCGTCGTCGGTGGCGTTCAGGCGCACGCTGTAGGTGGTGAACGGCAGCAGCGCCGGGCCGACGTAGGCAGCGCTCTGGCCGCTGGTCACATGGGCGGACCAGTCACCGACTGCCCGGTTATGGGCTAACCGCGCTTCGTCTGCCGCCTGTTCCTCCGGGGTCAGCAAGCCCGCTTTCTTCCTCGCGGTAAACTCCCGCTTCTCTGCCTTGCGCTTTTCCTCCCGCGCTTTGGCAAGCTCCTGTGAACGGGCTTCCTTTGCCGCCTGTTCCTCCTGCTGGCGGCGTTGTTCCTCGGCTTCCATTGGGGTAACGATATGGGCGGGGACTTCAAACGCGCCGATGAAGTTGAGGTAAATATCTATCCGCTGGCGGCGGCTGTTCCCGCGCCCCTCGCCCTCATGGACAACCACTTTCTCGATAAACTCGTTGAGCATGGGCGTTGTCAATTCGGAAAAGTCGGTGTAGCGGCTCACAAGCTCGATAAACTTATCTGTTTTCAGCCTGTCGGCGTTCCAGCTCTCGATTGCTTCCTGCCATTGTGCGATAGCGGCTTCCAGCCCGGTCTGTTCCTCGTCATATTCGGCAAGCAGACGGGTAAAGTGCTTATCGGGTATCTTGCCTGTGGCGTTTCCCTCGTACAGCTTTTTTACAAGCCCGTCCAGCTCCTTATACCGCCGCTGCGCCTTGCTCACTTTCTGCCGGTACTCCTTGACGGCATTTTCTTGGTGCTGGTCGGTGGCTTTCCGCACACGCTCGATAAACTCCGCTTCATTGTGCCGTACATACCAGCTCACGCGCTGGATTGCGGCAAGAATGGCGGCTTCCATTTTCGCGGTGGGGATATAGTGCATGGTGCAGTCGCGGGTAAGCTGGCGGTAGCTGGAACACACAAAAGCGTCGTCCAGATACTTGCCTTGCACAAGGCTGCTGCGGTGGGTCAGCTTCGCGCCGCAGTCGGCGCAGTAGAGAAGCCCGGTCAAGCGGTTTGGGGTGTTCTGCCGCTTGGGGGCGCGGCGTTTTGTTCCCATAAGCCGCTGGACGGTGTTCCATGTTTCCTCGTCCACAATGGCGGGGATTTCCCCGTCAAAAATATACTGTTCCTCCGGCGCGGTCTTGCGGGTGCTTTTGGTCTTGTAGTTCTCGCAGACGGTTTTCCCTAAAACCTTGCGCCCTGTGTACTCCGGGCGTTTGAGGATATAGCTGATAGTTGTTGTTGACCATGCGTAGGGGTCTGTGTACTTCGCCGACCGGACGGGTGCGCCTATCCGCTTCCAATGCTCGGACGGGATAGGGATTTTCTCGGCGCGGAGTGCCCTTGCTATGCTGGCGATACTCTCCCCGGCAACAACGCTGTGGAAGATACGGCGCACAACGGCGGCGGCTTCCTCGTCGATTACCCATTCGCCCTTGTTCTCCTTGGACGCAAGGTAGCCATAGCTGACGCTGCCGGAGCAGCGCAAGCCCTTTTCCATTCTCGACTTGAAAACGGTCTTGATTTTCCGGCTGGTGTCGGCAACATACCACTCGTTTATCACATCTCGGAAAATGGACATTATATCAAAGCCGTTGGCGGTATCAAGGTTGTCATTTGCCGCAATAAAGCGTACATGGTACTCGTCAAAGGTGCGCTTCAAAAGCCCCACTTCGACAACATCACGGCCAATCCTGCTTTGGTCTTTGATAATGACCGTAGCCACATTTCCCGCCCGGATTTCTTCCAGCATAGCGTCCAGCCCCGGACGCTTGAAAGTCGTTCCCCGCACTCCGTCATCGGTGAAGTGCCGGATATTCGTAAAGCCGTTCTTTTGGGCGTAGTCCTCCAAAATGCGCTTTTGGTTTTCTATCGACACGCTTTCCCCGGCTCGCTCATCGTCATGGGAAAGACGCTCGTACAGGGCTGTGATTTTTCCCTTGTCCGGCTGTTTCTTCATGGGGTGTAACCTCCTTTCTTGAGGGTGCGCGCTCCCTTTATCCTTATTGTAAATTACCATTCGGATCAGTTACGACATAGGAGGAGTGGCACTGTAAAAGGTTTGGTTTTAGCCAGAAGCGCGTCTTACCGCTGCCGGAGCCGCCGACCACCAGCACGTTTTTGTTTCGGGCATTCTTGGGGTCGGGTGGACAATTGCTCATCATCAACCGTTCTGTTTTGGTTAAAATGATGTTGTCGGCAAACTTGGGAGACATGAACGGTTCAATGTCCTTGGCATTGCCCCATCGGGCAGAGCCGTACTCCATGCCGTGCCTGTACTTCTTTGCATTTTTGCTCCGCAAATATACGGCAAGCCGTAGTCCTGCGCCGCAGGAAAAGCCAATAAGCAAATCCAGCGGATGCAGACTGGGCAGAGGGTTCGCAAATGCCACCGGGAAAGTTCCCATCATCGCCATGATTTTATCGCCCAACTCTTTTCCCTCGGCAAGCCGCCATACTTCACCAAGGTTCGTTGCCACCAGTCCCAGCAGGATATACGGCAGATACAGCGCAAGCAGTTTTGTCAGCTTTTTCGTGGTCACAGTCCACGCTCCTGTTCCTTGCGGCGCACCTTGCCGGGAAGTTCTGCTGCGGCCTGCACCAGTTCGTGCAGCTTTTCCAGCACAGAGGGACGCATGGTTTTGCTCAGCAGGGATGCCGAATATTCTTTGAAAGCGGCATTGAACGCTTCCACATCCGGGGCTTTGAAAAAGACCAGATACCGGGGCGGCACTTCGGAACTGTCCTTGCGGATGGCATAGTCGATGCCGTACTTTTTGGCGTACCGCTCAAAATCGCGGATACCCGTTTTGTTGATTTCTACGCTGGACACGCCGCGATTTTGCCGCAGGAGCATTCGGACACTCTGCTTGCCGCTGGATTTATCGGCCAGTAATTTTGACTGATACTGCTGGAGTGCTGTCCGTCCAGCGTTCAGAACCGTCCGGGCGGTCAGCTTCGTGGTGGACACCACAATATTGAATGTTTTCTGCTCGACTTCTTCCTGCACATTCATCACCATCCCTTGCCGCCTGCATTAGCGCAGCCACGAAAAAGCCGCAGAGTGCGCCGAACTCAAAAAATGCGAAACCGATGAAAAAATTAAGCATAGGCGCGCCTCAATCCATACAGATGCAGGGCAGCTTGTGATTGTCTGCCATGAGCGTGACGCTGTGGCTTGCCAGAAACTTCTGGAAACGGTACACATCGTCGATGGTGAGCGAAATAAAATCGCTGTCCATGTTGGTGCGCACCAGAATGACCGGGCCAGTCAGGTAACGTTTGCCCGCCAGCTTTAACACCTGTGCCGGATTGTAGGTGAGCAGCAGCGAGGTGTCAGGGAGATTGATGCTGACATCGCTTTCATCGAAGCAGGGCAGAATGTCAGGAACTTCATCCAGCGTGATAACCGTCAGTTCCATATCCGGCGCAATGGCTGCAAAGTAGACTTCACCGGGCTTCTTGCCACCTGCCAGAATGGTGCAGATGCGCATATCAATAGTAATTTCCTCGGAACGGATAATACGAGAAGCGGTATTGTTCATAGGCGTTTTTCCTCCATTTTTGCAAAAGAAAAAGACCCCATCGGGTCTTACATTTCAAACGACGTTCAGCGTTCGGCTTCATGTTTGCGCTTCTTCAAACGCTGATCCAGCAGCTTAATGATGGAATCTTCGATTTGCTTTGACGAATAGCTGCTCGGAAAATATTTTTTTAGGGCATCACTTCTGAATACAATTTTTTCTGCTTTACTCTCCTCCAAAAGTCCGATGATTTTTTCTTCCATTTCTCTCGGAGTAGAGCTTTCGGGAAAGTATTTCCGCAGAGTATCGTTTTTGATAACCACCTTGTCCAATTCGTCCTTTTTCGGCTCTCCCATCACGGCAAAGGCAACGTCATACGAGAAATGACCTTCCTGAGCCAGCTTTTTGAGCCGTTGCGCCTGTGATAGTGATGGAGCGTTCTGTGTGTCGGACATAGCTTCAAGAAAATCTCGCTGCTGGTTTTCATCAAGATAAGAGAGTTCCACCGCAGGGTTAAATGAGATTTTCTTTTCGTCTACCATGTCCAGAAGTTCCGGGATAAGGTTGGTTAAGCGGATAAAGCGGCGAATTGTGTCTTTACTTACACCAGCATCTTCACCGACTTTTTCAACAGATAACTTCTGCGCAACTTGCGTAGAAGTTAAATCTGACCTAGCACCTTGTCTTTTTAGTGCATCTAGCTTCATCTTGTAGGCAAATGCCCGCTCACTCGGCAAAATCTGTTCGCGCTGAAGGTTGGAATCGACCATGAGCAGGACGGCGGCATCATCATCCATTTGACGGACAATGACAGGCAGGGCTTTCAATCCGGCAAGCTGTGCAGCGTGCTGGCGGCGATGGCCGGAAATAATTTCATAGCCACCTTCCGGGCGTGGACGGGCAATCAGGGGATTTGTGACACCCAACAGCTTTATGCTTTCCACTGTATGCTGCATAGCTTCATCGTCCAGAACCTTAAAAGGATGGTCTTTGAACGGATGCAGTTCCTCGATGGAAATTTGCTGCACCTGTTCGCGCTGTTCTTCCTGCCGGGCTTCTTCGGTGGAAAAAATATCATCGTAGCTGTTCAGACTGACGTTTAATCCGTTTTTCGGCATCGGCCAACACCCCCTTTGCGATGGAATGATAGGCTTCTGCTACTTTGCCTTTGGGGTCATACTGGAAGATACTTTTTCCGGTCGTGCTGGTTTCGGCGGCACGGACAGAGCGAGGAATGGTCTGGTCGAACACCTTCAGATGCTTTCCGTAGGCTTGCCGAATCAGATTGCTGATCTGCTGCCCATAGATTGTGCGGCTGTCCGTCATGGTGAGCAGGATGCCCTCAATTTTCAGCTTTGGATTTATCTGCCGCCTTACTTTCTGCACAGTTTGAAGCAGTTGCTCCAAACCTTTCGCAGAAAGATACTGCGCTTGCACCGGAATCAGAGCGGAATCTGCCGCCGCCAGTGCATTGACTGTCAGCATACCGAGAGAGGGGGTACAGTCGATCAGGATATAGTCGTACTCGCGTTTTGCGTTTTCCAACACCTGTTTCATCACTTTTTCCCGGCTCATGGTATTCACCAAAGCCACTTCCAGCCCGGCCAGTTCGATGTTGGCCGGGATAAGGTCAACGCCCTCCGCATGGTGCAGAATCCCTTCGCCGGGTGGGATACACTGGTCGTTCATGGCTTTCTGCATTAGAGCGGAGAGTGTGATGGGCAGGGTATCCGGGTCTTGCCAGCCCATACTGACAGTGAGCGAACCCTGTGGGTCAGCGTCCACAAGTAGAACTTTCTTGCCCTCCATTGCAAGTCCTACGCCCAAATTTTCACAGGTGGTGGTTTTGCCTGTGCCACCTTTCTGGTTGATAACGGCTATTGTTGTTGCCTTTTTGGAAATTTTCATCACCTCCGAGCTGCTAAATCGTGGTTGACTTTGTTCTGATAGTAGAGCTGCATTGTGGTTGGGGCGTTGAACAGCGCGGCCAGAAGATACTGCTTCATGTTCCGTATCGGTGAAGTGTTTTCTGCAAGGCAGTTCAAAACAAACCGAATGTGGTCTGCATTCAGTTTTTTCAGCCTGCTGCACACTACTTCGGCGGGCTTATCATCGCCAGCAATTCTTATGAGCTTGCGCTTGCTGTCACAGGTATCCACCAGCAAATTCACGATCTGATAGATTGTATCTTCATCATCCGGGTAAAGCCGGAGAAGAAGGTCTATCTCCAAAGAATGTGAAAAATATTCTTCGAGTAGTTCACGATTCTTCATCATCTTCGATTCATCGGAAAGGATAGGATTCGTATTATTCCGCTCTGTCTTATTCTTTTTATTCTTATTACATCGTGATTTGGGTGGGTCTTGACATTCTTTTTTGAAAGCCCCAGATTCGTGATTTTCACGATTCTGGACACGCTCATTTGAAAGGTCTGACGAAAAGTTTTTCACATATACCAAACTTGGCTTGCCCAATCCTCTGCGTTTTCGTTCAACCAAACCAAATTTTTCAAGTTCCCGGAACAGCTTCATCGCTTTGTTGTCTGCGCAACACAAAGTCCTCTTGACATCCTCAATCGTGAAGATGATGAACACTCGACCTTTTTTGTCAAACCATTCATTTTTAACAGAAAGGCTCATACGGTCAAGCAGGATGCCGTACAGAGTTTTGGCATCGGTTGACAGATTTTGAAACCGCTGCTCCTGAAAAAGAGCCTTTGGAATGCGGAAGAACGAAAAAAGTTCTCCGGCCTGTCCGTAAAAGTAGTCAAGGGTCATACAATTCTGTCAAGGATGAAAAAACAACGATGGTTCATTGACATGGTTGACAAATCCTCCTTATAGATAATTCGTGCAAACAAAAAGCGCAACTTCGATTGATGAAAATCGAAATTGCGCGATGTAACTTAGCCGGGGGGAAAAAGTCATTTGTCGGGGTCGTTTGACCACAATTTGACCACAAAAGGAATGAAACGTCTTGACATCAAACGAAATAGAATGAAAAAACGGATTCTGAAATTAGTGATATAGCGTATATTGTGTGCCGTTTTGACCAACATGTCCACGAATGGAGCACAATGGGGTTCAAGAGGCCGTGAGTTCGATTCTCGCCACTCGGATTGAAACAAGACCGATGATTTCAAAAGAGATCGTCGGTCTTGATTTTTTATTCGGCTGTTTCTGGTGCGCTGTCCCGGAGGGGCGGGCACCGCTGCAAGGAGGGCGAGTCTATGAATGCTGCACTGCGCCGGGATGCGGATGTGATCCTTCGTTCCAGCCTGAACGCTGTTCTGCCGGATGAGGCGGTGCGCCGCGCGCTGCGGGATCTCCGGCCCGGGAAGGGCCGGGTGCTTCTGGTGGCGGCGGGCAAGGCGGCCTGGCAGATGGCACACGCGGCGGTTGAAACGCTGGGCCGGGTGGATGGCGGCGTGGTTGTGACCAAGTACGGCCATGTGAAAGGTGAGATCCCCGGGGTGGCCTGCTATGAGGCGGGCCACCCGGTGCCGGATGAAAACGGTTTTGCGGCCACCCAAAAGGCGCTGGAGCTGGTGCAGGGGCTGACTGCCGGGGATACGGTGCTGTTCCTGCTTTCCGGCGGCGGCAGTGCGCTGTTCGAGCAGCCGCTCGTTCCCGGGGCAGAGCTGCAGGACATCACGAGCCAGCTGCTGGCCAGCGGGGCCGACATTGTGGAGATGAATACCATCCGCAAGCGGCTCTCCGGTGTGAAGGGCGGGCGGTTCGCGCAGCGCTGTGCCCCTGCGCAGGTGTTCAGCATCGTGCTGAGCGACATTCTGGGGGATCCGCTGGATATGATCGCCAGCGGCCCGGCGGTGCCGGATACCTCCACCTGCGCCCAGGCGCTTGCCGTTGCCGAAAAGTATCATCTGGCACTCTCAGCACAGGCCTTGGCCCTGCTGGCGCAGGAAACGCCCAAAACGCTGGACAATGTGACCACCCGGATCACCGGCAGCGTGCGGGAGCTTTGCCGTGCCGCGGCCAGTGCCTGCCGGAATTTGGGATATGAACCGGTTCTCCTGACCGACCAACTCTGCTGCGAAGCACGGGAAGCAGGCAGCTTTCTTGGCTCCATTGTCCGCACCCAGGCAGGGCAGGGGAAAAAGCTGGCCTACATCGCGGGCGGCGAGACCATCGTTCACCTGACGGGAAAAGGGCTTGGCGGAAGAAATCAGGAGCTGGCCCTTGCGGCTGCGCCTGCCATTGCCGGGCTGAACGCGGCGGTGTTCTCTGTGGGCAGCGATGGCACAGACGGCCCCACCGATGCCGCCGGCGGCTATGTGGATGGGGATACCCTTGCCGCGCTGGAGGCCGGGGGCTGGAGCGGATACGCTGCTTTGCAGAACAACGATTCCTACCACGCCCTGAAAGCGGTGGATGGCCTGATCATCACCGGGGCAACGGGCACCAATGTCAACGATGTGGCGGTGGCCCTGATCGGGGAAAAAACACCGCCTGTGAGCCCGGAAGTTTCCCCGGAGTGGTGATTGCATTCCTCCGTTGAGTATGTTATACTGAACAGCGAACTGAATAGAAAACAGCAGGTGCGTACCGCCCGCGGCTCTGGCCGGGGGCAGGCATGTTAAAAGGGAAGCGGGTGCAAATCCCGCACGATCTCGTCACTGTGATAAGGGAGTTTACCGCCAGGGTGCAGCTGCACCGGTCACTGGAGCCCATGTTCCGGGAAGGCGGCGGTGGATGTTGAGCTTTCAGCCAGGAAACCTGCCCGCTGTTGGTACGGGGGCGCAAGCCCCAGATCACGAGGAATTGGTTGTACCCAAAAAGCCTGAAAAAACTGAAAAGGGCCTTTTTGCTTTGCCGTCCCGCAAGCAGAAAGGCCCCTTTTGTTTTGCCGGGCACTCTTTCCTGTACCTTCTGTTCAGCAAAAATCATGTTCAAAAACAGGAAAGGAACGAACAAAAATGAGAAAACGCACCATCCACAAAGCAGCGGCCGCTCTGACCGCCCTGGCCCTCTGCGCCGGTGTACTGACCGGCTGCGGCGGTGCCGCAAGCAGCACCACTGCTTCCAGCACGGCAGGATCTGCTGCCAGCAGCGAGGTTTCCGGCGAGGAGGCTGACGAATTGGCCGCAAAGAACGTTGCAGATCTGATCGATGCCATCTATGTGCAGGAGCGCACCGATGACACCGATGCCCAGTGTGAGGCCGCCAAGGCCGCATGGGATGCCCTGACCGATGCCCAGAAGGAGCTGGTCGAGGGCGAAGAGGCTGACCCTGACTACTTTGGCCGCGACACCGGCGATGCTTCCAAGGACGACAGCCGCAATCAGGACGACATCGGCGAGAATGAGCTGCTGGTGGTCTCCTTCGGTACCTCCTTCAACGACAGCCGAGTGAAGGATATCAAGGGCATCGAGGATGCGCTGCAGGCCGCTTATCCCGATTGGTCTGTCCGCCGCGCCTTCACCGCACAGATCATCATCAACCATGTTCAGGCCCGCGACGGTGAGAAGATCGACAACATGCAGCAGGCGCTGGATCGCGCTGTGGCCAACGGCGTGAAGAACCTGGTCGTCCAGCCCACCCACCTGATGCACGGTGCAGAGTACGACGAGATGATGGAGATGATCGACGAGTACAAGGATAAGTTCGAGCATGTCGCCGTTGCCGAGCCCCTGCTGGGCGAGGTTGGTGCCGACGCTGCCGTCATCAACGCCGACAAGGAAGCTGTTGCCAAGGCCGTTACCGCTGCCGCTGTGAAGGATGCCGGTTTCGACAGCCTGGATGCCGCTGCTGAGGAGAAGGTCGCCTTTGTCTTTATGGGCCACGGCACCTCCCACACCGCAAAGGTGAGCTACAGCCAGATGCAGACCGCCATGCAGACCCTGGGCTACAGCAACGTGTTCATCGGCACGGTGGAGGGTGAGCCCGAGGAGACCGCCTGCGAGAACGTCATTGAGGCGGTCAAAGCCGCCGGTTACACCAAGGTCATCCTGCGCCCCCTGATGGTCGTTGCCGGTGACCACGCCAACAACGATATGGCCGGTGCGGATGACGATTCCTGGCTGAGCCAGTTCCAGGCCTCCGGTGACTTCGCGTCCGTGGAGTGCCAGATCGCCGGTCTGGGTGAGATCGAGGACATCCAGCAGCGCTACATTGAGCACACCAAAGCCGCCATTGATTCCCTGAACGGCTAATATTCCGCATTCCAATGCCCGAAGGGAGAGATCTTTTCGGGCATTTTTTATGGAGAGCTTCCCCGCATGAGGAGAAACACTCCCATTTCAAATTCTGAATTTTGAGGTATTTTGTTTATGCACTGCAAACAGTTCGTTTCCCTGTCCGTTGCTTCTCTGATGCTGGCCGCCGTCCTCACCGGCTGCGGCGGGGCTTCTTCCACTGCTTCCTCTGCTGTCAGCTCGGAAGCCGCTTCTGCCGTGAGCGCTGCCGCATCCGAGCCTGCCGAAGCTGCCCTGCCGGACGGCGTGTACACGGCTGAGTTCGACACCGACAGCGGCATGTTCCACGCCAACGAAGCCTGCAATGGCATGGGCACCCTGACCGTGGAGAACGGGCAGATGACCTTCCATGTCAGTCTGTCCTCCAAGAAGATCGTCAACCTGTATGTTGGCATGGCCGCCGATGCCGAGGCCAACAAGGCAGACTGGCTGCTGCCTACCACCGACACCGTCACTTACTCCGACGGCACCTCGGAGGAGGTCTACGGCTATGATATCCCCGTGGCCGCTGTGGACCAGGACTTCCAGCTGGCACTCCTCGGGACCAAGGGCAAGTGGTATGACCACACCGTGAGCATCCGCAATGCACAACCCAAGGCTGAGGAAGCTGCCGAGATCCCTGCGGACGGTGAATACAGCGTCAATGTGACCCTGGAGGGCGGCTCTGGCCGTGCCACCGTGGAAAGCCCTGCCGCCCTGACCGTGGCGGACGGCAAAATGACCGCTGTCATCCTGTGGAGCAGCCCCAATTATGATTACATGATCGTGGATGGTGAGAAGTATCTGCCCACCAACACCGAGGGCAACTCCACCTTTGAGATCCCTGTTTCTGCACTGGGCACCCCGCTGGCTGTCACTGCCGATACCGTAGCCATGAGCACCCCCCATGAGATCGAGTATACGCTGACCTTTGCGCTGAACGGATGAAACTGACGAGACAACAATTCCTGCGCGTTCTGCCTGCTACAGTACTGGCCCTGTCGGGTTGCGCCGCCACCGAAACGGCTCCCGCCAGCACAGAAGAACTGGTCTTTGACCATGCCTGCCCGCTGGAGTACGCCACACAGTTTACTGCCGATTGCTATGAGGGCGGCTATACCATGCTGACCCTGACCGAATCGGGGGAGCAGTTCCTTGTGACCCCGGAGGATGCCGCTGCGGTGGAAGGCCTGCCCGAGAGCGTGACCGTGCTGCGTCAGCCCATCCGGAACATCTACCTTGTCTCCACCTCGGTGATGGACCTGTTCCTCGCGCTGGATGGGCTGGACAGCGTGACCCTTTCCGGCACCCAGGTGGAGGGCTGGTATCTGGATGAGGCCAGAGCCGCCATGGAGGCCGGGCGCATTGCCTATGCGGGCAAGTACAGCGCCCCGGACTACGAAAAGATCCTTGCGGCCAACTGCGGTCTTGCCATTGAGAACACCATGATCTACCACACCCCGGAGGTCAAGGAGCAGCTGGAACGGTTCGGCATCCCGGTGCTGGTAGAGCGCTCCAGCTATGAGAGCGGCCCGCTGGCCCGGCTGGAATGGCTCAAGTTCTGGGGCATCCTGCTGGGGAAAGAGGAGCTGGCGGAACAGGAGTTTGCCCGGCAGGTGGAGCGCCTTGCGCCGCTGACCGGGCAGGCTTCCACCGGCAAGCGCTGTGCCTTTTTCTCCATCACAGCCAACAACCTTGCCAATGTGCGCAAGGGCGGCGACTATGTGGCCCAGATGATCGAGATGGCGGGCGGTGATTATGTTTTTGCGGACCTGACCGACAACGGCAACAACCTTTCCACCATGAACCTGCCGCTGGAGGATTTTTACGCCGGTGCAAAGGATGCCGATGTGCTCCTTTACAACAGCACCATCGAGGGTGTGGTGCATACCACGGAGGAACTGGTGGCAAAATGCCCCCTGCTGGCCGAGTTCAAGGCTGTGCAGAGCGGCAGTGTCTGGTGCACCACCCAGAGCTTTTTCCAGCAGAGCACGGCGCTGGTCGATTTTGTGCTCGACCTGCACCGTGTCTTTACGGAGGATGACCCCGCCGACCTGCAATTTCTGAGGAAAGTAGAGTAACCTATGACCAGCAAAAAGCGCCTGATCTTCTCTTACGGCATCCTTGCCCTGCTGCTGGCGGTGCTGTTTGCCGCCAACCTGTTCTGGGGCAGTGTGTCCCTGACACCGGGGGCAGTGCTGGCGGCCCTGACCGGCCGCGGGCAGGACGCTTTGAGCGTGGGCATCATCACCCAGCTGCGCCTGCCCCGGGCCGTGATGGTGGTGCTGCTGGGGGCGGCG
>OGZH01001839.1_pt1 | contig 12610 bp, 6 predicted proteins | sample 1576741 | NCBI WGS metagenome assembly OGZH01 (sample SAMEA3541560, study PRJEB24748) | human gut metagenome | biome: human gut; feature: human-associated habitat; material: faeces | place: China | collected 2012 | reverse complement strand
GAAAAATAAAAACAAAATGAAACCCAAAGGCGCTCGGCAAGTCCGGGCGCTTTTTGTGTGCAAAAAACAGGGTTGCAAAATGCGACGGTCTATTGTATAATATAGGCAAATTCAAACGCTATGACGAAGAAAAGTAGCGCTCCCCCTGCTGTTTAGAGAGTTGCGGTCCCGGCTGAGAGCCGCAGCACAGCAGCCTGCGTGAAGTTCCCTTCCGAGCGGTTTTGCTGAACCACAGTAGGCAAGAACGGTGTGAGCACCGTTATCAGGCTCAAAGAGTGTTTGCTCCGATTGGCACTTGCCAACTTGCAAAAAACAGGGTGGTACCGCAGGTAATTCCGACTTGTCCCTTTACGAACGGGGCAAGTCGTTTTTTTATTTGCACACTGCCGCGAGCAATACAGAATGAAAGAAAGGATACGAAGATGAAAGCACAACTGGAACAAATCCGCCGGGCCGCCAAAGAAGCACTGGCCTCCTTTGACAGCGCCGAACAGCTGGAAAAAGCCCGTATTCAGTACTTGGGCAAAAAGGGCGAGCTGACCGCTATTTTGAAGCAGATGGGCAAGCTGTCTGCTGAGGAGCGCCCGGTGATCGGCCAACTGGCAAATGAAATTCGCAAGGACATTGAGGACACCATCGCCAACAAGTCCGCAGAGATCAAAAAGGCAGCCCAGGAGAAGCGGCTGGCTGAGGAAACCCTGGATGTGACCATGCCCGGCACCCTGCCGCAGATCGGCTACAAGCACCCGCTGTCCATCGTCCTGGACGAAATCAAGGACATCTTTATGGGCATGGGCTTTGACATTGCCGAGGGCCCGGAGGTGGAGTATGACTACTACAACTTTGAGGCACTGAACATTCCCAAAGACCACCCGGCCAGAGACACCCAGGACACCTTTTATATCAATGACAACATCGTACTGCGAACCCAAACTTCTCCGGTACAGATCCGTGTAATGGAAAAAACGCAGCCCCCCATTCGAATCATCGCCCCGGGCCGTGTGTTCCGCTCTGACGCGGTAGATGCCACCCACTCTCCCCTGTTCCACCAGATTGAGGGCTTGGTGGTAGACAAGGGCATTACCATGGCAGACCTGAAAGGCACGCTGGAGACCTTTGCCAAGCGGCTGTACGGCGAGGATACAAAAATCCGCCTGCGTCCCCACCACTTCCCCTTTACGGAGCCCAGCTGCGAAATTGATGTAAGCTGCTTTAAGTGCGGCGGCAAGGGCTGTCCCTTCTGCAAGGGCGAAGGCTGGGTTGAGATTCTCGGCGGCGGCATGGTGCACCCCAAGGTGTTGAAAAACGGCGGCGTAGACCCGGATGTATACAGCGGCTTTGCCTTTGGCGTAGGCCTGGAGCGGCTGGTGCTGTTCCGCTTTAATATTGACGATATGCGTTTGCTGTATGAGAACGATATGCGTTTTCTGTCCCAGTTTTAAGGAGGTGCAAATATGATTTTATCCAGAAAATGGGCCAACGATTATGTGGACCTAACCGATATTGACAACAAGACCTTTTGCGACGAGATGACCCTGTCCGGCTCCAAGGTGGAGGGGTATGAAGTGGAAGGCAGCGACATCGAGAATGTAGTTGTGGGCCAGGTTCTTTCTATGGAAAAACACCCGGACTCCGATCACCTGTGGGTGTGCCAAGTGTCCGTAGGCGACGATCAGCCGCTACAAATCGTCACCGGCGCCCAGAACTTAAAGCCCATGGATATTGTGCCGGTGGCACTGGTGGGCGCTACGGTGATCAACCGCAAAGACCATAAGTTAGAAAAAATCAAAAAGGGTAAGCTGCGGGGAGTCGCTTCTGCCGGTATGCTGTGCTCCTTTGACGAACTGGGTCTGACCCAAAACGACTTCCCTTACGCCTGCGCCGACGGTATTTTTGTACTGGGGGACGACTGCGACAAGACCTTGGGCATGGATATTCACAAAGCCATCGGCTATGACGACACCTGCGTTGAGTTTGAAATTACCTCCAACCGGTGCGACTGCCTGTCCGTAACCGGTTTGGCTCGTGAGGCAGCGGCCACCTTTGACCGGCCTTTCACCTTGCCGGAGCCGGAAGTAAAGCCCGGCCACGGCAATGTAAACGACCTGCTGCAAGTGCATATTGAAGACGGCGAAAAGTGCTACCGTTACACCGGCGCCGTAGTAGAGAATGTGCGGGTCAAGGAGTCACCCCGCTGGCTGCGGGAGCGACTGCGTGCCTGCGGCGTGCGCCCCATCAGCAACATTGTAGATATTACCAACTATGTGATGCTGGAGTACGGCCAGCCCATGCACGCCTTTGACCTGCGTTACCTGGTGGGCAACACAGTGAACGTGCGTAACGCCAAGGCCGGCGAGACCATCACCACCCTGGACGGCGAGACCCGGGAACTGACGGAGAATATGCTGGTAATTGCCGATACAGAGAAGCCTGTGGCCGTTGCCGGCGTAATGGGCGGCGAATACAGTGGTATTATGGACGACACCACCACCATCGTGTTTGAGTCCGCCTGCTTTAACGGCACCTGCGTGCGCCGCACCGCCAAGGCGCTGGGTATGCGCACCGAGGCCTCTGCCCGGTACGAGAAAGAGCTGGATCCCAACCAAACCATGCGCGCCTTAAAGCGTGCCCTTCAGCTGGTACAGCTGCTGGATGCCGGCGATGTGGTAGACGGCGTGGTAGACTGCTGCAAGAAAGTGAAAGAGCAGGTCACCGTGGACTGGGACTACCAGTGGATCAATCGGTTCATCGGCTTTGATCTCAGCGAGCAGCAGATGATCGATATTTTGAAGAAGATCGACTTTGATGTGCGCGACGGCAAGGTCTATGCGCCCACATTTCGCAACGATATTGAGCACCTGGCAGACCTGGCGGAAGAAGTGGCCCGGTTCTACGGCTTCCACAACATTCCCAACCATATGCTACAAGGCGCTGCCAACGGCAAGCTGACCCACCGCCAGTCCTTTGAACGCAAGCTGGGCAACACGCTGCTGGCCTGCGGCTGCACCGAGGTATCTACTTTTAGCTTCATCAGCCCTAAGGCTTATGACAAGATCTGCCTGCCCCCGGACAGCGAACTGCGCAACTCCATTGTAATCCTGAACCCCCTGGGCGAGGACACCAGCATTATGCGCACCACCATCCTGCCCTCTATGCTGGATGTGCTGTCCTTTAACTACAACCACAAGACGGAGGCCGCTTGTATGTACGAGATGGGCACCGTTTACACCCCCACAACCCCGGACAAACTGCCTATCGAGAGTCAAAAGGTCACCATCGGTATGTACGGAGGCGGCGCAGACTTCTTTACGCTGAAAGGCATTGTGGAGAAGCTGCTGGACTGCCTGCATGTGGATCACTACGATGTGGAGCCGGTAAAAGATAACCCCACCTTCCACCCGGGCCGTACCGCCGCCTTCACCATGGACGGCAAGGTGCTGGCTACCCTGGGCGAGGTGCACCCCACCGTGGCAGAGAACTACGCCATCGGCACCAGAGTCTATTTGGCAGAGATTGATGTGAACACCGCTTATGAGAATGAAAGCGGCACCCGCACCCACAAGCCCCTGCCCAAGTATCCGGCCAGCAACCGGGATCTGGCCTTTGTTTGCGACAAGGAGATCCCGGTGCTGAAATTGCAGCGTGCCATTGGCGAGGCTGTGGGCAAAACACTGGAGAGCGTTAAGCTCTTTGATGTGTATCAGGGCGAGCAGATTGAAAAGGGCAAAAAGAGCGTGGCGTTCAACATTCGTATGCGCGCACATGACCGCACCCTTACCGATGATGAAGCCGATGCTGCCATGAAGCGGGTGGTCAAAGCCCTGGACAAAATGGGCATCAGCCTGCGGAGTTGACCGAAAAAACGGACAACTGCCTGGTAATTTGACCGGAATATTGGAATTTTTGCATTTTAATATTGTAATTATTTCAAAAAATGTATATAATGATGTGTACGGAGGTGACTTTACCGTGACAGATAAGACCATGACATTTAGAATCGGTGATGAAAAAGAGGATGTTATGAAGGATACCTTAACCCAGGTGTTTGACGCCCTGCGGGAAAAGGGGTACAATCCCATTAACCAGATCGTAGGCTATCTGCTGTCTGAGGATCCCACCTACATCACCACCCACAACAACGCCCGCAGCCTGATCCGCCGGATCGACCGGGACGAGTTGTTGGCCGCTATGGTAAAGTCCTACTTAGATTAAAACAAAGGAGGCGTTCCCTTGGCGAAGAAAGGCGAATTCTTGGAATACAAAGGCAGACCGCTGGTACGCTGCGGCAACACCATTTACTACGGCAGTATGGCCGACCCGTTCGTTGTGTGCCTGAAGGTGCAGAGCGAGAAGAAGCAGGGCGACCAGACCATTGCCGACAAAGTAATTATTCAGCTGCTGAATACGGACGAGCAGATCTCGCCCAAAGAGCAGGTGGTCAAAAAGAGCGAAAAGACCGGCCTGTTCAATGCGCTGGATCTGGGTGCCGTTTGGCTGGAAAGAGCCCTCAAGAAAAACGCATAACCCAAAAAGAAGCAAAACCGCGTGTATACCTACACGCGGTTTCCTTTTTCTTATGCAAAAGGCCGGGACAAGTGAGTCGTCCCGGCCTTGTTTGTCTTATTCTGTGCCGCCCACAGCAATCCGCTGCAGCAGCACATAATCGCGCAGATTGATGACGCCGTCCTGATTCAGATCGTACACATATCCCAGCGCGCTCTTGTCTGCCGCACCCATGTGATCAAAGAATTGAGCCTCCACCACATCGGCTCGGCGGCGTTCTGTTACTCCGCACCGTGTGCAGGCATAAATGCAAACGCCCGGTTCCGCTCCGCTGTATTGGAAAATATGGCCATATTCCGGCGCCGCCGCAATCGCCTGCTGTACTTCTTCCCCACAGACAGTGCAGCTGCCGGTGCGCAAGCCGTCAGTAGAGCAGGTGGGATCCACAGTAACCGTCCACTGCTCCACATGGTGCCCGGGCGCCATGTGCTCCGTGCACGCCTCAGCCGCGCAGGTGCCGGTACCGGTTGGATCCTCCACTGTGCAAACGCGACGCACAATCTCTTTGTGCGTACAGTCCCCGGCCTGGACCACCTGATCCTGATAACAACCGGCTTTCCACACATAATGGCCGCTTGCATCGGTGACATGGGTGGTACGAATGGTATCTGTTGCCGTGTCCATGCACCGTGCGCAGCGCAGGTATTCAAAAATGTGTCCGTTACTCTCCGACTGGTCATCGGTCTGGATCACCTGCAGATCATGCCCCAGCGGCGCTGTGAACCCGGTGGTGTACGCACTGCCGCAAACGCTGCAAGTGTAGCAATCATATCCGGCTGCGGTACAGGTCGCCGCTACCGTCGTTTTTACAAAGCTGTGTGCCCCGGGCTGCGTGTAATCTGTGCGATAGCTGTATCCGCACACCGTACAGGTGTATTGCGTATAACCGGACTGACTGCAAGTGGCCGCCACCACTTCACTTTGATAATCGTGCGCTGTAGCGGGGATAAGGACTTCATAGCTCTGCTTGCAACCGGAACACATATATTTGATTACGCCTGCCTCTGTACAAGTGGCCGGTGTTTCGCTAACCTTTATATAGCGATGACCCGTTGCCGCTATCGTCTTGCCTTGCTGCAGCAAAAGGCCGCAGTCTACGCAATAAACATCACCGGTATATCCGTCATTACAAGCATTGGAAGAATATGCATATTTGGTCTTCGTATTGGTGTGCGCGCAGTCTAAAGTCACAAAGGAAATGCTGTGGTTCTCTGCATAAGTTTGTGCAGTGGTATTGGCGTAGCCGTGAATGGATACGGCCGTACTGTTATCAAATACATAATTCCCGAATTCCTGCACACTGGCCGGAATCACAACGGTTTTTAGACTGGAAACATTTGCGCAAGCACGATCCGGTATGCGGTCTCTGCCGCCCTCAAACACAACCATTTCCAAACTGCTTCCCGCTAAGCAAGAAACATATCTGCCACTCCACATACTATCCATCTGCGTAACATACTGCGGAATAGTCAAACTTTTCAATTGCGTGCAACCGTTAAACACACGAGCGTACATTTTGGTTAAGCTCTCCGGCAAAGTTACGCTACTCAACCTTGTACAATTTTCAAATGCGTAGGGACCAATACTCGTCAGTGTTTCCGGTAATGTTATGCTATTCAAGCGCACACAGTTTTGAAACGCATATGCATCCATTATTTCCAATCGGCTGGGTAATGATACAGTTTCAAAATTGCAGCCTGCAAAAGCACCCTCTCCTATGCGCTTTACAGGATAACCGCCCAATGTGGACGGCACATACAGATTTCGTGCATTGCCGGTATATTTGGTAATGGTCGCAGCGCCATTGGAAACAGAATAAGTATAGTCTTTATAATGTGCGTCTGTAACTTCAGTCTGATTACCATCCGCGTCTGTATAAGAAGTCTTACCGGTAACCGGATCATACACACCGCTAACGGTGATCGGCACGGTTACAGACAAGCTATCATCTGCTGCAGAACAGATCGTAACCGAAGTAGTGCCCTCGGCCACACCGGTAATAAAACCACATGCATCTACCGTAGCAATACTTGGATCTGTGCAAGTATAGTTCACCTGGGTTTCCGTCGTATTTGTCGGTGTATAAGAAACAGCCAAATAACGATTTTCATTGACTGCCAAAGTCACTTTCCCATCTGTGCAGGAAAGGCCGGTAATCGGCACATATTTTCCGCTTTGATCAGTGAGGGAAAGCAAATCATCATAGTCCGGAAAATACTTTTTTACATACAGAGAATTGACGGAATCTTCAATAGAAGTAAAAGCATTAGAGGCCACGGAACGATAGTTTTCAACTGCGTTGTAACGGTCCATCATTTCATTTTCGCTTTTGAAAATCAAACTCCAAGCGGCTTTTTTGTACTGCGCGTCCAAAATCTTTTCCACATAATCGCACCCCAAAAGCGCCGATTTTTCGTAAAATCCAATGGCAGCCATAAATCGTTCTGCGTTCTCTGCCGTTGCACTGTTTTGAAACTGAGCACGCAAAGAATCCATACAGCTGCGAAGCGTTGTTTCAAATGAATCCAAGGCTGCAATAGAATAATATGCAGAAATAATATCATCCGTTGCCAACCAGGCATCGACCGCAGCTTTGGTGCCCTTATAAATCAGATTCAATCCGGCAATCGGTGCCGATATGGCAGACCAAAGTGCAGACACCGCCACATCAAATATGATCTCCACAGAGAATTCAGCCAGCTGAATGGCTTCAACCAGCGTTCTGGACATTGCATTTTGCTGATAACCGATCACTTCCGCCACGGCAGCTTTCAAATAAGTATCGTCCGTGTTGTCACGAATCATTTTGAGTACATCGATCTCATAGCTTGTCAAGTCAAATGTGATCTGATATCTGGATAAATTCAGAACATAATCAATCACTGTTTTGGACATACCGACAATCTGAGAGGTCTGCTTCAATGCTTCACTTAAATCTGAAGCCTGGGAAAGCATAGCGTTGACCTGTGCTGCTTTTTCAGCTGTTAAGGCAGCCGTGCAGTCCGATTCAGAAAGCGTAGTAGTGATCTTCTTTGTGGCACTGATCACATAATTAACATACCGATTGGAAAAATACTTGAGCAAATTCTGATTTTTAGACGCCTGATCGATAATATCAAACAGCATCAACTCATAATACTGCACTTTATCAAAGGATGTTGACGCAGCAGAAGCAGGATTAAGCAAATTGTTAGCAGTCTCCCAAGCGGCAACGCTACTTTGGAATTCGCTGTTTTTCTTGAATGCCTGAGCAAATTCGTGGTTGTACGTTCCCACTTGAAACACATTATAGACATCGTCCATTCCGTAACACTCCGCCTGAAATGTTACATAATTCGGAATGTCATCATCTGCCGCTGCGGCGGAAAAATCCACGCAAAGCACAGAGGTGGCTATAAGCGCTATGGAAATAAGCATGCTGAGCAGTCTTTTCATATTTGATCTCCCATCTAATCCGTTAATAGGCATGATACCATATTTTGCCCCTATTCGCAAGCCAAGCCTGCGGCCTTATTGCGGATTGCACAAGGGCGAGGGCGTTTTTTTATGCAATATGTGAATTGACTTCACCGGATCGACAACTTATAATTAAGATAAGGGTAATTTTATGCACTTTTGCAACGAAAGGGGCAACTGGGATATGAAGAAGAATTTACGCAGCCTATTGTGCGGTCTGCTGGCACTGGTGCTGGTGTGTTCCTGCGCCGGCGCGGCCTTCGCCAAGGACAACGGCGCCACACCGGTAATCTCTGTGCACGGCATGGGCGGCTCCGGTCTGTACCTAAACCCGGGCACGGAGGATGCGCAGCCAGTGGGCGTGTTTGACGCCAAAAGTCTGCTCAGCCGCGGCGGGCTCATCCAAAATGTGCTGGCTGCCGTCAGCGGCAAGCAAACGGACCCGGACGCCGTCATTGACCAAATCGCCGATTTAATGAGCGACTACCGCAACATCGCCTGCGATGAGGACGGCAACAGTCTTTACAATGTAGGCATCGCCAACTACTGGACCGACAGTCTGAAAAACCACCCGGGCTACCTGTCCGGCACCAGCAACGAGCCGGCCATTTGCCGCCAAGTGGCGCAGAATATCGGCGCAGACAAAGTGTATGCCTTTAACTACGATTGGCGGCTGGACGCCTGCGAAACGGCTGCCAAGCTGGCAGACTTCGTGAGTCAGGTTAAAGTCAAAACCGGTAAAAAGCAAGTGACCCTGGTCGGCAGTTCAGAGGGCACGGTGATCCTCAGTGCCTACATAGATCAGTACGGCGATCGGGGTGACATCCGCCGTCTGGTGATGATCAACGGGGCGCTCACCGGCGTGTCCGTCACCAAGCTGTTTTGCCAGGATCTGCTGTTTGACGCGGATGTGGTCAAGAAATACTTGGATCGGGTGACCACCTCTTTCCATAACCCGGACTTTGACTTTAGTCAGCTGAACCGACTGGCAAACAGCCTGAATGTGAGCTACCTGTGCGACTTTTTGACCCAAGTAGCAGAGGACCCTGCACTGGTGGAGCGTGTGTATAACGAGATCTTTTACCCGGTGTTCGGCTGCATTCCCATGCTGTGGGAGTTTATCCCCTATGATGATTTTGACGACAGCGTGGATGCCATGACCGCCATCGGCTTTTTAGACCAAAGCAGCGGCCTGTATAAGAAGATCACCCGCTATCATAAGGTGCAAAAGCGCCTGCCTGGCAATCTGAAAGCCATGCAAAAGGCCGGCACCGATGTGGTGATCGTAGCCAACTACGGCCTGCCCAATATTCCCATCAACTCTGCGCATGCCAATCAGACAGATATTCTCATTGACACCAAATACGCTTCCGTGGGAGCCACCACGGCGGACTACGGCAAGACCTTGAAGCGCACCGGCGCCCATGTGTCGCCGGACCGCATTGTGGACGCCGCCACCTGCACGCTACCGGACAACACCTGGTTCTTTAAGGGCGTGGCCCATGTGAACTTCTGGTACGACAGCCAAGCCACCAAATTCTTGGCCGGACTGATCACCAACCCGGAGAAAAAGCAGTCTGTGCAGGCGGTAAAAGCCGCCACCGGCAACGGCCAGTTTGTAAACACGGACGAAAAACAAAATATCGTTCCCTTTAGCACCGGCAAGAGCACAAACACCAGCGGTACAAAAAACACCAATCCCAAGAACACCGCGACCGCAGCTGTTAAGTCCCCTGCCACCGGCGCCCATTGGAGCCTGGCAGTGGGCGGCTCCGGTTTGGCCGCCTCCGGCTTGCTCTTTGCCCTATACGCTCTGTTTGCCAAAAAGAAGAACGACGCAGCTACAAAATAATATCTGTACTTAAACCAGCGCCCTCTTGCATAAGCAAGGGGGCATTTTTTTACCCAAAATTCGAAAAAATTGCGGGCCTATGTAGGAATCGTCCCCTACTTACCAATCCCTCCACCGCCTACAGCGGTCCCCCTCCCTTTACAAGGGAGGCAAAGTGGTAAAAATAGCGGCTCCCCTTGCAGTAAGGAGAGCCGTATTTTTCGTAGTGAACTGTAATTTACTTTTCGTTTGCGCCGAAGGCGAAGATCTGGCCGGTGTGCACATTGAACTGCATGGTACAGGGGCGGTCGCTCTGGGTATACCGCACAGTGAGCACATCGCCCTCCTGGCTCACATCCGTCAAAGTGGCGGTATCGGCCAGGGTATCGGCAAACAGGCTGGCCTGCTCCGGCTTATAGGTGCTCACATCGTCCGAGGTGAAGAGCACGCCACCAAACAGCTGAATAAACTTAGCCAGCAGCGCCTGCTGCTCCGGGGTAAAGCTGATATTGTTGCGCCGCAGCAGGAACACATCCGGGTCGTTCAAAAATGCCCGGCCGTTCAGTCCACGGCGATACACGCTGTTGAGCACCGCATTGGGTGTAGACACATCCTCCCGGTGCATTTGGCGGCGCCGGGCAGAATGGGGCCAACTGAGGGCCATATCTGCACCGATGCGCATATAGTCCGCCACGCCAAAGCTGGGCAGCATCGGTGCGCCGCAAGCCAGCAGCAGCTTATCCTCGCCCACGCACTCCCGCAGCAGCTCCATGGCGTCATACGCCACCTGGCCGCGGGTCTTGCCGTACAAGGGCTTAACGGAAGCAGCGTACAAAAAGTCCAGCTTCACCATATCAAAGCCCCAGGTATGCAGCACCGTTTGAAACACCTGCTTAATATACGCCCGGGCTTCCTTATGATAAATATCCAGGGCATAAAAGCCACCCCAGTTGGCGCCCACCATCAGGGGGCTGCCTTTTTTGTCTGCCACCAGCCAGCCCGGGTGCTTCTTTGCCAAATAGGCATTCTTTTGCACCGCAAAAGGCGCCAGCCACAGCCCGGCTTTCAGCCCGCGCTGGTGAACCGCATCGGCCACCCGGCGCATACCGAAGGGAAACTTCTTGCTGTCCACAGACAGCCAGTCCCCCACGGCGGTCTGGTAGCCGTCGTCCACCTGGAAGGTATTGACCCCGGCGCAGGGGGCAATGGCTCGCAGGTCGTGCATGATGATATTGTGATTGATATTGCTGTAATAGTTGTACCAGGAGGTATAGCCCCGCAGCTTTTCCGTTTGGCGGGGGTGTACGCCCAAGGCGGCAAAGTAGCCGTCAAATACCGCATCATAATGCCCCTGCTGCCTATAGAGATCCAGCACCGGATAATCTTCCGTGAGCATCAGCCCCTCCAGATCCTTAGACACAGCCAGCACATTGCGATTCATATCCGCCGTAATGACGGTAAAACCGGTGCGGTCCGTCAGGGAGCCGATAAAGTCCAGCATGTCGCCGGTACGCACATAGGCAAAGCCGTGAGAATGGAACACACCCGCCTGCTTTTCCTCCGGCACAAAGGTATAATCGCCGGTATACTGCATACCCAAACGGCGGCCGATGGGCGATTTGCCAACGGTGCCCAGCCCGGGCATGCGCTCCGTGGGGCCGAATTCCCGGCTGTCCGTCCAGGACTGAAAGCCGTTGGCCATAAAGCGACTGGCCGGGATAAACAGGAACGGCAGCTCCAGAATAAAACTGCGTACCTGTATGGGCGCGGTGGGGTGCAAAGTCACTTGCAAGCGGTGATCGCTCTCCCGCACCTGCAAAAGCAGGTCCTCGTTACTGCCGGTGGCCGTCTTTACGGTGCTACCCAGCTTGTAATCAATGTGGTAGGAAAAGGTCATGGGGCGGTTCTCTCCAATCATTATTTTTTGAATTGCAGTGTGCAGCGCAGGGTCAAGGTCTGCATTTTCGGCGAAGTCTCGGGCGTCCGTGCGCTGGGGCGTTCGCGCAGGCGGTGTTTCCGGCGGCTGGTGCTCGTCGACCGGGCTTTCGACGGTGTTGAGGGTGATCTCGATGCGGCCGCCGCCGTAGCCACCTATGACTACCTGTTTCCCGTCGGCGAGGGGCGATATCTGATGCCCGGAGCCGTCGAACGCCTTGTTGCGGAACTGGGCTCCGAACCGCCCGGAGCGCTCGACCTCGTGCGCTCGTACTTGGGTGAACCCGCCGTGCTGCTGAGCCGCGAGGCGCTGGTCGCCGCCGAGAGCGAGACCGAGCGTCCGACGCTCATCATCGGCCATACCGTCATGGGCAAGGGCGCCAAAGGCCCCGCCGGAGAGAGTTTCGAAAACAAAGTCTCGACCCACGGCCAGCCGCTGACGGCCGCCGGGGCCGATTTCGCCGCTACGGTGAAGAACCTGGGCGGCGATGCGGAGAATCCGTTCGCCGTCTTCGCGGAGAGCCGCGAGGTCTTCGCCGAACGTCGCGAGGCGTTGAAGGAGTGGGCCGCGAAGCAGGCCGCCGTCGAGAAGTCGTGGCGCGCGGAGCATAAGGAGCTGGCGCGCAAACTCGACGATTTCCTTTCGGGCAAACTTCCCGAAATCGACTACAAGTCCATCGAGATGAAGGCCGACGTGGCTACGCGCGCCGCATCGGCGACGGTGCTGGGCGTCTTCGCCGAGAAGATCGACAACATGATCGTGGCTTCGGCCGACCTGTCGAATTCGGACAAGACCGACGGTTACCTGAAGAAGACCAAGGCGTT
>OGZH01001838.1_pt1 | contig 12624 bp, 5 predicted proteins | sample 1576741 | NCBI WGS metagenome assembly OGZH01 (sample SAMEA3541560, study PRJEB24748) | human gut metagenome | biome: human gut; feature: human-associated habitat; material: faeces | place: China | collected 2012 | reverse complement strand
ATAGGTAACCCGCAGGGGCTGCAACTTCTACAATGCGGTATCTGCCGCTGTTGCCGGAGTCGGGACAGCTTTCAGAACGGATGGGAACATCCACGTCAAACCACGCGAAACCGTTGGCATTGGTGGCAGTGCCGGTGGCCAGCTTTGTACCGGCGTCCAGCAGCTTTGTACCGTCCGCGGAATAAATGTCATCCACGGTGTAGAGTTCATACACCGCACCGGGCAGATAGGTCAGCGCCTCGCGATCTTGCTTGTAAATGCCTACACCGACTTTGCCGACTTTATCGCCGGGCTTTTCGGGAACAGGCAGCACACGGGCATTTTCAAACACAAGTGTCTGCCCATTCTTGTGGGCATTCGAGGCGTCCTTGACATTCACAATGCTGTACGAACATTCCTTGTCGCCGTCCTGCTCGTGGCTGACAATAGTTTTTGCCAGCACAATGTCATTTTTCTGGTTGTCCCAGCCGAATTCCACAGTGTAGCTCTGCTGGGTCAGCACAAAACCATACGGCGCTTGAACCTCGGTAATGGTGTACTTACCCAGCGGCAGGGTCACGGTAACTTCGCCTTTGGTGCCATCATGGGAAACTTTCAAGAAATCATAGGTTGCCTGCGTGCGGGTGGGGCTGAATGTTACTTCATCCACCTGCCCTTCCGCGCCGGTGGTAACAGTTGCCACCAAATCGCCGGATTTGTACCAGTAGGTACCTTGGCGGTCGGGTGTGGCAATGTCGGCTGCAGCGTGAATTTCGTACACCGCGCCTGCGAGGTTGTCCTGCGTGTAGATGAACTGTCCATCTTGGTAGTCGGTCAAGACATTGCCCTGTTTTTGGATGGTAAGCTGACCGAGTGTTTCGTGATTGCAGTATTTCTCCGTGACGATGTACTCATCCATGTCGTTGGTGGCATTGCCCACGACCTGCCAGACGCGGTCAGACTTGATTTCAAATTCCACCGAGTAGGCGGGATTGTTGAAATAACCCTCCGGACCTTGCAATTCTTCAATCAAATATCTGCCAAGCGGAAGTTTTTCCGGTGTTTTCATAAGACCGTCTGCATCGGTGTAGAACACATCCGTTTTCTTGGTGGCGCTGCCGCTGGCGGGGTCGATCATGGAAATGCGGGTCTTATTACCCTTGTCATCTAATTTGTACAAGGCAAAAGAGGTATTAGCGATTTTGACCGCCTTGCCGGTTTCGGTGTCGGTCTTGATAAGCTGCAAATAGCCTTCCAGTTCCTCGTCCAGCACGTTGTAGGTCATATAGTTATTGGTGGCTGTAGTGACGCTGCCCGCAGGAATCGTAAATCGACTCCGCGGGCTGTTGGCATCTACCGTCACGATAAACGGATCACACTGGAACACATCCTTGGGGATGGTGGTTTCCACGACAAGGTATTGCCCATAGGGCAGCCCCTCCACGCGGAAGATGCCCTCATCGTTGGTGAACATTTCTCCCAGCCTATATTCAGCGGGCTGATCCGTGGGCATCCAGCCGTTACCCTTGCCGTTGGCGTAGTCGCCGTCTGCGGTCAAGGTCGCGTTATAGACGTTGACCGTATCGGTGCTGCTCTCGAACATATTGGCGACAGCCTGTCCTTCATGGGTGAAATCGTACTTGAGCGTCAAATTATCGTAGTTATCCTTGCGGTAAGCGTCCAAAATACTTTGTGCATCGTAGCTGCCGTCCGGGTTCTGCATGAACTGCGCCGCCTTGCTCAGTTTGGAGATGCGATAAACGGTAAAGCCCGCACCTTCCAATTTCAAAGCAGGACTAGGCTGTCCAGTGGTGGAAACAAGTTTTTGCAAACTAAAGCCGGATTGGAGGACTTCGTCTTGACTCTCCTGTTCGGCATGGATGTGGTAGGCGGACTCATCTGCATAGGTCAGCGTTTTGTAGTGGTTGACCTCATCGCAGAGATAACCTTTCGCGTGGGATAGATAATAGCCATCCCACGCCTTGCTGCCGTCCAGCTTGCGGCTCTCGGCTACGGCGGAATACTGGTTTTTGTAAATGTAGTCGGTGTACTCGCCGCCCTTGGTGGCAAGGCTGCTGTATTTCCCGTTGCGTTCCAGCCTCTTGTTTAGCTGCGGGTACTTCCCAGTAATGTACAGTTTGCCGTTGCCATCTATGGGAAGAACAAGCCCTGTGGCGCGTTCCACCAGATAGTAGCGACCCATATACAGGTTGGCAAACGCCAGTTTGCCATCGGTGATTTTAGCCGAGGCTACCAGCCGGTCTTTCTGCAAAATGGGCAGGTAATCGGTATCCCAGCCGCCGTTGGTGAGAACCGTAGTGCGCCAAATGGGCGTACCGTTGGCATCGGTGGTTTTGGAGTAATCCACCACACCCGAAACACCGTCCGGATGTTCAATGGTGTCAGCGGCGTACAGATCGTACACCGCCCCCTCAAGCGTGGTATCGCCGTTGCTGCCCGCAGCCAGATACCGCGCGGCGTCCAAGTCCACTTTTGTCAGCAGAATATTGCCGAGGACACGGTCATTCTGCATCTTGTCGGCATTGGCGTGCATGGTGTAGGAATCTTCGTTGTTGGCAATGCCGGTGGGATCTGTGGCGTAGGTCTTATCTGCGTTGCGGCTGCCAAAGGTGATAGTTACGATGCCCTCGCCGGTGTCGATGAGCGTACTGCCGCTGTTGGCCGTGGTAATGTCGGCGTTATAATCCGCGTTGCCCAGCCAAATCGTCTGACCGTCCAGCGCTTTGGTAATCTCAAAGGCATACGCCCGCTTGCCGAGAACAGAACCTGCCGTGCCGGGTTTGGTTACATCCGTCCAATCGCCGTAGTACCCGCTGGGTGCGCGGCTTTCCACGATGACAAACTTGCCCTCGTTGCGCTGGGTATAGAACAAATCATCCGAACCGCCCGCATAGTCGCTGTGGTTGATGATCTTGTAGGTGCCATCTGCTTGGCGCTCGACTTTGTACCGGTTGTATCCGCCAAACGGGATATAGCACTGCCGAACGGTGTCCCACGCAAAAATCTTAAACTCGGCATCGCCCTTGATGCGCTGCTTAGTTTCGCTGTCGATTTTGTCAATGCTGACCTTTACCGACCATTCGTCGTTTTTCATCTGGTAATCGTTCGAGCTGTTGGCAGGAACGGTAATGGTCTGGTGGCTGCCCAACGCGCCGGGCGTGGAATCAAAGCCATGCGGGATAGTGATCTCATCGTAGCTGAATGTAATATTGGCAAGTTGCGCCCGCGCCGAGGCAATAGCGGCGTCCACCATGCCCTGCGCTTCGTTCTGCAGCTGCCCGACAGCCGCATTCTTGGCGGCTTCTGCAGCGGCGTCTGCTTCGGCTTGGCTGGCGAACGGTCCTTCCTGCCCGGAAAGCGTACTGGTGCTGGTCTTGGACACCTCGTAATGCACCGTCCATGTGGCAGAACCATCGCCGCCGTTGAGGTGAAAACTATCATCCTGTGTGTGACCGCTTGTGGTAATTGTTTGTGCCCCGGCAGGGGTCATCTGCCAGCTGCCGCCGTCCACGCTGCCGCCGGTCCGGCTGGGCGTGACGGTAATGACCGCGCCGTCCACCTTTTCCAGCGTGTTCAGCTGGTACTTATCCGTGTTGACGGTGAATGTCAAATCAAAGCTGTCGCTGGCGCTTTGCGCAGGAGCCGTCCACGCAGCAGAATAATACTTCGGTTCCGGCGCACTCGGCACATCCGGGATCTCAGTGCCGCCCGCAATTTCTTCACCGACCAGCGCCACAACCTGCCACGCATACCCTGCGGGCGGGTTATAGATGTAGGTGTAGTAGCCGTTTTCCCCGGACTGTGCATCTGTACCGTTTATGAGTTCTTCTGCAGCAGCAATATAGGTCTGCGCCGCGTAGCTGTCGGGATAGTTTTCCATGATCCACTGCTGGGTTTCATCGTAAAGACTGTCAAGGATGTCCGGCTGTTCTTCACAGCCTTCAGGATCATCTTCAAGGCTTGCCACAACAGGACGGTCATCCAGCATATCCAGACTCAGCTGACCAAGACCGCCCCAGATGTTGACCTGGTTTGCATAGTGGTTGCCGGGGGTATACTGGCCGGGTTCAAGGCGGGACACATGAGAGAAGCTGTAGGTGGGGCAGCCCTTGGGCTGGCCGTTCAGGCCGTGGCTGCAGCAGTAGGCTTCCTGACCGTTGAACCAAATGAGCCATGTGCCGCCCTCTTTGGCTATGCTGGTGATTTTGCCGGTGGTATACGGCGGAGTCGGTCCTGCAGCATAGGCGGCAATGCCGTCATCGCCGGTGTCGGCATAAATTTGTGTGGGTGCAGCATCCTCGCTGATCTGCACTTGGATAGATTTTGACTGCGAACTGCCGTCCGAATCCGTATAGACCAGCTGCGCCGTAAAATCGGCAGAGGCTTTCACATACAAACCGGTTGCTGCCGCCGACTGCTCCGAGTATGTCCGGTGCAGGATTTCAGCCTGCTCCTGCTCGTCTGCCGGGATAGGCTCATAATCGGTGGAGCGGTAACTTAAAAGCTCTACACCGTCCGGCAGTATGATTTCAGATACCGCACCGTCTGCCGGGTATTCGACCTGCGCCAGCAGCGGAACAATGGCATAGTCTGTACCGGGAGTTTTGCCGATTGTGACCGTGTTCTCATCTGCGTTCAGCGCATCGGCATCCATATGGGCATCTACGCCGTCATACAGGTCAGAAACCCACGCGGAGATACCGATTTTTGTTTCGCCGGTTGCCACGGGCAGACCCATGCTGCCAAGGTAACTGCCGGTAGGCGCGTCCGGCAGATCGTTGTAAAGATTCTCGGTAATCTGCACAAGGTTTGGTGCCGTGGTGTCCGCTTCGGCAGTTTCGGGGGTGGCCGCTTCGGCTGTCTCCGGCGTGGCAGGGGCATCCTCTGCAAAAGCGGGCAGCGCTGCGCCCAGATTTGTGAGCGCAAGACCTCCCGCCAGCAGCAGCGACAAGCCCTGCTTTATCCTGTGTTTGTTTTTCATACTGGTTCTCCTTTTGTTGCAAAAGAAAAAGCCCACTGCACGGTGCAGCGGGCTTGGTTAGCGTTCGGGAGCGTGTTTCTTGGGACAGGGCGCGGCTCTGGCCTTGTAGGCTTTGCGGTATTTTTCGTCAGCATCATAGAACTGCTGCGGAGAGATGCCCGCATCGTGGCACCCCTGCAAAATAACCGCATTGTAACGGCTGCTGACCGGGAGCAACTGGTCGCGGTACGGTGCGTTCATCGTGTAAACCATGATTTCGTGCGGTGTGCCGTCGGCATCCGTGACCGTCATGGTTTCCTTGTCATAGAATGTCGGGTAGCCTTCATAACAGTCAAGCTGAGATTCGTCGTGGTCGGTGACAGACCAGATCAGCCCTTCTACGCTTGCGCCCTCTTTGGGCAAAATCGTCAGGTAGCCGCGCCGGAACGCCAGCTCATAGCCGTCCAGCTTGGCGATACCCACGGCGGTTGCCTCCGGGCAGCGGTAAGCCATCTGCTCAAAATTCAGATTGGAACCATAGGCAAAATATTCTTTTTTCGACATTTTTTCTCCTATCTGGCCTCGTCAGTGCGGGGCCTTGCTTGGTTGCTGGGATATAACGACTTATCGTGCCGCCACGCCTTGTCACCGGGCAGGTTCTTCAGCAGGTGCATCCGAACATTTTTGTACTCCGGACCGATGAGTCCCAGCCGCAGCAGAAAGGTGCGGAAGGTGAACGCCGGATTATCCCCGATGGGCGTTTTCCGGAACTGCGTGTACTTCTGGTTAATACCCTGCGCAGAGATTGCCATGGCCAGAATGATGTTGGCTTTGACTTCGCCCGCGTGCAACGTGGAGTTGAACAGGCGCCATTCGATTGTACCGTGATAGAATACAGAATGCATATTGCAAGCCCTGTACCGTGACGAATGGTAGTGATAATCACTCCCATCCCGCCCGCGATACCAGCGATCTTTCAGTTGATCCATACTCGCACCACTGGGCAACTTGCGGATTTCTTCCAGAATCGGCTCATCCACCGGCTGGCAGTAGCTGGCGATTCGACTGGAGTTTACTTTCAAGGCTGCAAACAAAATGTCCTCTTTGGAATACATGATGGACAGCACATTTTTGAGGCTTTGCGGCGTGTGCTTGCTTGCATCCACATGGACGTGCATTCCGCAGCTGTCGTTTACGATGCCGCCTGCGCGGCGTAAGGAACGGACAACCTCCTGCAGCTTTTCCATCTCGCCGTATTCGAGTTTCGGAGAGTTCAATTCGACCTTGTAGGTCTCCCCAATAAGAACAGACCGCCTACGGCATTCGGGATGGATGCTGCCGTCCCGAACGATTTTCCACTCTTTACCGTCCAAATCTTTGACCCTGTAGGCATCGTAGCCACCACCGGAATGCTCGGCGCGGGTGCCAAATAAGTCGGCCAGCGTTTGGGCTGCCGTGGCGCGGTTTATCCCGGTCAGTTCGATTTCACAGCCAAAATACTGGTCACGGAAATCAAGGGGCAGGAGTCTCACCCCGCAGTTCTGCATCCATGGCTGCAATGCGCCACCCGATGGCCTCGATTACATTGACCGTGACGCCGTTTCCAGCTTGCTTGTAGGCTTGGTTATCGCTCTGGATGGCCAGCACCGTGTCGATGCGATCATCCGTCCAGCCCTGCAAGCGCAGACATTCGCGCGGTGTCAGGCGGCGGATGCGACCCTCGCACAGAACGCCGTGACGGTCCTTGGTTGTCAGGGTGTGCATGGGTGCACCGGGCTTTCCTGTCCGGGCCGCGTTTCGCGCCGGGTCTGATTTGATGGGATTTTTGACCGGGCAAACGTCAACAGTACCTTGTTGGCAGCCGGTGGTGAGGGTGTGGGCAATTTGCTTGCCAACCCGCCCGCGCCGACTGTTGACTGTGGCGTAACTCAGGTCGATGCTGTCACCGACCTGTGCCAACTGGTAGCCGGTCTTGGTTGCGCACTTGATGGGTACGCCCACCTCATACAGCCCGGTTTTGCCACCGAAGCCACCCGGATTGGCAGCCAGCGTACAGCTTAATCCTTCGGGGGAGTAGACGCGCTCCCCTTGGTGGCCACCGTGGGTTTGAATAAGAGAACTTCCTGCTGTTTCGGTGAAAGGAAATACTTTTCCTCTACATCGCTCATCAAGATATCCGACAATGTACACGCGGTTTCTTGACTGGGGGACGCCGAAATCTTTGCTGTTAAGACATTGCCATTCCACACCATACCCCAGTCGGTCCAGCGTGTTGAGGATTGTCGCAAATGTCCTGCAGTGGTCATGATTGATGAGACCCACCACGTTCTCAAAAAGCAAATACGGAGGCTTCCGGGCTTCAGCCAGGCGGGCCAGTTCAAAGAAGAGAGTGCCGCGTGGATCTCCGAATCCTTTTCGGGATCCTGCAATGCTGAAAGTCTGGCAAGGAAATCCGCCGCAGAGCAGCTGGAAGTAGGGCATTGTTTCTGGGTCTGCTTTTCTTGCATCTTCTACGAACCACTCTCCCTTCGTGTCAAACAGGGCATTGTAACTGCGGTTGGCGTATTTGTCGATTTCGCAGTGTCCTACGCATTCAAATCCTCCGGCACGGCTCAGTCCTTCGCGGAAACCGCCGATGCCGGAGAACATATCTACGAACTTGATCAAGGGCACAACTCCCGATGGGGATGTTTGCCGGATCTGCGAAGGTGCTTAATAGGCGCCCCTCATCAAAAACAAAAGCAGCCCGTCATAGGCTGCACCAAACAAGATTTTTTTACCGTTCATAATGTATAAACCTCCTTTTTCCTTCTGCTTTTCTACCTATTATTAAAACATTGGAATCACCCCCTACAGTGAATTCAGGAAATCGAGCGCAGAGTCTGGTATAGCATTCGCTGGCGGTGGGCTTGGAACAGCGTTGGTTATGTTGACTGCCTGCAACTCCTCCCGCACCACCTTGCGGATGCTTTTCTCCAGCCTATTTGTCTGTTCTGCCGCAAGGATGCTCTGCACCAGAAACTCTTTGCGTTTGGCAGGCGGCATCTGTTGCAGCAACGCCCACGCGCGGCAGTGTTGCGGTTCATTGAGGTTCGGGCGGAAAACATATTGCGGTCGTTTCATACCTCGCTTTTGCGGCGCGACACGGCGGCCAACGCACGCTCGAATCCGACCGCGTTCACCTTGTCGTCCAGCAGGAAAATCGTCTTACAAAGGCCGTCTTTGGGACTTAGGTGGCGGCTCACCACCGATGCGCCGCCGCCCAGCAGCACGGCGGGGATGGCGTGCAAATCGAATCCCGCTTCCATTGTGGCAGACAGCAGATGCTCTGTGTACTTGCGCCCCTGCTGATTCACAATGCCACGCACCGCCTCGCTGACCGTGCAGGGGTGACCCGCCAGCATATTTTCGATTTGGGCATCCGTGAGGGACAGCCCGGTTTCACGCCGCACCTGCTCCCGGATGTCATCTACACAGCGGATCATGCCGAGTTCCAAGCTGTGCGCAGTGTCAGCCGCAGGGATGGCGTTGTCGATGCGCATAAGGTCCACTGTCCAGCCGCCCAAATCCATGAGGAGCATTGATGGCTCGTCCTGCAACAGCCCGGTTTCGGTCATAAGGGCGGCGTAGCCTTGGGGGAAGATGGCAACTTCTTCGATGGTGATGCTGTACTCCACGCCCTCGAAGCGGAAATTCACAGGTTGCTTGCTTCGCAGCAGATAATCTTTGAACTTGGGTTTGTCGCGTCCGAAACTCGTCAGCGGCAGACCCGCCGCAATTCGCACCGAGCATTCGGGAGGCAAACCGCGTTGATGAATCTCGTTTGCGATAGCTGCCAGTGTCAGCAGGTAGTAGTTGTCGTTTACGGTCTTGTCCCGCTGGATAGGCTGCCGCCCGGAGCCACAAACAAAAAAGCACCCGCCAAACTCTAAGAGTCCTTGGCGGGTGTAGGGTTCGTGTTCTCCGTAGCTTGTCAGCCCTGCCGGGAACGAGCAGTGGGCTGTTTTGATAGCATAGTAGCCGTGGTCAATGCCGATAATGATGCTCATAGTGAAAATCCTCCTTATTGTAAATAGGTATAAAATGGGAAACTTGAAAACAAAATGAAAACTGCCGGGAAAAGCAAAAAATCCCCGCTTCATTGGCTTTTTCTGGTCCTATATGTTGATTAAAATTATTTCGCACTGTGGATTATAGTCCACCAACGCATTGAGCGCACCATTCGTTCCTCTGTCTACAACAATATTTTGTTTGACAAGAATTCCGAGTTGTTGGTCTTCCTCCATGCCTGTAGACACAAAAGTGCCCCTTGCGGTTCGAAGCCCGCAAGAGGCACTTTTGCAGTTATACCTTAATCATCAACCAACACCGAGGACTTGCCTCATTCCCCTTCCGATTGACTGCCAAACACAGTGATAGATATGCCAGTAATATGATTAAATCTTATAGTTTTGGTCAATCTGTCGATTGCGATCAAGCGCATAATGTGTTTTAGAATTAGGAGTTTACGTTCATCTCGTAGACATCAGCGATTGCCACTGCGTTTTTTCAGGTAGAGTGCAACGATAAAGCCACCCACGGCCAAGCAAGCCAGAATCGACAGCACTTCATAAGGGAAGTTATCGCTCGTCTGAGGAATCGCGCTTGTTGCTCCGCTGCCAGATGCCGCTGCACTGCCGTCATTCGGCTTTGCAGTAGGCGCAGCACCCCAAGTGCCGTTTGCAATTCCTCCCGCAATACCGGGATGTTCATCCTTCACAGTATCAGCAGGTTTCTGTACCGGCTTCACAGTATCAGCAGGTTTCTGTACCGGTGCCGCAGGTTTGGTCTGGGCAGTATTTACAGCATTCCGCACTGCATCAAGGGCGGCTTTCAAGTCTTCAGCACTTGCGCGGCCTGCGATAGCAGCTTCCGCATCAGAAATTGCCTGGCGGATAGCGTCCGCGCTCTCCACAGTATACTTGCTCAGGTCAAGTTGCTTGGTTTCTTCAACCAAAGCATTCAACTCGGTGGCATCGCCAGCCTTTACCAATGCCGCCGCTGCGGCCTGCAACGTCCGTGCTGCTGCATCTACAGCCTCCTGGGTAGCGTTTTCATTGGCGGCGACCGTCTTTGCGGCCTCCAATGCATCGGCAACCAATTTCCAGGATTTTGCAGTATGAGCGTTCGCATCCATGGCCTCCACCTTGGAGATCATATCATCAATTGCAGTCATATCTGCTCGGAGCGCCAGTGCCTTGTAAGCAGCTTCCAGATTTGTATAAGCAGCTTCGATCTCATCGGCGGTTGCATCACGGTTGGCGGCGACCTTCTCAGCTTCTGCCAAAGCCTGGGCAAGGGCAGCCCAAGAATCAGGCTGATACCTGCTTTCATCCAGTTCCTTGATGCTGTTGATGGCCGCGACCAGGTTCGAGTTGTCAGCACGCTTCACAAGGCTTTCCATGGCGTCCTGCAGAGCGTCAGCTGCATGGTTGACAGTCACCTGGTTTGCATCCTCAGCGGCAGAGATGCTCTGCGCTTCGGCCAGCGCAGTTGCAAACGCTGCCCAGCTGGTGGTCGTGTAATCGTCTTCCACCCGGGCGGAAGCCTGCTCGATCAGCTGATTCAGAATGGTCTTGTCCACAACAGGCTCGGTGGGCTTGGCCGTAGCGTACAGTTCGGCCTCGTAGATGCGGACGCAGGCAGCCCAACCGGTGGTATCGGTACGGCTGACATTCAGCTTGAAGATCCGTCCGGTCGCATCGCCCAGATCATTGGTGGTAACATCGGCCGCGTTATCGGTGGTCTTGGCACACTCTGTCCAGTTCGCAGCGTCTGCCAGCACAGCGTTCCGTTCCTCGGCCTCCATGGCCAGCAGTTCGTCCACGTTGACCTTTTCTTCGTTCAGCACATAGAACTCGTAATTGGCAGTGTTCATGCTGCCGTTGCCGGCCGTCGGCGTTTCCGCCACGCCGACGTGGGAGACGACCAGCTGCCGGACGTTGCGTTCTTCGCCAATGTCAAAGGCGACCCACAGGTTGCTGCCATCCTCGCACCATTTGCCGGTATCGGGGTTTTCCTTGTCGCTGTCAAACAGCTTTTCGGGGCCCTGGGCAGTGCCCAGTTTTTTGCCGTTGTAGCCAACGATGGTCGCATTCTGGGACACCAGTTCCAGCTCGCCCACAGGCTCGGTGACGGTCACGGCAGCGCTGCCGGAAACCTTCGGATCCTGAACCGAGGTCGCAACAACGGTCAGCTGCTCTGCGGTCTCGTCCTCCGCAACGGTCAGCAGGCCGGTCTCGTCGATCTCAGTCGCCTCAGAGACCGCGCCGTCCACGCTCCAGGTCACAGAATGGTCGGTGATATTCTCGCCGTTGACCATAGCTGCAAACTGCTTGGTTGCGCCCTTCTCCACAGATGCAGTAGCGGGCGATACCGTAACAGATGTAACGATTGGCTCAACAGAACCGCTCTGCAGGGTAACATTCACATCGTAGGTCTGGCCTTCGGTCACGACCAGGCGCTTCACAACCGTGTCGTTGATCAGGTAGCCTGCAGGAACATTTTCGCACTTAATGGTGTACGTCCCCAATACAACCTCAGCAGGTTCGCCGGTAGTCACAGTATAGACCTTTTCGTTGTTGCTGTTGTAAACGCCATAAGTAACGCCGGTCAGTTTCTCGCCCTTGGCATTGGTCGCCACCAAGTTCAAGAAAGCGGTCGGTTCCGGGAATGCGGGGATTTCGACAGTATACTTATCAGAGATCAGCTTACTGACGCGTTTTACTTGCAGGGTGAGTTCACTGCCCGCACGCGGGACCCGAATGCCACGGATAATTACCGAGGTTTCGCCAGCAGCCACCGGGAGAGAGGCTTTGGTGTATTCACCAGAGTCGTTCTCGTAAACGTAGACCACATCGCCTTCACTCAGGCCATTCACCGTAAGAGAAATATAGATGTCGCCACCGTTGGAAGAGCTAAGCGAGCCAGGCTGTGAATAAGCTTTCGCTGTAACATCCTTTGCCGCCTCAGATTTTGCGGCATTTTCCGCCTCAAAGCTCGCGCTCAGCTTGATGCTTTCTGCGGAACCTGTGGCGGTGGTGGTGTAGTAAATACGTCCGGCTTCTTGCGTGCCAAAGTTAAGGCCGGTGATAGTGACAGTGCCGCTTTCTGCAACCGCCTCTCCGATCTTGTTATACTCGCTGCCGGATTTGGTGTAGACCGTGACAGTCTGGCCCGCAGGCACGTTCTTCAGTGTGAAGGTATCATTGGCGCCCGTGCCATTCTCTGCGGCGGCAAACTGGATGGACACCGGCTCCGTCTGGGGGAACTCGGCGGTCTCGAACATCTGCCATTCATAAATGCGGATACCGCCCCAGGGGGAAGTTCCATCATCATAAATGCGCAGTCTCCATTCCTGTGCAGTCACCGGTTCGTCCAGCAAGACATCCGTTACAGCGGCGGTGTTGTGCTGGATGCGCTTTGCCTCTACCCACCAGCCAGACGCATTCTTATACTCCAGAGCAAAGTCGACGGTGTTCATCAACACATCCTCGCCACCGTACTGGGCATGTTCTACGCGCCAGCGGCGGACCGTCACCTCACGACCAATGTTAATGTCCATATATCCGGTCTCCGCATTGGTAACACACCATTTGGAACCATTCAGGGAGGTCCCGTCAATG
>OGZH01001817.1_pt1 | contig 12706 bp, 16 predicted proteins | sample 1576741 | NCBI WGS metagenome assembly OGZH01 (sample SAMEA3541560, study PRJEB24748) | human gut metagenome | biome: human gut; feature: human-associated habitat; material: faeces | place: China | collected 2012 | reverse complement strand
GCTTGCCGATGTACGATGCTCCTAATGCGGTAGAAGAATTGAAACAGCCGAGGAAACATCCGACACCAGAGAAAGTGGAAGCAATCAAAGATGCTCTAAAATATTTTGCAGTCATTTAAGACAAGAAGCGTATCATTAAGAAACAGTGATACGCTTTTCTTGCATGAAATTTATTTGGGTGTTAGTATGAAAATATTTAGAAATATTTTGAGGAGGAAAATAATGTGAATCGTATTACTGAAATAACAAAGCGTGATATTTTAGATTTGTTCCGAAACGGATTAGAAATAGAGGAATTTTTTGAAACAAAAACGGTTATTTATTATTATTTTGGAAGATTTGAGGAAATAGATTTTTTGAAGCGATTATATGATTTAGGGAAAATGCCAAGTAATGACTCAAGGTATATAAATGCAGAGCAGGATATTTGGCAGCATACAGTAAATAATGATGATTATCCATATTGCTGGGTATTTGAAGATGAGAGGTTTTCTTTGCAAAACGGAGAGGACGAGATATATTTGAGATTCCTTTGCGAAGTATTTCATCCTGCTGTTAGATATGAAAAGGGTTACTGGAAAGAGTTTTTGACAGAAATCAATAAGTTATTGCAGAATGATGGATATGAGCTTTATCCTGCCGATAAAATGTCTAATCGTGATGTATATGGGTGGAGAATGTTTCAGAGAGAGGAAAGTGCATTGTTTATTCCATATTCTCAAAGAAATGCTAAAGATATAAAAGAAAAAAAGATTACTTTGTCTATAAACCGAAAAACCAGAAATCAAATTTATCAATTTTTGGAACGATGCAATGAGCAATATCAAGCAACTGATGAAACAGGTTGGAATTATGATACAACGATAGCAGCAGATGTTTTTTTTGACATAAGACAGTTCTATGTGCCCAAATGCTTTAACAGTCAAAAGGAATATGTCGAAACCGAGAATTTAAAAGATTTTATAATCTCTAATTCTCCATTCTGTGTGTTGGATGCAATAGAACTATTTGCCAAGCATAGTATGATAGATGATTTTGAAGCCCAAATGAATGCAATATTAAAGTTGAATGAAATTACATTCCAACTTAATAATGGGAAAATAGTAAATTCATTTGATGCCCAGATTAACCAAAGTTCATTAGAGGCGGTACAAGAAGCAGGGTTAAAAGAATTGTTGCAAGAAGCATCTAAATATTATGATGAAAATAACTTGCAAATTGCGATAGAAAAATTGTGGGATGCATTTGAAAGATTAAAAACCTATTATTGCTCAGCGACCATAGATAAAAAGAAATCAGTAAACAAAATTGTAAAAGATATGGGTAATAATCAACAGCCGTACATGGAGATGTTTGAAAAAGAGTTTCATGAGCTTACGATTCTTGGGAATAATTTTAGAATTAGACACCATGAGATAACAAAGGTTGATATTCAAGACAAAAGACATCTTGAATATTTTTATAAGAGATGTTTGTCCTTGATTTCGACAGCAATTAAATATTTGGATGGAAGAAATTTATAATGAAAATTGAGTTTATTCCAAAAGGTACTCTGTTTATAGATTTGTGTTAAATTCCGGTTTACTCTATAATGAAGCCAAGAAAGGACGGTGGTGTTTATGCGAGAAAAGACCAATCATCTATATGTGGATAGCCAAGAAAGAAGCCTATTATTACATAGCCTTGTGGAGCTGAAAAGTCAACTTATACAACAGGGCAGATATACGGATTGCGTTGACGAGCTTATTTTTAAGGTTATAAATGCACCGACCAAGAGAATGAAAATTGAATATATCTAAGGCAGATTACGAAGCCGCTTATTCTTATTGATTGTTAAGAGTAAGCGGCTTTTTTGCGTTCTCTGGTACTGTTACATAGTCACCTTGACAAAGTGGCTAAATCTATGCGAAAGGAGGACGCACTTATGTCAAATTGCAAAGTGATTGCTCTGACAAACCAGAAAGGCGGTTCGGAAAAACGACCACAGCGGTCAATCTGGGTGTGGGTCTGGCAAAGCAAGGATCTAAGGTGTTGTTGATTGATGCCGATGCACAGGCAAATCTCACAATGGCTCTGGGCTATAACCGACCAGATGATATACCCATTACAATCTCCACTGTGATGCAGGACATCATGAATGATAAATCCTTTGATGCTTCTGGCGGGATTATCCACCACAGCGAGGGCGTTGACTTGCTTCCGTCCAATATCGAGCTGTCGGGTCTTGAGGTAAGACTTATCAATGCCATGAGCCGTGAGAGTGTTCTGAAAACCTATGTGAATGAGGTCAAAAAGAATTACGATTATGTGCTTATCGACTGTATGCCATCCCTCGGTATGATTACGATTAACGCATTGGCGGCGTCTGACAGCGTGGTTATCCCAACGCAGCCCTATTATCTTTCTGCGAAAGGTCTGGAGCTTTTGCTTCGCTCCGTATCAAAGGTCAAGCGGCAAATCAATCTCAAGCTGAGGATTGACGGTATCTTAATGACGATGGTAATGCCCCGCACGAACATTTCTAAGGAGATTACAGCAACGGTAAAGAGTGCATACGGACAGAAAATCAAAGTCTTTGATGCCGAGATACCCCATTCCATCCGTGCGGTGGAAGCAACCGCAGAGGGTAAGAGCATTTTTGCCTATGACAAAAGTGGAAAGGTAGCCGCAGCTTATGACCAGTTCGCAAAGGAGGTGACAGAGATTGGCGAGAAGCAAAGGAAGCAAAATCGAGCTGACCGCATACGATGACCTCTTTGAAACGGACGAAAGCCGTGCAGAAGCGGCGTTAAGCAAGATTAGGGACATTCTCATTTCAGAGATTGACGAGTTTCCAGACCATATCCGATGTCCGCCCCTGCCGAAATTGGCAGCTATCGGGGCTTTAAAATCGAGGTATTCTATGATACCGTGAACGCCCATTACTGTTTAAATCTCTGCGGGGCAAGAAAATATAAGGTGGATTTAGGCATGGATGCTCTGGGGAATTTAACCCGAATTGAGAATGAGCTTGCCAAGATCCCTGCCCGACTGGAAGCCGCAAAGACTAAAAAGGCGGAAACCATCGCACAGCTTGAAACCGCAAAGGTGGAGGTGGAAAAGCCATTTGCGTTTGAGGAGGAGCTGAAAGAAAAAACAGAACGGCTGAACGCTCTCAACATTGAGTTAAATCTGAATGAAAAAGATACTCCTGTGATTGACGATGAGCCAGAGCAGGATGAGGAAACACCCGAAAAGAAAAATACAGACCGTGAGAGATAATCGGATTTGCACATTTGTATTGCGTAATTTGGGGAAGTATAATGAGTGAAGATTATAAATGTTGGAGGTAAAAGATGTGTTTGAGAATTTCAGATTTGAAACCTTTGTCGATGTCCACAGCAACATCTTTGAGGAATATCTAAGTCTGTCATTGCGAAACTGCCGAAAGAAAATCCAGAATACCGAGCCATCAGCGATAAGATTGAAAGCCTTTATGAACAATATCCGAGAGTCATGGCTGTTCTGGATACAGAAAACGCAAGCGATTTATCCGAGCAGGAGTGCAAGGCTCTGATAGAGATTTTGGAGCTTCGGAATAAACTTCATGATATGGAGCAGGAAGCAATCTATTTCAGAGGATGCTATGACAGTGTAGGGTATCTGAAAAAAGCAGGGATTTTATAATGGACTAACCGAGAAAAAGCGGCGTTGGCGTTGAAGCTGACGCCGTTTTTACATAGGCGGGAGATAGAAATAGCCAGCATTTTATGGTAAAATAAAAATACCCAATAATACAATTTGGAGGAAGGTAATTATATGAATATTTTTATATCATATTCGCACATAGATAATGGATTTGCACTTAAATTGTCATCAGCTTTAGAAGCAGACGGTTATGATGTTTTTATTGACAACAAAATTCCTATTGGAAACAACATATACAAAGATATTGGCAAAGGAATTGCAAAGGCTGATGCGGTAATTGTTGTAATTTCAAAAGCCTCTAATAGAAGCCACTTTGTTGCTAATGAAACTATTTCTATGTTGTCGTTTTTAGACAAAGGAAGGATGCCATTAGTCATACCAGTGGTTTTAGGAACCGACACTCAGTTGCCAGCAGATATAAATAGGTTTAATTATATTGTCATTCCATATGAGAACGAAAAGGACGATAGTAATGATTTGTCAATAGAGTACAGTGTGCATGGCGCAAAAGTAAAGTTAGACAAATCATTGGAAAAAGATGCAATTGAAAAGATAAGACTAATCCTTGCGGCACATGATGAGAAAATAAAGCAGGATGAACAAGAGAAAAGAAAATCCGAAGAAAAAGTAAAAACAGGATTATCAAAGTACATTGAAGATGTTTTTGTTAATTTGAAAGAAAGCGAAAAAAGAAACAAGAGATTTGCTTTCTGGTTATATTCAGTTTCGATACTTTCTTTGATTGCTACAATTATTATTGCCATTGTTTTTGCCGCAAATAAGAATTGGCAAACAGTAAATATTGAATATATGGTAGCATATAGCGTCGCATGTTTGTTTGTTGTAGTCATATTGATTTCATTATCCAAATTATTATTTACCCTTGCTAAATCTTTTATGGTTGAGGCGATAAGATGCTCGGATAGAATACACGCTATTTCTTTTGGTAAATTCTTTTTAGACGCATATGGGGCAGAAGCATCTCGTGAGGAAGTGCTTAAAGCATTTAGTTCTTGGAATATAGATAACGGTAGCACATCGTTTAGAAATCAGTCTGGTGAAGATTACGATCCTAAGATACTGGAAAAAATTAGTGCGTTAAAAAATTAGATTTTGTTATGGAATAAAATTCTCTTATATTTGCTGATGAAAGGGGATATTAAAACTATGTTCTATGAAAATATACCAGAAATTTTATATCATTATTGTTCAATCCCAACCTTTTTTAGCATTGTAAATAGCAAGTCGCTTTGGCTATGTAATGGTCTTAATATGAATGATAAATATGACTCAAGATATTTTCAAATTGTGGCTTCTGAATGGTTACAAAAAATAGGAAACCAGACGGATGATGCAGATGAAAAATTATTTTGCGAAATGTGTTACACAATCTTATTAAACTGTTCTATTGAGCGTCCAGTGCCATTCATTGCTTCTTTTAGTGATAATGGGGATTTGCTTGGTCAGTGGATTGCCTATGCAAATAAGGGAACGGGGGTATGTATTGGTTTCGAAACAGAAAAGTTACTTGAATATTCAGTAGACAATCCTGCCAGTTTTTTATTCCCATTTAATGAAATAAAGAATGAAGATATTCTTCTAATAAATGTAGAATATAGAAAAGAGGAAATTGAAAACACGATAGAAAGATTGTTTAGCATGTTTTACGAAATCTATCGGCAAAGTAAAGAAAAAGCAAACTCACTACAAGAAGTAGCTATATTGTTTTCGGGATCAATTTTTAGAGATTCAGCTTTATATAAGCATGTCGGATTCCAAGAAGAACATGAATGGAGGCTAATATCACATTGTGCTTCATATTTTTCTGATTCTATTCAAATTAACCCAGGATTAAACAACATTGAGTTTTCATGCATAAATGAAAATATAAAATCACACATTACTTTAGACCTTAGGAAGAATTGGAATAATGGATTGATTCAAAGCGTCGTTTTGGGACCCCAATTTTCAGGCAATGAATATGATTTTGAATTCTTTGTAAATCAAAATTTTACTAATGAAATAATTATTCAACAATCAAAAATCCCTTATAGAGGATAGCTTTTTATATAATGCTGAGTGAATTAAAATGGAGTCGTTGACTACCGGCTGATGTCGTTTTTTACATAGCTACAAGGTAAAAACTATTTTGTTTATGCGATAGAATTATTTACTCTAGAACCGAGGAGCGTAGGCGATGTAGTTCTTGTCAAAATTTCAAGCCAATAGAAGGATGCGCTAAAGGAAATTGTATTGCCAGAGGAGATATAGTTCAAAGAAGAATAATATGTGCATTTGATTATATTCCCAATAAAAATGAGTGTTGTAATGGGGAGACTTTCTATAATAGCTAAAATGGTTGGAATCAAGCCGCCAAGTTAGATACAGATTTTGGGGGGTTCTTCTGCCCATTTTGATTTCGGAAAATCTATCCGAAAAAGCAAAACTATGGTACAATTGCAAGTAGCGATGTGTGCCATAGCAAAGAGCAGACTTCAAATCAAACCGAAGCCAATCAAAGGCTCGTCTAAGAAATTAATTCTAATCTTTTCTGTGGCAGGTGTATTTGGGTGCAGTATGCCGTTTTTACAGGCCTCGAAAGGGACCATTGTGTCATTTTTTGAATCCAAGGCTTAACGAAAAGCCAGGGGATGTGCATCTTTATTGCACACTCATGGCATGTAGAGACGGTAGTCTTGATGTCAAGGAAAGATAAATAAGTGCCAGAAAGCGGCGTATTTCCGGGCTTTTTCGGAGGTTTGGATCTGAAGCCAGACTTCTGAAAAAGCTCGGTTTTCTTATATGGAAACATATCCACTGCAAAATGTGTGTTAGGTTGTAACCTCGGATTAAATGTTGCGATTTGAGGCAGTGGATTAGATGTCAGGCATTTCGGGCTGATTTTTGAAAAACGAAAAAGGATGACAACCAATCCGGCAACTCGACTATTTTGGGTGGTTGCAGGCAGTGAAATGGATGGCAAGGAGAATTGGAGGTTGCTTATGATCCTGCATCAGGGAAATAAAAGCATTGAATTTACAATAGTAAACTATCAGTACCCAGAGAAAAGACCATCAAAGGAAGGCTTCGATTATGACGCAAACTGGCTGATGTGTGAATTCAAGTATTCAGATGCTGAAATAAATGAAACATACAAGGAGGCTTGCCTCCTAACAGATGAACTGGCAGATATGGTAGAAGAACTTTCTAAAATTCTAGACGGCTCTGAAGATGGATATATTTCAGATTTCATGGAACCATATTTGAAGGTTGCGGCGGCAAGAGCGGACGAGAAAATTGTGATTATTTTTCAGTTTGTCTATGACACAACAGAGGGAATCTGGAGGTATAGAAAAATCACAACATTATTGTCGAAGGAAGAAACAACACAAATCGTACAGGTGCTGAGAGAGTTGATGAGGAAATATCAGGTGAGATGATTGTGAAGACAAAGAAAATTGTTATAAAAAGCACATCTGGATTTTGCCCTGTGGAATATGCTTATAACGACAAATTGACTATAACAGCCAATTCCATCGCGTATGAATGTAAGCCTTATTTTGAGAGTGACAATTCGCTCAATGTGCGCAGGAAGTGGTCATATAAAACGACGAACAGTATTTTCAGCTTGGTGTTTGAGAAGATCGCTGTGGCTGTTGATGAGATATTAAGCCGCGATCAAGAGGCTATGTATTGTGACTGTGGCAATATAGATTTTATCGTTACATATGATGATGGAAATAAGGTAGCGCGTGAATTTGGAGTACCGGCTGATGAATTTGCGGATTGCTTCAAAATCATCAGGGAAATTATTCCGGTGACTGAGGATGTCCCCGAGGCAATCAGAATTAGTGAAGATTGTGATGAGGAGTAAGGCCTCGCGAAGAATACAAATGCTATTATAGAAACTAACTGAGAGAGGAAGTGAGCTATATGGAAGATAATGTTACACACATTTCTCCAGAGAATATCGAGGTCGTAGATGCATCTGAATATTGTGAAGATTTAACAGAATACTTTGGCGATATGCCAGAAGTGGCACGTCCACTAATGAAGGGAGCAAAAGAAACATTTTCGAAGATTGAGAATATGCTTTATTCTGCACCGGCGTTCATCAACCTTGTGAAGGCGAGTGTTCCTGAACAGGCTTTTCAGGCTATCTTGACGGATGACCAGAAAGCTAAAATTGCAAGCGGGGCATTAAAGCTGATGACCAAGAAAGATGGTTCTTTGATGGCTAATCTTGTCAACCCTGAGACGAACAAGATTGAATCTACAATATCATTGCAGAATGTTCATCTTTCCCCAGCTCTTTCTCAAGCGATGACAAGGTATGCTTCTCAGATGCAAATGGCACAAATTGCTGAGCAAATTCAAGTGGTACAATTAGCAATAGAAGAGGTACGACAGGGACAAGAATATGACAGATTAGCAATGGCTTATAGCTGTCAGCAGAAATTACTTCAGGCTATGAAAATAAAGAATCCTAATCTTAAAGCAATGGCATTACTTCAGATTGCATCCGATGCGGAAGATAGCAGAAACTTATTGATGCAAAGCCAAAATGCAAACTTAGCCTTCATAAAAGACCAACCAGAATCGTTTTTTGGAAAACTGTTTCAGGGAGCAAAGCCTGAAAAAATCACTCAGAGAATGAATGAGATTCGTGAAAGCTTAAGTGTGGTGAATATGGTTTCTTTAGCAGAGGCAATGGCCTATCAGGAGATGGGAGAAAATGCAGCGGCAATGAAGAGCCTGCTGTATTATGCTGGGTACATTGAAAAGGCATATCTTAGTACTGCCGGTCTTGTAGAACGCCTTGATTTGATAGATCCCGCGCCAGAGAATTATTGGTCTAAAACCTTACCCGATATAAAGCGGAAAATACAAGCGTTGCCATGCGTTGAAGAAGTAGCGCTACTGGAAGGAGGAATCAAAGATGGAGAATAGGGTATGCAAGAATAAAAAGTGCTTAAAACCACTGCCAGAGGGATATAAGCATAGATACTGTGAAGCATGTAGAAATCAGCACGCGCAAAACTTGAAAAATGGATTTAAGGCTGTGGCTGGTGTTGCTGGTGTTGCTGGAACTGTAGCATGCGTTGTTGTTACCGTAGCTACAGCAGGAAAGATCAATCCCAAAAAGTGATTAAAAACTTCTCATCACTGGATTTGTTCCAGCGGCGAGGAGTCTTTTAGGTATAATGATTATCCTTCAATATCAATGTTCAGTCCAGACTTAAGCTCCACAGTGAAGTGGTTCTCCCAGACGATGGATTTGCAGCCGCGATTGTTCCAGTGAATTCTGCGGAACATTTCGCCACATTCGCCGCAAATGACAATCTGCGCAAAGCAGTGGTTGCAGCTGAACGCATGGATATGGGAATTTAAATTTGAGTACATTCGAGCCATTTCCTAAGAATCCTGCAATTTCAAAGGTATTTAGAGAAATTGGTCTTGCGGATGAATTAGGTTCCGGTATGCGAAACACTTATAAATTTACCAAGTTGTATTCCGGCATATACAATACCGGAGAAACCGCAGAGCAGGTTGCAGAAATATATAACGAAACAGTAAACGAACATAAGCCTCCAAGTCGAATAAGATTTGGAGGTTCATCTTTAGTCAGATTTGATCAGAAATAATGTGCAGAACATGCAGTTTATGGATACCGCAGGTGTATACAAGCAGGGTACTTTTTAGTTTCACAGTCAGAGATTACAAAAAGAGATTTGGATCCTCAGCTGGATTGTAAGTTTGAGAGTATCAGGCGTTTGATGGTGGTATATTTTTTTTCGGGAACAGGAAGCTTCGCACCGTTTGACATGGTAACGGTGAATCGTTCAATTTTGCTGACACATTCAGGATTGATGAGAAAACCTGCATGAATGCGAAGCAGGAAATCAGAGTATGTTTTCTCAAAGTCCGGGAGTGTGCCATTTACAATAATTGTATCCGTGCTTGTGTGAATACGAAGCTTTGCAGTTCTTTTTATCGTTTCAATATATAGCATATGGTTTATTGGAATGCGGTGCACACTCATGTCATTGGCTGTGACAGTCATGTAACGCTCCGGTTTTTCAACCAACCGTACCGGCAAGCTTAAACTTTGATAGTGTATCGGATAAATGGTGTCTCTGCTGTCGTATGGCCATGCGTTACTGATGTGAAGAACAGCAATCTCCCAGCGGAAATCAGAACCGCTTTCTGTGCGTACCTTTTTTTTGTACCAGGAGTAGTGAAGCCTTTGATTGTGTAAATCTGTATTTCCATCAGGATAATGGGTATAGATTTCATATTGCAGGATAACCTCATGTGCGGTTTTGATGGGAGATATACAGATTGCACGTATCGATCCCATTGTGAAACTTAGTCCGTGTACCTCTGCTGAGAATGTGGAAATAACTCGTTCACGTCCCCGTATTTCCTGTCTCTCAGCAGGGCCAATCCACAACACATCTTCGCTTATACTGTCAAAAAAGGGTTGGAGATTGTTATTGTAGTATTCGGTGATAATGTGGATGGATTTATAAATTAAATCGTTTGCTGTCATGGCAGCTCTCCTTTGCTTTTATACATATATTCAAAATGATTATAGTAGAGTAAGGGATAAAAAACAAGTTATTTGCAATAAAAATAAGTTATTCATGGAGAGATGAAATTTTAGATGGTGCAAACACTAGCTGGGAACAGAATTCAGACGGAAGCCTTTCCATCAGAGGCATCAGAGAGTTTTCTAAGTTCGTGGGAGTTAAGGTTGACGGCAATCTTGTTGATGTAAAGAACTATACTGTAAAGGAAGGTTCTACCATTGTTACACTGAAAGCAGACTATCTGAATACCCTTTCTGTCGGAAAACATACCTTTGAGATAATATGGACAGATGGCACAGCCTCTACAAGATTTACTGTAAGTAAGAGTGATTCCGGAAGTGCTGAACCAAAAGATAATGATGGAAACAATGGCAAAAATGATAATACGAATAACACACCTGCAACAGTACCTGAGGACAAGAATAATAATGGTACTAGCGGAAGTCAGACAGATGATAATCAGCAGATAACCGCTCCAAAGACAGGTGATAATAGTCATACGGTTTTATGGATTTCTTTGTTAGGAGTGTCATTGGCAGGATTACTTTCAATGATATATGTGAGAAAGAAAAAGGAAAATGAATAGTATGCAGCTTTAGACGAGAACATATATTCAGTTTAGGGGATAACCGGCATCACAGGAGATGCTGATTATCCCCTTTGAAATTAAAAAAAATAAGTGATTTGCAATGCAAACAAGTCGATTAATGAAGAAATATTAACAAATTTATCGTCTTATTGTATACTAAAGTACCGATATATATCCCAAAAAATTTCTGATCAGAATAAAAAACAAGTGGTGTTTTATCTGGTAGGAGTTTCCTAAATAGAAGAAATGGTTTTAAAAGGAGACAGCATGAGAAAATTATTAGAAGAATTTTTTCACCATTATTTGACGGAACGGAATCTTGAAGCTACACTGGCAGTTCTTACAGAAGATGTTGTTTCGGTGGGAACTGGAGAACAGGAAATTTCAAGGAATAAAGGAGAGTTTCGTGAATTGTTGTTAAGTGAATTTGAGGAGCTTCCAAATGCATTAGAATATGAGATTTGTGATTATATGCAAAATTTTTCGGGAGGGGGTAGTATATGTACACAGTTAGCTGTTTTTAACATCAGATTAAAGGCAGAAAATGAAATTACGGAAATACATACCCGACTTACTTCTACCTGTGTAAAAGATGGCAATGAATGGAAAATTGCAAGTCTGCATATGTCTACCCCGGAGCATGATCAGGAAAAAGGTGCATTCTTTCCGCTTTATTACGGAAAAAGTGTATTAGGAACATTGTCGAAGGAATCCGAAGAAAAACTTACGGAACTTGTGACAAATGCACTTCCGGGAGGTATTATGGGTGGATATCTGGAAGAGGGTTATCCACTATATACCATCAATAATAAAATGTTGGAAATTCTTGGATATACTTATGAAGAACTAATTGCTGTAACGGATGAAAAGATGATGAATGTTATTTATACAGCGGATCAGCAAAGAGTAGAAGAAAGTATCATGGAACAGATACAGGAAAAAAACGAATATGAGATAGTGTATCGTGTTGTTGGCAAAAACAATCGCCTTATCTGGGTAAATGATATTGGGAAAAAAATTATTACAAATGATGGGCGGAAAGCCATGATCAGTATTATGACGGATATTACAGAACAGTTAAAGAGAGAGGAAATATTAAAGCATGAGGCAGAATATGATTCATTGACAGGACTAAATAATAGGAAAAATGCAGTCAGTTTGATGGAGAAAGAATTTAATAGAAAGGCAGGCGGATATTTTTTCATTTGCGATGTTGATAATTTTAAGAGTGTAAATGATACCAAAGGGCATTTATTTGGAGATAATGTGTTGATCAAACTTGCTGACATTATGAGAAAGCAGGCAGGTGATAAGTCAATTCTTGCAAGGCTGGGCGGAGATGAGTATATACTATTTTTTCCTGCTGACATAAATAAAAAAGATGTCATGAATATTATGCAGGGGATTCAGAAAGAATTTTTGAGCTATATGAGAGAACTTATACCGGAATTAAATATTTCCTTGAGTATCGGTGGTGCGGAAAGAACAGCAAATGAGGATACAAAAACTCTGTATGACAGAGCAGATAAAGCGTTATATCAGGCAAAAAAACAAAAAGGTGAATTAAGATTACAGGAGCAGACTGTATGAAAAAGGTCAGAAAGCAGCATTTTGGAAGCACAATAAAGGGAAAAATCACTATCTATGCAGCAATCAGTATGGTAGTAATGATAGCATTACTGTAGACCGTAGGAAGGCGAGGGTAATGCCCGAATCCAAATATTCCATTGGCGGGTAGGCAGCTAAGAAGATTAGCTGCCTATTTCATTGTTAGGGCAAGGCCCTGTTTCCAGGATGGAGTTTTTCGTGTTCCGAAAAATGGAATGCTGGAAACAAA
>OGZH01001816.1_pt1 | contig 12722 bp, 12 predicted proteins | sample 1576741 | NCBI WGS metagenome assembly OGZH01 (sample SAMEA3541560, study PRJEB24748) | human gut metagenome | biome: human gut; feature: human-associated habitat; material: faeces | place: China | collected 2012 | reverse complement strand
ATTGCCAGATGTCCCTTGCTCTCGAAAAATTCAAGGAACATTTTTCTAAGTTCGTTTACTCCATATGCTTTCACAACAAATCCTCCTGTGTGATCTAAATCTGTTTTTCAGGCTGTATTTCTGCCTGCATTTTTGCGTCCTTGCGGTCACGCAGCACTTTTCCGAGGCGGATTCCGCCGTAGGATACACCTGCAAGGATCAGCATTTCTACAATGCTTGTGATAAAGGTTGTCAGTATTGCCATATTGCCACCTCCTGTGCTTTTTGCACGTACTTTAGTCAGCTTTTACCTGATGATAGCCTTTCTTGCCTTTTTTGATCAGAAGAACGCCGTCTTCATCAAAATCTGCACTGGTAAATACTTTTGCAAAATCCGTTACTTTTACATCGTTGACAGAAACACCGCCCTGTGTTACCAGTCTTCTTGCTTCGGAACGGTTCTTTGCAAGTTTGGTATCCACCAGAAGTGTCAGGATATCTTTTCCTTCTTCCAGCTCTGCTGCCGGGTAAGAAGTAGTCGGGATATCTGCAGTCTTGCCGCCCTGTACAAACAGTGCTCTTGCAGCAGTCTGTGCTTTCTCTGCTTCTTCTTCGCCGTGTACGATCTTTGTGATCTCGTATGCCAGCACTTCTTTTGCCTTGTTGATCTCTGCACCTTCCAGTGCACCCAGTCTTCTTACTTCTTCCATCGGAAGGAATGTCAGAAGGCCTAAGCATTCTTCTACTTTGACATCTTCGATGTTTCTCCAGTACTGGTAGAATTCGTACGGGGAAGTCTTCTCCGGGTCCAGCCATACTGCACCCTTCATGGTCTTGCCCATCTTGATGCCCTCGCTGGTGGTCAGCAGCTTGAAGGTCAGGCCGTAAGCCGGTTTTTGTTCTTTTCTTCGGATCAGGTCAACACCGCCCAGGATGTTGGACCACTGGTCGTTTCCGCCAAGCTCCATCTGGCAGCCGTACAGCTGGTTCAGTTTCAGGAAATCGTAGGACTGCATCAGCATGTAGTTGAACTCGAAGAACGTCAGTCCTCTTTCCATTCTCTGTTTGTAGCACTCTGCAGTCAGCATTTTGTTGACTGAGAAATGTACCCCGATCTCACGCAGGAATTCTACATAATTCAGATCCAGCAGCCAGTCTGCATTGTTTGCGATGATCGCCTTGTCATTGTCAAAATCGATGAATCTGGAAAGCTGTTCATGGAAACGCTTTGCATTGTAATCGATCTTTTCTTTTGTCATCATATTTCTCATATCAGATTTACCGGACGGGTCACCGATCATTGTGGTTCCGCCACCAAGCAGGGCGATCGGTCTGTGACCTGCTCTCTGCATATGCATCATTGCCATGATCGTCAGGAAGTGTCCTGCGGTCAGGCTGTCTGCGGTTGCATCAAATCCAATGTAAAATGTTACCTTTTCTTTGCCCAGAAGCTCTCTGATCTCTGCTTCGTGCGTTGTCTGCTCAATAAATCCTCTTTCTTTCAGGACGTCAAATACGTTCTGTTCCATCGTTTGATTCCTCCTTAGACTTTTTGTTTTCCAAGGGCGTAAAAGCGTAGAAAGCCCTCGCCCTTCTTATACGAAAAGGACGAGAGCTGAAATCTCGTGTTACCACCTTTATTCACAGCCGGCTCACACCAGACTGCCTCAGTAAGTACTGCCATCGGAATCCTTTCATGTAAAATCCTTTTGCTGTTCTTCGCAATTTTTTACCTATCCACAGCAATACTTTAACGTTGTTAACGGATGTCACTCCGCTGCAGCCTACTTACACTTCTGTGTTCGGTGCAGAGCTCCGGAATGTATTCGCAGGAACCGCATCTGTGCCTCTCACCGGCCGGCAACTCTCTGTTGTGCAGTTGTTCTGTTACTTCTTTCCTTCACAGCCTTTGCCTCATTTTTATGTCTCATGCGGATGTCAGAAAGATTCTGTTTTTCTCCCGTACTTCCACAATTTTGACATTATCCTCATTATAATAAGCGAGTTTTCATTTGTCAAGACTGCTTTCCGGTGTTCGCCCGGTTCCTGCGGTTTCTCATTTCCTTTTTATTATTGATTTTGAAAATTCTGCTCTTTTACAAGTTTATCTTTCAGATTTTCAAAATAAGTGTCCCATTCTTCCTGTGCTTCTTCTGAGGAAGAATCTACCGCTTTCTCATTATACTCATCATTTAACGCTGACACATAATTCTGGATCGGCAGCTGTTTCTGGTATACGGTAAATTCATATGCCCAGTAATCATCCTCCGAATCAAACTGGTCGATCACGTCTTGAATATCTTCGCTGTTGTCCACGCTTTCGAGCTGTAGCTTCATATCTTCTATATATGCCTGCACCTGCTCATCCGTCACAGAATAGCCGTTTTTGACTGCCGCTGCGTAAAGTGCATTGTACTGCTTGATCTCTTTATCCGCATCTTTCGCCGCCTGCCCGTCATCTTCACTTTTTAATTTATAAAAAGATTTGACCTGCTCGTATTCTTTCATCGTGATTGAGACATCTTTTCCGACTGCATAGAGCGGTTCGTCGTCTGCACTCTGTGTGTTTATTTTTTCTTCATCTGCCGACTGTTTTAAAATTTCACCCCAAAGTGCCGAAACCGATTTTCCCTGATTTCCTGCATAAACTGCCGAAACAGAAAGAACTGCCACCAGAGCTGCGGCTGCGATACCCGCTGCAAGTTTTCTTTTTTTCATATAGATCCAACCTTTCCTACTATTTTGTTTTGAGTGCAAATGATATAGAACCAGAATATGTAGGTATAACTGCTCCTGTACAGCATACCCAAAACGGATAATTCACTTTCGCTTTTGTAGCTTTAAAAGTTGTCAAGTTTCAAACCGATACGATCTTTCTATGTTTTTCTGCAACCATTTCATCAGCAACTTGTCTGATCATTTTCCCCAACAAAAAATCGCTATAACATCAGCCATCACTGATATTATAACGATTTTCGTTTTGTTTTTTCTACATTCTGTCACACTTTTCAATTTTCAGATCCGGATAAACGGTATAGCCCCATTTTTTTGCATTGCGGTTCAGGCTGTACTGTCCAAATGCATCTTCTGTAATTTCAAATGCAAAGGCATGTTCCAGCCAGGCATGCCGCCACTGTCTTCCGCCGCCCATCGGCTCCACGGCCGCCAGCTCTGCCACATATTCTCCTTTTGTAAGGCTTGTGGTATCAAAGTGAATCCCCACGCCTGCTGAAGTATTTTTTGCAAACGCCCCAATTCCTTCGGAAACGGATGTGCCCACTGCCTGGCCGTCCGTACTGTGGATGGTACAGCGAAGATGCAGATCTGCAATTGCTTCCTGCACTCGAAACGCCACGGAAAATCCGATTCCTTCTTTTGCCGTTACCTGATTGCTGTTTTTGATATCAAGGCTTGTAAACTGCATTTTTCCGGTGGTCCTGCGGTCATTTGCATCTGCTTCATAAGTATAGTGTAATTTCATCTGCACAACATCACCCAGATATTTTGCGATCGCCTCTTCCGGTTCGCCATCAAAAACAAGATGTCCTTTCTCTAGGACAATGCAGCGGTTGCAGAGTGTGCGGATGGTTTCCATATTGTGGGATACATAGAGAATGGTTTTCTGCTCATCGTTTGAGAGCTGTGTCATTTTATCCAGACATTTCTTCTGAAAATGCATATCTCCAACTGCTAAAACTTCGTCCATCAAAAGCAGTTCGGAATTTAAATGTGCCGCTACAGCAAATGCCAGTTTCACATACATCCCGCTGGAATAACGTTTGACCGGAGTATCGATAAATTCTTCACATTCGGAAAATGCAATGATCTGATCGATACAGGCATCGATCTCCTGTCGTTTCATTCCGAGGATGGCTCCGTTCAGATAAATATTCTCCCGCCCGGTCAGTTCTCCGTGAAACCCGGTTCCTACTTCGAGCATACTGGAAATCCTTCCCTTTACGCCGATGCCTCCTTCGGTGGGTGCCGTCACACGTGCCAGCAGTTTAAACAGTGTTGATTTTCCTGCACCATTTGCACCGATCACACCGATCCGTTCTCCTCTGTGCACATCAAAGGAAACATCTTCCAGTGCATAAAAACACTCTTTTGAAGTATATTCTCTGCGTCCGATCCGCTGATTTGGATCGGGTTTCCCACGTTTTCTTGCCCACCAGCTCTGGAGATCCCTCTGAAGTGTCCCCCGTCCGATCACGCCAAGCCGATATTCTTTTGAGAGATGGCGGATACGGATCACAACTTCTTTTTCTTCCATTTCTTTTCCCTTTCTGAGCACAGGCATAAATGCTACTCGCTGTACGCCTGGCAATTTTCCATGCTATGATGCTAGACGGTATCCATAAAATTTCGCTGTGTTTTATTGAACATCACCGTTCCAACAAACAAAATCAGCAGGATGATCCCCAGCCCGATCATCAGGTTCGGTATGGAAACATTGCCGCTTCCAAGCCAGCCATAACGGAAACATTCCACAATGTACGCAACCGGGTTCAGACTAAGCAGTATTCTCCATTTTCCCGGAATCTGTGAAAGCGGATAAACAATCGGACTGGCATACATCCACAGCTGAATCCCAAATCCGACCAACACCTGAAGATCGCGGTATTTTGCCGTCAGGGATGCTAGGATCATTCCGGTGCCGATTGCGAGCAATGCCAGCATCACAAGCAAGACCGGTGTCATCAGACACAGCCAGGTGATTCTTACTTGACCGCTTCCAAGGCTGCAAAACAACAGGATCAGAAACAGCAGGAACTGTGCACCGAATGTGATCAGTTTAGAGACAGCGGATGATGCCGGAACAACAATCCTTGGAAAATATACTTTTCCAAACAGTCCGGCATTACCAATAAAGGTACTCGATGCCGCACTTAAGCAGCTTGAAAAATAGTTCCACAGAATATTGCCTGCCATATAAAACAGAAATGCAGGCGTCCCATCGGTGGATATTCCGGCGATCCTGCCAAAGATCAGACTGAACATCCCCGTTGTCAAAAGCGGGCTTAACAGTATCCACGACGGGCCCAAAATGGTCTGTTTGTACATCGTTTTGAAATCTCTCCGCACAAACAGAAACAGCAGATCCCGGTATTCCCAAAGTTCTTTTATTGGAAAATGAAATGCCGAAGCATAAGGGCGTATCTCCATCGTCCAGTCGTCTGATCCAAGATCGACTTTTTCTGCCTGTCTCATAATTTATACTCCCTCATCCACAATGAGATCCGTTCCGTCTGCCGCCGTGGTCGCAAGGGTATCGCAGCGTTCGTTTTCCGGGTGTCCGTCATGTCCTTTTACCCAGATAAAAGTCACCTGATGCGGCTCCTTTGCTTTCAGCAGGCGTTTCCAGAGATCTGTATTTTTAACAGGTTCATTTTTGCCTCGTTTCCAGCCTTTTTTCAGCCAGCCGTCAATCCAGTGTTGATTAAAGGCATCGGTCAGATATTTGGAGTCCGAATAAAGCTGCACTTCGCACGGTCTGGTCAGCTTTTCCAGACCGGTGATCGCTGCCATCAGCTCCATGCGGTTGTTGGTCGTCCGTACATATCCCTGGCTGTATTCCCGCTCATGCAGCACACCTTTGCTGTCGATATATTGCAGGATTGTTCCGTAACCGCCCGGTCCGTCCGGGTTTCCTCTTGCTGCACCATCTGTAAAAATTTTTACAAACATCTTTTTCCCCCTAGTGAACTACTTTTCTAAGATAAGGTCACAGAAAGCCGCCAATCCCCGGGACGGCGGCTTTCTTTTCAGAGACCTGGGATATCAGGAAGCTATCCTTTCCCAGTCCTCTTACATACTCTTTAGCAAAGATCATAAATAGAGTAGATCAGTTTCTCGGAATCATCCCATCCAAGGCATGGGTCTGTGATGGATTTGCCGTAGATGTGCGGTACACATCCGATCTTCTGATTTCCACCTTCGATGTAACTTTCGATCATCACACCTTTTACCAGTGTTTTGATGTGTGGATTCAGGTTGCGGCTGTGAAGCACTTCGTTCACGATACGAACCTGTTCTGCATACTGTTTGTTGGAGTTGGAGTGGTTTGCATCCACAACAACAGCCGGGTTTTTGAGATTTCTCTCTTTATAGAGACGGTCTACCAGGTTCAGGTCTTCATAGTGGTAGTTCGGGATGCAGTTGCCGTGTTTGTTTACAGCTCCACGTAAAATGGTATGTGCCAGTTCGTTTCCGGTTGTCTTCACTTCCCAGGAACGGTAAATAAAGCTGTGGCTGCACTGTGCTGCAACAACAGAGTTGAGCATAACGCTTAAGTCGCCGCTGGTCGGGTTCTTCATACCGGCCGGTACGTCCATGCCGCTGACTACCAGACGATGCTGCTGGTCTTCTACAGAACGTGCTCCAATCGCTACATAAGAAAGCAGATCAGATAAGTATCTGTAGTTTTCCGGGTACAGCATTTCATCTGCTGCGGTAAGACCGGTCTGCTCGATTGCATGAATATGCATTTTACGTATTGCCAGAAGTCCTGCCAGCAGGTCCGGTTTTTTCTCCGGATCCGGCTGATGCATCATTCCTTTATATCCTTCACCTGTTGTACGCGGTTTGTTTGTATAAATACGTGGGATCAGGATCAGCTTGTCACCGACTTTTTCATTTACTTTTGCCAGGCGGCCTGCATAATCCAGAACTGCCTCTTCATTATCTGCAGAACAAGGTCCGATGATCACCAGAAATTTATCGGATTCTCCGGTAAACACCTTGCGGATCTCCTCATCTCTTGCTTTTTTGATTGCTGCCAGTTCTTCTGACAGAGGATATTTTTCTCTGATCTCCTGCGGAGTCGGTAATTTTTTGATAAATTCGAAACTCATGTCATTCTCCTCATCTGTTTCATTCTAAATTCAGCTTTCGTGCCTGCTTTTTAAAAGCAGGAATTTTATTTTCCTCTGATACCGAAAGCAGACTTTTCCACGAAACGATATCCACGAAAACAATTCCAGTCTATTATATCACAACTTGTATAAATATCCACCCTGTTTTATTCGCTAAAAATTATGGAATTATGATCTTATTCTTTAAAAATATTTCGTTTTGTGATGAAATAAGCGAAATTGTGTCTATAAATTGTAGGCGAAAGGTCATCGTTCCACCCTGTGCCTGAGCTGTTTTTTCTGCCGCAAGCTCCCCTGCCAGACCGACAAATGCACAGCACGCCGCCACACTTTCCAGCGAATTTTCGATTGAAAGAAAGGCTCCTAAAAGTACCGAGGACATACACCCGCTGCCTGTGATCCTTGCCATCAGCGGATCACCGTTCTTACAGTACCACAGACGTTCGCCGTCCGTCAGAATGTCCGTCTCTCCGGATGCCCACAGAAACAGTCTGTTCTGTCTGGCAAATTCCTGCATTGCCTGTGTATCGATCTGCTGCTGCATGGCATCCACCCCGACAACCGTTCTGTCATTTTTGATCAGTGCCGCAATCTCCGAATAATTCCCTCGGATGCAGTCCGCCCCGGCTTTTTTTATCAGCTCAATACATTTTGTCCTGCGGTAAGTGGAGCCGGATACACCGACCGGATCTATCACGATCGGATGCCCCAGCCTTGTTGCCATAAGTGCCGCACTTTTCATCGCTTCATAATCCGCAATCGCCCCGAAATTGCAGACCAGTGCATCACACCCCGCGGAAATCTCAGCAGCCTCCTGCGGATGATGTGCCATGGTCGGGGACGCACCGGCTGCCAGCAGAATGTTGGCACAGTCATTGACGGTCACCGCATTGGTGATGCACTGCACCAGCGGACGCCTGTTTTGTATTTCCTGATGCAGCGAAGCAATCTTTTCTGCAAAAATTCCGGTATTTTTCTGATCTGAAACCTCCATCCGCATCTACACTTCTCCGTTCTGCAGCTTAGCAAGCACACCCATTTTCGCCATCGAAACGGTAATCACAGCTGCCAGGATCGTACCGCCGCAGGTACTGACAAGGAACGGCACAACAAATGTAAACAGTGCTGCACTTTGATTTCCCATGATCAGAGATGCCACCGGATAAGAAAGCATGCCGCCGATGATGCCCGTTCCAAACACTTCTCCGATGTAGGCAAACGGCAGTTTTTTCCCATAGCGATACAGAAGTCCGCCAAGCAGTGCCCCGCACATGCTTCCAGGGAATGCCAGCGGGCTTCCAAGCCCGGTCAGATTGCGGATCAGTGCCGCTAAAAATGCCTGTCCAAATCCCCACCACGGTCCGACTGTCACTGCACACAGAACGTTGACCAGATGCTGCACAGGTGCACATTTTGACCCGAATATAGGGAAGGAAAACATACTGCCGACCACTGCGATCGCCGTAAACAGAGCCGTCAGTGTCAGCTTTTCAATCCTGCTCCTGCTGTTGTATTTCTCGTTGTATGAATGATTATTCATCTTATTATTTTTCTTTTTTGCGTTATCCATGTTACCACTCTTCCTTTATCGCAAATCCATGATTCATCGGACCGCTGCCAGATCCAAGATCCAGCATCGCTGCCAGTGCCCCGGAAATATAGCGTTTTGCCGCCTCAACCGAAGTTTCCAGATCTCTGCCCTTCGCAAGATTGGATGCGATCGCAGAAGAAAGCGTACATCCGGTTCCGTGCGTGTTTGGATTGTCGATCCGCACTCCATGGAACCACACCGGCTTCTTATCCTTCTGCCAGAGCAGATCGCTGGCATCGTTTTTCTGATGACCGCCCTTTAAAAGAACGGAGCATCCATACTGCATAACGCTCGTTACCGCGCGCTTTGCGGTTTTGCATCGTCAGCCAGAAAGCGTAGATGATGTGGATGATGAACAAGGCAGCCAGACCTACGGTAGCTACCAGCGCGTACCAGTTTGCTCCCAAGAACTCACAAACCATGTTATAGCCATTGGCCGAAACCAATGCAACAAGGTTCATCGCCATGTGAAATGTCAGAAACAGGACAAGGGCGATACCGGTAACGCTCATCACCACTTTCCTTCCTACAGATGAATTACTTAACCACATAAATGATTGAATTTAAATTATTTAATAGTTAGAAAATATATTCTTAAAAGCTCGTCAGACTAATATCCTGCAAAAATAGAGGAAATACCTTGATTAAACAAGGAATTAAAGAAATTATTCCGTAATGAGCGGGTAGCAAGATTGCCGGGCGAATCAGCGGTGTCATTCGTCCTCTTGTTCCTTGTTATGTTCTTTACAGATAATAGTTATGTTTTCGCCGTTGGCAGTACGTTTGCGCAGAGAGCGCGGGGTGTCGCCGAAAGAGTCTTTGCAGAAATGGGCAAAGTGTGATAATGAATCGAATCCGTATCGGGTGCTGATTGTGGAGATGCGTTGCTTGGTGTGTTGCAGGTCGTTTAAAATGCCCTCGCGTTTTTTGTCCAGAATCCATTCGTATACAGGTACGCCATACATATTCTTGAATAATCGGCGGAAAGTGGTTGTGGTATATCCGCCAAGGTGGGCAAACTCTTCTACGTTTTTCACTTTATCGTAGTTCTGCATGACGAAATAGTGGAAACTTTCTGTATATGTACTGATTGGATAGAAGAAAGTGGAGACTTGCTGGATCGGGTAGTAGCAAGTCAGGATATAAATTATCTCCTGGCATTTAACGTCAAGATACCTGCTGCACGTGTTCGGCTGCTCCCTGAAATATTCCGTTAAATCTCCGAATAATCTTTCCAGCTTAGGAATGATGGGCAAAGGAGTATAGGTCAGAGGGGCATAAGCCCTTTCAAGTATGTCTTTGTAGCGTTCTTCACAGAGGAGAGGAAGTTCGGTGAATCGGTAGGTAAAATATTCAACATCGGTTAGCGCCAGCAATTCTACTTTGGAGCCGATAGCTTGCAAGATACATTGGCGGGCCTGCAGAGTAGTACCGGGATATTCCTCGCTATTGACAAGCAACTCGCCTTTCAATATAAATATTATACAATTTTGTGTACACTTTTCGGCAGGGAAATGCTGTCCTTTAGGATATTGGCTATATATCAATACTCCTTGGGATGTTTTAGGACATAGCGAACAATCAATTTGCCGAGAGCAACAACTATTTAATGCCATGAATAGATATGTGAATTGTATTAATATGTAAATTGTGGCAACAAAGATAAGATAATTTTGCGAATACTCTAAGGATTTCGGCTATCTTTGCGCCAAACTAATAGATAGGTTTTATGAGAAGAACCATTTTTTTTGTATTTTTTATTTCCTTTGTTGTATCAAATCTCTTTGCACAGAATTGGGATATTAATACCTTACATCGGGTTAATGGCTGGGATAATAAATTTGTCCGTAATTACAATAAATTTATTTCCCGTTCGGAGCCTTATGTGGCCATTGGTGTCCCGGTAGCTATGGCTTTGACGGCATGGGCTAAAAAGGACAAGGACTTGTTGAAGGATGCCGTATATGTCGGAACAAGTGTGGCGGGTGCTTTTGTGGTGGCGTATGGTATGAAATATCTTGTCGACCGCGAACGTCCGTATGAACGCTATCCGGATAGGGTACATCCGTATAGCCATGAGAGCAGTCCTTCATTTCCCTCCGGGCATACCGCATCGGCTTTCGCACTTGCCACTTCTCTGTGCATAAAATATCCTAAATGGTACGTAATAGCTCCTTCTGCCTTGTGGGCTTGTTCCGTCGGAGTGTCCCGTATGAATGAGGGTGTACATTATCCCTCGGATGTACTGGCAGGTGCGGCTATCGGTGCAGGCTGTGCGATTGTGAATATCTATGTAAACCGCTGGCTGAACCGCTGGTTGTTTGGAAAGTGATAAGGTTATAACCTTACCACTTTTTCATACGCTCCTTCATTTAGAACTTTCAGGGCTTGTATTACGCTGCTGTCCGTAGTATTCATTATCTGGAAGTATTCATTCATATCCCACAGGTCGCGGGCTATTAACGCTTTTAGTTGCGTCTTGATGAGCGGCAGGGACTTCCGGTATTGCTTCTCGTCGAACTTAATCTTTTCTTGTTCCGCAAGAGTCTGCATGTTTGCTAATATCTCATCGCTGATTTCGAACTTATCGTTGAACGTTTCGAATTTCTTATATTTGCTTTGCAACTCTTTCCGATGGCTTTCTATAAATTTCATAGTTGTCTTGATAACGACACCTTTAGCAACGATATTCCGATGATAGTCTGTGTATTGGGTGGTATCTATCGGCACGAAGAAGTCGGGCATGATACCGCCACCGCCATAAACGGTGCGCGCTAATTTTTTTGTCTGGTACTTCAGGGAATCGGGGAAATGTATGCTGTCGGCATGCATTAATTCGCCATGATTAAAGCGGTCTATCAATTCCTGGTTGTATTTTTCCAGATTATTTTCCCCGCTAAGCGTGCCGTCCGGGTTGGCGGTCTTGTCATAAGGCTTTTGTATGCAACGGCCGGAAGGAGTATAGTAGCGGGCAATGGTCAGGCGTATCATAGAGCCGTCCGGCAGGTCGATAGGGCGTTGCACCAATCCTTTGCCGAAAGTGCGCCGGCCTGTGGAATAACCTTCGCGCCAAGCTGTACGGTCAGTATCTCCGATGGAGAGATAATAATAAACAATCCTACGGATATACCGACAAGGGTTAGTGTTTATGCGGTTAATGGAAATCTGGTTCGGCAAGAAAAAGTGGTCGGTACATTTGCCCTTACGGTTTCACCGGGGATTTATTTGGTGAAAGCGGGTAGGAAAACAGAAAAGGTGGTAGTGAAATAAACGGGTTCATAAATATAGCCTTATGAAAACATATAAATATCTTTTAGGCTTATTGCTCCTTTTCCTGATGCATTTTTCAGGATTAGCGCAGTCTTACAAAGTAGTAACTGTTCCTGCTCCGGGAGAGTTGGAAAAGAGTCTGGGTGATGATTGGGATAAAATAGACTCTGTTGTAGTAAAAGGCACTATCAATAAGGCAGACTTCCAAACTTTATATAATTGTTCCCGTCTTGGGAAACTGACTGTTCTTAATTTAGAAGGTGCGACGATAGAAGGTAACAGGATTCCTGATTATGCCCTTTTTTATCCTAATATTACGGATGATTATCTCAATATTCAGCGAATTATTTTACCTGATAATGTTACGGAAATAGGCAAATATGCAATTGCTGTGATGTATCTTAAAAAGATTAATTTTCCCTCCTCTTTGAAAAAGTTCTCAAAGGGTTCGTTTTACGGATGCCATTGGATGGAAGTAGATCCTCTTGTCATTCCTGAAGGTATTACGGAAATTCCATGGTTATGTTTTGGACATTGTCAGAGTTTTCGGAAACTCGTTCTGCCACAGTCGCTTAAAATAATAGACGGGTTTGCTTTTTATAACACTCGAATGGACGAAATGAATCTTCCGGAAGGGTTAGATTCTATCGGAAATTCGGCGTTTTGGAGTTCTCCTTTATTAAGGAGAGTTGTGATTCCTGAGAGTGCTATTCATTTGGGGATGGGTGCTTTTGCACAAACTGATAGTTTAAGGAGTATAAATATTCCACTTGGCGTTACTGAAATTCCCGACTTGTTTTTAGCTTACAGCAATGAAATAGATACTATTATTATACCTGACGGAGTAACTAGGATTGGAAGCAGTGCCTTTCAATGGGACTATGATTTAAGTTATATCAAGCTGCCTAAAAATCTAAAAAGTATTGATTCTTATGCTTTTGAGGCAACAAATGTTGTGGAATTTGTGTTTCCCGAAACCCTTGAATTGATAGGAAGAGGTGCATTTA
>OGZH01001815.1_pt1 | contig 12767 bp, 10 predicted proteins | sample 1576741 | NCBI WGS metagenome assembly OGZH01 (sample SAMEA3541560, study PRJEB24748) | human gut metagenome | biome: human gut; feature: human-associated habitat; material: faeces | place: China | collected 2012 | reverse complement strand
CACAGCACGCAAATTATTTCCATATAATCAGGAGGGCGGATGCCGTTGGTGTCGCGGGGGCACGTGCCGTCGTTGCGCTCAAGTGCCGTCGGCTCCCAACTCATGGTGATGCCGTCCGCGCTGATGACGCGCTTGCAGCCAGACTCTATCTCGTAGAACAGGTCCCCGAGGTCGGTGGCGGCTGAACCCGGTGCGGAGGGATGCGCCGCGTCGAGGAGCGCCTTGAGGTTTCCGACCGTCCGCTGCTCATATGAGCACCAATCGCGCAGGTAGCCGAGGCAGGCGTAGAGGAGCTGCCTCGCGCTGTTCTTGAAAGCCGCGTCCCCGTCGCACTCATCGCGCAGAACGCTGGCGCTTATCACCGCATCGGCGATGGCCTCGATGTCGCTGTCGGACTCCATGGCCTGCAAGGGGTTCGCTGCAAGGCGCTCCGGCAGGTACTCGTTCATGTGGGTCATATCAGGCTCCCTTCTAGCGCTCTTGCTGGAACTTGTCGGAGATGTCGCGGTCGGGGGAGTCGTTGGTCTGCGAGAGCTGCTTGCTCGCGGCGCGGTTCTCATCGGCCTTGGACTTGAGGTTGTAACCCTCGCGGCTCCGGTTGGACTGCTCACGCACCATGGATGGTGAAACCTCGGTGCCGTTCTGCTCACGTTCGACGCGCAGCGTGCTCACCATCGTGTCCATGCCGTCATGGGACTCGATGCCCTGATTGATGTCGGGGGTCGAGCCGTTCATGTCGAGGGAACCATCGGTCACCTGCGATTCCTGAGCATCCATGGTCATTGAACCGATGTCGTGGTGCGGTTCGAGGATGATACCGAGTTCTTCCGGGGTGTGTCCGGGGAAGTGCTTCTCGACGGCATCTACTACCTGTTTCTTGTAGTCAATGTCCACGACGAACCCCATCTTGCCATCCGCGCGGTCGAGTGTCTGGATACCGCGCTCCTCAAGGTCGCTGCGCACAGCGTTGCAGATGAGGTTCAGGTCCTTCTGCGGTGGGATGGGCGAATGAGCGTGGTTGAGCGAGTCTATGCCACTCGGCTCCTTGGGAGTGTTCTTCTCGAACCAATCGAGGGTGGCATCGCACTGGTACTTGTCACCCGCAAGGGTCTTTGCATTGACCGGCCAGTCCGTGCCATTAACGAAATCGAGCATTTCGCCGTTCTCGCCAAGACGGCCCTCGTAGAATTGCAACTCCCCCTCGTCATTGAAGCGGGTGCCTATGCCGTTCTCGGCGAGTATCGCCTTGAAATCCTCGAAGTCGCGGCACTGCTCGCGGGCCGCGAGCACCTTATCGCGGATGAGGTCGGTATGGGAGTACGGGTCGTTGGCGAGGTCATGGCCTTGACGTTCATTGTGTCCCACATCAGGTTCACCCTTATCGGCGTGCCCCTTTTCGGCATTTTCGTGAAGTTCCATCGCCTTGACCTGATACGGCTCGCCGACCGCGCGGATGGTGACACCGCTGAACTCCTTGCCCACCATCTCCTTCATATGTTCGGCGCTCTGGTTGGACACGTTCACCTGCGCATCGATGTCGAGGTTCTTCGTGTCCTGCTCAGCAAATGTCCACATCTCGTTCTTGCCGTCAACCTCGACCTGAACCGGGAAGAGGGTCACATCATGCTCATACAGGTTCTTGTCGATGTCGGGCAGGTCCATCTGTTCGAGTTTATCGAACATTTCCTGCGGCACAGGTTCGGCCTTCTCAAGGAGGTCGTTGATTTCTCGGTACTTGAGGGAGGTCATGACCTTGGAGAACTGCGGCACGCAGTCCTGAACCTTGGCGACATCATCCTTCGCGAAGCTGACATAGCCGTTTCCCTTGCCATCGGAGAAGGCGAATGCGCCGACCCCGTTGTCTTGGCAGACCTTCGCGAAGTAGGATGCGCGGGTCGCATCGCCGAACGGAACGCAAACCTGCGGGCGCTTTGCCAAGACCTCGGCCTCAGCCGCCGCCTCTTCCTTAGACTTTCCCTCAAGTTCGAGTTTCTGTTGATGATAGCGTTGCACGGCATCCGTAAGGGACGCTTTCAACACGATACCGGCTGCTTTCTCGCAATAGCGTCCGAGAAGGCGGATGAATAGCATCTCGCCTACGTCGTCTCCAAAATCTTGCGCCATGGTCTTCTTCCTTTCTACTCGTGGACGCAGCGGGGCGCGGATGTCCCGACACCCCTTTCGCCGCATTATATCCGAGCACCACGTCGGTGCCCCACATCCCATACACGCAGACGGGGCGGAGGGTTGCCAATGCGGGAGGTGGAAGAGGGCAGATGGTGTGCATCGGATGTCATCTAACGCCATCAGAGGTAATCTACGGTAATCGTCGCTCATTTTTTTCAGTCCAGTACGGTGCCTGAAAGTAAAGCGTCTCCACGTTTTCTACATATCTCTCCTTCTGAGAACCTTTTTCCCCGGCAAATGACCGGCGGCGTATCGTGTTCCTTGTGGAAAGGAGGAATCACGATGATTTCAGAAGAAGAGAAACTGGCGGTAGTCAAGATGTTCTGCGCCTATTGCAGAAGGACGCTTCGCAACGCGAGGACGGACATCATCCGCAAGCAGGCGCGTGAGGCGCGATGGGAGACCGTGTTCTCCGACATGCACGAGAGCGAGCTGAACAGGCTGGCCTCACCCGATGACCTCATATCGGAGGAGGTCGTGTTCGAGGTGGTCGGTCGGGAGGTCGTGGTGATGGACACCGTTCTCGCCGGTGCCATCCATGGCCTCTCCAAAGGCGACCAAGCCATCGTCCTGCTCTACTACTTCGCGGAGTGGACGGACAGGCGCATCGCCGAGGAGCTGGGGTGCCCTCGCTCCACGGTCCAATTCAGGCGCTCGAAGGCGCTCCTCGCGCTGAGGGCGCGTTTAGAGGAGGTGATTGGCGATGATGAGCTATGAGGTCATGGTCGCGGCGGTCTCGGGCGACTCCGAGGCCATGCAGAAGGTCCTCGCCTACTTCGACGGTTATATGGACCAGCTCTGCACGCACGCCTTCCTCGATGAGTCCGGGCGCGTCGAGTACGGGGTCGATACCCTGCGAAAGACGCAGCTCCAAGGAAAGCTGCTCGCCGCGATGTTGCGGTTCGAGGTCTAACGCTCGCTCGGGTGATTCGATTATCAGAGGGGCGCAATACCCCGTAAAGCCTGCTGACGCACCGCGAACGCGGCTCACGGGCTTGACGGCACCTGCCCCTCCGATGTACGGCGACCAAGCCAATCGAAGGCTCCGCGTCCGATTGGCCCTATCGGTACATTCAAAGGATGGGCGACATGAGGAAAAGCAGAAAGGAGGTGATTTGCATGGCAGTGAAGGATATTCCCATTTGGGAGAAGTACACGCTGACTATCGAGGAGGCGGCACGGTATTTCAGAATCGGCGAAGGGAAGCTGCGCAGGCTCGCTGATGAGAAGCCAGCTCCTAACTGGTTGATAATGAACGGCAACCGCGTCCAGATTAAGAGGAAGAAGTTCGAGAGTTTCATCGACTCGACTGACGTGATTTAGAGGATGAAAAAGAGCCTTGGATATGCTATACTAGAAGTAGCATACCAAGGCTCTTTCCATATGGAAGGAGCGATATATGGATGTCACAGAAAAGACGGGACAACAGGAATAGGGTACTGAACACCGGCGAGAGCCAGAGGTCCAATGGCCTCTACGTATTCAAGTACCTCGACAGGGACAAAAAGCCGAAGTTCATCTACTCATGGCGGCTGGTGGAGACCGACAGGCTCCCAGCGGGCAAGAGGCCGTGCAGGCCGCTGCGCGAAAGGGAGAAGGAGGTTCGGCGTGACCTTGAGGACGGGATAGACCCCATCGGCAAGAAGATGACGGTCAGCCAGCTCTACGCGAAGTTCACGAGATGCCGCCTCGACGTGCGCGAGGGGACGGAGAGGTCGAGGGCGCAGCTCATGCGAATCCTCTCAGAGGATTCCATCGGGTCTAGGGAGATAGGCGGCGTGAAGCCGTCCGACGCGAAGGAATGGGCGCAGCGCATGAAGTCCAAAGGCTTCGCCTACTCGACCATCTCCAATCACAAGCGGTCGCTCAAGGCGGCGTTCTACTTGGCGATAGCCGATGACTGCATACGCAAGAACCCGTTCGATTTCAAGCTCGCGACCGTCATCAAGAGGGACGTGGTGGAGAGGGAGCCGCTGAGTCGGGAGCAGGTGGACGCGCTGCTCGGTTTCATGCGGTCGGATGCCGTTTACCACAGGTACACCGACGAGGTGGTCATCCTCCTCGGGACGGGCCTTCGCATTTCGGAGATGTGCGGGCTGACCGAGGCGGACATCGACCTCACGAACAGGGTGATTTTCGTGGACCACCAGCTCGCCCGCGCGGTCGGCGGGGGATACCGGGTCGATGAGCCTAAGACGGAGAGCGGCAGGCGCTACATCTACATGACCGACGAGGTGATGGCCGCGTTCGAGCATGTCATGGCATCGAGGCCGAAGGCGAAGCCCCTGAACGTCGATGGGCGCACGAGCTTCATCTTCCTCAACAGGGACGGACTGCCGAGGGTCGGCGGTGATTACGACCGGGTGTTCAGGGGGCTGAGGCGCAAGTGCGCGAAGAGCGGGTACGTGGAGCTTCCCGAGGGCATGACACCTCACACGCTGCGCCACACGTTCTGCACGGAAATGGCGAAGGCGGGCATGAACCCGAAGGCGCTGCAATACATCATGGGCCATAAGGACATCAAGATGACGCTCGGGTACTACGCCCACATGGACGGCTGCACGGCTGCGGAGGAGATGCGACGCGTCGCGGCGTAGCAAGAACGCGTTTTACTACTCGTTTTACTACTCACGGGCATCGAGACGCGGCGGAATACGGAAAGACATGTGAACGTCACCGAAAGGCGAAAAGCCGGGAACGCCCATGGAATCGGGCTTCACCGGCTTTTGGAAAATAATGGGAACATGCTGGAAAATGTCGCGTTGATTTAAAGTAAAAGAGGGAATTCCGGCTCACAGGCCATGACACATGTTGCAACATGCGAGGCATCCTCAAGCCCTGCAAAAGCTGCCTGGTTCATAAAACGATCCAGAGGGGCAACAAGCTCTACATCCGTATCCATATAGACTCCGCCATACCTGATCAGAGCATAAAGGCGTACATAGTCTGCAACAAATGCCCACTTTTGTGCTGCATATGCCTGTTGGACATAGAGAGGCAGGGCGGAAAGATTGATCTTCGTTTCATTCCATTCCACAATCTCATAATCAGGGCAAAACTTTTTCCAACTGGCAATGCAGCGCTGCGCATCCTCCGGCAAGGAAGTCTTACCAAACCAACAATAATGGATGTTTTTAGGAATTTGATGCGGCACTTCCATACTACGCCCTCCTTTGTTTTACCCAGTTATTCACGTGCCAGTATAATGGGGGACTTATGGCAAATAACAACGCTTTGCAAACGGTCTTTGGACGCCTGGCATTGCATAGTACGAAGCGCTTGTGAATATAAGCTTTCCCATATTGCTGGAGTCTGCCGGCCTGAAACAGGCTCAGGTATTTTGTTACAAGCGAATCCAGCAGGCGATTTTTCAGCTTTTGATCTGCAAGTTGTTTATACAAATCGGTTAGCTCCAAAATGCTGTCATACAAATCGGCGGCATTTTTGCGCAAGTCCTGCTGCGTGGTGATGGAGTCATCTCTGGTGATATAGTGGTAAAAGCAAATACCACTTTCAATTACCCTTTCGGCAGATAGAAATGCACGGGGCGTAAACTGTTCGTCTTCATGGAGAATTCCCGGCTTGAAAACAAGCCGGTTCTCCTGCAGAAATTCACGCCGGTAAATATACAGTACCGCCGCCATAGGCATAGAGCCTTCATGCAGCGCCAGCTTCAGGTACATATCCCCGCGGACACAGGCTGCGGTATATCCATGGGAGAGCTTTTTCCTGGAACCAACGCTGATCCCGTCGCCGATGATGATATCTGCGCTTTTATCGACGAAGGGGAGCAGGCGCTGACATGTGTCGAGGTTGATAATGTCGTCTGAGTCAACAAAGAGAACATAGGACCCGGCAGCATGTGCGAGCCCCGTATTTCGCGCGACAGATAGTCCGCTGTTCGGCTGATGAACGACATGCACGCGGGAATCTGCGGCGGCATATGTATCACACATAGCGGGGCAGTTATCCGGGCTGCCATCATCAACTAATATGATCTCAATATCAGAAAAAGTTTGATTTATAAGAGACTGAACGCAAGCGTTCAGATAATTTTCCACATTATAAACCGGAACGATGATCGAAAAAACAGGTTTGTGTATCACTTGACCGTACCCATTCCTTTCACCATTTGCTTAACAGCGTTTTTCCAACCATACTCATGATACCTGTGCCGGTGACGGAAGCAATGGATCCACGCGTGCAGACGTCCCCATTTACCATCCAGCGCATAATAGAGAATCCCTTTATCCTGAAAATATTTGTCGGAATAGCCTTGAAACCAAGATGAACTGCTGTCATCAATCTGCGCGATCGATGCCGGAATGCCATAGATACGGAGACCTTTACGCAGACAGTCCCGCAGAAAAAGGGTATCTTCGCCGCAGCTGTATCGGCAGCCGCCGCCGAACATGGTATGGAACATCACGCCGCTGAAGTGCACCGCCTCGCGGCGGAATGCTATACGGGCGGCACCGTATTTTCCGTAATTCATAGTGGTGATCCGCGTCACCTTTGTGTTGCGGTGCCGAGCCTTACCGCCCTCCAGATTCAGAAGCAGGATGTCTGCCTGGGGGAGCTTCTGGAACCAGGTACAGATCGTTTTCTCGTATCCGTCCAGAAAAACCATGTCATCATCTGCTAAAACACAGATGTCCCCTGTAGCGCGCATTAAGACTTCGTTTCGATTGATCCCGACACCATGGGTAGAGGTGTTGATATAGCGGATTTTGTGGCCGAGATAGACATGCTCTGACAGACTGTCTTTGCCGCATTGATTCCCGATGAGGGCATCTGTCTGAATATGCATCTGCTGGGGGAGGTGGTTATCACTTTGGCCAGTCGTTACAACCAGTGTTTCAACATTCATCGTAATGTTCTCTTTCATTTTCGGGCTGGCCGGGAAAAAGATTCCCAGCCAGCCCGAAATTAATTTTGGATATGCGTTATCTGCCGACCATTTTACCGCTGGCATCAAACTGATAGTTCGCGGCAGGCAGAAGGTCGTTGGTCTTGGTGATCCAATAGATGCGGTCAACCACCAGCTGACCGTTGGAGCGGGCGTAATAGTAGTTGCCGTCAAGCTGGAACAGACCCGCATAATAGCGGCTGCCATGCTGATAGCAGTACAGCACGCCGTTTTCGCTGACGATACTCAGAGCATCGGGGTCCGGCTCGGGATCAGGATCCGGCTTGGGATCAGGATCCGGCTTGGGATCAGGATCCGGCTTGGGATCGGGGTCCGGCTTGGGATCGGGGGTCGGAGCGTTCAGCATCTTGCCGTCGGCATCAAACTGGTAGTTCGCAGCAGGCAGAAGGTCGTTGGTCTTGGTGATCCAATAGGTACGGTCAACCACCAGCTGGCCGCTGGAGCGGGCATAATAGTAGTTGCCGTCAAGCTGGAACAGACCCGCATAGTAGGGATGGCCGCCCTTGTAGTAGTACAGGACACCATTTACAGTTACGATTCCGCCGCTGATCGGTGTGCTGGTCAGCACATAGGGAATATTGTAATTGATGGCATAGTTTTGTGCGTAACTGCCCTCCACTACATAGAGCGTTGCCTTCGCACTGTTGCGGAAAGTATTGTAGTGCATGGCGGTTGTCTCGCTGGGGATAACGACCTTGCTCAGGACCGGGCAGCCGGCAAACGTATTGTTGCCGATGTGCCTCACGCTGCTGGGGATCTCGATGGATTGGAGGTAATAGCACTGATAAAAAGCGGCGGGGCCAATGTAGCTCAGTGCTCCGTCAGGAGCAAACTCAACGGAGGTCACATTTGTAAATGCAAACAAATATGTACCGACGTATTGGATGCCGCTCCCGATCCGAATGGACCTGATCTGCTGAATATAGTGGATGTAGGGACGCATACCATTGCTTTGGAAGTCATAGGTCCTGCCCGTGCCATCAAGGACCATCCTGCCATCCTTATAGATGACATAAGCAATGTCATCGCCAAGCTTGCCCGCATTGAGCACATCGGCGTTGGAGCTGCTGATGTACTTGCCGGACTCAAAGAAGCAGGATTCACCGCAGAGGTCATAATTGCCCTCATAGGCCAGGCCGGTCTCATCAAACAGATAGAACTGATCGGAAAGCTTCACATAACCCGTAACCGGCTGCCCGGCGGAGAAGAACATCTTCCGGCCGCTGTCCTTATCAGTGGCCCATCCGTTATACTGCAGCTGAGCTGCATTCTCCATGTGGCCGCAGACGGAGCATTCCAATTCGCCGGTGGTCCGGTCATACACATAAGAGTGCTCGTCGTCTGCACAGACGGGAGCCGTGCGCTTGGTAAACTGATCCAGCACCGTCCGGGTGCCGTCGGCAGCCACGTTATAGGCGGTGACGGTGGCCTGGAAGCGGTCGGCGGTGACGTCCACATAGACGCTGTCGAAGTCCAGGGTGGCCACGTCAAAGTGGAAGTCGGGATTGTTCACGATGGAATAGGACTTGCCGCCGGTGGAGCCGCAGATGTAGTACACCGTGCCGTTTTCGTCCACCTGACCGCCGGTCATGGGGGCGGTGCGGGCATAGCTGTGGTCGTTGCCGGAGAAGTAGAAGTCGATCCCCGCCGCATCGCAGGCAGCGGGCAGATACTGCACATAGGTTTCGCCGCCGCCGGTGGGATTGGTGTAGTAGGCGGGCACGTGGGTTACCAGCACCTTCCAGGTGCAGGTGCTCCTGGCCGCATCCTCCACCAGCCACTGGGTGAACTGCTGAAGGGTATCCTTGTCGGAGGTGTGGTTCAGCACGGCAATATACACATCGCCGCGCTCCACGGAGTACCAGGCGGCGGGCACGCCGAAGACGCTCTTGGCGGCGATGGCGTTATTGCCGCCGTCATCGGCCTCGTGGTTGCCGATCACGTGGATCATATCCGTGTTGCGGATGCCGTCCAGAGTGAACAGGGACAGGGCGTCCTCCCACTGGTTATAGTAGCGGACGTTGTCCACCGCGTCGCCCAGCTGGACGCCGAAGGGATACTGCCCGGCCAGATGATTGGCAATGCGTCCCATGCCCTCCAGGGCGGCCTCCTCCTGGATATCGGCCAGCAGGAAGAACCGGGTCTGCTTTTCGGCGGCGGGCACGGTGAAGCTGCGGACCTCCGACCAGACGGAGCCGTCGCCCACCTGGTAATAGTAGGTGGCCCCGGCCTCAAGGCCCGTCAGAGACACCGCGTTGACGCGGTTGATCTGCTTGCTGGAGGAATAGGAGATTAGGCGGCTTTCGCCCTCCACCTCCGCAGCGCCGGTCATGTCGGCGCTGGCCGAGATCCGGGCCACGGCCCGGGCGGCGCTGTGGACGGGATTGCTCATCCAGGTGACGGTCTTGCCGTCGGCGCTCTGGGACAGGTTATAGATCACATAATAGGGAGCGCCGGTTTCATCCCCCACAGCGTCATAGCTGTACAGGGTGATCTGATAGGAGCAGTTGCCCTCCGCGTCGGCGGCCCGCAGGTTCACGCTGCCCTGGGCGGCCGTCAGGCTGGAGATGTCAATCCGGCCGTTTTCATCGGTAACGCCCAGCAGCACATCGTCGGCGTACACGCTGACGCCGGCGGCGGCTTTGCCGTCCCGGATCACGGTGACGGAGGCGGCGGCTGCGCTGCCCACCACGGCGGTATCCGCCTGGATGCGGTACATGGCCTCAATGGGGCGGTTCGTCACGGGAGTGGTGAAGCCGGTGGCATACTGGTTCAGGTCGCTGATGCCCAGGCCCTCCGTCTGCTTGCAGCCGTAAGACCCCTTGGTGACCTGCACGTTGACGCTGCTGCCCTCGGTGACGGAGGTGGGGATGGGGATGTCGATCGTGGCCAGCGCACCACCGGTATATTTCTCGTGGTCAATGGCAGTGATGCTTACGGATGCGAGGCCGGCATCGTAGCTCCATGTACCCGTTACGCCCTCGGGGAAGGCAACATTGGTAACGGGATAGCTGCGCGTGACGGAGATGGCTGCCGTCAGGGAGGTGATGGACGCCGGGTCGCTGCTGCTCAGCGCCAGCTCCCAGGTCTTGCCCACAGTGGGCTGGCCCTGAAGCTCCAGGGACACGCTGGGCACGTCCGTCTGCTCCGCGTCCACGGTAAAGTACCGGGTCTCCCGGGTGACGTTGCCGTAGCCGTCCTTCAGATAGAAGGTGATGGAGTGCAGGCCGTTGCCGAAGTGCATCAGACCGGAGGTGCTGCCCAGGTTGTCCCGGTCATACGTGCCCCGGTAGGTGCCGTCGAAATAGAAATAGGCGGACTCCACGCCGGTGGCGTAGGGGTCGGTCTCCTCACTGTCGTCATAGGTGACGAAGAAGCGGAGATTGCCGGAATTCAGGACCGCGCCGTCCTCCAGCTCCGTCTTGGTGCCGTCATCGTTGACCAGCTGGATGGAGCTCACCACCGGGGCGGTGACATCCTGGTTGTTGGCGCCGTACACCACGCACAGGTTGTCCAGCAGGATATAGCCCTTCAGCTCGCTCTTGTCCAGCTTCACCCCGTCGGTGGTATACCAGCCGATGCCGCCGGTGGTGACCATGGCCCGGAACAGCATGCCGCTGTTGACCCGGATCTTTGCGCCGGCATAGGAGGTCAGGTCAGCCTCCAGATACTGCCAGCCGGACTTCAGCCCCTCACCGGCGCCGGCGCTGCCGTTGCTGAAGTTGATATAGGCGTTGGTCCAGCTGCTGCCGCCATCAGTACTGGTGGCGATCTGGGCCCGGAGCCAGGGGACGGGAACGCCCTCGGGGATGTAGACCCACACGCCCAGAGCGGTGGGGGTGCCGTCGATAGCCAGATTGTCGCCCAGGCCCAGGCAGGCGCCGTCGGTGCCGTTGATATTCGTCCAGTCATACTCCAGCTTCACGGCTTTGTGGCCGAAGCGGACGATATCGGCATAGGCCTCGTCGGTGTCGGACACCACGGAGCCCTTTACCACGCCGCCGCGTCCGGCATTTGCATAATGGCCAACGGCCACAGCGTTGGACGCTATGCCGCTGAATGTCTCATCCACGGTGGTGCCGATGGTGGAGTAATCCCAGGGATCCGCGTCGCCGCCGTCAATAATCATGGTGGGCTCCATGCCGATGTTCACGGTGACGGAGGCCGTCAGGTCGCCCTGCACGGCGGTGACGGTGGGACTGCCGGAATACTTCACATTGTCGGTAACGGTGAACCGGTTGCCGCTGAAGCTTCCGGCGTCGGGGTCGGAGATGCTCCACTGGATATCGTTATCCTGCAGATGGACCGTCTCCGTCTGATAGGTGGCCTTGAAGCCCAGATCGCTGACGTCCTTATAGTTCAGGTTCACCTCGTCAGAGGCAAAGGCCAGCCGGTCGGGGTTCTGCACATGCAGCACGGCGGAGCCCACCGTCTGACCGCCGCTGACCAGGTTCACCGTCACATCCCCGGTCTTGCCGGAGGAGGTGAACACGGCGCTGGCGCTGCTGCCGGACAGGTCGGTGGCGGTCACCGTGCCCATGGACGCGTCGCTGACGGTGAAAACCGCGTCCTCCGGCAGTTGGCCGGAGCCTTTTCCGGTGCAGGTTCCGCTTCTGCCTTTGCCTTGCGGGTGGAGGTCTTTTTGGGCTTTTCCTCCTTCACGGCAGGCTCAGCCTTGGCGGTCTTCGTGGTCTTGGCGGCTGTCTTTTTGGCAGTGGTCTTTTTCACGGTCCGGGCCGTCTTGGCCGGATCTGCTGCCTTGCGGGTGCGCTTGGTGGGCACCTCAAAATACAGGGTGCTCATGGGCGGCAGGGTGATGGTAATGCTCTGCTCAAAGCCATGCAGGGGCTTCTTGTGGGTGCGCACGGACTTGTTATGGACCGCGCCGGAACCGCCGAAGGCCTCGTCATCGCTGTTCAGCACTTCCTTGTATGTACCTGCCACCGGTGCGCCCAGGGCATAGCCCTCGCGCAGGACGGGGTTGAAGTTGCAGACCACCAGGATCTGCTTGCCGTTTGCGTCCTTGCGGCCAGTGTACTGGTATATGTGAAAGGAAAAGGGGTTGTTCTGAAAGAACCATCAGTTGTCGCATTTGATCGTGATACGAATGTGATCAAGGCAATTGGTGAAGAAGCGCGTCTGATGCTTGGAAGAACACCGGGGAATATTATTGCAGTAAGACCACTCAGACAAGGGGTGATTTCTGATTATACGGTGACGGAGAAGATGATTAAGTATTTTGTTCAGAAAGCTCTGGGAAAACGTACATTTAAGAAGCCGAGAATCAGTATCTGTGTACCAAGTGGTGTTACAGAAGTAGAAAAAAAAGCAGTGGAAGAGGCTACCTTTGCAGCCGGAGCAAGAGAAGTTCATCTGATTGAAGAACCTGTGGCAGCTGCAATAGGAGCAGGAATAGATATTTCAAAGCCTTGTGGAAATATGATTGTTGATGTCGGAGGCGGAACATCGGATATTGCTGTTATTTCTTTAGGCGGTACAGTAGTCAGCACCTCCATTAAGATTGCAGGTGATGATTTTGATGAAGCAATCGTCCGATATATGAGAAAGAAACACAATCTTCTGATTGGTGAAAGAACTGCGGAAGATATTAAGATAAAAGTCGGTTCAGCTTATCCGAGAACTGAGATTG
>OGZH01001809.1_pt1 | contig 12788 bp, 8 predicted proteins | sample 1576741 | NCBI WGS metagenome assembly OGZH01 (sample SAMEA3541560, study PRJEB24748) | human gut metagenome | biome: human gut; feature: human-associated habitat; material: faeces | place: China | collected 2012 | reverse complement strand
GAGGTTCCGTTTCTTCTCCCACATACAAATCGTATACGAAAAAGCCGGTCAGGACAGCTTATAGAGATTTCCCGGCAACGCTTTTACCTTCCCGTTTATTTCCAGTTCGAACAATAGCATAGAGAGTTGATGTACCGGTATCTCCAACACTGAGGCAAGCTCGTTGATATGAATCTCATTCCGCGTTCGCATAATGGCTAAAACCGGATTTTGTTCCGAGGTGAATGTTTCCGCTTCGGCGAAAAACAACTCCGTTTGAACGGGAGTAGCCCCAGCTTGGATATCCCAACAAAGAGCGGAGAGCAGATCGTCCGCAGAAGTGATCAGGCCGGCTTTATTTTGTCGGATCAAATTGTTGCATCCTTTGGAATGGCTGTCACCGACACGCCCTGGAAAGCTATAGACATCCCGGCCATAAGAGAATGCAATATCGGCAGTTACCAAAGAGCCTCCTTTTTCTGCCGATTCAACCACGATCGTACAATCCGAGATTCCGGCGACAATCCGGTTCCTCCGGAGGAAATTTGGACGGTCTGGTTCTGTACCGCTGGGAAAATCGGTCAACAGACCGCCCGATTCCAGCATTTCGACAGCCGTATTCCGATGGCAGGAAGGATAGATACGATCCAAGCCATGCGCCAGCACAGCAACAGTCGGAAGTCGGTTGTACAAAGCGTTCCGGTGAGCACAGATATCGATGCCGTAAGCCAATCCACTCACGACCAACAAGTCCGGGATCACTTTTGCCAAGTCTTTTATATGGTCCAGAGAATAATTAAGCAGTTCAACGGAAACGGGAGCGGTTACCGGCAGGTTGTATAATATAGACAGCAACAGGCGTTTGGAGCCCTGATGTTTGCAATCCGATAAACGGTAGACGAGGTCATCGTACAGCGGGATAAACCAGGCTGGATGTATTTCGCTCAGCTTCTCGCATACCCATGTCGCCCGCCACGCAACACTTTGTTTTTCGTCCGACATCAGCCGATACATAGCTTCGAAGCATTCCGGCTGATGACAAATTTCCCGTACCAATACGTCTACCGACAGATTACGGATGGGAACGTCCAAAGCTTTTCTGAATTCTTCCAATTTCGACATAAGTATATCCTGAAAAAATGAAAAAGGGACTATCGTTTTTTTGAATAGCCCCCCTTTCGCGTTTAACTGTCTTTTATCGGTTATGCAATGCCGTGAGCCGATACATTGCCGTCGATTTTCTTGATAAGTCCTTGCAATACTGCACCCGGACCGCATTCCGTAAAGTCGGTAGCACCATCGGCAACCATATTCTTGACTGTTTGAGTCCAGCGTACGGAAGCTGTCAGTTGTGCAACAAGATTTTTCTTGATTTCAGCTGGGTCGGTATGAGGAAGGGCATCCACATTCTGATATACAGGGCACTTCGGAGTGTGGAACTCGGTTGCGTTGATAGCCGCTTCCAGTTCAACTTTGGCAGGGTTCATCAACGGAGAGTGGAATGCGCCGCCTACTTTCAAAGGCAAAGCACGTTTTGCTCCGGCAGCTTTCATCAGTTCGCAAGCTTTGTTGATGCCTTCGATAGAACCGGAAATAACGATTTGTCCCGGACAGTTGTAGTTGGCAGCTACGCAAACTTCACCTTCGGCACTAACCTGTGCACAGATTTCTTCCACTTTTTCATCCGGCAAAGCGATAATGGCAGCCATTGTAGAAGGCTGTGCCTCACAGGCTTTCTGCATAGCCATGGCACGGGCATAAACCAGCTTCAAGCCGTCTTCAAAGCTTAACGCACCAGCAGCAACCAATGCGGAGAACTCACCGAGTGAGTGACCGGCGGTCATTTCGGGTTTAAAGTCATCGCCCATGCAGAGTGCGGAGATTACGGAGTGAAGGAATACGGCAGGCTGTGTTACTTTGGTCTGGCGCAAATCTTCGTCTGTACCGTTGAACATGATATCTGTAATACGATATCCGAGGATATCATTTGCTTTTTCAAAAAGTTCTTTGGCCAAAGCCGAATTTTCGTACAGGTCTTTACCCATTCCTACGAATTGGGCGCCTTGACCCGGAAATACAAATGCTTTCATCTTCATTAATTTTTAGTGTTTAATAAAAAGTGGTGCAAAGGTATAGGTTTTTCTGATAATCACCGCACAAAAGGGTGTTTTTTGTGCAATGTACCTTTTTCACATACATCTGCAATACAATATGTATCCCTCTGGCAAGGTAAATGTACGGATATAGAAATCCTTAAGAATTAGGTACTTCATAGTTATTGTATCTGCTACAATTACCCCTTACTGCGACGGATTTAAATTACATATTGTATTTTATACGATAACACAATAAGATGATATTGTAAGATATACGATATGTATATATTTGAAAAATAATGCTTTATAACATCATAAAAATATCATTTTTACTTATTGTTTATTTGAAAAACCTCATTATATTTGCAGCGCTTAAACGAAAATATTATGCAAAACGTGGAACAAAATACGCCGTTGGCAAACAATCATATTTCGGTAGACTGTGTGGTGATTGGTTTTGACGGAGAGCAGTTGAAAGTCTTGCTGGTTAAACGTGCCGGAGAAGAAGAGGGTGAAGTCTTCCATGATATGAAGTTGCCCGGCAGTTTGATCTATATGGACGAAGATTTGGACGAAGCCGCCCAGCGGGTTCTGAATGAACTGACGGGACTTAAGAACGTAAATCTGATGCAGTTCAAGGCGTTCGGCTCCAAGAACCGCACCAAAGACCCCAGAGACGTGCATTGGCTGGAACGTGCCATGCAGTCCAAAGTAGAGCGTATCGTGACCATCGCTTATCTTTCTCTCGTAAAGATAGACCGTACGCTCAACCGCGGTCTGGACGAGTATATGGCAAATTGGGTTGCCTTGCCGGATATCAAGGCACTGGCTTTCGACCACAACCTTATCATAAAAGAGGCGATAACCTACATCCGCCAGTATATCGAGTTCAACCCGTCCTCTCTTTTCGACCTGCTTCCGCGTAAGTTCACCGCATCCCAGCTCCGTACGCTGTATGAACTCTTGTACGGGAAACAGATAGATGTGCGCAATTTCCACAAAAAGATAGCTCTTATGGAGTATGTGGTTCCTTTGGAAGAGAAGCAGCAGGGAGTTGCCCATCGTGCGGCACGGTATTACCGGTTCGACAAGAAGATATATAATAAGGTAAGGCGGTAGACAAAAACGCCTGAATTCAAAACCTGATACGGAATAAATCGAAAATTTAACAATATAAACTCAAAGACATGTATTTATTAGGATATGACATCGGCAGCTCGTCCGTTAAAGCGAGCTTGGTAAATGCAGAAAGCGGTAAGTGCGTATCTTCCGCGTTCTTCCCGAAGACGGAAGCGGAAATCATAGCCGTGAAGCCGGGATGGGCGGAACAGAACCCTGAAAACTGGTGGGAAAACCTGAAGCTGGCAACGCAAGCCGTATTGGCGGATGCGCGTGTGGATGCGGCAGACATCAAAGCCATCGGTATCTCTTACCAGATGCACGGATTGGTGTGCGTGGACAAAGACCAAAAGGTATTGCGTCCTGCAATCATCTGGTGCGATTCCAGAGCCGTTCCTTACGGACAAAAAGCATTTGAAACGCTGGGAGAGGAGTTATGCCTCTCGCATCTGCTCAACTCTCCGGGTAACTTCACCGCGTCCAAACTTGCCTGGATAAAGGAGAATGAACCGGCTGTCTATGAAAAGATATACAAGATTATGCTGCCGGGCGATTATATTGCCATGAAACTGAGCGGCACAATCTGCACTACAGTCTCCGGACTGTCCGAAGGCATGTTCTGGGATTTCAAGAACAACCGGGTAGCAGACTTCCTGATGAAATATTACGGTTTCGATTCCTCGCTGATAGCCGACATCAGACCTACATTCTCCGAACAAGGCCGTGTAAATGCCGCTGCCGCACAGGAGTTGGGTCTGAAAGAGGGAACGCCTGTCACATACCGTGCCGGCGACCAACCCAACAACGCATTGTCGCTGAACGTGTTCAACCCCGGTGAAATAGCATCCACAGCGGGTACTTCGGGGGTGGTTTACGGTGTGAACGGTGAGGTGAACTACGACCCGAAATCACGCGTCAATACCTTTGCGCACGTCAATCACACGGCGGAACAAACCCGCCTCGGTGTACTTTTGTGCATCAACGGTACGGGTATCCTCAACTCGTGGGTGAAACGCACCGTTGCTCCCGAAGGCATTTCTTACAGTGACATGAATGTTCTTGCCGCCCAGGCGCCTATCGGAAGCGCCGGTATCAGCATCCTGCCTTTCGGCAACGGTGCCGAACGTATGCTGGAGAACAGGGAAACGGGCTGTTCCATTCAAGGAATCAACTTCAACCAGCACGGCAAGCAACATATTATCCGTGCGGCACAGGAAGGTATCGTATTCTCTTTCAAGTATGGTATCGACATTATGGAGCAGATGGGTATTCCCGTACAGAAAATCCATGCGGGCAAAGCCAATATGTTCCTCAGTCCGCTGTTCCGCGAAACGCTGGCAGGCGTAACGGGTGCCGTTATCGAACTGTACGACACCGACGGTTCGGTAGGTGCAGCCAAAGGTGCAGGTATCGGTGCGGGCATCTATAAAGACAACAACGAAGCCTTTGCTACGCTTGAGAAACTCGAAATCATCGAGCCCGGACAAGCCGACAGTCAGGCATATGCCGATGCCTATGCGCGCTGGAAACAATATCTGATGCAGAGCTTACGGCCTGCTTAAGTTTTGTTCTGCATTCTTCGGAAAGTCCTTTTTGAGATTGGGTTGCTGTTTTTTATGAGAGCGTCTACGCAACGAATAAAAAGGAAAACAGACCGGAAAGAAATTCCAGAGAAACTGAATAAAAGGCTTCTTGAAGAAGATTGAAACAGACATTGAAAGTAAAAAAGTAAACAAGAATAAAACAACAGTAATAATTAACCCGCGGGTAATGTGCCCGTTGTCAGCACATCGGCGCATTACCGCATTAACACATTTAATCATTATGGCAACAAAAGAGTATTTTCCCGGAATAGGAAAAATCAAATTCGAAGGTAAAGAAAGTAAGAATCCTATGGCATTCCGCTACTACGATGCGGAAAAAGTAATCATGGGCAAGAAGATGAAAGATTGGTTGAAGTTCTCTATGGCATGGTGGCATACACTCTGTGCAGAGGGTGGTGACCAGTTCGGCGGCGGAACGAAACATTTCCCCTGGAACGGTGATGCCGATAAACTGCAGGCTGCCAAGAACAAAATGGATGCTGGTTTCGAGTTCATGCAGAAAATGGGCATCGAATATTACTGCTTCCACGATGTTGACCTCTGCGACGAGGCCGATACAATCGAAGAGTACGAAGCAAACCTGAAAGCCATCGTTGCATACGCCAAGCAAAAGCAGGAGGAAACAGGCATCAAGCTGTTGTGGGGTACTGCCAACGTATTCGGCCATGCACGTTACATGAACGGTGCCGCTACCAATCCCGACTTTGACGTTGTGGCCCGCGCTGCCGTTCAAATCAAGAATGCCATTGACGCAACAATCGAACTGGGCGGTTCGAACTACGTGTTCTGGGGTGGACGCGAAGGCTATATGTCTTTGCTGAATACCGACCAGAAGCGCGAAAAGGAACACCTTGCACAGATGCTGACCATTGCACGCGACTATGCCCGTGCACGCGGCTTCAAGGGTACGTTCCTGATTGAGCCGAAGCCGATGGAACCGACCAAGCATCAATATGACGTAGACACGGAAACGGTTATCGGCTTCCTGAAGGCCCATGGTCTGGACAAAGACTTCAAAGTGAACATCGAAGTGAACCACGCCACACTGGCAGGCCATACTTTCGAACACGAACTTGCCGTAGCAGTAGACAACGGTATGCTGGGTTCTATCGATGCCAACCGCGGTGACTACCAGAACGGCTGGGATACAGACCAGTTCCCTATTGACAACTACGAGCTGACACAAGCCATGATGCAAATCATCCGCAACGGCGGTTTCGGCGATGGCGGTACAAACTTCGACGCCAAGACACGCCGTAACTCTACCGACCTTGAGGACATCTTCATTGCTCACATCGCAGGTATGGACGTAATGGCACGTGCATTGGAAAGCGCAGCCAAACTGCTCGAAGAGTCTCCTTACAAGAAGATGCTTGCCGACCGCTACGCTTCTTTCGACAGCGGCAAGGGTAAGGAATTTGAGGAAGGCAAGCTGACACTGGAAGATGTCGTAGCCTACGCAAAAGCTAACGGCGAACCGAAACAGACCAGCGGCAAACAAGAATTGTACGAAGCAATCGTAAATATGTATTGCTGATAAATAGCGGTTAGTGGTTAGCGATGAGTGATTAGCGATTATTGGTTAGTGATAAAAGATGGGGAATAAGCAATTATCACTAAATTACTGACCATTAATCACTCATCGCTCATCACTAATCACTAACCGCTAATCACTAACTCCTAACCACTATTATCATGAATTATACAGAAAAAGGCAGCAAGCTCTATCTCTTTTCGATTGTGCTCGTGGCTGTCATTGGCGGTCTGCTTTTCGGCTACGATACGGCAGTTATCTCCGGCGCAGAAAAGGGACTTCAAGCTTTCTTCATGGGAGCCGATTTTGAATACACAGACGCGATACACGGCATCACATCATCCAGCGCATTGATAGGCTGTATCATAGGTAGCGCCGTTTCCGGCTTTTTCGCTTCCGGATTGGGCCGCAAAAACTCTCTCTTTTTGGCAGGTATCCTGTTCTTCTTGTCGGCGCTGGGTTCCTATTATCCCGAATTCCTGTTCTTTGAACATGGCGTTCCTTCCTATTCTCTTCTGGTGGCTTTCAATTTCTACCGTGTCTTGGGCGGTATAGGTGTGGGGCTGGCTTCCGCCATTTGTCCGATGTACATTGCCGAAATCGCTCCGAGCAACATTCGCGGAACACTGGTATCGTGGAATCAGTTTGCCATTATCTTCGGTCAGTTGGTAGTTTACTTTGTCAACTTCCTTATTCTGGGCAGTCATGCCAATCCGGTGATAGACCTCGTTAACGGAGTAAATCAGATAATGAATCCCGAAGCTGCCGCATGGACCACGGAGACGGGGTGGCGGCTGATGTTCGTCAGCGAAGCTGTTCCTGCCGGACTGTTTGCTCTGTTGGTGTTGCTGGTGCCGGAAACACCGCGTTATCTTGCCATGTGCGGTAAGGACGAAAGGGCGCTGAATGTGTTGAGCCGTATCAACGGCGCTTCTCAGGCAAAGGTAATCCTTGCGGAAATCAAGGCAACTACCGAAGAAAAGACAGAAAGACTCTTTACCTACGGTTGGATGGTTATCTTTATCGGTATCATGCTGAGCGTATTCCAGCAGGCTGTCGGCATCAATGCCGTGCTTTATTTCGCTCCGCGCATATTCGAGACGATGGGCATGGCCAATCCGATGGTACAAACCGTGCTCATGGGCGTTGTCAATATCCTCTTTACCTTGCTGGCTGTGTTCACGGTTGAAAAATGGGGACGTAAGCCGCTTCTTATTTCCGGTTCTGTCGGTATGGCGATAGGAGCTTTCGGTGTGGCTATGTGCAACGTTGTAACCGGACTGCCGGCAATAATATCCGTTATCAGCATCATGGTTTACAGCGCTTCGTTCATGTTCAGCTGGGGACCTATCTGCTGGGTACTGATTGCCGAAATCTTCCCGAATACCATCCGTGGCGCTGCGGTAGCCATTGCGGTGGCATTCCAATGGATTTTCAACTTTATTGTTTCGTCTACTTTCCTGCCGATGTACAATATGCGTCTCGGGGAGATGGGCGATAAGTTCGGCCATATGTTTGCATATGCCCTTTACGGGATTATCTGCGTGGCAGCCGCCCTCTTCGTGTGGAAGCTCGTACCCGAAACGAAAGGCAAGACGCTGGAAGATATGACCAAACTTTGGAAGAAAAAGAAATAAGTCCGCAGGAACTTCAATCCGGCAGAATATAAAAGGCTGTGCAGTTCATCTGAAAGGAATTGCACAGCCTTTTGTGTCTGAAGTCCCGGACTTTTGGTGCCTACCACCCGGTGGTACGGCTCATACCATTAGGTGGTACGACGACTTTCGCCTAATGGTACGGCGTGTACCTTACTAAGGTACGGCTCGTACCAAAGCGTGGAATAAACTGGTACACGTATCAGTTTGATTATAAGTAAACTGTTTGTCACCGTAATATGTCCTTTATCCGTTCGAACCGTCCGTCCGTCTTTTCCGGAACAATTTGCAGAAGATGCGACAATAGCGGGTAGATGTCCACATTCACAAATCCTCCGGATATGTAACCTCTCTTGAAATCAGGTCCGATGGCCCGAAACATAACCTGCATGTCGGGGCTTTGGGGAAAATATCCGTGAGCGCCTTTGGTGTCGCGTGCCACGTCCGTAAACTGCCAGCCCAGTTCCGGAGCCACTACGATATCGCCTATACGGTCGCTGCTGCCATAATGCAGTTCGGCGGGAATCTCTTCTTTTTTCCACACACGGATGTGAGCCGCTTTTTTCAGAGCATTGCAGATAGAATCGCGGTATTCCGGTTTCGAGAATATGGAAGTTGGTGTACGTCCGTCTATCACTTCGCACCATTCCGGTTTTACATAATCGTTTATGTTGACAACCCGTTCGGGACTGATGTCGGTCATGCCGTGGTCCGACGTGACGATAAGATTGATGTCCCCACCGAAAGGAAGAGCTTCTATCTTTTTTCTTAATACCCCCACAAGGCTGTCCATGTGTTGGACCACCGCACCGGTAGGCAAACTGCACGGGCCGTTGTGATGTCCGCTTCCGTCGGGCTCTTCAAAATATAGCATGATGAGTCTGGGACGCTCCGGTTCGGGCTTTTGCAACCAGGTGAGCACCGTGTCTATCCGTTGTTCAAAAGTCAGAAAAGGCTTGGCGTTCCAAGGTCTGTAATAAGTGGGATGAGACTTTTTAATCGCAATATCCGAGCCTACCCAATACATATTGCCGGTTTTCACACCTTGTTTCTGAGCCGTTATCCATATCGGTTCCCCCAAATAGTATTCCGGGTTGTTGCGGGTGGCGGAGTCGCCCATGGAATACTGGCGTCTGTTCTTTACATCCCAAAAAGTATTGTTGATTATGCCGTGATGGTCGGGAACCAATCCCGTGGCAAGCGTATAGTGATTGGGAAACGTAGAGGCAGGATAGGAGGGAAGCATCACGGCCTTTACCCCGTCTGCCGCCATACGGTCCAGGTTGGGAGTCTTATACATGTCGGGATAGTCCCAGCGAAAACCATCGAGTGAAACAATGACGGTGTAATGTGTTTCGGGAGTTGCCGCATTCAGCGATAGCAAAAGCAAGGTGTTGAATGCCAGTGTAATAAATCTTTGCATGTCTCAATCTATGTTTAACGTTTACAGAGATAAATGTTGTTTTGGCAGCAAAGGTAGGAAAAAATCATATCCCATAGGGATTAATGTATAAGTAAAACTGTAACTTTGCACCGTTTTAAACTCAGGTATAACACGAAAATTATGGACGAAATTAAAATTAATAAGGTACAGATACGTAACCTGCAGATAGAAGATTACGACCAGTTGGCACAATCATTCACACGCGTTTATTCGGATGGAAGCGATGTTTTCTGGACGCACAAGCAGATAGAGAAACTCATCCGCATCTTTCCGGAAGGGCAGATTGTAACGGTGGTCGATGAAAAGATAGTGGGGTGTGCACTCTCCATTATCGTGAATTACGACGATGTGAAGAACGACCACACCTATGCCCAGGTTACGGGCAAGGAAACTTTCAATACGCACAATCCCAAAGGAAATATCCTTTACGGCATCGAAGTGTTTATCCATCCGCAATACCGCGGACTGCGCCTGGCACGCCGTATGTACGAATACCGCAAGGAAATCTGCGAAACACTGAATTTGAAAGCCATCATGTTCGGCGGGCGCATCCCCAACTATCATAAGTATGCCGACCAGTTGCGCCCTAAGGAATATATAGATAAGGTAAAGCAGAAGGAGATATACGACCCGGTGCTGACGTTCCAGTTGAGCAACGACTTCCATGTACGCAAGGTGATGCGCAACTATCTTCCCAACGATGAGGAATCCAAGCATTATGCCTGCCTGCTGCAATGGGACAATATCTATTACCAGGCACCTACACAGGAGTATGTAAGTCCGAAAACGACGGTGCGCGTCGGTCTGGTGCAGTGGCAGATGCGTACTTACAAGACGCTGGACGATTTGTTCGAGCAGGTGGAGTTCTTCGTAGATGCCGTTTCCGACTACAAGAGCGACTTCGTTCTCTTCCCCGAATACTTCAATGCGCCGCTGATGGCCAAATTCAATGACGAGGGAGAGTCGGAAGCCATCCGCGGACTGGCGGCTTACACCAACGAAATCAGAGAGCGGTTTGTGAAGCTGGCCATCAGCTACAACATCAATATCATTACGGGCAGCATGCCGCTTATCAAGGAAGAGGACGGACGTTTGTACAACGTAGGTTTCCTTTGTCGCCGCGACGGAACGTACGAAATGTACGAAAAGATACACGTCACTCCTGACGAAATCAAGAGCTGGGGATTGAGTGGCGGCAAATCCTTGCAGACGTTCGATACGGACTGCGCCAAAATCGGTGTGCTGATATGTTATGACGTGGAGTTCCCGGAACTTTCGCGCATCATGGCAGACCAGGGCATGCAGATACTGTTCGTTCCTTTCCTTACCGACACACAGAACGCCTATTCGCGCGTTAAGGTATGTGCCCATGCCCGCGCCATCGAGAACGAGTGTTTTGTGGTCATAGCAGGCAGTGTGGGCAACCTTCCCCGTGTACACAACATGGACATACAGTATGCCCAGTCGGGTGTGTTCACCCCCTGCGACTTCGCTTTCCCTACCGACGGAAAGCGTGCCGAGGCAACTCCGAACACCGAAATGATTCTGGTGTCCGATGTGGATCTGGACTTGCTCAACGAACTGCATACCTATGGCAGCGTCCGCAACCTGAAAGATCGCAGAAACGACTTGTATGAAGTGAAAATGAAGAAGTAAAGCGAGAGACGCGGGCGGCTCATCTTAAAATTATCCGCTCAAAAATCTCTTTTCTCTAACTTTTTTGTAAATTTGCACCCTTAAAATAAAGAGGAAAGCACCGGAAAAGCCTTTCCGGGCTATCTTCAGGAAAAATAGTAAATCGTAAATAGTCAAATCGTAAATATCAAGATGGGTAAGAAGTTTGCCGAATATTCAAAGTTTGACCTTTCGGAAATAAATAAGGAAGTGTTGAAGAAATGGGACGAAAACCAGGTTTTCGCCAAGAGTATGACAGAACGTGAAGGTTGTCCTTCTTTCGTGTTTTTCGAAGGACCGCCCTCGGCCAATGGCATGCCGGGTATTCACCATGTAATGGCGCGCTCCATTAAGGATATTTTCTGCCGCTACAAAACCATGAAGGGCTTCCAGGTGAAGCGCAAAGCCGGCTGGGACACGCACGGGCTTCCTGTGGAACTGGGTGTGGAAAAGGCGCTCGGCATCACCAAAGAAGATATTGGCAAGACTATTTCCGTTGCCGAATACAATGCCGCCTGCCGCAAGGATGTAATGAAATTTACTAAGGAGTGGGAAGACCTTACCCACAAAATGGGTTATTGGGTGGATATGCAGAATCCCTACATCACCTATGACAACCGTTACATCGAAACGCTGTGGTGGCTGTTGAAGCAACTTCACAAGAAAGGACTCCTTTATAAAGGATATACCATACAGCCGTATTCACCGGCTGCGGGAACAGGCTTGAGCTCGCACGAGCTGAACCAGCCCGGTTGCTACCGCGATGTAAAGGATACAACCGTAGTGGGACAGTTCAAGATGAAGAACCCGAAACCCGAAATGGCGGAGTGGGGTACTCCTTATTTCCTGGCATGGACTACGACTCCGTGGACACTGCCCTCGAACACCGCTCTCTGCGTAGGCCCGAAAATAGACTACGTGGCTGTACAGACCTACAACGGCTATACGGGCGAGAAGATGACCGTGGTACTTGCCAAAGCATTGCTCTATACTCACTTCAATAAAAAAGCGGAAGAGCTTGCATTAGAGGATTATAAGCCGGGAGACAAACTTATCCCGTTCAAGATTGTAGGCGAGTACAAAGGTCCGGACCTGGCAGGAATGGAATACGAACAACTCATTCCGTGGGTGAAACCGGTAGAGGTGGACAACGACGGCAATTGGAGCGTCAGCGACAAAGGCTTCCGTGTAATCCTCGGCGATTATGTAACCACGGAAGACGGTACGGGTATCGTACACATCGCTCCCACATTCGGTGCGGACGATGCTTTCGTAGCCCGTGCGGCAGGCATTCCTTCCCTGTTCATGATTAACAAGCGCGGCGAGACCCGTCCTATGGTGGACCTCACCGGTAAGTTCTATCTGCTGGACGAACTGGACGAAAGATTCGTAAAAGAGTGTGTCGATGTAGACGCCTACAAAGAATACCAGGGACGCTGGGTGAAGAATGCCTACGACCCGCAATTCACCGTCAACGGTAAGTATGACGAAAAAGCCGCTCAGGCCGCCGAGACTCTCGACATATATATATGTATGATGATGAAGGCTGCCAACCAGGCATTCAAGATAGAGAAGCACGTGCACAACTATCCGCATTGCTGGCGTACGGACAAACCGGTGTTGTACTACCCGTTGGATAGCTGGTTTATCCGTAGTACCGCCTGCAAGGAGCGTATGATAGAG
>OGZH01001794.1_pt1 | contig 12843 bp, 7 predicted proteins | sample 1576741 | NCBI WGS metagenome assembly OGZH01 (sample SAMEA3541560, study PRJEB24748) | human gut metagenome | biome: human gut; feature: human-associated habitat; material: faeces | place: China | collected 2012 | reverse complement strand
CTGTAAAATACTGCACAAGCGAATAGACCATAAGTACCAGCGAACAGATAAAACATATCGCTCCTGTGATTGTAACAAACTGCAGCGGAAAAGTAGTAAATGCCACTATATTTGTGAACGCATATTTCACCAAAGACCACGGAGACCACTTGGAAACGCCGGACGGAAGGATTACTGTCTTCGTTCAGGTAATCTATTTCCAGCCCGACAGCCAGTTCGATTTCCGAAGCATATTTCTCTTTCATCCGGGTAAATTCATCCAGATAGTCGTCCATACGATCCCATTCCATCGTCCAATGAGTCGGAAACGGCAGAGGGGCATGCGAAGAAATACCATAGGACATAAATCCCCGGCTGATGGCAAAACGGATAAAATCCTCCATGCCGGCACGGCCGTCACAATAGAGGGTATGACTATGATAATTGGTCAGGTTCATGATTCTATTTCGCTAAGTTCAAGCCAACGCATGGTTTTCTCGTCTATCAGATCGTTTACCTCGGGCAATCGCTTCGATTTTTCCGTCAGTTCGTCTACCGAAAGCGTACCACTGCAGAGCAGTTCTTCTATCTGTAGTTTCTCTGTTTCCAGCTCGGCTATTTCCTTTTCCAGTTGTTCGAATTCCCGTTTCTCTTTGAAACTCATCTTGCGCTTCTCGTTCAGGCGGACACGGGCTGTTTTTTCTTCCTGTGGTTTCTCCGCCTCCTTCTCCTTTTGGGATTTGGCTTCTTTCCAGTCACGATAATCGCTGTAATTACCGGGAAAGTCACGAATATCTCCCTGTCCGTTGAATACCAAGAGGTGGTCGACCACTTTATCCATAAAGTAGCGGTCGTGCGAAACGACAATGACACATCCCTTGAAGTTCTGCAAATATTCCTCCAACACATTCAAGGTAATAATATCGAGATCATTCGTCGGCTCGTCAAGTACCAGGAAGTTCGGGTTACGCATCAGCACGGTACAGAGATAAAGTCGACGGCGTTCTCCCCCACTCAATTTGTATACATAACTATGTTGAGTTTCGGGAGTAAATAAGAAGTGTTGCAGAAACTGGGAAGCCGTCAGCTTCTTGCCGTTCCCCAACTCAATGACCTCGGCGATATCCTGCACAACGTCAATGACTTTCATCTGCTCGTCAAATTGCAAACCCTCCTGCGAATAATAGCCGAAACGGACGGTTTCGCCGATGTCCAGCGTACCACTATCCGCCAACTCCTGTCCCATCAGTATCTTGATGAAGGTGGATTTTCCCGTACCGTTATTCCCCACGATGCCCATCTTCTCATAGCGGGCGAAGATGTAGGAGAAATCATCCAGTATCTTCAAGTCGCCAAAGGACTTATAGAGGTGGTCTGCCTCGAATATCTTGCTGCCGATATAGGATGCCTTTACATCCAGCTTTACATTGTCGTTATTGAAACGTTGCTTGGCTACCTTCTCCAATTCATAAAAAGCGTCTTCCCGGTAACGTGCCTTATGCCCTCTGGCTTGCGGCATACGCCGCATCCATTCAAGCTCCGTACGATACAGGTTATTGGCGCGTTCTATCTCTACGGTCTTGGCTTCGATGCGCTCTTCGCGTTTTTCCAGATAATAGCTGTAATTGCCCTTGTACTGGTATATACGGCGGTTGTCTAGCTCGATAATCTCCGAGCAGACGCGGTCGAGGAAGTAGCGGTCGTGCGTCACCATCAGCAGAGTGAGGTTGGTGCGGCGCAGATAATCTTCCAGCCATTCGGTCATATCCAGGTCGAGGTGGTTGGTAGGCTCATCCAATATAAGGAGATCGGGTTCGGTGATAAGCGTATTGGCAAGCGCCACACGTTTCAATTGTCCACCGGACAGAGACTTCACCTGCTGATTGAAATCGCGGATTTTGAGTTGGGAAAGAATTTGTTTGGCTTTCTGCTCATACTCCCAGGCCTTCTCATGATCCATGCGCACTAGAATTCCATCCAAACCGGGATGCCCTTCCGTCTCCATGCAACGTTCATACTCCTTTATCAGCTCTACGGTACTGTTGCCATGATGAAAACATGCTTCCAACACAGTCAGCTCTTCCGGATATTGAGGGTCTTGTTCCAGATAGCCGACACGTATATCACGTCTGAAAGAGATTGTACCGCCGTCATAGCCTTCTTTTCCGGAAAGGATATTAAGCAGTGTGGACTTGCCGCTGCCATTCTTGGCAATAAGCCCCACCCGTTGCCCTTCGGACAAACCAAAGGATATATTCTCGAATAGTACCAGGTCGCCAAACGACTTAGTCAGGTTTTCCACTTGAAGGATTGAATTTACTGCTGCCAAAACTTATTAAATTGAGAGTTGAGAATTAAAATTGAGAAATTGCCATGCAGACGGCAATATGAATCGGGCAATGGCTTGTCATGAAAGTAAATTCCGGTAAACCTCTGCAAGATTGCAGGGCTCTCCGGCTTTGACTTTGCTCCATACCAATTTCATCGGGTCTATCACGGTATCGCCCGCAACACTCGTCAGAACAGGGGCTTCACGATTGCCATCGATAAGCGTGCGCCATTCCAAGCCGTCTACTTCATTAGCCAAAATCACGCAAAGCGTAATACCTAGCGACAACCATATCTCTTTTTTCTTGGCGCCTATGCTGCCGCTGTCTATGACCTGCTGCATATTGGCTATATCTTCTTCCTGTCCCTGGAAGTCTTTCTTCAACTGCTCTTTTACAGTGATACATACCCACTCGTATGCTTCGTTTATCCGGTAAATTTCCGATAGGCGCACCGGAATTATCTCTGCCGGATATTTTTGGCCGACCCGACGGATTTCCAATGAAGCTATGATGCTTTCGGCCTCTGCCACCGGCTCTCCCTTACGCACCGTAAACGAGCATTCGAAAGCAACATCGTCTATCCCAGCTATCCAGAGATGGGAAGTGTAGTATGTTCCTTCTTCCTCGAACATCTCCTTACTGTACGCACAATCCAGACGACCTATTTTCACAAGTGTGGCCGAAGTATTCTCTTTGAGTTCCTGCTTAACGGATTCCCTGCCGTATGCAGTATCTCCCTTATAAGCCGATATACGGAAATTACCGGTCCACTCGTTAGGATTATAAAACAGGAAAGAGCCTTCCCCGTCTTCAAATTCGTTCCAGTCTGCCGGATAAACCATAGAGAACCATGCTCCCGGAGAAATGTATTTCTTACCTTGTTTCATACTTCATTGACTAAATGGGTTCTTTCTTGCAAAAGTAACATTACCGCTGTTGATATGCAAACAAACCCAACAAAAAACAGCCGATTCTCACGAACCGGCTGTTCCAATCATCATCTATGAATGAAGACTGTTTAGGTCTCCAATATTTTAATATATCTTATAAATCCATATTTCGAGTGCAAAGATAATCAATGAAATAATATGTGCATCAAGATTTTAAGATATTTAAATTAACATTCTATAAACTAATAAGGTTATGACCTACTTAATGTAACCGTAATACTCATTATCTGTCGCACAATCCCACCAAACCGGACACGACCAAATCGGGTCTGTCATGGCTTGCTTGTTGGATGCCTTTAGCTGAGTCAGGTTATAGTTACTCTCATGAGTACTCTGACTGAAACGACGGAACCAATAAGTAGGCTCATTCTTAGAAGTGCCTACAATCTTACTGACAGCCGTGAAATCCTGCGGACGGTCGTAATCCACATAGTCATAATCCAAACGGCGCATATCATTCCAATTTTCGGTATTGATACCCAATGCGATAATCTTCTGACGCATAATCTCGAACAAGGTCAGATTAGCAGCATTTTGACATACGGAAGAACTTGTCATATAAATACTGATTTCACCTTCATCCATCGGCTTCTGATCCGGATTCTTTGTTCCTTCGGCTTCCCATGATTTCAATTTAGCCTGCATACGATCAAAGTTTGCCTTTATGCCTTTTTGATAGGCATCCAATGCACCATCGGTATCTCCTTTGCGGAAAAGGACTTCCGCCTTGATAAAGCACATTTCCGAATAAGTAAGAATATCGGAATCTGAATTAGGACGTGCATAGAATGTACCTGTACCGCCCACATAGTCTGATTTCGCATCGGTATAGTAATACATATCCGTAGTGTTCCGCCCGCTATTGGCCATACCGTTAGAACGTAAATTTACATAAATAGTATCACCTGCACGCTTATAATCCTTATTATTGCAATATGCAGCCCCCTTTTGATAAAGCACGGTCACATTGTTGCCATCGACCGTTGTCTGGTGTATAGCCTGGGCATCAGCAATAAACTTAGTCTTTGTTTCATTATCCGCTTTGGATAAATCATAAGTTATCATAAATCCGCCTTTTTCCTTATTATAACCGGTCTCTCCGCCCGTTACGAACAAAGCCGCTACCGGACCGCCTTCTGCGCGTGTAGTGGAATGTATCACATCCACTCCGGCATCACGAATCCATTCATTAGCCATTATTTTACCATCAGCATTCAGTTTCACATTTGTCATCATAGCAGGGACAAGCTTTGACAAACGGGGGTCTTCCGCACCCGAACCACCTGTAAATTTATTAGTTAACAGATTAACATACCAGCGCGTCAGACGTTGTGTCGAGCCATATCCGGTACAATCCCAAATAACGGAAGCCTGATAAGGGTCGCTCACCGTAAAATTAACCTCATCCCCTTCCACATTATAATGTTTCATAATGGTGTTGTCATCATTCGACTGAGGCGCAGAGTTCAATGCCGTCAAAATAGCTTCCGGATCATACAAATCCGCTTTCTTGGATAATTTCAGCAAATAACGGGCTTTCAGACCATAACATAATTTCAGCCACTTAGAAACTTCTCCGTCATTCCATAAATCGCCTGCACTCAATGCGGGAGCCGTGGCGTTCTGCTGCTTGCCAAAATTCTCGATAGCTTTGTCCAAATAACCCATACAGAGTTCATACATAGTTTTACCGTCATCATAAGCCGGATTGGTTTTACCGGTAAACGCTTCCTGAACAGGCAGCTCGCCATGCAAGTCGAGCATCATCATAAATCCCATCGCCTTAATGCAATAAGCTGCACCTTCATAATGATAAGCTCCTTCCGTTTCTGCCTTCTCTATCAAAGGATCGATATTTACACCTGCACCCAGATAAAAATTCTGATAAATAGTGGTACATGAACTTTGGGCAGGATTCCATGATGACAAGAGGCTGTTAGCAGCCGTGCCGCCAGTCTGTGTCATGATACCGGCAATCGTATTGGTACGCATACTGGCTGTACCCCATGCGTAAGCATAATAGTTCTGTATCCACGGCAGGCGAAGCTGCGGTGATACGGTTTCGGAAACCGGATTATCCGGATCTGTATTCACATCCAGGTAGTCCTCGCAAGAAGACATGCCGAACACAAGCGCCAAGCCAAGTGCAATATGTATTAGTTTCTTCATACTCTTATCTTTTTAAATCTGTTATTAGAATGTAAGATTAATGCCAAACGACATGCCGGCTGTGGCCGGAACACCGCAATAGTCGATACCAGCAGAACCGGAACCACCTGTACCGGAACCTGAAACGCATGTTTCAGGATCCATACCCTTGTAGTTTGTCCAAACAAACAGATTAGTTCCTGTAATTGTAGCAGTCAGCCCCTTGATTATATTTTGTTTCTTCAACAAATCCTTGAAATCGTAGGACAAGGAAATAGAACGCAAACGCAGCCAATTGGTGTCAGTTATAAAGTTATAGGCGTTCTTGGCATAATTCTTATAATACTCCTGAATCATATACTTGCCGGAACGGGTAGAGTTACCAACCTGATAAGTTTCATTGGTATTATAGGTAATTGTTTTGGTTTCATAAGACGGTTTTGCAGCAGTGCCCGTATTGACAACACCCGTAAATGATACGGATTCTCTGTTTATTGTCTTTGTGCTCAATCCTTTCGTCACGAGATAGTATTCGGTCCCATTATAGATGTCACCTCCCAGACGGATATCGAACAAGAAAGAAAGGTTGAAATTCTTATAGCTGAAACTATTATTAAAACCACCTATCAGCTTCGGTTCACGGTTACCCACAATATTGGTTTCAACTTGCGTATCCTTATACAAGCCTGTAGACGGGTCGATAACATTGTACATCTTGCCGTCGGGCCCTTGAGCCGTTTCATACTTATTACCCGTCAATCCCAAAAAATAACCGCCATTGGGTATTGAACCGGCTTTGGCTGCACCGACCTGCGCATCCGTCACATAGAAAATATCCACACCGTCGATAAAATCTCCCAATCGTCCACGGTTACCGGAAAGATTCAATGTCGTTTCCCATTGGAAGTCTTTCGTTACAATAGGTTTACCTGTAATCGAGAGCTCCATACCCTTATTTTCTACCGAACCGCCATTCAGCGTAAGGAAAATGTATCCCGTAGACTGTGCCAAACGCGGTGCACAAATCTGGTCTTTCGTCTTGCTTTGATAGTAAGTATAGTCAAAGCCCAAACGTCCGTTGAAGAAACGCATTTCCAAACCCAATTCATAAGAATCCTGTATTTCAGGTTTCAAACCGACACTACCGCCTGTCCAACTGTTGCCCATACCATATTTGCCACCGTTCAGCGTAGCTACCGGCCACATATAGTATCCCAAAGAATAGGCATCGGCATCTTTACCTACCCGTGCCCATGAACCGCGGATCTTACCGAATGAAAGTACGTTGTTCTTCGGCAGCAGTTCGGTAAACACAAACGAACCGCTTACGGAAGGATAAAAATAAGAACGGTTATTCACCGGCAATGTAGAAGACCAGTCGTTACGTCCGGTCACTGTCAGATAAACAAGATTCTTGTACGAAGCACGGAATTCACCGTAAAGGCCTACCATGCGTTTGCGTACCGTACTCTCTTTAAAATACTGGTTGGCTTTAATAATATTGTTGAAACTGTAAAGCCCTTCCGTTACAAAATTATATCCCCAACGGGTGTTATTCGTTGTCTTCGTAGCTTCTGTAGTAGTACCTACCAGAAGATTCAAATCAAAATCACCGAAAGTCTTATGGAAGTTAGACATCACATTCGTAGTAATGTATTGGTAATTCACATCACCTTTGGACATATAACCGTTCTGATATATCTGCTTGACCGCACCACCCGGACGCCGAAGCGTATTGGAACTGGTAGTGTACTTATCAATACCCGCACGTGCGGAAACATCCCACCAGTCTGTCAGTTTGAGGCTTGCGTTGACGGCACCCGTAAAACGGGATGTTTCGTCCGTCAAAGTATTTTTATTCAGAATCCAATACGGATTTTCAACATCATCCTCCAAATCCTGCAAACCCTCCAATATGCGGTATTTACTACCATCATCATTCAGATAGCGACTCATCTGATCGTCGACAGGCCATCCGTAAACAGCGGTCATTGCACCGTTACCGCCCTGTCCGTACAAACCTGCACTGGTCAGTGTCTTATCAGTACTTGCCTGCGAATAAGAAACATTGGCTCCTACTGTCAGGATGCCATATTTCTGTTCACCATTAAAGCGGAAAGTCGTCTTGTCATAACCAGTTGTAGGGATAATGCCGGACTGATGATAATTGGAACCGGATAAATAGAAAGAACCGTTCTTACTACCGCCGGACACACTTACACTATTATCCCAAACACTACTTCCTTGAAAGAAATCATCTATATTATCATAAGCCATACCATCAATCCGATCTCCCCAGGAATCCATCGTCTTATCAATAAAAGCACCAGAAGTGTTATATTCTCCACGGCCATACTGTTTTTGAACTTCCGGTAATTTATTAGCCCATGAATAGGTATATTTACTGCTTACATTCACCCTTACAGCACCCTCTTCACCTTTCTTGGTCGTAATGATAATAACGCCATTAGCAGCACGGGAGCCATACAGCGCAGCAGCCGCAGCACCTTTCAACACGGACATGCTCTCAATGTCTTCAGGGTTAATATCCATTACGCGGTTGCTGAAAGTAGTTGCAGTTTTCGTCATGCCATCCGTACCGGAATTACCGGTATTTACTGTAGAGTTATCATAGATAATACCGTCTACAACAAACAAGGGCTGGTTATCACGAGATTCGCTGGCAGAGTTACCGCCACGAATTACAATATTGGAACCGGCACCCGCAGCACCACCCGCCTGCGTAATATTCACACCGGGGATTTTACCAGCCAAAGAGTTTACCACATTCGTTTGCTTGTTCTTCATCAACTCTTTGGAATTAATATCCGAAACAGAATAACCTAACGCCTTTTTCTCTTTCTTAATGCCCATAGCCGTTACAACAACTTCACTCAATGACTGGGTATCATCTTTCAGGGTAACCGTATAGTCGCTTGCCGTTCCTACCTTCACTTCTTCCGTAGCATATCCAACAAATGAAACTACCAATGTGCTACCCACTGGAGCTTCTACCGAGAATTTTCCATCGATGTCAGTAACAGAACCTGTACTGGAACCTTTCACCAATACACTGGCTCCAATAATCGGTTCGCCTGCAACATCCACTACTTTACCTGTGATTGTTTTGGCTTGCTGAGTACTTTGGGAACTTAGCGCATTATCAGCAGCAACAACCGAATATGGCACAGACATCCCAAGCAATGCAAGCAACACTAATGATAAGCAATAATTTCTTTTCATAAGCTCTTTTTTATTTGGATTTATTTGCAAATTTATAAATTAATTCAGCAAATCAAAGAGAGATGTATTTAAAATATATTAAATAAATATTAATATATTTGCTTTTATAATTTTAAAATATTGGCAAATATAAAACAATAAACATTATTATTTCTTATCAGATAAGTAGCGTATATAATAAATGGCTACACGTTTATTATCATTCTGTTAATTCTTTTATCACATTTTTGGAAAATAGAAAATTGCTGAAAAAGCGGCAGTATTATTAACAATCAAAAACAAACATTTATATCCACAAAATACATAAAATAAAAAAAAATATTAAAACAGAAGTGCAAGCAATTAGAAAACGTGAGTGATTGGAAACAAAGTTCCCAAAGTACTATTTAATCTTATAAACTATTCAACCTTTACTATTTTCCTATAGGTTGTATCCGCCTTCTTACATCCTTGGATATTTCCAAAAACATATAATTCAATCTGCCGGAATGAATGCCCTTTTCATTCTCTTTATATTTCCGACTTGCATACTCTTTAGACTTATCAAAGGTTATACGGGACATCTGATTCTGCGTTTTTCTCACCATAGTAGAATCCAGCCGTTCATCAGGAAAGAAATCGTCCAAATCCACATCCCCAATCATGGTGGTCTCAAGAAATTTCATATCTTTATGATTTGCATCAGTATAATAACCAACAAACATATGTCCGGGTGTACGTACCAATATCGGCTCAATATTTATGGCACGCAGCAAAGAAGCAAACAGAACACTCCCATCCACACAATTAATTTGCGATGACTCCAAGGCATCATCGAATGTACGAACACGTTGAGAGAAAACCACATTGCTGGACAGGCTTGTATTAGAAACCGAACTATACCGGAAATTACGTTTCTGTAAAACATTCCACAAGGCATAAACCTGATTATCGACAGCCTCAGGACTACCCTGATAACCGAGAAAACGATTCACAATACGAGTATTCAATGCTTCCCGCAGCAAATGGTCTATCATAGGATTTTCTTCATTGACATAAGCAGCAAAGAATATTCCGGTATCATGAAATCTCGTACCTCCCGTAACATACCCCAATAAACACTCATTGATACTGCGCACCGAAAAAGTACGTACCCGCTGCCCCAACTCTTTCCTGTTCATCTCTACCGTAACGGCAACGCTAATCGGCTCTGCCTGATTATTATTCTTCAAGGCTTCATAGTTCCAGATAATATCGGGATAGATTGTATACTCGGTACGTGGCCTTGCCAATACAAACTCCGAAACGGAACGGGAAAAGAAAGGGGTTTCCGCAACTTCTATCCTCACCCGGCTATAAGCCTTTGCCGACCGGACTTTCACAGCGATACAAGATTTTGGGTTTCCCACAAACATCGAATCAGCCGGCACAATCACCTGGGCATCTGTCGTTGCAACAGACAAAATGCTGGAAGGAAAAATATTCCCACCCAATTCATCCGTTATCTCAAAACCGGAACGGAAAGGAGCAACGTTCAACCAAATCGAACCAATGATTACAACAGCCAATACAGCCACTATTAACGGCATACGCCACTTAGATTGTCCCCACCTCTTTATATCCATTAATTCTTTCATATAGAAACCCTTTTTAAAACAATACAAAGATAATACTTAATTAGTTGCAAGAGAGATTTTGTAATCGCAATGTAATACTTGTTTCATTCCATCGTAACAAAAACGCCGCAATTTTGTCGAAGAAAAGAAATAAAGTTTAACTTTGTAATAAAGAGACTCTATACGTCTCTCATTACATTAATTCAGAAATACAATGAACGAATATCGGATTTTAGTAGTAGACGACGAAGAAGATTTATGCGAAATCTTAAAGTTTAACCTTGAGAATGAAGGCTACGAAGTAGATACCGCAAACTCTGCCGAAGATGCCTTGAAAATGGACATCAGTACTTACGACCTGCTATTATTGGACGTGATGATGGGGGAAATTTCCGGATTCAAAATGGCAAGTATGCTAAAGAAAGAAAAGAAAACGGCCAAGATTCCTATCATCTTTATCACAGCCAAAGACACCGAAAATGATACGGTAACCGGATTTAATATAGGAGCAGACGACTATATCTCCAAGCCTTTCTCCTTACGCGAAGTAGCAGCACGCGTTAAAGCCGTATTACGCCGTACCCGGCAAACTGAAACGGAGCGCGCACCTGAACAAATTGCCTATAAATCATTAGTGCTTGATATCATCAAAAAGAAAGTAAGCATAGACGGAGAGGAAGCTCCCCTCACCAAAAAAGAGTTTGAAATACTGCTCTTGCTATTGCAAAACAAAGGACGCGTATTTTCCCGCGAAGACATATTGAGCCGCATCTGGAGTGACGAAGTATATGTGTTGGACCGCACTATAGACGTAAACATCACCCGCCTGCGCAAAAAGATAGGAATATATGGCAAATGTATTGTAACTCGCTTAGGATATGGTTATTGCTTCGAAGCCGAATAATGACAGACACTTCCTGTCATTCAGCCGGAAGTTATTTCTTTCGGTAATCTCATTATTTCTTGTCTTTGCAGCCTGTTTTATTGCTTATCAATATCAACGGGAGAAAGAGTATAAAGTAGAACTGCTCGACACGCAACTCCAAGACTATAACGAACGCTTGCAACAGGAGTTGCGAAGTATTCCGGACAGTCTATGGACATCTACTTTAAACCGGTATATAGCCAAAGGTTCATACAGAGACCTTCGTGTCACTATCGTAAATTTACAAGGCCGCGTCCTTTATGACAGTTACAATGAAACTTCCCAAGAAGCATTCAGCAATCACATTAATCGTCAGGAAGTCCAAAAAGCATTAAAGAACGGCAAAGGATATGATTTAAGGCGCACCTCCGAAACAACAGGCATACCCTACTTCTATTCGGCAACTCTCTATCCCCAGTATATCATTCGCTCGGCATTACCCTATGATGTAAACCTGGTAAATAGTCTGGCTGCCGATCCGCATTACCTCTGGTTTACAGCTATTGTTACTTTATTGCTGATATTCGTTTTCTATAAGTTTACATCCAAACTGGGTACGGCAATCAACCATCTGCGGGAATTTGCCAAACGCGCCGATAAAAACGAACCGGTGGAAACCGATATACAATCTGCTTTCCCGCATAATGAACTTGGCGAAATATCCCAGCACATTATACAGATATATAAACGTTTGCGGGAAACCAAAGAAGCGTTATATATCGAACGTGAGAAACTGATTACACACCTGCAGACTTCTCGCGAAGGATTAGGTGTATTTACTAAAGACAAAAAAGAAATCTTAGTCAATAACCTCTTTACACAATACGGCAACTTAATCTCCGATTCCAACTTGCAAACTACCGAGGAGATATTTTCCATTTACGAATTTCAAAAAATCACCGATTTTATCAGTAAGGCACAAAGAAGACCTTCGGATAAAGAAGAGAAGCGTCTCTCCATCAACATCAATAAAAACGGGCGCATATTCATTGTAGAATGTATCATCTTCCAGGATCTGAGTTTTGAAATATCCATTAATGACATCACACAGGAAGAAGAACAAGTATCGGATGCAAAGAAGGCATCAAATTCGCCCTTCCAAGACGCAGCAATACCGTCAGTCGCAAATCGATGCATCATGAGTCCCCAAAAAGCTCCTGCAGTGCGGCCCCGGGCGAAATTTCCCGCATAAAGGCTTCACCGACCAAAAATGCGCCCACACCGGCATGACGCAGACGCTGCACATCTTCTTGCGTACGAATTCCGCTTTCGGTCACAAACAATCGATCCTGAGGAATCAGTCGCTTCAGTTTCAAAGTTTGCTCAATGCTCGTTTCAAAGGTTCGAAGGTTGCGGTTGTTAATGCCGATCATCGGCGTTCCGGGAAGTTTGAGAGCCCGCTCGATTTCTTCTTCGTCGTGCGTTTCGACAAGCACGTCCATTCCAAGCGTTGCAGCACAGGCCGTCAATTCCGCCATATCGAAGAAGAGAGCAATAAATACGCCGCATCGCGCATCCTGCAGACCGTAGGCAGGCAAACCGTCGTTGTCAATCCGCCTTACCCGCCCCTGACGGAAGCGGAACTCGACCGTTCTTTCGACCTCCCCTACACCCGCCTTCCACATCCCAAATACAAGGGAAAGCGCATACCCGCATACGATATGATTAAGTTC
>OGZH01001791.1_pt1 | contig 12862 bp, 10 predicted proteins | sample 1576741 | NCBI WGS metagenome assembly OGZH01 (sample SAMEA3541560, study PRJEB24748) | human gut metagenome | biome: human gut; feature: human-associated habitat; material: faeces | place: China | collected 2012 | reverse complement strand
ATATCAATGAGCATGGCATCCGGCAGGCAGAAACATTTTCTTTTGAAGATGGCAGTGTGGTAGAACATTTTGCCAATGCGGGGGACAATTTACTTGAATTAGCCAGAGAGGCCAATGTGGCCATCGATGCGCCGTGCTCCGGAGAGGGCATGTTCCGCAAATCCGTATCGATGATCACCGCATGGGAGAATAACGGCAATCAGTTATTTGCCGATCTGCAGCGAAGCATCTTAGATCAGGTTGTCACAATGCTCAAACCGGGCGGCATGCTGCTTTATTCCACCTGTACATTTTCACCGGAAGAGAATGAACAGACGATTGAATATCTGCTTCAGGAATACCCGGAATTTAAGATCTGTGAGATGGAAGGTTACGAAGGATTTGCAGATGGAATGCCGCAGGTGACAGAAAGCAAGAATCCGGAACTTGAAAAGACGGTTCGTATTTTCCCACATCGTATGAAGGGAGAAGGACATTTCCTCGCACTTCTTCAAAAGGGTGAAAAACAGCGAATTTCTGAAGAAAGCAGGTAAGAATCCTTGGGCGATGGCATTGTCATTCCAGAAATTGAAAAAATTGCAAGAAGAGGCAGGAGCAAAGAAAAGCAGCAAGCTGAATCAGTTGTTCTCTACTCATCCCGATCTTGACGCACGTATCCAGCGTATGGAAGAACGTGCTACAAGCGAAGGTATTGAAAAACCTGCAAACACGATGGGGGAAACAGGGAAATAAATGGTTTCAGGCAATGTGGATTATACACATAATAGAGGGTGTCCGTTTCAATGGCGGACACCCTCTTCTTTTTTTGGGAGATTTTTTTGCATGACCTTATCTTGCCTCCCGGCGGGATAAAATCTGAATTTATTATGAGAGAAATCCTTATTGGGAGAAAATCAAAGTCCAAAGTTCAGGTTAAAAGAATCAAGTGTTCTTTTTCGTCTAGATTATAGAAGGAAATCTCTTGGCACAAAGATACGCTTATTTTAATGGTTGACGAATTCCCTGTAGGGTTATATCATAGCTAGATTTCCTAAAATGATGGCAAAAATTCCTTTTTTCTTTCTGATACTTTGCCTCCTCTTTACATTGTGATATGTGCTATGCGTTGTAAATCAGATTGTTAATTATGTGTATTGCTTCTGGACTGTGCAATAACAGGGTGGTTTAATATAAGTGAAAATCACTATCTTTGTATAAACCAACAGAAAGAAATGCACAAAACAGTTTAGCCATGATGAATTACGCATACGATACATCTTTGCAGGAAACGATGATACTGACTGAAGCGTTTCACACAGACAGGGTCATCTGTGACAATGGTAGTCTGTATAAGTTTATATGGGTCCAGGAAGGCAAACTGACATTGATAGTAGACCATGTGGAAATAGAGATGGAGCAGGATGAAATCATCTCTGTGAGTAATCTTCACCGCACGGAGTTCAAGAATGTATCGGGCAGGTATCTTGCTCTTCTTTTCAACGAGAATTTTTACGGCATTTACAAGCACGAGAAAGAAGTATCGTGCAGCGGAGTGCTGTTTAACGGAACTTCCGGTATAGTGCATCTGCGGCTCCCGATAGCCGATTCCGAACTGTTGCACGAGGTGGTGGACAGAATGGTTACCGAATACATCCTGCGGGATAACCTACAGGGAGAAATGCTCCGCCTGCTGTTGAAACGTTTCATCATTCTGTGTACCCGGCTGGCCCGTAAGCAGTTGTCCGGCTTTCCGGTTAATGAAAAAGGTTTTGACATCATCCAGCGTTATTATGTGTTGGTGGACAATCACTTCAAGGAGAAAAAACAGGTACAGGCATATGCTGCTTTGTTGCATCGTTCTCCCAAGACGCTTTCCAATTTATTTGCCGCCTACGGTATGCCTTCCCCTTTGAAGATTATACAAGAACGAGTGGTGACCGAAGCGAAACGGCTGTTGCTGCATACCTCGCACAGCATCAAAGAGATATCGGTGATTTTGGGCTTTGAAAGTGTGGGTACTTTCAGCCGCTTCTTTAAGAATATGACGGGGGAAAATACCTCGGCATACCGGAAAAGACTGCAATAACAAGAACCGGTCCTTGTTGCTGTTGATTTTGATAAGAACAGGGGCTTTTCCCATGCCTTATGCAGTTATTCTGAAACAGTATCCGTTATCTGATTAAAAAAACAAGCGTCAAAACTTTCTATCTATCTAATTTTCTTGTAAATTTGCACCTTAATTTTTGGAAGGCATTGCCTTTTAGTTAGAGAATACAAGAAAACGATATAAAATTATGAGTAAGAAATTTGCTGAACACTCGCAACTCAACCTATCACAGGTCAATAAAGATGTGCTGAAGAAGTGGGATGAAAACGATGTTTTCGCCAAGAGTATGACAGAACGTGAAGGATGTCCTTCTTTCGTGTTTTATGAAGGACCTCCCTCGGCCAATGGTATGCCGGGTATTCACCACGTGATGGCGCGTACCATTAAAGATACTTTCTGCCGCTATAAAACCATGAAAGGGTTCCAGGTAAAGCGTAAGGCCGGATGGGATACTCACGGACTGCCTGTGGAACTGGGTGTGGAAAAGGCATTGCATATCACCAAAGAGGATATCGGAAAGACCATTTCTGTTGCCGAGTACAACGCAGCTTGCCGTAAGGACGTGATGAAGTTTACCAAAGAGTGGACAGACCTTACTCATAAGATGGGTTACTGGGTGGATTTGGAGAATCCCTATATCACTTATGACAACCGCTATATTGAAACGCTGTGGTGGCTCTTGAAGCAGCTTTATAACAAAGGTCTGTTATATAAAGGCTACACCATCCAGCCTTACTCTCCGGCTGCCGGAACAGGATTGAGCTCGCACGAGCTGAACCAGCCGGGCTGTTACCGTGATGTGAAAGACACCACTGTGGTAGGACAGTTCAAGATGAAGAATCCGAAACCCGAAATGGCGGAATGGGGAACGCCTTATTTCCTGGCATGGACCACTACTCCGTGGACATTGCCTTCGAATACGGCATTGTGCGTAGGACCGAAAATAGACTATGTGGCTGTGCAGACTTACAACGGATATACCGGGGAAAAGATGACCGTAGTGTTGGCGAAAGCTTTGCTCTATACTCACTTTAACAAGAAAGCGGAAGAATTGGCGCTGGAAGACTATAAGCCGGGTGACAAACTGATTCCGTTCAAAGTAGTGGGTGAATATAAAGGACCGGATCTGGTAGGCATGGAATATGAACAGCTTATTCCTTGGGTGAAACCGGTGACAGTGGATGAAAACGGGAAATGGCAAGAAGCGGCCGGTGAGGCATTCCGCGTTATTCCCGGTGACTATGTAACTACCGAAGATGGTACGGGTATCGTACATATCGCTCCGACATTCGGTGCAGACGATGCTTTTGTGGCACGTGCGGCAGGTATTCCTTCTCTGTTCATGATAAACAAGAAGGGGGAAACCCGTCCTATGGTGGATCTGACTGGTAAATTCTATCTGTTGGACGAACTGGACGAGGCTTTCGTAAAGGAATGTGTGGACGTAGAGAAATATAAGGAATATCAGGGCCGGTGGGTGAAGAATGCTTATGATCCTCAGTTTACTGTAGATGGCAAGTACGATGAAAAAGCTGCCGCTGCCGCCGAATCACTCGATATCTATATCTGTATGATGATGAAAGCCGCCAACAAGGCGTTCAAGATAGAAAAGCATGTACACAATTATCCGCACTGCTGGCGTACTGACAAACCGGTGCTCTACTATCCGCTGGACAGTTGGTTCATCCGGTCTACCGCAGCCAAAGAGCGCATGATGGAACTGAACAAGACTATCAACTGGAAGCCGGAATCTACCGGAACAGGCCGTTTCGGCAAGTGGCTGGAAAACTTGAATGACTGGAACTTGAGCCGTTCTCGTTATTGGGGAACTCCGCTGCCTATCTGGCGCAGTGAAGAAGGAGAGGAGCTTTGTATCGGTTCCGTAGAGGAATTGTATGATGAAATAGAAAAATCAATAGCTGCCGGATTTATGACCGTCAATCCTTATAAGGAAAAAGGTTTTGTTCCGGGCGAATATAACGGGGAGAATTATGACAAGATAGACCTTCACCGTCCGTATGTGGATGATATCATCTTGGTATCTGAAAGCGGCAAGCCGATGAAACGTGAGGCGGACTTGATTGATGTGTGGTTCGACTCCGGTGCGATGCCTTACGCGCAGTTGCACTATCCGTTCGAAAATAAGGAAATTGTGGACAACCGCACTTATTATCCTGCGGACTTCATTGCAGAAGGGGTGGACCAGACCCGTGGCTGGTTCTTTACGTTACATGCTATCGCTACGATGGTATTCGACAGTGTGGCTTACAAGAACGTAATCTCTAACGGCTTGGTTCTGGACAAGAACGGAAACAAAATGTCAAAACGTCTGGGCAATGCGGTAGATCCGTTCGGCGCTATCGAACAGTATGGCTCCGATCCTTTGCGTTGGTACATGATTACCAATTCTTCTCCGTGGGATAACTTGAAATTTGATACCGACGGGGTGGATGAGGTTCGTCGTAAATTCTTCGGTACTTTGTATAATACCTATTCGTTCTTCGCACTTTATGCCAATGTGGATGGCTTCGCTTATCAGGAAGCGGAAGTGCCGGTAAATGAACGTCCGGAGATAGACCGTTGGATTCTGTCTGTTCTGAATTCATTGGTGAAGAACGTGGACGCTTGCTACAACGATTACGAACCGACCAAGGCGGGACGTTTGATTACAGACTTCGTAAATGATAATTTGAGTAACTGGTACGTGCGCTTGAACCGTAAACGTTTCTGGGGTAATGCCATGTCACAGGATAAGCTGTCCGCTTATCAGACATTGTATACTTGTCTTGAAACAGTGGCCAGGCTGATGGCGCCCATCGCTCCGTTCTATGCCGACCGGTTGTATACGGATTTGATTGCGGCTACAGGTCGTGACACCGTGGCTTCTGTACACTTGGCCAAGTTCCCGGAATGTAATGAGGCATTGATAGACGGAGAACTGGAAGCGCGTATGCAGATGGCTCAGGATGTTACTTCTATGGTATTGGCATTGCGCCGCAAAGTCAATATCAAAGTGCGCCAGCCTTTGCAGTGTATCATGGTTCCGGTGGTGGACGAAGAGCAGAAAATGCACATCGAAGCCGTAAAAGACTTGATTATGAGCGAAGTGAACGTGAAAGAAATCAAGTTTGTAGACGGAGCCGCAGGCGTATTGGTGAAAAAGGTGAAATGTGACTTTAAAAAACTCGGCCCGAAATTCGGCAAACAGATGAAAGCTGTCGCCGCAGCCGTAGCCGGAATGTCGCAGGAAGCTATTGCCGAATTGGAGAAAAATGGTAAATATACCTTTGTGCTTGATGGTGCGGAAGCGGTTATCGAAACAACGGATGTGGAGATTTTCAGTGAGGATATTCCGGGATGGCTGGTTGCCAATGAAGGTAAACTGACTGTGGCCTTGGAGGTTACCGTAACCGAAGAACTGCGTCGTGAGGGGGTTGCCCGTGAATTGGTAAACCGTATACAGAATATCCGTAAGAGCAGTGGTTTTGAGATAACGGACAAAATAAAAGTGGCATTATCTAAAAATCCTCAAACCGATGATGCGGTAAATGAATATAATACTTATATTTGTAACCAGGTTCTTGCTAACTCCCTGGAATTAGTGGATGAAGTGAAGAACGGTACAGAATTAAATTTTGATGATTTCTCACTTTATGTGAGTGTCGTAAAAGAATAATTAACCTTTTAAAACTAAGTTATATGGCTGAAAAAACTAGATATTCAGATGCGGAACTGGAGGAATTCCGTGCCATTATCATGGAAAAACTGGAATTGGCTCAGCGTGACTATGATAGACTGAAAAGTAGTATCATGAATAAGGACGGTAATGATACGGACGATACTTCTCCTACTTATAAAGTTTTGGAAGAAGGTGCTAATACATTGTCTAAAGAAGAAACGACCCGGTTGGCGGCACGTCAGCTGAAGTTTATTCAGGGGTTGCAGGCGGCATTGGTACGTATCGAGAACAAAACTTATGGTATTTGCCGTGAAACCGGCAAGTTGATTCCGAAGGAAAGGCTTCGTGCAGTACCTCATGCAACACTGAGCATTGAGGCAAAGAACGAAGGAAAGAAATAAAATAGTGGTTAATGGTTAGTGATTAATAGTTAATGAGTTTCACTGTCATGTTACAGTATTAACCGCTAACGGCTAATCATTAACCATTAATTAATTTTCAATTTAATAAATGAAGAAACTACTCACCAAAGGGCAGCTCTCTGTTCTTATCGTCTTTGCAGTTCTGATTATCGACCAGATAATAAAGATATTGGTAAAGACCAATATGTACTGGCATGAGAGTATCCGCATAACAGATTGGTTTTATATCTATTTTACAGAAAATAACGGCATGGCTTTCGGTATGGAAATATTCGGAAAGTTATTCCTTACTACCTTCCGTATTGTAGCTGTGGGATTGATTATCTGGTATCTGGCAAAAATAGTGAAACAGAATTATAAGACTGGTTATATTGTATGTATCTCTTTAATTTTGGCAGGGGCTATCGGTAATATTATAGACAGTGTGTTCTATGGCGTTGTTTTTAATGAAAGTACTCATAGTACCATCGCTTCTTTTGTTCCGGTAGGTGAAGGGTATTCGGAATGGTTGCATGGTAAGGTGGTGGATATGTTCTATTTTCCCATTATTGAAACCAACTGGCCCGAATGGATACCGGGAATAGGAGGGGAACATTTCATATTTTTCAGTCCGATATTTAATTTTGCCGATGCTGCCATCAGTTGCGGTATTGTGGCGTTGTTGTTATTTTACGGTAAGTATCTGAATAAGAATATTCACCCGTCAGCAGAAGAAATTAAAGAATAAATGATGCGTCGCAGGAATATTACTTGGGTGTGGCTGCTGGGTGCGGCTTTTATGGTGGGGTGTGGCAAGCAAGTGCCTGAAGATATTATCCAGCCGGACAGGATGGAGAATATCTTGTACGATTATCATTTAAGTATCTCCATGGGCAATAATCTGAGTTATTCTGATAATTATCAAAAGGAGGCGTATAAGAATTATGTCTTCGAGAAGTATCATATTACTGAAGCTGATTTCGATTCGTCCATGGTGTGGTACACACGTCACACGGAGGAACTTGCCGGTCTTTATAAAAAGGTGGGGGAACGCTTCCGCAGTGAGAAAAAACGCATGCAGGAGTTGCTGGCGTTGCGTGAGGATAAACCGGCTGCATCGTTGCCGGGAGATACTGTGGATGTATGGTATGACCGTAAGCTTTATTGGCTGACAGATGTTCCGTTGGCGAATAAGGTGACTTTTGAGATTCCCGCCGATAGTAATTTCAAAGCAAAGGATGCTTTCCTGTGGTCTGCTGATTATATATTCCTTTCGGAAGGGGAACGGAGAGCCACTATGGGGTTCAATATTTTGTTTGATAATGATTCTGTGGTGGGGCGTGTGAAGGATATCACGTGTTCCGGTGTGCAGACTTTGTATATAAAGCCTGATTCTGCTTTTGCCATCAAGAGTGTGAGCGGATTTATTTACTATATGGATAGTGATTCGTCAACGAATAAGCCGGGACTGATTATCAATAATATTGCTTTGACCCGTTATCATGAACCGGTAGATACAATGACAGTTGCCGGAAAAGATAGTTTGGCTGTGGAACAGCGTGTTGGAACTGATTCGGTGGTAACAGAGAAGAAAGCAGATTCGATTCAATCGGTGGATATCAGGAAAAATGTTCCCGTCCGTATGAATCCACGTGAAATGAAGGAGAATAATGCGGCAGATCATTCTCACTCAGATCGTCCTCAGAGAATCAAGCGCAGAAATTAATTATCTTTTGTGGGTATGAGACGTTTTGCTTGTCATTATCTTTATGTTTCGGCGGATGGCTGTTATTCTAAATATGTAGTGGAGTTGGAAGACAGCGGTAGAGTGCGTGCATATTTTCCATTGAAGGAGGAGCTTAGTGCGACACAATGGATAGGCGGAGTGATTATTATTTCTCCGATGTATGGGCTGGAGATTTGTTCCGGAGAGAAGTTTGCTGATTTCCTGCACCGTGCCATGCTGGAAACAGGATGTGAACAGCCTGTATATGCATGGCATATAGCTGATTTTGATTTGCCGGGAAAGGAGTTTACAACGGGAAGCAGACTGGTACGTTTATAATATATGCTTAGGGTAGCGTTATAGTATTTCCCATTCAGAAATTGTTACATATACCGATGGAAATATGAATTTTAAGGCAATAAACGTCTTCTGAACTCCGAGCAAACCACTGCTGTGGCAATTGCCACATTCAATGATTCGGAGGTTTCCCGTTCTTGAGGATAATTGGGAATATATAACTTCTTGTTTATCAGTTTCTCTACTTCAGGGCTTACTCCTTTTCCTTCATTTCCCATGACAATCAATCCATGGGCCGACAGGGATTCTGTATAAATAATGTTCCCGTTTAAAAAGGTGCCGTATACAGGAATATCGGTCAGGCTTTCAATAAGCTGTGGTAAAGAACAGTAATGAACTTTTACTCTTGCCAATGCCCCCATGGTTGCCTGTACGGTTTTGGGATTATACACATCTGCTGTTCCTGTCGAGCAGAAGATATGTTCAATGCCAAACCAGTCTGCCAAGCGGATAATGGTTCCCAGATTCCCTGGGTCTTGTACATCGTCCAGCGCCAGGCATAGAGAACTTTTAATAACTTCCGGATTTAAATCATAAGAAGGTTGTACAAAAACGGCCAATACCTCTTGGGGCGTCTTTTGAAGACTGGCACGTGACAACTCTTCTTGTGTTACTTCAATAATTTCGTTGGCCGTGGCAGAGTGGTTCATTTTCAGCCAATTGGAAGTGGCAATCAGTAACTTGCAAGGGAAGTGTCCCAATAAATCGCCTACCAATTTATGCCCTTCGGCCACAAAAACTTGTTCTTCTTTGCGTTTTTTTTTCAGTTCCAACGAACGGATATATTTTATTTTGTTTTTGCTCAGCATGATAATTTCTATTTAATAACAAATATTTGGAGCAAAGCTAAGAAGATATTTTCAATTAATATCTATCTTTGTAGATAAATTTGCGAAGGTTACGGATTTGTATGAAGAAAAGCGCACGCCCATATATATGCACATTTATTATAGCACTATGCACCTCGTGTTCGGTCAGTAAATTTATTCCTGAGGATAAATATTTATTGGATGAGGTCAGGATTGTATCTGAAACGAAGGAGGTGAAGCCGTCACTATTCAATTCATATATTCGTCAGAATCCTAATGCCAAATGGTTCAATTTGGTTAAGATACCTATGCGTACTTATTGCGTCTCAGGCGTGGACTCCACTAAATGGATTAATCGTTTTTTTAGGAAGATTGGTGATGCTCCGGTAATCTATGATGAATCTGTTGCCCTGAAATCCCAGGAGGAAATAGAGAAAGCGGTACGTAATATGGGGTATATGGGGGCTACTGTGCACCTGGATAAAAAAACGAGGAAGAACAAATTGAAATTGGCTTACCGTATTCATGCCGGGCATCCTTATAAGGTACGTCATGTGGTGTATGATATAGATGATTTGGTTATCAGTGACTACATGCGGCAGGATTCTGCCCAAAGTTTGTTGGCGCCCGGTATGCTGTTTGATGTGAATGTGCTGGATGCTGAACGGCAGCGGATTACCAAATTATTGCAGAATAAGGGTTATTATAAGTTCAACAAGGATTTTTTGGTCTATCAGGCGGATACGGCTAGAAATACCTATTTGGTGGACTTGACTTTAAGATTACTTCCTTATCAGCGTAGAAAAGAAGATTTGCCGCAGAAGCATAGACAATACAAGGTGGGAGAAGTGAATTTTCTGGCGGATGATGAAATCATGTCGGTACAGGAAGGTACTTTGGAAGAATTTGATTCTTTGCGATACAAAGGATATAGTATGTATTACAAGGGAAAGGCTTTTCTCCGTCCGCAAGTGTTGGTTGATTTCAATCGTATCCGTCCGGGAGAACTGTATAGTGAACAGGATGTGCAAAACACCTATTCCAATCTGGGGCGTTTGCGTGCCTTGAAATACTCTAATATTCGTTTTCGTGAAGTGAATGGAGAAAATGGTACGCAACTGGACGCATACGTATTTTTGGCGAAGAACAAAAATAAATCCATGGCGTTTGAAGTAGAAGGAACTAATTCGGCTGGTGACTTGGGAGCGGCTGCCTCGGTTTCTTTTCAGCACCGCAATGTATTCAAAGGTTCCGAAACCTTTATGATGAAAGTGCGTGGCGCTTATGAGGCCATTACGGGATTGGGGGTGGCTTCACAGGATTATGTGAATGATAATTACATGGAGTATGGGGTAGAAAGCAGCTTGAATTTCCCTCAGTTCATGTTTCCTTTTCTATCATCGAATTTTAAAAAGAAAATTAGAGCGACTTCAGAGGTCGGCTTAAAGTTCACATCGCAAGTTCGTCCGGAATTTTCGCGTACACTGGCTTCTGCTTCATGGAGTTATAAATGGACTGACAGGAAACGTATGCAACACCGTTTGGATTTGGTAGATGTCAATTATGTATATATGCCTAGAAAGTCATCGGCTTTTCAGGAATATTTAGATGATATGACTCTGAAAAATTCTCTTTTGAAAGCCAGTTATGAAAATCAGCTTGTTGTGCGTACAGGGTACAGCTTTACCTATAACAGTGCAGGAAACGCCATGATGCGTACACCTACTAAAAATTCCTATTCTATTCGTGCCAATATTGAAGAGGCTGGTAATTTACTGTATGCTGCTTCCAAATTGGTTCACCCTAATCCGAAAGATGGAGAAGATTATGTGCTGGCGAATATTCCTTTTGCTCAATATGTGAAAGCAGATTTTGATTTTGCAAAGAATTTCATGATAGATCCGCGTAACTCATTTGTGTTTCATATAGGAGTGGGGGTGGCTTATCCGTATGGTAACTCTAAAATGCTTCCTTTTGAAAAGAGGTATTTTTCCGGTGGCGCGAACAGTGTACGTGGGTGGTCTGTACGTTCTTTAGGACCTGGTGTTTATAAAGGTAGTGAGGATGGGAGAATGGACTTTATCAACCAGGCTGGTGATATTAAATTGGACTTGAATGTAGAATATCGTACTCATTTGTTTTGGAAATTGAATGGAGCGGCTTTTGTGGATGCCGGTAATATCTGGACTATTCGTGATGACTCCGGACAGGAAGGTGGTTTGTTCAAATTTAACGAGTTTTATAAACAGATAGCTGTAGCATACGGTTTGGGAATCCGCCTTGATCTGGATTATTTGATTTTGCGTTTTGACGGTGGCATGAAGGCCATAAATCCTGTGGAAACAGGTAAAAAGCGATATCCTGTTATCCGACCACGCTTTAGCCGTGATTTTGCTTTTCACTTTGCAGTAGGTTATCCATTTTAAAGAAAATATATATAATATGATAAAAGAAAGAAAGAGAACATATACTCAAGAAGAGGTTAATGAGTTGAAAAAATGGTTTGATTCTCAGGAACTTCCCCCAACAATGCAGATAGATAAAGCTGCTTTTACTCCTAATTTAAAGGATACGGTAGATATGCTGTTTGAACAGGCCTATGTATGTTACGAAAATCCCAAAATGCAGGGTGGTCTTCCTCCTGATGTGGGGCGCCAAGGCCGACGGCTACGAACCCGAGGCGGAATAAGAGAATCGAAGGTTCTGTTTTAGATGATGATACGGACTTCGGTCCGGAAGGGTCCGGCCCGTCACGGGTTGCGGACCTTTTTTTGCGAAATACGGAATCTTTTTTTATCTTTGGTGGCGTAACGATACTTTTATCAGTCGGAAGGTTTTGCCGAACCGTTAGTTAATCCGGGTGCGCGCCCGTCCGACTTTTTTTGTATCTTTGCTTTTGTAACACTTTAAATATCCGACCGATATGCTGAGCATTGCCGAACGGCACAAATACATTCTCGACAGTCTGAACAAGCACGGTTTCGTCCGGATTACCGACGTTGCCAACGAACTGGGCGTTACGAAGGTGACCATCCGCAAGGACATCAAGATTCTCGAAAGCAAAGGCATGTTATATAAGGTGCACGGCAGCGCGCGTCCGGCCAATCCCCACGTTGCGGACCTCGACGTGCATGTGAAGGACAACATCAACCGCGACGCCAAGCGCCGCATCGCCCAGCGGGCGGCGGAGATGCTCGGCGAGACCGACTCGATCATCATGGCCTCCGGCTCGACCGTCTACGCCTTCGCCGAGGAGATCAAGATGCGCATGTGGCATCACCTGAACATCGTCACGCCGTTCCTGCGGCTGGGCGTGCTGCTGAACGAGTCGGAGAACGTCAACGTCGTGCAGCTGGGCGGCTCGGTGCACAAGAAGTCGCTGTCGGTGCTGGGCGAAGAGGCCGCGCGCGAACTGGACGACTGCATCTGCTCGAAGGTCTTCTTCGGGGTGGACGGCATCGACCCCGAGCACGGCATCACGACTTCGACGATCGACGAGGCGAAACTCACGCGGCGGATGATGCACGCCGCCTCGCAGGTCATCGTGCTGGCCGACTCGTCGAAATTCGGCCGCCGCGGGTTCAGCAAAATCTGCGACCTGAGCGATGTAGACCAGATCATCACCGACAGCAACGTCTCGCCCCACACCCTCGCGCAACTGCGCAGTCAGGGTTGCACGGTGATTGTCTGCACGCATGAATTGAGTTTGATCGAACCCTTTGCGGATTTGGTTCTGATGCTCTCGGGCGGCAAATTGCGCGCAAGCGGCTCTGTAGCCGAACTGCGTCGCGAGGCCAATCTGCC
>OGZH01001787.1_pt1 | contig 12875 bp, 15 predicted proteins | sample 1576741 | NCBI WGS metagenome assembly OGZH01 (sample SAMEA3541560, study PRJEB24748) | human gut metagenome | biome: human gut; feature: human-associated habitat; material: faeces | place: China | collected 2012 | reverse complement strand
ATCAAATATTTGGCTGTGGACAGGTAGGTGTAATATTCTTGATTGTGGATGCCGATAAAGCGAACGCGGGGATCATCCGCAAATTCAGAGGCCACCCGGTCATGATCATCACTTTCTTCCAGCACCACAACATGCGTGAATTCGGCAAATCGCGGATCATTATGCAAATAGCGAAAAAGAGCGCCCGGATTACAGGTGATCCCGCGCCCGTTAAAGCACTCGTAAAGAATCATATGATCATCCAATTGGCAATTTTTTCGCGCGGTATAGTAGTCGGCACGCGTAGAAAAGGAGACTTTGTTTTTATAGATGGATTCTGCCTCTTTGCGGAATCTGTCTAACTCGACATTCGATACCTTGTTCATTTGATTTTTACCCCTTTTTCTTACCAAAATAGTTAAAAAAAGTATAACATATTCCTTTATTTTTGTAAAGTCGGCACGATTGACGGCAGAGGCAAAAGGGCATATAATATTTTTTAGATATGGAGGGGAGGCACGGCTATGGAATACAAATATGAGCTACATTGCCACACCGGCGCCGTCAGCCGCTGCGGGCGGGTGGAGCCGGAGAAGATTGTGGAGATGTATGTGGAGGCCGGGTACAACGGCATTGTGGTTACGGACCATTACAGCCCCATGACCTTTCCCATTCACCGGCTGGCGTGCCCCCAAAAGGCGGCGGATTTTTACCTGTCCGGTTATCGGCGGATGAAGGCGGCGGCCCCGGAGGGTTTTACTGTGCTGCTGGGTATGGAGTTGCGCCACTACTGGACCGCCAACGACTACCTGATCTACGGCGTGACGGAGGATTTTGTCAAGAACGCCGGCAATCTGATGAATGTGTGGGAGCCGGGGGTCAAGGCCCTGTGCGAGCAAAACGGCTTTCTCATTTACCAGGCGCACCCTTTCCGTGTGGGTATTCGCCGTACGGATCCGAAGAATATTGACGGGGTAGAGGTGTATAACGGCAAGACGGACGATCGGCGCAACGCCCAGGCGCTGGCGTGGGCCAAAGAGAACGGCAAGCTGATGGTCTCCGGCTCCGATTTTCACACCCCGGAGCATTTGGCAAGGGGCGGAATTATTACTAAAAAAACCATCCAAAATAATGCAGATTTATTAACAATTCTTAAAAATTCCGATTTCCGGCTGATAAATGTTGACTTATAAGCGGGAATTGGTATAATATCAAAAACGCTGCATACCGGTTATGCGGCGTTTTTTCTAAAAAGTGTCTAATTTCAAGTAGGTGATTCTATGTATAAAATCGTTGCCAAGCAGGTGCTGAACCCGACCGTTGTGCGTATGGAAATTCAGGCGCCTTATGTGGCAAAGAAAGCCCAGGCCGGTCAGTTTGTGATTCTGCGGGTGGACAACCGGGGCGAGCGTATCCCCCTGACGGTGGCGGACTATAACCGTACCGCCGGAACGGTGACCATTATCTTCCAACTGGTGGGCGCGACCACCAAGCAGTTGGCACGGCTGGAGGTGGGCGACAGCTTGCAGGACTTTGTAGGCCCTCTGGGCAATCCAACCAAAGTCACCGGCTACCGCAAGGTGGCTGTGGTTGGCGGCGGCGTGGGCTGCGCTATTGCGTACCCGGTGGCCAAGGCGCTGCACGAGAACGGCGCCCAGGTGCACAGCATTGTGGGTTTCCGTACCAAGGATCTGGTGATCTTGCAGCAGGAGTTTGAGAAGGTCAGCGACCGGTATGTGCTCATGAGCGACGACGGCTCCGTAGGTGAAAAGGGGCTGGTGACCAATGCCCTGGAAAGCCTGATTCAAAGCGGTGAGCAATACGATTTGGTGATTGCTATCGGCCCGCTGGTGATGATGAAGTTTGTGTGCAAGACCACGGAGAAATATGGAATCCACACCGTTGTGTCTATGAACCCCATTATGATCGACGGCACCGGTATGTGCGGCGGCTGCCGTCTGCTGGTGGGCGGTGAGACCAAGTTCGCCTGTGTGGACGGGCCGGAGTTTGACGGCCATTTGGTGGATTTTGACGCGGCTATGGAACGGGCTGCGCTGTATAAAGACTTTGAGCGGGAAGCGGACTGCAACCTGCTGCGACAGGAGGTGCAGGACTGATGAATCCCTTAAAGGCCAATGAAATGCCGCACCAGGAGCCACTGGTGCGCAACAAGAACTTTTTAGAGGTAGCCACCGGCTACGATGCGCAGACAGCCATGGACGAGGCGCTGCGCTGCCTGCACTGCAAGCACAAGCCCTGTATCTCCGGCTGCCCGGTGCAGATTCATATTCCGGATTTTATCGCCAAGGTGGCAGAGGGCGACTTTGAGGCCGCCTATCAGATCATCAGCGAAAGCAGCTCCCTGCCGGCAGTCTGCGGCCGTGTGTGCCCCCAGGAGCGCCAGTGCGAGAGTAAATGCGTGCGGGGCATTAAGGGCGACGCGGTGAGCATCGGTCGTCTGGAGCGCTTTGTGGCAGACTGGCACAACAGCCATTGCAAGGTGTGGCCCGCCGTACCGGAACAAAACGGGCACAAAGTAGCCGTGATCGGCAGTGGTCCCAGTGGATTGACCTGCGCCGGCGATCTGGCCCGGTTGGGTTATGATGTAACGGTGTTTGAGGCGCTGCATATTGCCGGCGGTGTGCTGGTGTACGGTATTCCGGAGTTCCGATTGCCAAAGAAGATCGTGGAGCTGGAAGTAAACGGCTTAAAGGCGCTGGGTGTGAAGATTGTTACCAATGTGGTGATCGGTCGTTCCATGAGCATTGACGATCTGTTTGACGATGGCTTTGAGGCGGTGTATATCGGCTCCGGTGCCGGTTTGCCCCGGTTTATGGGTATTCCCGGCGAGAGCCTGAAAGAGGTGTACTCTGCCAATGAGTACCTGACTCGGGTAAACCTGATGAAAGCGTATCAGCCCGGCAGCACCACCCCCATTTACCACGCCCGCAAGGTGGCCGTGGTAGGCGGCGGCAATGTGGCCATGGATGCGGCTCGCTCTGCCATTCGGCTGGGTGCGGAGGAAGTGTATGTGCTCTACCGTCGCTCCTTTGAGGAGATCCCTGCCCGGCAGGAGGAAGTGCAGCGCAGCACCATTCTGGCCGGGTTTGTGGCCGGAGGGCTGCTGCTGGCGGTGTACGCCATGCTGGGCCACGCCGGAGCCCTTACCGGGGCCGCCGTCCCCGGCCTTGCCACCGGAGCCGACGTGCTGACGGTGCTGGCAGACCGGCTTTTTGGCAAAGCTGGCCTTGTGCTCCTTGCCGCCATTTTTGTGCTGGCCTGCTTTAACACCTGTGTGGGCCTCATTGCCTGTGTGGGGGAGTACTTCCACACCCTGGTGCCCTCTGTGCCCTATCCGGCCTTTGCCGGATTTTTTGCCGCTGCCAGTATGCTGATCTCGAACCTGGGCCTGGCAGACATCCTGCGGCTGTCCGTCCCGGTGCTCAACGCCCTTTACCCGGTGGCCATTTTGCTGATCTGCCTTTCCTTTGTGCCGGAGCTAGAGCAGCGGCACCCGCTGGTGTACCCTCTGTGCATTGGCTGCACCGCCCTGCAAAGCGTTGCGTCCGCCCTGCCCCTGGGGCCCCTTTCGGCCCTGGCTAAGGCCCTGCCCTTTGGGGCTGTGGGCTTTGGCTGGGTGCTGCCGGCAGCGGTGGGCATTCTGGCAGGGATGCTGCTGCGCCCCACCCCCCATGAACCGTAAAGGAGATTTTTTATGATCCAGCCCATTGTACACGACCCCCTGTTTTTAGCCCAGAAGTCTGCCCCGGCCACCCCGGCAGATGCCGCCGCAGCCCGGGACCTGCTGGAGACCCTGACCGCCCACGCCGACGGCTGCGTGGGCATGGCTGCCAACATGATCGGCGTGGCAAAGCGCATCATCGCCGTGGAAGCTGAGGACGGGTATCTGGTGCTGTTCAACCCGGTCATCCTCAAAAAGTCCGGCCCCTACAACACCGAGGAGGGCTGTCTTTCGCTGGAGGGTGTGCGCCCCACCAAGCGCTGGAAAAGCATCAAGGTGCAGTACGAAACTGCCGACGGCAATTCTGGATTTCTTCCAGTTTTTTTGCAAATTTATCAATAAATTTGTCCATGTCCTCTTCTTTTTTAAACACTATTGTGTCGGCAATCTTTTCAATCACAACACCAGTTCTTCCTTTCGATGCTGCTCCGTCCTGATATGCTTTTCTCAGTGACTTGTCATGCGGGTACACTCTCGTCCCACTCGGAAGATCCACGATCTCCGCTCCGCGGTCATGAATCATTGCGGGGCCGCCTTTCCAGTCCATAGTTCCAGAATACAGCATCGGAATGGTTGGCAAGTTTATATGGAAGTCTTTTCCTCCAACTTCTGGTACCCAGTCCGGGATTGTAACACCAATATTGTTAATACCGGCGATTGCTCCATTGATCAAACCAATCACTGCATTCAGTGGCGTTTTGCAGAGTCCAGCTAGTGATTCAAACACTCCGGCAAATATCTCTTTTAAACCTTCAAATGCTTTCCTCCAGTTTCCGGTAAATACTCCCGTCAAAAAAACGATCAGACCATCAAATATTTTTAAAACTCCGCCTATTGTATCCTCAGCAGAAGTTGCCAGTCCTTTCAGGAATCCAATCGCAGCTCCTATCGCTCCACCAAGCACACCTTTAAATACTTCCTTAGCAATTCCCCCGATTTTTGTCATTACAGGCTGAATTGCCACCCACAGCGCTTTTGCGTGTTCGCCTATTTCTGTGAATTTTCCTCCAATTGGTGTCAGTTTTTCTTTCAAACTATCACCTGAAGCTCCACATGTCTGCATGATTTTCTGAACATATCTAAACACCTTTGTGGCTGTGGCTTTTATTTTATCCCAATTTTTATATACAAGTACCCCGGCAACCACCAGTCCTGCAAGTATAGTGATCACAATTCCGACCGGGGAAGTAACAAGTCCTGCGATTGTACCAAATGTTTTAAATGCCTTTCCAACCTTTCCGACTGCCGTCACTACTTTCCCGATCGTCGAAACTGTTTTGCCAAATACCAAGATTGTTGGTCCGATTGCGGCTGCGATCCCAGCATATTTCATAATGTTTTTCTGTGCAGCCTCATCCAGGTTGTTAAACGCATCGATCATTCCTGTGATCTTATCAATTCCTTTTTGCGCCGGTCCTGCCAGGTTACTTCCTATGCTGTATGTGAATACATCAAACGTTGATTTCAGCTTTTCAATCGAGCCTCCGACACCACTCAATAGCGAGTCCGCCATTCCCTTTGCTGTACCGTCCAGATCATCCAGCGAGTTCCTGTAATTTTGTACTGTCTCCGGAGCTGTGTTGATCAAAGTAAGCCATTTCCCCATCTGATTCTTGCCAAAAATTGCTGATGCTGCCTGCATCTGTTGTTCCTGCGTTAACCCCGCAAATGCATCATGTAACTGTCCCTGCACTTCTACCATGCTTTTCATGGTTCCATCCGCGTTTGTAACGTTTAGACTTAACTTTTTAATCCACGCCGCGCCATCTTTGGCCGGTGATACCAATCGCGCAAGTCCGGTTTTCATAGCGGTTGCGCCTTCTGATCCTGAGATAAAGTTATCTCCAAATACATCCGTGACTGCTGCCAAATCCTGCATAGACCAGCCTACTGTTTTAAAGATGGATGATCCGACGCTCATTGCTTCAAACAGATCTGACGTCGTTGTGTTTGCCTGCGCCTGTGCCTGGGCAAAAATATTTGCCGCATCGCTCGCTGTTAATCCCTGCGACTCAAATACTTTTAAAGTATTTCCTAATCCGGATGTGACTTCCGATAGATCTGTTGCCGTTCCTGCCGCAAGCGATAACGCCGGCTCCAACATCTCCGCTGATTTTTTTGCATCAAATCCCTGCCTTGCAAAATTTAATGTCGCATCCGCAGCTTCATCCATTGTAAAAACAGAATTTGCCGCCGCTTTTTTTAATGCACCTTCCAGATCACCTGTCGCCCATTTTGTATCGCCCATCGTTGATTCAACAAGCTTCAGCGTTTTATCCACATTACCGAAGTTTTGAACTGCTGCCACACCCATGCTTGCCACAGGCACTGTGATTGCAGTTGTCAGTTTTCCTCCGACTGCAGATATGCTGTTTCCCGCTTTTTCAATGTCTTTTCCAGCTTTGATCCATTGACCTGAACTGTCTTTTAAACTTGCCCCGACTGCATTCAGCGGACTGGATATTTTGTCAATCAGTCGGAGCGTTACGTCTACTATTTTCCCTGCCATAATATCTCCTTACTGATTGCTCATGGTTTCAATTTTATCTGCTTCTTCCTTGCGTTTTTCTGCCTCATAGTGCATAAACGCTCGTATTACCTGTTTCTCTCCATACCCCATCCGGTAATACTCTGATGGTTTCATGTTGTGATAACGAAAAAGGAGGTACATTAATTGCACCTCCCAATTCGTTTCAATCAGTTTTTTATTTCTTCCTCGTTTTCCTCTGTCAGCACTCCAGATAATTCCGAAATTGCCGATGATATATCTTTTGCTTCCATGCCAAACAGCATTTCTGCTAATTTAATCGCCGAATCGCATCCAAAATGTTGCTGCAAGTTTTTATCTCTTAAATCTGGCTCAACACATCCTTCCACGCAAGCAATTAAAGATGCGTCATACACCTTTGAGAAATCCACTTTTCCATTACTGTCAATCTGATGTGCTGCAATATCATTTAATCTTCTTGCTTTGATTTCACGGATCTTTACATCCACCGGCTCATCTGTTTCAAGAATTTTTGCAAGTCTGCGTGATTTAAACACACCTGTTTCCAGTTCTTCCGCTTTTTTTACATCCGCTTTTAATAATTCATCTACTAAATTCATGCTTTTTTCCTCCTAAAATGTATCGATTGTGTCTAAAACATCCCATCCTGTAAATGTGAACGGGTAACTTTCTTCTCCGAGTTTTTTCGCTTCCCAGCTGGCTATCGTCATTTCATCAAACGTGCAACCTGTCAAACGAATTCTTTCTATTCCGTCTGATGCAGGGTCAGCTAATTTTGTAATAATTGTGCAGGTCGTTGATTTTCCGGCTTTCAGATTGTCGCTCATTTTCTTAATGAAATATGATGAAACTTTATTTAATTTCACAGTTCCTTTACAGTCGATGCCGGTTACCTTGTGACCTTTCGCAAGACTCCCTGTCTGTTTCACTTCTGATTTTTCAATGGACACTTTTGCTTCAAGACCCGTCACTTCTGCCATGTAGTAGTCGTCAATCCATAATTCTCCAAAAGTACCATTGATCTGTTTATCTGAGTTGTATTTCAATCCATCCATGATCTTTCTCCTTCTTAAATTGCGATTGGAAGCACAATATCCTCGATTGCGTCCAGAATTGATAATTTGCATGTCAGAAATACATAAGATCCGGTGTTTGCGGTCTTAATATCATCATCCGACATGGAATCTACATTTTCCCCGTTATCTTTTAAGTAAGCCCTGTTTGCACTGACATCAATTCCGATTTCATAGGACTGGATTACGTCGTCCGTAATTAACCTGTCAAAATAATTGCTAATAGCAGAAATTAACAGGCACTTGTTGTCGTACTTGTTTGGATATTTTCCGATGTAGCTGTCCTCTGCCGTCATCCGGATATCATTTGCGATCATATCCATGACATCTACTACCTTAATTTTTTGAAACTGTTTATTCTTTTTATCCGTTAACGTGGTTAATGAGTTCACACCTCTTGCTGTCTTTACTTTCTCGCCGTCCCACCAGACAATAAACTTCCCTGCATCAACGGCTGCATCCATTTCTTCTTTTGTGAGTCTCTTGCAATCTGTCAGCTCACTCAATGGCGCATATGTGCATGAGATCGATAACGGCGTTCCGGCAATAATTCCAGCAATTCTCGCGCAGTACTGTTCTGTGGTGTACTTTTTATCGTTCACCATCACCTCTTCTGTTGCATAATTGATGATTCCTTCATTATCACCAGTTGTGTTTGGAAGTACTGCTTTGATCAGTTTATTTGCTGCGCGCTGCGCTTTTACATATGACACGACAGCTGTTGTCTGCTCGTCCGTTTCCACTGTCGGTACTACAAGGTAGTCAAATTTAACAGTTTTTAAATAATTAAGCGCTTCCGAATAATCTTCCGCACTGTCCTGAATTACATAAGCGATCACTTTTTTCGGTGCATTAATATATCCCATCAGTGCAAGATTAATCTGTTCCTGATTTTCTTTTTTTAACGACGTCGGAACATCCTCTGCGGATGTACACACGATCGGATTCTTAATTAATCCTAATGATGTCTCTTTCAAAATCATTGCAATGATTCCTCTGTCGCCACGTTGTACTGCTGTTGCTGCCATCTCCGTGAAGGAGATTGTAATACTTGGCATTCCCATCTTTTATTCCTCCATTTCTTTTTCTGTGATAACCCGCTCTACCAGCGGTTCATTTACTTCATGTACAATTTTTTCCAGCCACTCCAGTCCGATCGATATCTCTGGAACGTTTCTATCTGTACCCGCATACTGCCAGTCAAAATCTGTAACATTCAGTGATTTTTTTTCGATTTTTACATTCAATCCAAAGAGATCCTGGACTTCCTGTATCATCCGAAGCATTTCTTCCTCATCCACCTGTTTTTGCAGAATGGTGATGTAAAACACCACCTGATGGTGGCGCGTGTTATAATTTACCGGAGACGCATCAATCGGTCTGATTTGTGTAAAAAAACATGGCCTGTCGTATCCTTCTACGACGGCCATGCTGTAATATTTGTATTTTGTTTTCGGATATCTGGTCTGTAAAAGTGCATTCAGCCCTTCTTTCAATTCGATTAATGTTATATCAATCCCTCCTCCCGTAAGAGTTGGTTAACCATTTTCTCCACACCTTCCGGTATTGCAATCTGTCTCTTTCTTGATGCCGCATCCATGAAATGATATCCAGGTGTGAAACCTACTGCACTGCCTCCATTTGTCAGCGAAATCTTTCTTTTTTCTCCGTTTACTTTAATCGTCCGTGTCTTTGGAACCACATTCATATGCCCGTTTTCAAGCAAATGGAAATGGGGCGATTTTGCAGAAATTTCTACATATTGGCCACTTCCGTATCCATGTACCGGACTTATTTCATAGGACCCCGTTTTTGCAAGCGATTTTTTTGAGGTTCCATCTGTATCTGTATCATTTTTCACCTGACTTACTACATCTTTTCTCAATTCTTTTGCCTGTTTTACAAGTAACTCTGCGGCTTTATCCGGATACTTTCGTGTCAGATCTTCAAATGAACCTATCAGCTCCTCCAAGCCGTCCACCTGCATTGACATTTCACTGCTCATCCGGTATCTCCTCCTTATTCACACGTTCATAGCAGTAGATTTCTAACATTTTGTGTTCAAAATCCACATCTATAACGCTGTTTATTGCATAAACAGTTCCGTTATACCTGATATAACAATTTGTGTCGATTCCCTCCAGATACCGTACATAGCACTTATGTGATACCCGGCTCTGTATTTTCTGAACTTCATAAAACTCAGTTCCACGAATCGGATAAAATGAAGCCCACACGGTTTTCATTTCTTTTAATCCCTGTGTGGTCTGTCCCATTTTATCTTCTGTCTCTCCAAGTTTTAAAAATGTGATCCGTCTATTCAGCTTTCCTATATTCATAGTTCTCATATGCTGCTCCTAAAGAAGATTCACAGAGTGCAGATTTAAGATCGTCTTTACTGCCGGATTCATATTGGTCGATTTATAATCGATCATCAGATTCCTGTTGTCAAACATGTCCATTACCAGCACAAACAAAGCCTGCGTGATGTCTGCATGTTCATCTAACTCCTCTTCCTTTAATCCGGTATACGCGGCGATCATTGCTACCGCGCTCTCCCTCATTCTTTTTAACTCATTCAGCTCAATGTCTGACGGATCATCCAGTCTGGCGTATTCTGCCAAAATCGTCTCGTCGACTTCACTTACTTTCATAAGCTACCTCTTATTTTCCTGCACCCATCACAAGTGCTGCGATCATCTCCGCATTCTGTACCTTTGCATCAAATTCTACAAATCCAAGCACTTCAACAACATGCTGACGTGCTTTCGTTTCTCTGAGCACATCAATACTGATTTCCTCAGAAACTTTCACAGCCAGACCCTTATAATCGCCGTAGTAGATTGCCGTCTTTCCTGCCGCCATGGTATCCATCTGTGCGGATGTGTAAACATCTTTGCCGAATAATGTGTATCCCCATCTGGAAGTTGCGTCTTCGTTCAGCAGATAGTTTCCCTGCCCGTCTTTCAGCTTTCTAATCGCTTTTCTTGTCGCTTTGTTCATGATAAAGTAAGCATTCGTCTGATATTTGTCCGGCACAGCTTCCTGCAGATCAATAATCTCATCTGATGTAACTTCCGTAGCCGATTTAGCGGTAACTTTCTGCGTCACGCCGGTAAGTCCATCTGCTTTTCCAGGTGTCCCGTACAACAATTCTTTTTCAAGGAATCTTGTGATTGATAATGCCATTCTGTCAACGACAAAATCCACAATATTAAACTGTGAATTGTTAATCAGACTCTTTGACACATCTGTAATAGCCCTTGCTAGAAAACCTCCAAGTGTGATGCTTGCAAATTTACCGGATGAAGATTCTCCCTCCGTAAACTCGTCACAGTATTCCATCTTAATATCCTTTGTTGACTCGTCATAATATGGGATCGAAAGAGAACCTTTTACGTTATAACGGTCTGCATCCTGGTAGATTGGGCAGATATCGACCACCTTAGTGATGATTTTATTTGCGATCGTGGATGGAATCACCGCCCCATTATCCGTTTTAATCATGTTGGAGTCTTCTCTTTCCTCCACTTTCCCACGAATATACGCATCGAATTCATTCATATCACGCTGCTCAAGATCACGTTTTTCCTGCTCTTGATCTTTTTCTTTTTTCTCTTCTCCTTCCGCCGGAACATCTTCATCCAGATTGCGTGTTGCCTGAATTGCCCGGATCGTTGTATTAATTCCAAGAATATCTTTTTCTAATTCTTCAAACTTTTTCATTTCTTCCTCATTCAGGCTTCTTTCTTCTGCATCTGCAGCATCCACAAGTTTTTTCATTTCTTCCTGTTTTGCAGATCTCTGCTCCGTAAGGTTTTTCAGGTTCATAAACTTCGGCATTTCTTTTCCTCCTATTTTTGGCATAAAAAAAGCAAGCTAAATGCTTGCTCTGGTTGCTAATATTCTGTTTCTGAATTTATAATTGTCTTTCTTTTTTTCCTCTGTCAGGTCTACCGTTTCCATCTTATCATCCATGCTTCGGAGTTCAATGATATCATCATCTCTTGTTTCAATGGATGTTCCACTGTATGCGGGTTTTTTTCTATCATCCAGGATAGATACTTCTTTTAATTCCAGTTCACGAAGTTCCCTGTGTGATATGTCTGATTCTTTTTCCCATGAATCCCTGATTGGAATAAAGCCGAACGACCATCCCACCAGTTTTCCCTCGCGGGCTTTTTTAATCACTTCCGCATCTTGGATTTCACACTGGCACCTGAGTCCAATATTATCTTCATAGATCTTTGTACTCGCGTCTCTGGTAGAAGTAAGTTCTTTTGAATAATCATGATTTAAAAGGACTTTCACATCATACCCTGTCTTTTTTGACCGATCCAGTGAACGTTGAAAAGTTCCTGCTTTAATTTTTTCCACAAACGGACCGTTTGCATTGTGTAAAACTTTTGAATCACGCTCAACCGCATTTACATATCCATCTATCAACACAGAATCCGCTCTGATCTCAATTTTCATCTCCTATATCATCTCCTTCCTGCTGTTGCACCGGTGCAACTTCGTCTTTTTCCGGCACTGCTGCCTCTGCTCCCATTTCTGACATTTTATTTGTATTTGGGGTATAAATTTTATTTTCTTTCGGATAATAAATTACATCCTGCAGTCCCAATTTAATAAAATCTAAGCCGAAAGCCGGTAATTTTTCGTTTTTCCGGACTTCATCAAGCTGCATAAAACCGGAATCCAGTGCTGTTTTATAAGCTGTAAATCGCTTTTCAATGTCTCCCTTGGTCAGATCTGTATCATCAAACGCAAAAAACATTGTTGTTTTTTCATCTTCTCTGAGCATTGCCCGGTTAATTGCCGTTGAAAATCGCACCAGGATAGGCATGATGCAACCCTGAAAATACTGTTTTTTATCCTCTGCCGTGGAATTTCCATTGATAATCGACGGTGGAATCAGAAATATCTTGCATGCATCCTTATTATTTGTCTCTTTATTTTCATTCAACTGCATTTCCACGGATGTGCTGGATGATTCCTGAAACTCCAATCCGTCATTCAGCACCACAACATTTTCTGTATTGTTTGCATAAAGCCTTCTGAATGCTTCTTTCAGCATGTCTATAACTTCTTTCGCTACTCTGTTTTTGGCTTTCAAAAAACCTTTTTTATTTCCACCTGTTTTTACAAGATTTTTTTCATACTTCTGTGAGCTGTAAATGATATCCATCAGCTCTGGTGATTCCTCTGTGATCGGTTTCCCATAACATCCATTACGGGTGTTTCTCAACAATTTGATGAATTGCCACGGTTCATATGTATATCCGCCCACTTCCAACTGGTAATCTTTGAAAATTGGATCTGTATTTTTGCGAAATCCAATCCGTTCCGCCTCTACATAGTGAATAGACCGTACCTGTCCACCGATCCAGTTCACGAATGTATATCCTCCGCGGCTCAAAAACATGTCCACGACCATTGCTTTTTTAAACTGCACCGCATCCAGCGTGTCTCCTGTATCGTCATTTAAAAGAAATGTTCTCGGATCATCTGTCACTTCCTCGACTGCCCTCCCGCCACCCGGAACAGCTGCATGGCCGCCTCGGCATCC
>OGZH01001781.1_pt1 | contig 12905 bp, 10 predicted proteins | sample 1576741 | NCBI WGS metagenome assembly OGZH01 (sample SAMEA3541560, study PRJEB24748) | human gut metagenome | biome: human gut; feature: human-associated habitat; material: faeces | place: China | collected 2012 | reverse complement strand
AAGAGAGGTACTTTTATGGCAATTTTGGTTTCCGGCGGTGCCGGTTATATCGGCACCCGGTTTATCGCCGCGCCCTGCACGCCCCGCAGCCTGTGTAAGCAGCGAAAACGCTCTTTCGTAAGCACGGAAATCCGGCATGTTCAGCATGGAATCTGCCGAAAGCACGCCGACAAGCGTAACATTCGGTATGTCATGCCCTTTGGCAACCATCTGCGTACCAATCAGCACATTATACCTGCCGCTCGAAAAAGCGTTTAAAATTTCTTCATGTGCAAATTTGCGCAGTGTTGAATCCTGGTCCATACGCAAAACTTTTACTTCCGGCAGCGCCGCAATCTGCGCTTCTGCTTTTTGCGTGCCGGTGCCGAAAAACTTTATGCGCCTGCTGTGGCATTTGGGGCATTCTTCCGGCACAGGCATGGTGTTGCCGCAGTAATGGCAGCGCATTGCTTTTCCTTCTTCATGGTAAACCAAAGCCACGGCGCAGTGCGAGCACATAATAGTTTCACCGCAGTCACGGCACATAACAAAAGTTGAATAACCGCGGCGGTTTAAAAGCACTATTGCCTGCTCTCCTGCCGCAGCAGTACGCACAAGCTCCTGCTGCAAAGCGCGTGACAGCACCGAAAAATTTCTTTCCTGCAATTCTTTGCGCATATCAACAATTTGTACTTTTGGCAGCGGCTGGCCGTTTGGGCGGCCAGTTAAACGCAGATGTTTAAACCGCTTCATTATGGCGTCATAATAACTCTCTATCGATGGCGTTGCGCTGCCTAAAACTACCGGTATATTAAAATATTTTGCCCTGTGAAGTGCTACTTCACGGGCATGATAGCATGGCCTTTCTTCCTGTTTGTAGCTCTGGTCGTGTTCTTCATCAATAATAACAAGGCCTAAATTTGTAAAAGGCGCAAAAACAGCCGAACGCACGCCAATTAAAATCTGCGCTTCGTTATTGCGTATTTTATAAAAAACGTCTGCCCTTTCACTTGCCGATAGTTTACTGTGTACAACGGCAATACAGCCCTTAAACCAGCTTTGAAAACGCTTTACTATCTGCGCTGTAAGGGCAATTTCCGGCACAAGTACCAGTACCTGGCGCCCTTTTGCAAGCGCTTTTGCCGTTAAATTAAGGTAAACTTCCGTTTTGCCGCTGCCGGTTACGCCCTGCAATAAAAAAGTTTCCTGCCGTTTTTCTGTAATTGCTTTGCTTACGGCTTCAACAGCCCGTGCCTGTTCTTCCGTTAAATCAAAACTTTGTTTTAAAGTGTTATTACCGGCATAGCTGTTGCGTAAAACGCGCTGCTCTCTGCGGCTGCACCACTCCTTTTGCAGCAGCGTACGCAAAACAGCAGCACTTACACCTGCTGCTTCCAACTCCTTTGCGCTCAGTTCACGATCTGCCTGCGCCAAAATTTGCAGCGCCGCCATCTGCGCCTTAGCACGGTTGCTGCCTTCAGCCAGCGCCGCCCTGCCGCTTTCCGTTATGGCATAACAATACTGCATTTTTTCTTTCAGGCGGTTTTCCAGTTCGTAATATAAAAGCCTGCCGTTTTCATCATAAACAGCATGGCGTTTTATACTGCTTTTGCCGGGAATAAAAAGGCGCATTGCTTCTGCCAGCGGGCACATATAATATTCTGCAAGCCAGCGGGCTGCTTCCAGCATTTCACCGTCAAACCACGGCTCAGTGCCTATAACTGCCTGAATCTCTTTGTATTTTTCAGGCTCCGGCAAATCGCTGCCTGCTTCGCCAACAACAAAACCTTCCGTTGTCTGCCGCGCAAAAGGCACAATTACGCGCCAGCCTGCGCCTATATAGCCAAACTGCGGCGGCAAAGCGTAGGTAAACTGCTTAAACAAATTTTTAACAGGTAAATTTATTGCTACGTTAACGTATCTCATACAAAACTCCAACTAAAACTTTACCTATTTATTTTACCATATCCTGACAAATACTTTAATAAAAAAACTGCACCTCCTAAAGTCTAACTTTTGGGGTGCAGTTCAACGCAGTTTAAAATTTTAAATTTTACAGTCCGGCCTGTTTTCTTAAAGTTTCTGCCTTATCGGTATGTTCCCACGGCAGGTCTACATCGGTACGGCCAAAATGCCCGTAAGCAGCAGTCTGCTTGTAAATCGGGCGCAGCAAATCCAGCGTTTTAATAATGCCGGACGGGCTGAGAGAAAAGTTCTTTTTAATAAGTTCGGCAATCTTGTCGTCATCGATTTTACCGGTGCCGAAAGTGTCTACCAAAACGGAAACAGGCTGTGCAACGCCAATGGCATAAGCAAGCTGAATTTCGCATTTATCGGCAAGGCCTGCGGCAACAACGTTTTTAGCTACATAACGTGCTGCGTAAGCTGCGCTGCGGTCTACTTTCGTGGGGTCTTTGCCGGAGAAAGCACCGCCGCCGTGACGGGCCATGCCGCCGTAAGTATCAACTATAATTTTACGTCCGGTCAGGCCGCTGTCGCCCTGCGGGCCGCCGATAACGAAACGGCCGGTCGGGTTGATGTAATATTTGGTTTCGTCATCAAGCATTTCTGCCGGCACAACCGGTTTTACAACAAATTCCATAATATCGCTGCGGATTTGCTCCAGAGCAATTTCCGGAGCATGTTGCGTAGAAATAACAATCGTATCAATGCGTACAGGTTTGCCGTCGTCATATTCAACGGTTACCTGGGTTTTTCCGTCCGGGCGCAGGTAAGGCAGAACGCCGGTTTTGCGCACTTCTGCAAGGCGGCGGGAAAGTTTATGTGCCAAAGAAACAGGCAGCGGCATATATTCCGGGGTTTCGTTAGTGGCATAACCGAACATCATGCCCTGGTCACCGGCGCCTACTTCGTTTTCATCGGCCTTGCCTTCTTTTGCTTCCAGAGATTTATCAACGCCAAGCGCAATATCAGGCGACTGTTCGTCAATGGAAATCAAAACGCCGCAGGTATTGCCGTCAAAGCCATATTTAGCGCGGTCATAACCGATATTGATAACGGTTTCGCGCGCAATTTTAGGAATATCAACATAGCAGCTCGTAGAAATTTCGCCGACAACATGAATCTGCCCGGTTGCAACTACGGTTTCGCAGGCAACACGGCCATGCGGGTCCTCTGCCAGAATAGCATCAAGCACAGCATCAGAAATCTGATCGGCAATTTTATCAGGATGCCCTTCCGTAACAGATTCGGAAGTAAATAATTTTCTCATTCTGTTCCTCCTTATGTAAATAAAAAAGCGCCCTCTGTGAGAGCGCCGCTGATTGTACCGACATTCTCATCTCTCGATTAACTCGCAGGACTTAGCACCGTTTGCATTAATGCAATGGTTGCTGCGGTTTCATTGGGCCAATCCCTCCACCAGCTCTTGATGAGTAATATTAAGTTACTATGATATTATATCCAATTTATGTAAAAAAGGCAACAATTATTTCCTTAAGCGCAAAACGGTGTTCAAAAGTTCTTCCGCAACATCGTACTTGCTCATCTGCGGCAGTTCTTTAATGCTGCCGTCCGGGAAAATCAGTTTTACGATATTGGTTTCGCTGCCAAAGCCTGCTCCCTGCATTGTTACATCGTTGGCAACAATCATATCAAGGTTTTTCTTAGTAACTTTTTCTTTGGCATTATCAATAAGGTTCTGGGTTTCTGCTGCAAAGCCAACAAGGAACTGCCTTTTTTTGCGTTCACCCAGTGTTTTTAAAATATCCGGGTTCTTATCCATCACAACCGTTAAAGCATCATCGGTTTTCTTTTTAATTTTCTGCGCTGCCACATCATGCGGGCGGTAATCGGCAACGGCCGCCGCCTTGATAACAATGTCACAGCCGTCGTAAACGGCAAGGCACGCATCCATCATCTGCTGCGTTGTTTCTACATTTACAACTTTAATGTTCGGCGGCGGTGTAAGCGCGCTTGGCCCTGTAACAAGGGTTACTTCTGCTCCGCGTTCTGCCGCTGCCTGTGCAATTGAATAACCCATTTTGCCGCTGCTGCGGTTGCCTACATAACGCACCGGGTCAATGGGTTCACGCGTACCGGCAGCAGTTACCAAAACTTTAAGGCCGCGCATATCGCCTTCCGTTTTTGCAAAAAAGTCCTTCACAAAATTAACTATATCCGCAGGTTCAGGCAAACGCCCTGCGCCAACGGCACCGCAGGCGAGCACGCCGCTTGCCGGAGGCATCACTACAATGCCGCGGCTTTTAATTTTGGCAATATTTTCCTGCGTGGCAGGGTTTTCATACATATGCGTATTCATGGCAGGGCACACAATAACCGGTGAATGTGCCGCAAGCAGCGTTGTCGAAAGCAGATCATCGGCAATGCCGTATGCCATTTTGGCAATGATGTTGGCCGTTGCCGGCACAACCATAAAAAGGTCGGCCCAATCGGCAAGGGCAATATGTTCAACGTTAAATTCCTGATTGGCATTCCACATGGAAACAGCAACTTTATTGCCGCTGATTTCCTTAAAAGTCAGCGGAGTTACAAACTGCTGGGCATGTTCTGTCATAACGACACGCACTTCTGCACCCTGTTTGCGCAGTTTGCTCACCAGGTCAACGGCTTTATAAACGGCAATACCGCCTGTTACACCTAAAACAATTTTCTTACCCTTCAACAAGGCCGGCGCCTCCCTTATTTACCCTGATTGCGCTCATAAGTAATGGTATCGTTTGCAATTTCCTTCAAGGCAATGCTTACTTCCTTTTCCGGAAGGTTCTGCCCGGGCACAGTCAGTTCGCGTGCGCGTTTGGCAGCCAGCATAGCCAGAGTATATTTGCTGTCAACTTTTTCTGTTAAATAATCGATGGAAGGATCTACCATAGACATTAAAATCACTCCTCTTTTCTGCAATGGCAAATTTCGTCAATAATAAAATATGTACGGGCAGCGCGGTAACGTTCTGCTTCCATAACGGTCAGAACTTTCTGCGTGGCCCTTTCGGCAATGTCATTAACTATAATATAATCATATTCACTGGCGTAAGCAAGCTCGCCCGTGGCGGATGCAAGGCGTTTTTTGATAACTTCCTCGCTGTCTGTGCCGCGTTTGTAAATACGCGAAGAAAGCTCATCCAGAGAAGGGGGAACAATAAACACAAACACACCGTCCGGGAAACGCTTTTTAATCTGCAAAGCGCCCTGAATATCAATTTCCAAAATTACATCTTTGCCCTGATTTAGCAAATCCATAACATAATCGCGCGGTGTGCCGTAATAGTTGCCGTATACTTCGGCATATTCCAGAAGGCCGCCCTCTGCAATCATGGTTTTAACTTCTTCAACAGTTTTAAAAAAATAACTTACGCCGTCAACTTCGCCCTCGCGCGGAGCGCGGGTAGTTACAGATACCGAATAGCCAATATCCGGCAGCTTTTCACGCAGCATCTGGCAGATTGTACCTTTACCGGCGCCGGACGGACCCGACAAAACCAGCAGCAATCCTTTTGGTTTCAAAATAAGCCCTCCCCTGCTCAGCCGTTATTCTTCATCTTCGTCATCGCTCTGTACAAGCCTGTTGGCAACGGTTTCCGGCTGTACGGCCGACAAAATAATATGGCCGCTGTCAGTAACAATTACCGCACGTGTTCTGCGCCCGTAAGTTGCGTCAATAAGCGTGCCGTTATCGCGCGCTTCCTGAATAATTCTTTTTATCGGCGCAGATTCCGGGCTGATAATAGAAATAATCCTGTTGGCAGCAACTATATTGCCAAAGCCTATGTTAATAAGCTTAATATCCATAAAGCAGCCTCCTTTTATTCGATATTCTGTATCTGTTCCCTGATTTTTTCAATTTCTGCCTTAATGTCTACCACCAGCTGGGCAATGGTGTAATCATTGGCCTTGGAAGCAATGGTATTGGCTTCGCGGTTAAATTCCTGCACCAGAAAATCAAGCTTTCTGCCCACCGGCTGATTAAGGTTAATAATTTCGCGGAATTGTTTGATATGGCTTTTCAGCCTTACAATTTCTTCCGTAATGCTTGTACGGTCGGCAAAAATGGCAACTTCCTGCAACAAGCGTTCCGGCTCTACCGTCTGGTTATATTTTTCAAGCAGGTCGTTAATGCGTTCGCTCAAACGTTCCTGGTATTCTTCCACAACCTGCGGCGAACGTGCTTCTATCTGCAAAAGTTTTTCTTCAATCAGCGCGGCGCGCTTGATAAAATCGCCGTAAATATTGCCGCCTTCCGTTTCGCGCATGGCAACAAGGTTGTTAACAGCCTGCTGCAAAGCCTGTTCGGCAGTACCATTCAGTTTAAATTCAAATACATAAATATACTTCGGAGTTTTCACCACTGCATCCGCCCGTCCGCGGGCACTACGAACCTCTGCTCCGGTAAATTGTCCCATCAATTTGAATACTAAGTAAAATACAACTTGATAATGTCGTTCGGTCTTTTCATTCAGTTCATAAGGGAAATCTGCGAAGAAAGCCTGCAAGCGGGTAAGAAAAGCATCAACATCACCACTCTCCAATTCACGTACAAATTTACCTAGATAAAAGCCCCGTTCATCATCTACCACTGATGTGTAATAAGGAACCAAAAAATCCATAAATCCATATCGTACTTCATCATTGGGAAATTTCAGCAGGTAGTTTCCAAAACGCTTGTCATACCCCTTTATAGTCAAATAGCCACTCTGATAAATCAACGGAATCGGATTATTAGCATCTACCCTATATTCCATAAACGAAGAAGCATTGGCTTCTACCCCATCAATCAACGTACGCAAATCATACTCACTCTTTTTAAGCAGTTCGACTAAAAAAGTAGGAGTACCGGTTTGGAACCAATAATTACTAAACTTATACCCGTCAAAAACGTTAAGCACACTGAATGGATTGAATACTCCTTCCGCAAACTCACAAAAATGATAACCGTCATATAAAGCCGTCATCTTGTTCAATGTTTCTTCATAAGTCAGTTCATTCGTTTCTGCCAATCGATTCAGTTCAGGAATAAAAGTATCCTCCAATTCTTGTCGTGTAATACCACAAATCGTGGCATACTGCGGCTTCATACTGATATCATTCAGTTGATTCAAATCACTGAACACACTGACTTGCGCAAACTTAGTCACACCGGTAAGGAAAACAAAACGAAGATAACGGTCTGAACTTTTCAGCACACCATAGAACGCCTTCAATGTCTTACGATAGTCATCAAGTAAAGCACCATCATCCAACGCCTGTAACAAAGGCTTATCATATTCATCAACCAAGACTACGACTCCACGATCAGCCTGTTCACTGGCACGACGAATTACACCTGCAAAACGTCCCGAAAGAGTTTCCTCATCCTCTCCTTTACCATATTTCAGTTCCCATTGCGTCAACTGCCTGCTAAGAATTTCGACTAAAGCCTGGGGAGAATCATATTTTTCCGCGTTTAAATCCAAATGAAATACCGGATATGTCTTCCATTCCTTTTCCATATCAGCTATGGCCAACCCTTCAAATAATTCTTTCTTACCTTCGAAATAAGCTTCAAAAGTAGAAAGAAGAAGACTCTTGCCAAAACGACGAGGACGACTTAAAAAATAAGGAGTCTCCGTTGAAGCAATTCTCCATACAAGAGCAGTCTTATCCACATAAAGATAATCTCCTTCGCGAAGTTTCTCAAAAGTCTGTATTCCAATAGGAAGTTTACGTAATATCCCGTCCATGATTTTTTCTCTATTTTGATTATTCAAAGATACGCATTTCCATGGGAATACACATACAAACTCCACAAAAAAGTACACAGTTTCACAGACAGCACTACCATGACTCCATTTTTCATCAAAACTAACTTTGTACCAGACAAACAACATCTCACTTCCTCTTCACTTTACAAATCCAACACACAATAACTAGAACCAGCAAAATAATTTCGTACCAATACCCACCTCCGGTTGTCCTATTAGTAGTTTTCTCAACTCCCGTTTTATGAATCTCTGTCTTAGCACTCATATCCGACAAGCTCACAGACTGTGAATTCACTTCTTGAAGCAGTTGTTTCTCATTAACATTTTTCCTATCCACCACAGTCTTCACCACCATCCCAGCCTTCAATCTAAGCGTATCCACAGGAAATACAAACAACACTTGCTCGATATGCTCTTCTACCACCTCCGAATCCTTTTCCAAAGCAACCTTATTTTTAACAAGACTTTTCCCGGAGCTACTATTCAAGCTTGAATCAACCCTTATGTCACTCCCCCTGTTTACTACCTCTTTCTTACTCCTACACCCCGACAACAACACCGGCACAACTAAGGCCACCAGCAGCACAAACAGCAATTCTCGCCCATTCCTTAGAAACGCCCTTACATCAAAACAGGGACAAGCCTTCACATATTCATAAGGTTCAATCACTCCGTCACCATTCAAATCCGGTGAAGTATCCCGATGTCCCAACACTTGGAGAATATTATATTCCCGCTGCAAATCCATAATAATCTGATAAAGCACCCGTTTTTGAGCATTCGTCCGGGTATCTGCCGGACGCCCGTTCTCATCCAATCCGCCGATATAACATATCCCGACACTTCGCTCATTCCAACCCTTACAATGAGCACCGGCCAAAGTGACATCCCGCCCCTTTTCCAATTTCCCATCCAAACGGATCACATAGTGATACCCGATACCGTTGAACCCACGTTCCCGGTGCCAACGGTCAATATCTGTGGCAGTAAAATCCAGTCCGGCTTTCGTAGCCGAACAATGTACTATGATAGAATCTATATTTCTCATGATTATTCATTATTAGTTCAAACGCACCAGTTAATAATCCGAAGGTGGCATACGCTTCACGCACCCTCTAATCTCACACTTCTTCACTTCCGACTCCTTCTGTATCAACTCCACTTCATGACATTTATGTATCCAGTCAATCTTCTCTTCCTGCTCCTTGCGAAGTTCAATATAAAGCCCGTCTATCTTCTCGTCACGTTGAGTCAGCCGTTCTTCCAGCCAGTCCACCTTTTTACGGCGATTTTCTTCTTCCATACTGTTCACGGATGCTTCCTCTTTCCGTGCATCCGTCTTACGGCAAGTGATATACCTCACTAACCATTTCACAGCTTCCAAACCACCCATAGCGGTAATAAAAGCAAGGATTGTAGTTATTTGCATATTTATATTTTTACGTAGTTATAAAGAAAGAATGAGGCCGAAGCCCCATTCCATACAAACCAGACAGTTCTCAACGATCTATGAATCAAGCTGCCGGATCCGGTGCTTCACCATTACCACCCGAACCACCATCCGGATCCGGAGTTTCACCCCCATCATCCGAACCGTCACCAACACTACCCAAATCATTAATATGATCCAAATCCTTGAACTTCAATCCATCCGAACGGGTAGTCGTCCCGGTAAACAGACGAATGTCCGAGTTGGCACGAAAACAGATACGAAGCCCTGAAATATTAGCGATCGTAAAATCTTCCGCCTTCTCCGTCCCTTTGCTTTGGGCAGAAAGGTAAAAATATCCCAAACCTGCGATATTCACCGAACGACCACCCAGCAATGTCTTTCTCAATAACGTACGGAAATCCTTCAATACACTAATCGTTTCACCCTCGCTGACACCGGAAGCAGACGCAATCTCCTTTGCAAACTCATCCAACGTTGCACTCGTATCATACTGATAAGAAATCACTGGATACACTTTCTTTCCTGCTTCTTTATTTGTAGGGTCACACAGGCGAGACACCCTTCTAAATCTAATAGCCATACTACTTTTCTTTTTTTAATGAATACTGTTTTAATTATCACTTCGCTAACGTTAACGATGCAAAGATGCAGCATCTTCCACGGAGATGAAACGACACCAAATAGCCTCATCAGAAAAGTACTAAAAAGCATTTCAGACACATACAGCCACACGTAGAGGAACTAAATAAACGACAAGAAAACGACGAAAAGCAGAAAAAAGCGACAAAATCAATACCTGGGGGAGAATAATAAATAAACAAATATATTCAAACTAATAAATACCATACTAAAAAGCATGGAAAGTTTTAGGCGCTCAAGGCTGTCAATAGCCAGATACCGCATATTGAAAGAGAGCAAACTGCAATTATGCCAGTATATCGAAAGCAATGAAAACCAAGAATTACTGAAATTGTTGCGAGATGATTCGTGCAAGATTGTCTGATATATGTTAATATTTCATGGCAAATAAGCATTTCCCAGTACAAACGCACTACAATCACAAATAAATGTAGTAGATTTGTCCTAAAATAAAGAGTACAGGCATGAAAAGCAAGAGATATAATAACAGTTTTACCTCCTCTAGTATGGTAAAGGAAGAAGGTCGGACAGCCTATTACAAGCTGCTGGACAGTGTGCGTGACGGAGACGCGGTACGCATCAAACGGGGCGTATATGCCACAGCCGAGCAGTTGGCGGACACGATGATAGATGTGGAAGCCATCGTTCCAGGCGGAGTGCTATGCCTTTTCTCCGCATGGAATGTGCATGGGCTCACCACCTCATTGCCTCAGGCATACCATGTGGCGGTAAAAAGAGGTCGCAAAATCACGCTTCCAACATTTCCCAAGATAGAGCTCCATCATATCACAGACACGATGTTTGACATAGGTGTCGAGGAACTGGTTGTAAGCGGTTACCACATACATATATATAATAAAGAGCGATGCGTGTGCGATGCGGTGAAGTACCGCAACAAGATAGGCATGGATGTTTGTTCCGAAGTGGTGAATAACTACATTTCCCAGCCAGACAGAAATCTATCCCTGCTGATGGATTATGCCGACAAACTAAGAGTAAGACGAATCCTTGAACAGTATATTGCAATAAAACTATGAGTGAAATCAAAAATCCTGGAAAGTCCATCCGGGCAAAGCTGCTCAATGTAGCCAAGCAGAAGGATGTGTTCTACCAGACCATTCTGACCAGATATTTTCAGGAACGCCTATTGTACCGTATCTCACAAACTCATTACCGTGAGAACTTCTACCTGAAAGGTGGAGCACTGATGTATGCATACGAACACTTTGCTGCACGTCCGACATTGGATATTGATTTTCTTGGCACGCATATCAGCAATGATGGCGAACGCATCGCCGAGGCGTTCCGTGAAATATGCGCTGTAGAGTGTGAGGAAGACGGAGTAAGGTTTGCTGCCGACAAGATTGCAGCACAGAACATCACCGAGTTCAAAGACTACCACGGTATCCGTCTAAGTATTCCGGCGACAATGGACACCATTGCCCAAGTGATGACAATGGACATTGGTTTTGGAGATGTGGTAACACCACATCCTGTATCATTAGATTACCCATTGTTATTAGAGGAACTGCCAGAAGCAAACATTCTTGCCTATTCCACTGAAACCGTGATTGCGGAGAAGATGCACGCCATCATAGACTTAGCTGACCAAAGCAGCCGGATGAAAGACTATTATGACATCTACCACCTGCTCACATCATTCAAATATGACAATACCATATTGCAGGAGGCTATCAACCGCACTTTCGAGAATCGTCATACTCTTTATAATGCAGATATGATGTTCTTCAGGAAAGACTTTCCCAACCATCCGCAGATGCAGTTACGATGGTCAGCATTTCTAAAAAAGGCAACTATCAAAAATAGCCTTTCATTCTCCGAGGTGGCACATTGGCTGCAAGAGGCTTTAATGCCATATTGGGAAGCATATGGACGTATGTAATACTTCCGACCATTAATACATTATACAAAAAGAGTGCACCTTCTCCCCCACCGGGAAAAAGGTGCACCACACAAACAAAACAAACAATAGTCTACCTTCACAGGCAGAGGAGAACCCATTATTCCATTTTTCCCATGCTACTATTACTAAAAGAAAAATGTTTAGGGCATGGATTCTCCAGGGGAAATGAGGCGCTTCACAGCGACATTAAGGATATAGGCCATTAAACTCATTTATTATACTATATGGGCAAAACCTACATCTTTTTCTATTCTCACAAAACCATGAAATGAAACAATTAATTTCCTTTTATTGTTTTCCAGACTGGCACTGCTACCACCGCACCGACAATCGGAGCCACAATAAACAACCAAAGCTGGCTGATAGCCTCCACTCCGGCAAACAATGCCGGACCAATGCTACGGGCAGGATTAACCGATGTCCCCGTAACGGGAATACATACAATATGCACCAGTACCAGAGTCAATCCGATAGCCAACCCGGCAAAATGAGGACTACTATTATCCCGGTCGGTAGTGCCCAATACAGTCAGCACGAAGATGAACGTAAACACCGCCTCGGCTACAAATGCAGCCAGCAGATACGGTTCTTCAAAACCGTTGGCTCCCGTACCTTCTATCCCCATTGTGCCGGTAATCAACCACAGCAATGCAGAGCCAAGTATTCCGCCCGTCACTTGCGCTACGATATACACACCGGCTTCCATTACCGACAGTCCGCCATTCAGCCAAACGCCGATGGTGATGGCCGGATTGATATGACAGCCCGAAACAGGACCGATTGTGTACGCCATTGCCACCACCGACAAACCGAACGCGAAAGCAATCGTCAACACCGCGGCTACCGATGTCGCGCCGCCATTCAATACAGCAGCGCCGCATCCCATTAAGACAAGCACCATAGTGCCCACCATTTCAGCTATAAATTTCGTTTTCATAATCTACTTTTTCTACTCGTATAAGATATACTATTCTCTCTAATCATCCTCCCATTCCGAAGGCGGCAACGACTTCTTCCCATACCATTTCATCCAGACACGAGATTTCCGCTTTCTCAAATAAAGCGCATCGCTACAATGCTCCAACGCTTCCCAGTCAAATGAAGAATGATGTCCGAACCACCTCTCCAGCCAGTAAAGCAGATGATAACTCATGAACGCAACCAACATCCACCACCACGAAAGCCAGACGGAC
>OGZH01001773.1_pt1 | contig 12939 bp, 10 predicted proteins | sample 1576741 | NCBI WGS metagenome assembly OGZH01 (sample SAMEA3541560, study PRJEB24748) | human gut metagenome | biome: human gut; feature: human-associated habitat; material: faeces | place: China | collected 2012 | reverse complement strand
TGCGCCTGCTGTCGCGCGTGCTTCGCTTCCGGAGCCGCAAATAAGAGCGTACCTGATTATAAAGGTTATTCATCACCAACGGACGGAAGAACATCTCCTTCTCACCTTTCAATGCATAGTCCGGTATTTCATAACGGAAAGTGATTTTAATAGGTGCTGCCTGATAGTCTTTAGGATTCTTGCCGTAGTCTACGCTCAGCAATTTAGCTTTGGGAGATATGGCTAAAAGCTGGCTTTCCATTGTATTTTTCCATTCGCTCCGGAATCCGGTAGTAAAGATACGGCGGATATTGCTATCACTCTGCCCCTCGGCGGTAAGAGTGAAAGTACCGCGCAAAGTACCGTCTGCATCCAAGCGGTTATCGGCTTTGATACGCACATAATGATTTTCGGGAGCTGAAACCGGAGTGATGCACAAATCAGAACCTTCGGGCACACCCGGCAGATAGTTCTGCTGCTGTTCGGCACTGCTCCATAGTTCGCGACAGAAAGGAACCCAGGTAGGATCGAGTGGCATGTATGTTCCGTTGCTCAACTTCACCACTGCCACACAGTGATTAAAATGGTCGGCAGGAATGCTTTCCACACGGCTACCCGCCATTGTCATAGCCGGATAGGCTTCGAAACCGGCCATGCGCAGGAAAGAAATCAGTGTACCCGCTATGTCTTTACAGACTCCGCAACGGTCGGTATAGTTCATCTTGGTATTGTGAAGTGTAAAGCCCTCTCCTTTTCCCATGGATATACCGGCATAACGGATATTATCAGCCACCCAATGAGTCAGCACGGCAATCTTTTCCATTTCGGTCTTCTTGCCTTTTATCAGTTCATCCACTTTTTTCTGCGCTTCGGGCAATGGATCAAAACTACCATAATCTTCATTCACTTTATTGAACCACAACGACTTGTCTTTCCACTGGGGAGTGGAAGACATCATCAGTTTGGGAGCTGCATCGAAAAGGTCTACCATGTTTGGCTCTTTAACGAAAGGCATCATATCATCCATCGCAAAGCTATATTTCTTGCGACCGTCTTCATAACGCATGGATGATGCGCACTCACCCTGATAGAACTGAAACTGAAGTTCCTTCTCCATCGGAATGCTTACTACATAAACTTTACGTACAGTAGGAGTGCTGCTCCAAAAAGGAACAATATCATAAAACTGTCCGCGCATAGGCGGAATAAAGCGTGATTCATCTTCATTACCGGCTGCAAGCAACGCATAGGTAAAGCCTTTCTTGGCTATTTCGTAATCCACAATATCACCCGGCTGCAAGGCGCCCACTTCAATCATGATTTGTCTTGCGCCCCAATAAATAGCACGCGCAGGAGCAGCATAATCACAGGTTTTCCTGACATCAAGTTCATCTACTTTTCCATTGGCACGATGGATGGTTACACGTTTAAATTCGGCATAAGCAGTCAAAGGGTCATAATCGTATTTAATCACCCGATTATCCACTGCTCCCCTCGGAGTCTGTACCTTTATCACTTTGCATACAGCAAACGACCCTTGTCCTGTAGGCTGGACAGATACCGATGTACTATCCAACAGTGTCACACAATCAGATGCTTCGTAAGTCTTCCCCTTCGCAGCCTGTTCATAAGGTTTCCAGCTTTGAGCCAATGACGCAGCCGAAACAAGAAGGCAGCAAAGGAGTGATACTAATAGTTGTTTTCTCATGTTTTTCACTTACATTTTATTTATAGAAACAAATGTAAGTAAAATCTTTGGAATCTATTTATTTTGTGCTAAAGCAATTATCATTTTTCCTGCCTCAATACAACAAATTACTACATCACCTTACTTACAAAAACAAATGACCTATTTGAAATATTTAAATATTTATCCTGAATTTATATCTAGTTTCTAACCAATCCTCCGTTTCTCACCGAGAAATGCCCTCTTGGTTTTAAAGAAATGGGGCGTTGGTTTTAAAGGAACGACCCGTTGGTTTTAAACCAAAAATAGAAATTTATAACTGTTTGATATACTGTCTTTTACAAAACACACAATAACGTTCTTCAGCATATTTTATTTTTCTCAACAAATAGATTGAATTTTAAAATTATAATTGAGGTGAAGTATGGAATATGTCTTTACATCTTAGTTCTAGAATCTCATTGCTATATTTGAAAGAGTACAATGAAAATTGAAAAAAGACTGAAATGTAGATGAAAATGGAACTTCTCCTAATAATCATAACCCAGGATGCCTATATTGGACAACGATTTACTAAAAGATCATCCTATCTTTGCAGCATATATGATAAAACAGCAAATACCATGAAAGAACCTTTTCAAATACCGACTTCCGAAGATATAGAGAATCTGATAGGAACAGACCTTTATGATGTATGGAACTCACTCTGCCAGCGCATCGAGAAGAGCTACGAAATGGAGCTACTTTGGAACCATGGCGGCAAAGCGTGGACGTATGAATACAAATACCGCAAAGGCGGTAAAACCCTCTGTGCTTTATATGCGAAGGAAAAGACTCTGGGATTTATGGTTATCTTGGGAAAAGATGAACGTGCCAAATTTGAAATTCAGCGGGGACAGTTTTCAAACGAGGTACAGATGATCTATGATGCAGCTACCACTTTCCACGACGGCAAATGGATCATGTTTGAATTAAAAGACACAAAACTATTCAATGATATGGAACGGCTTCTGCTTATTAAGCGAAAACCAAACAGAAAAGCAGAGTAAAGGAAGGAAAAGGAAGCTATTTTTTCATAGCTTCCGCTCTCATATCTTTAGGCATTTTCTCCAGTGCATACCAGTAAGCTGTACGAGGCATTGCAGAACGATGCTTCGTAACAAAATCGAATATCTCATTAATTTCTACGAGAACGATACGCCCATTCGCAGGCTACAACTGCTTCTTCCCAAAAGCCCGACTGCCACAGTTGCTCACACTATTGAAAAATATCCGGTTTAGATTCACCTTTTACCTCCTGCCAGGATACAAACATCCTTTTTGTATCTTTGCCGGATACAGAATAAGAATGAAAAGAGAAATCCTATATCAGAGGATAGCCGGTACCATCGCCTGGCAAACAGACACACTTTTCTATATATTAACAGGTACAGATATCCGGATAAATCAACATTTACGCACAGGAAATGAGATAAAGAGAGAGATAACAGTCAGAATACAACCGTAATACCATGCATATCTGTGAAGTAAAAAAATAAATTACAAAGAAACGATTACTCCACACGCAAAGTATTCCCTTTAATCCTTCCCAGAATTTTAGGGAACTGCCAAAAGAACAATAACGTGCAACAGATGGCCGCAGTCGCATCAGATATAGCCTCAGCTGCATACACTCCGGTTACTCCCATAAAGTTCGGCAAAATTAACGCCAGCGGAATCAACAGGATAGCTTTACGCAACAGAGCAATGAAGATAGAGATTCGGGCCTGCCCCAATGCAACGAACATATTCTGACAGGCACGTTGCAAGCCGAAGATGGTCATGCCACCCAAGAAAACGGGCATTGTCCAACGTACAGTTTCTATCAGTCTTTCATCACTGGTGAAAGCAGAGGCAACCGTCGAAGGGAAGAGAATCATGAAAAGCATCAATATCAAATTGAAGGAAAACATGGTTACCAGCACAATACGGAAGCAATCTTTCACACGCTGCTTGTCACCATGCCCGAAGTTATAACTTATAATCGGAACGAATCCTTGCGCAAATCCGGTCAGCGGTACACTGGCAAACTGCATCGAACTTTGCAGAATCGTCAATGCGCTGATGTAGATATCTCCAAATTCCTTCAGACTGCTATTGAGGACAAACCCAACCAGACTTTCCGTACTTGCCATAATGAAGGGGGATACTCCTAAAGCTAATATGGAAAGGATAATCTTCCGGTCCAGTCCCATATATCGTTTCTCCAAAGGCAGAGAGGCACGTCGGGAAAAGAGGAAACTTACCACCCACACCGCACTGCATGCTTGGGAAAGTACTGTAGCCAAAGCAGCACCTTTCACGCCCATGTCAAACCAGAAAATAAAAATAGGATCAAGAATGATGTTCAATAAGGCTCCGATCAGAACTGAAAACATGGCAATGGCAGGACGTCCCTGAGCATTGATAAAGCTATTCAACCCTGTGGATATTTCGACAAATATCGTTCCCAAGAGATAAATGGAAAGGTAGTCAACCGCATATTCCAAGGTGTTTTCCGAAGCTCCTGTCAAGAGGAGAATAGGTTCCATAAAAGTATATGCGATGACAGAAGTCAGCAAAGTAAACAATATCAGCAGAACAAACCCGTTTCCCAATATCTTTCCGGCTCGTACACGGTCGCCCTGTCCGAGTGCAATGGCAGCCAGCGGAGCACCACCGCCGCCGACAATTGCCGAAAAAGAAGAAATCAGTATAATGAGAGAGGTAGTCACCCCTACACCCGCCAGCGCATCGGTGCCAATTCCCGGAATATGCCCGATGTATATACGGTCGACAATGCTATAAAGCAGATTGACGAATTGTGCAGCCACTGCCGGAAGTGCCATCTTGAAAACAAGCGGTAACATACGTTCTGTTCCCAGCCGTTCTTCGTATTTATTGTTCATTCCAAACTTCTTTTTCTAAAATCGGCTGCAACATAGATAAAAAACTTCAATTTTTATCTATATTGTGATAAAAATTGAAGTATAATCTTTCCTTCTGACCGCATGACAGTTTTTGGCATGTGGCGCCATTTCTAACATTCTGCCTGCTTCGTTTCTATTCAAAAGAGAGATTTTCTACATGTTCTCCAACAAAGATACCAGCCATATCTCCGGTTTTATACCATTTCGGCTTCCCAGGCATGTCGTCTGTAATCTTTCGCCCATTGACCACAAGATTCACAAACCTGATACCAGATATCTTGTGATTCTCATCATACCCTGCAATGATCGACAAGTTTTCACCCGATCCATTGTAAGTAACATCCTTAACAAGCACATTCTGAATACCTCTGCCGGTAGAGACACAATACTTCGGATTGAAACTGATTCTGAAATTCACAAGCTGTCCGTTACGAAAATCTTCAATCCGAATATTCTCGAACGTAATATTACGCACCAATGTATTGTCGCCTGGATTTATAGCCAGACATCCCTGATAATCAACCTGTTTTTCTGCCTGATCAAGAATGTCGATATTCCTAAAAGTGACGTTCTGCACCGTATCCATGCCGTTCGGATCTCCATGTCCTCCGATATTGATTGGATGAGCCACATCAGCCCAAAGTGTCGCATTTTTCACCAATACATTATTGCTTCCCCCTTTAAATCCTTGCGTAGAAGCATAAACTGCGGCACAGTCATCACTATTACGACAGAAAACCCCATCTAATATCACGTTACTGCTTGAGAAAACATCCATTCCGTCGCCCCAACCATAATAGCTGATTGATTTCACATTCGTCAACTCTACCGAATCGCATTGTCCTATGGGGAGTTGCGAAACCACAATTCCGTCGATCCTGACATTTTTAGAACGTCTGACCCAAACACCGGCTCCCCTGCCATCAGGGTGTACCTCGCCTCTCCCGAAAATATTCACATCATGTGCTCCTTCCGTGAATATATTGCCATAAACACGAGCTCCCCCATCGATATAAACAGTAGTTCCTGAGGGGACAAATAGAGTATCATTAGGAAGATTATGCACACCGGGACCAAAATAAATCAAATTGGACCCTTTTTTTTTCTTGAGAGCCCTTTGGATTTCTTTATCGGAAGGACGAAATTTATCAATCGGATTCGCAAAAAGATGAAGATTGTGAAAAATATCTCCATTGACCTCTACTGAGAGATTGCGAGGACGCGAAAGTGAGAATGTCACTGTGTCTCCAACACAATCCGGTGTTATCTTATAGCTTAAAGGACGTACTCTCGCACTATTGACTCTCTCTTTGTTGCTGATTACTCGCACATCTACCATTCCGTCAAAATCGAAATAAGCAATGGAGGCAACCTCTACGTTATGCCCTTTTTCATCAACCCTATCAACTTTAACAGGATAAACGTCAACGGGCAACCACGGTCCGCTACCCTGACGCACTTCCACAGAAAAATCGTTTAAGGTTTTCACCCCGACCCCAGCAGGGTATGTGACTACCTCTGCGTTAAGCGAATGCATAGCCAATAACGCCAATGAAAGAAGTATCGCTTTTGGATAATTCATATTCTTTGATTTTAAATTTGATATTGAAATTTATTAAACACTCTAATTTGAATACGTTTTGACTATAAAAAGCGCCCAACAGAAGAATGAATATTTTTACTTTTATAAAATAGAGAAATAAAGCGGAAATATGTAATCACAGAGAGAAATAAATATTTCAAACGGTAAATAACAACTCACTGAAACGCATCGTAACGAACTAATCCCAGTCTATCTTAAAATTAATTTGCTGTATGCAATCATCTAATGCTCGGTTTATATAACCTTATTCGTCTGACAACTGTTGAACTTTCGTCTGACAACTGTTATTTTTTCGTCTAACAACTGTCAGACGAAAAAGAAACAACTGTCAGACGAATAAAACATTGCAGCATTAATCTTACATCCATTAAACATAAAAAGTAAATCTACGTAAACTCGGAACTAGTTCATAACGGTGCAGGAACGAACGAATATCGGGCAACGGAGTAAATCAAAGCAGCACAGAAAAGATATGGAAATCTCCATAAGAATACAAACAAAGAAAAAGAACCATCTAATGAACCTTTGACTATTCCTTTTCGTATCTTTGTGGAAAGTCGTATCAAAAAGGTACAAATATAAACTCTAAAACTTAGAATGAAATGGAAAATATTACCGGACAGAACAACGAATTTACATTAATATTCCCACATAACAGAATTGATTGCACTTCTTCTCAGAATGACAAATTCAATAAGATTATTAATCAGGCCAACATCACAATCACAGGAAACAACAATCGTATCTCAATGTATTTCGACACTGAAGAAAGTGCGGAAGAATTGCTGCTTAGCAACGGATTTCTGCTAATCGTAAAAGGAGATAATAATATCGTAAATATGGGAACAATCATCCTACGATATTCTACCATATTAGGTATGACAGGATTGAAACTAATCATCGGACAGCTGCCGGGACTGGGTGCCGGTGTTTCAAGAACAGCCAACAATTGCCGGATAGATATCGGAAACCGTGTTGTAATCAATGGGGTTACATTGTATTTGCAGGAAGATGACTCATATGTTAGTATTGGAGATGACAGTCAGTTAAGCTGGGGAATTGATATATGGTGTACTGATGCACATACAATAACAGATTTAAAGGGTGAACCGATCAATTTTGCCAAGTGCATAGAAATCGGCAAGCATGTATGGATAGGGAAAGATAGCAAGATTGGCAAGAATGTGAAGATAGCGGACAACAGTATCGTTGGTTGGGGAAGCATCGTAACAAAAGAATTTAATGAGCCGAATGTAATCATTGCAGGTATACCGGCCAAAATTGTCAAGCGAGGGATAAATTGGGACCGGAGATGTATCAATAAGTATCTAAAAGAAAGATTATAAAAAGGAAGCTCCAATAGGATCTATGAAACATAGATTTTATTGGAGCTTCCATTCTATGTCGCTATGATACTTTTTATTTCATAAGTTCCTCCATATCCCCATTCATGATATGAGGCAAATAATGAGCTATCTCATCAGTACTCCAGTCCCACCATTTCAATTCCTGCAATTGCGCAATCGTATCTTCGTCAAAACGCATCCGGATTTTCTTCGCAGGGGTCCCGCCTACTATCGTATAAGGAGGTACATCTTTGGTGACTACTGCCCTCGACGCAATAATCGCTCCGTCGCCGATATGTACGCCCGCCATGACAACAGCCTCATAACCAATCCATACATCGTTTCCAATCACTATATCCCCTTTATTATCCCATGCCGAAGTGATATTTCCCTTATCCAACTGCCACTCCTCAAAAAATATAGGAAACGGATAATTCGACAAAGAATTCAACGTATGATTCGCGCTGTTGAAAAGAAACTTAGCTCCACAGGCTATCGAACAGAATTTCCCTATGATCAGCCGGTCTCCATTGACAGGATAATGATATAAAACATTGTTCTTCTCAAACTGAACAGGATCATTTACAAAATCATTGTATATGGTGTAGTCACCAACCTTTATATGAGGATTATTGATAACAGCATTCAGATAGACAGTCTGAAGGTCATTGGTACGCGGATAAATATTTGTATTCATTGTAATTGCTTCTTTATAAGATTTCTTAAATAAAATAATAAAATATCGGGTGACCTGTTTAGCCACATAAGACTCGAACAACAGATTTCACCATTGTCCATCATCCATATAGAGCGAAGCTATTTACAACGTTGCCATTTCATTGCGTTAAAAAAATAAGGTTCATATCACATAACAAATGTACAGGATAATTTTGAAAATCAGATGCAAGGATCTAAAAATTATCCCGTATATTTGCTGTATACCATTTATATCGTCACTATAAACCTTTAGCATCATGGCAACTTATACTCATTTCGGCAAACAACCGGATGTACTGAAACATCTGATACTTTGCGAAGTTCTTCGGAACGAGCATCCACAAGTCTATGTAGAAACAAATTCTGCTTGTGCCATCTACCCGATGCAGCAGACTTCGGAACAGCAATATGGCATTTACTATTTCTTAGAAAAAGCGGTAGAGGAAGACAATCAAGTTCTAAAAGACTCCATTTACTATAAGATAGAAAATGCAGAAATGCAGAGAGGGTACTATTTAGGTTCTCCGGCTTTAGCAATGGAGGTATTAGGAAGACAGGCACAAAGATTTCTATTCTTCGATATAGAAAAGAGTGCTTTGGATAATGTGGAACGCTATGCGAAGCAAGCGGAACTACAGACATCCGTCCGCCTATATAATACCGATTCTCTCGAAGGAGTCATGAAGTTACTGCCATCACTCCCCAAAGATTCTTTCATTCATATCGATCCTTATGAGATAGATAAGAAAGGAACATCGGGACTAACCTATCTGGATATATTAATAGAGGCTACCCAGTTAGGAATGAAGTGTTTACTATGGTACGGCTTTATGACTCAACATGACAAAAGCCATCTGAACTCATACATCACGACCCGACTAGAAGAGGCAAGGATTAAAGACTATATTTGTGCAGAACTGATAATGAGCTCTATCAGACAAGACACCGTATTATATAATCCCGGTATCATAGGCAGTGGCATCCTGGGCACCAATTTATCACAGAAATCAAATACAGCCATTCTTGATTACAGTGATATACTGGTCCGCCTCTACCAATACGCAAAATACAAGGACCATGACGGCAGCTTATACAGAGACATTATCGGCAATCCACCGGAAACCTGAGTCGAAAACAAGGAGTAGCAAAAATAGGAAATACATCAATCTTCCCACTAAATATGTATTCCATATCGGTGCTTCACTTCCGCCATCACAAACGTACTTTCCAGCGAACCCAGGCTATCGATGGTTCCCAATACATTCAGAATAAACTCCTGATAATATTTCATATTAGGAGCATGGATCTTCAGCAAGTAATCGTAACTGCCCGATATATTATAACATTCGGTCACTTCGGGAATATCCTGTATGATTCGGGTAAACTCAGCCGCAATGTCCCTGTTCAGCCGCCTTAGCTTGACACTGCAAAAGACCACAAAACCCTGATTCAGCTTTTCGGCATCCAGCACAGCGATATACTTCTTTATATATCCCCCACTCTCCAAACGTTTAAGGCGCTCGAAAACAGGAGTCGATGAAAGACTGACCCGCGCAGCCAACTCTTTGGTCGTCAACCGCGCATTCTCTTGCAAAGTACGGAGTATCTGCAAATCCACTTTATCCAATTTCTCAAAAGTATCCATAAGAAAAATATTCTTCTAACAGGTGATTTTTAAGAATAAAGCAGTTGCTTTATTCTGTATAACGATACAAAAATAGCATTATTTTCTATATTTCTAATATATATTGTTCGATATATCTACATCCCATAACTTTGCAAGAAAATAAAGAGAGAATATCAAACTTAAAAAGCATACGATTATGGAAAGAAAGAATTTACACTTTGAGACATTACAGGTTCATGTAGGACAGGAACAAGCAGATCCGGCAACAGACGCACGCGCAGTACCTATTTATCAGACCACTTCTTATGTATTCCACAATTCCGCTCATGCAGCCGCACGTTTCGGCTTGCAGGATCCGGGCAATATCTACGGCCGCCTGACCAACTCCACCCAAGGAGTTTTTGAAGAACGTGTAGCCGTCCTCGAAGGAGGCGTAGCAGGTCTGGCAGTTGCCTCCGGTGCCGCGGCTATTACTTATGCTTTCGAAAACATTACTCGTGCAGGCGACCACATCGTAGCTGCTAAAACAATTTACGGAGGAAGCTATAACTTACTGGCACATACTTTGCCCAATTATGGCGTTACCACCACTTTCGTTGATCCGAGCGACCTTTCCTACTTTGAGAAAGCGATTCAGGAGAACACCAAAGCCGTATTTATCGAAACACTCGGAAACCCGAATTCCAATATTATAGACATAGAAGCGGTATCCGAAATTGCTCACCGTCACAAAATTCCATTAATTATAGACAATACATTCGGCACTCCCTACTTAATCCGCCCCATCGAACACGGAGCAGACATTGTAGTGCACTCCGCAACCAAATTCATTGGTGGTCATGGCAGTTCCTTGGGAGGAGTAATCGTTGACTCCGGTAAATTCGACTGGGTAGCTTCGGGTAAATTCCCACAGTTGACAGAGCCCGATCCGAGTTACCACGGAGTACGCTTTGTAGACGCTGCCGGTCCGGCTGCTTACGTCACCCGCATTCGTGCCACTTTGCTACGGGATACGGGAGCAACGATCAGTCCGTTCAATGCCTTCATCCTGCTGCAAGGGCTGGAAACACTTTCTTTGCGTGTAGAACGTCATGTAGAAAACGCGCTAAAAGTGGTGAACTTCCTGAATAATCATCCGAAGGTGAAGAAAGTCAATCATCCGTCACTCTCCGATCATCCGGATCATGCACTCTATCAACGCTATTTCCCGAATGGTGCAGGCTCCATCTTTACGTTTGAAGTAAAAGGAGGACAGGAAGAAGCACACCGCTTCATCGACAGTCTGGAGATTTTCTCGTTGCTGGCCAATGTAGCTGACGTGAAATCACTAGTCATCCATCCGGCAAGTACCACACACTCGCAACTTAATGCGCAGGAACTTGCAGAACAGGAGATTTATCCGGGCACTGTACGTCTATCCATCGGAACGGAACATATCAATGACCTGATAGCCGATCTGGAACAGGCACTCGCCAAAATCTGACATTAGATTCTAACCTATTTGTCTGTTAAAATGTGATTGACAACAAGACGCAATGAAGATTCGGGGATTGAACTTTCCATCACTATGATACGTTATAACAATATAACATTAAAACATTGCAGTTATGGAGAAATATTTAATACACAGCAACGAACTGCATCTGATAGACGCAGGGAAAATCCACCAGGCAGTAGAGAAAATGGTGGAGTCACTCGATCTTGCCGCAGGATCAACCAGTAATTTTGATCTCTATCAGGTAGTAGAAAGCTACTTTAAGGACCTTGAAAAAAGAAGGAAAATCAACCATGTACTGGGGATCAAAGAAGACCGATATGAATTTGCAGAAGACTTTGGCATCAAATAAAAAAGAAATTTTCCAATCACACCAGACAATTTGTTCATATAAAACGAGAGAGTCTCACCGAAGTGAAACTCTCTCGTTTTAGTATATATCTTATAGTGATCAGTTTCCCTGATGCACGGTAAGTTGCGGGAACGGGAAGTTGATGCCTTTTTCATTAAAGGTTTCATAAATAGTCTTGTTTATATCAAAATAAACTCCCCAGTAATCTGCCGTATTCACCCACACACGGGCTACCACATTCACACTGCTGGCATCCAGCGCATGAAGAGCTATAAACGGAGCAGGTTCATTCAAGATACGTTTATCGGCAGCCAGAATATCACGAACAATTTGCTGAACCTTATTGAAATCTTCTCCATAATCTATACCAATAATCCATTCTACACGGCGGGTTTCCTGGTGACTGTAATTAATCACTACTCCACTACTTAATGAACCATTCGGTATATAAATCAGTTTATTATCCCCAGTAGTAAGGATGGTATGGAATATCTGAATTTCTTTTACTGTACCGGCTGAACCTTGCTGTGTTTCTATCCAGTCACCTACCTTATAAGGTTTGAACAAAAGAATAACCAGTCCCCCGGCAAAATTCTGCAAATTGCCGGACAAAGCCATACCGACAGCGACACCGGCCGAAGCCAACAAAGCTGCAAATGATGTCGTTTCAACTCCCAAAGCACCGACAACGGAAATAATCAACAGAATGGTCAGCAGAATATTTACCAGACTTTTGACGAAAGTCTTGATACTGATATCCACTTTTCTTCTATCCATGAGACGTCCGACAAAGCGGTTGAGCATTGAAATAAGGAAACGTCCTACAATAAAGACGATGACCGCAATCAAGATACGCTCTCCGGCACGAATGGCAAAATCCAGCAGTTGTTGGGTGATGAGCGATAGTTTATCTAAGCCGTCGGCATTAGCAATCGCTTCTTTCATTAATTTATCTGCAACGACCTGCGTAGAATCCGCAACCTGTGTTGCTGTTGCTTGAAATAATAGTAGCATAATTTATCTGAATTAAAATGAATAAACTGTTGTTTGGTTATTTCAACAAACGACAAAGTTACATTGTTTTAAGCAAATCTAAAAGTTTTTTTGCATTCTTCCCGTAAAAGGCGTAATTTTGTCACCGATTCACTGGTAGGGGTGCCTTAACATGACGGGCTGAGAACATAC
>OGZH01001771.1_pt1 | contig 12947 bp, 10 predicted proteins | sample 1576741 | NCBI WGS metagenome assembly OGZH01 (sample SAMEA3541560, study PRJEB24748) | human gut metagenome | biome: human gut; feature: human-associated habitat; material: faeces | place: China | collected 2012 | reverse complement strand
ACGACCACCGGGATCCTGATAAAAAAGAAAATGCTTCGTCGACGCAGGCCAGCTGGAGCACCGTGGCCGAAATCGCGGCGTTCTCACGCCACAGATCGCTCGCCGAGGTGTCGCCCAGCACCAGGACCGCCAGTAGCGCGCCCTTCAGAAACGCCGACCCGTAATCGCGCATTTCGGCCATGCGGGCCACCAGCGCGGGATCGTCGACCACCAGAAAACGCGTCGTGCGCGTATTGCGTGCCGAAGGGGCCGAAAGGGCTTCGGCGAGGATGCGGTCCACGACCTCGCGGGGAACTTCGCGGTCGGTGAATTTACGGACCGAACGGCGTTTCGCAATCAATTCCTTGAACTCCATAATCTGTTGTTTTTACGTACGTTATTGCCGGAAAAGAGCCTCTGTTCCAGACAGACTGCGCCCCGGACCGGCACGAAAGCGACCGGCGTCGGGGCCGGTTTGCGCTGTTTTTGCAAAAATACGAAAAAAAAGCTATCTTTGGTGTCGGGGTCGCTGCGGCCCCTTCATCTGTCGGAAGGTTTTACCGAACCGCATGCCATACGGTTTTGCAGCCGTCTGATTTTTAGCAGCTTTAAAATCAAAACTTTGAAAACGATGGAATTCAGATTCACCATAGCCCTGATCTACGACTTCGACGGAACGCTCGCCCCGGGCAACATGCAGGAATACGACTTCATTCCGGCCGTCGGCAAGAGCAACAAGGAGTTCTGGACCGAGGCCAACACGCTCGCCGAGGAGCAGGACGCCGACATGGTCCTTACGTACATGGCGCGGATGATCCAGGAGGCCAAGTCGAAGGGACTCTCGCTCAAACGCGAGGCGTTCCAGGAGTCGGGACGCCGCGTGACGCTCTTCAACGGCGTCAGGGAGTGGTTTTCCCGAATCAACCGCTACGGCGAAGAGCGGGGCATCCGCATCCTCCACTACATCAACTCGTCGGGTCTCAAGGAGATCATCGAGGGAACGGAGATCGCCCACGAGTTCCGCAAGATCTACGCCTGCTCGTTCCTCTACGACGTGGACGGCATCGCCTACTGGCCCGCCGTGGCGGTCAACTACACCAACAAGACGCAGTTCATCTTCAAGATCAACAAGGGCGTTGAGTCGGTTTTCGATTCGAAGCTCGTCAACCGCTACATCCCCGAAAACGAGCGTCCCGTACCGTTCAAACACATGATCTACGTGGGCGACGGGACGACCGACATTCCCTGTATGCGGCTGGTGAAGAACTTCGGCGGACACTCGATCGCCGTCTACAACCCCGCGTCGGCGAAGGTGGGGCGCAAGGACCTGGCGTCGCTCATCCGCGACAACCGCGTCAACCACGTCTGTGCAGCCGATTATACCGAAGGATCGGAGATCGACCGGCTGGTGAAACTCATCATCGACAAGATCGCGGTCGACTTCGAGCTGCAACAGCTCGAAATCCCGCGTTAAACGCATCGCTCATGAAGATCGTATTCGCAACCAACAACGCCCACAAGCTCGCCGAGGTGCAGGCCGTGTTGGGCGACGCCTACGAACTGGTGACGCCGCGCATGTGCGGCGTGGAGGAGGAGATTCCCGAAAACCAGTTGATCTTCTGAAAGCCGCCAGGGAAGAACATTAAAAAACTTCCCACATATCGCAGGAAAACCGGATATGTGGGAAGTTTTTTAATGTGTTTTGCGGTTGATATAATTGGTCTTATATTTGGAGTAAATAATTTTCTGGCTGCTGTATAGGCCATAGTATCCGGAAAGCATGTAGCTGAAAGCAACGGCAAGCAAAAAGTAAGGCATGCCGTCATAGCCGAACAACTCAAAGCTGATGAGCAGGGCAGTGATCGGGCAGTTTGTCACTCCACAGAAAACTGCGGCCATGCCGACTGCCGTACAGAGTGTCGGTGAAAAGCCTGACAGGTTTCCAAACAGACAGCCAAATGCCGCCCCGGTAAAAAACGATGGAACAATCTCGCCACCTTTAAATCCGGCACCTAATGTTAAAGCAGTAAAGAGCATTTTCATAAAAAAGGCTTCCGGGCGGACCGTGCCGTCAATACACTGTTCAATGATATTGATTCCCGTACCGTTATAATTCTGGTTGCCCACAAGCAGCGTTAAAATGAGCACGAAACATCCACCGGCGAAAATGCGCACATAAGGATTTTTAAAAAACTTTTTATAAAGGTGTTCTGACTGATGCAGCATGACACAGAAAATAATGCTGACACCGGCACATAGAATCGCAAGGACAGAGATTTTTACAGCACTTGTGATCTTAAAAGCAGGAATCTGATCAATCAGGAACATTTCCTGTGAGATGCCAAAGAATTCTGCAACAGCATGTGCGACCAGTGAGGAAATCACGCACGGGACTAACGCTGCATAATACATAACACCGACACTGACAACTTCCATGGAAAAGACAGCCGCAGCCATCGGTGTGCCAAACAATGCAGAGAATGCGGCGCTCATACCGCACATGATCATAATGTGTTTGTCTTTTTCATCAAAGCGGAACAGTTTTCCAAGACCGTTTCCGATACTTCCACCGAGCTGTAACGCAGCACCTTCACGTCCGGCAGAACCACCGAACAGGTGGGTGATGAGTGTGGAGATAAAAATCAGCGGAGCCATGCGCAGCGGCAGATTTTCATCGGAATGTATCGCAGATAATACAAGGTTGGTTCCGGTATCTTTTTCATCATGAAGCAGGCGGTAACATCCGACGATCAGGATACCGCTCACCGGGAGCAGAAAAATAAGCCACGGGTTTTTGGTTCTGGTCAGTGTGACCACATACATGCCGAAATAGAAGAGTGTGCCAACACCCCCGACAAGCAGTCCGGAGACGATGGAGAAAAGCACCCATTTGGCAGAGGTTTTTATTCGTTTGAAATCATGTTGTAATTTATGACGGATCAGTTCTTTCATATGTTCTTTCCACTTTCCCTTTTGATCAGAATGAAACGGCAGTGCCCGGATTTCATTTCTATAATATTATAGTAGCATTTCAAAAAATCTTTTTCAATGTAAAACATCATTGCATTCTAATTTTATGAAATAAAAGCGGCAGGGCAGAAAGTAATACTTTGAACAAATTTCCACCAGAAAAATGGAAAATAAGAAAAAAATATCTCGGCAATATACAATTTGCACAAAAAACAAAAACAAAAATTATGAAATATAGAGAAGATAACGATACAGTATTGCTTTTTTATCAAAAAAGAATATAATTCAATTATCAACTGAAAACGTTACCGAAAACAATACCGAAAATGTTACCGGGAACATTTCAGCGAAGTGGCAGAGTGCCAGAACAATCATTGCACAATACAGATGTGCAGAAAGTATACGGGAGGAAACGACATGAAGAGAAAAGTTTTATCAGTAATGCTTGCTACAGCAATGACAGCAACTTTATTTGCAGGATGCGGCAGTGATGCTTCCAATGCAAACAGTGCAGATGCAACAGCAAGTACAACAGAAGCAGGAGATGTGAAAACAGATGCAGCAGCATCAGGAAGTGGTTCCGTTTATTATCTGAACTTTAAACCGGAACAGGATCAGCAGTGGCAGGATCTGGCAGCAAAATACACAGCAGAGACCGGAACAGAGGTTACAGTTATCACAGCTGCAGATGGTACATATGAGCAGACATTAAAATCAGAGATGGCAAAATCAGAAGCACCAACCTTATTCCAGGTAAACGGACCTGTAGGACTTGCAAACTGGAAAGATTATTGCATGGATCTTTCAGGCAGTGAATTATATTCACATCTGACAAGTGATGATTTTGTATTAAAAGATGGAAACGCAGTACAGGGTATCGCTTATGTTATTGAGACTTACGGTATCATTTACAATAAGACAATCTTAAATGACTACTGCACAATGGACAACGCAGTGATTTCTTCTGTTGATGAGATCAACAACTTTGCGACATTAAAAGCAGTTGCAGATGATATCCAGTCCAGATTAGATGAGATTAATGATAAGTTTGGATACGATCTTCAGGGAGCATTTACTTCCGCAGGTATGGATGGATCATCTGACTGGAGATTCAAAACTCATTTGGCAAATCTTCCAATTTACTATGAATACAAAGACAAAGGAATTGATTCTACAGATGCAATAGAAGGAACATACCTTGACAATTACAAACAGATCTGGGATTTATACATTACAGATTCCACCTGTGATCCGGGAATGCTCTCATCTAAGACAGGTGATGAAGCAGAATCTGAATTCGGTATGGAAGAGGCAGTATTCTACCAGAATGGTACATGGGAGTATGGTAACCTCACAAATGAAGAGAATGGTTATCTTGTAACCGCTGATGACATGAGCATGATGCCAATCTATATTGGTGTTGAGGGAGAAGAGAATCAGGGACTCTGCACAGGTTCTGAGAACTACTGGTGTGTAAACAGCAAAGCTTCTGCAGAAGATCAGCAGGCAACACTTGATTTCCTGAACTGGGTTATCACATCTGACGCAGGACGTGAATCCATGGCTCATGAAATGGGATTTACAACACCATTTGATACATTCACAGGCGAATATGAAGCAGACAATGTATTTATCCAGGCTTCTAACCAGTACATCGCTGATGGTAAATACTCTGTAACATGGAACTTCTCTACTATTCCATCTGAGACATGGAAAGACGGTGTAGGTTCTGCATTATTAGAGTACGCACAGGGAACAGGTGACTGGGACGGCGTTGTCAGTGCATTCGTTGACGGATGGGCTACTGAGTATGCAGCAGCTGCAAACAAATAAAAAGTAATGATGAAGTAACATGGAAAGGGTGTGTGGTCTGCCACTCACCCTTTCAGATTATTAAGGTTTTATGAGAGGATGGAAATTATGGAGAAAGCAATCAAAAAATATTTTCCTGTTTTTGCACTCCCTACATTAGTGGCATTTACAATAGGTTTTATAGTTCCTTTTATTATGGGTATCTACTTATCATTCTGTGAATTTACAACCGTTACAGATGCAAAATTTGTAGGATTAAAAAATTATCTGCGCGTGTTCAGTGATCCGACATTTATGCATGCATTATGGTTCACTGCATTATTCACCATTGTATCAGTGCTGACGATCAATGTTTTTGCATTTGTAATTGCGATGCTTTTAACAAAGGGAATTAAAGGTACGAACTTCTTCCGTACAGTATTTTTTATGCCAAACCTTATTGGTGGTATTGTTTTAGGTTATATCTGGCAGATCCTGCTGAATGGAATCTTAGGTCATTTTGGAAGAACACTTACTTATTCTTCTTCCTATGGATTCTGGGGATTGATCATTTTAATGAACTGGCAGCAGGTCGGTTATATGATGATCATTTATATCGCCGGTATCCAGAATATTCCGGGTGAGCTGATCGAGGCGGCAAAAATGGACGGGGCGTCCAACTGGCAGTTATTGAAGAGTGTTACGATTCCAATGGTAATGCCATCCATCACGATCTGTACATTCTTAACACTGACGAACTCTTTCAAACTGTTCGATCAGAACCTGGCATTGACAGCAGGAGAGCCGTCCAATAATTCGCAGATGCTTGCGCTTAACATCTTTGAGACATTCTATGGAAGAACCGGTTGGGAAGGTGTCGGTCAGGCGAAAGCAGTTATCTTCTTTATTATAGTAGCAGTTATCGCACTGGCACAGAACAGACTGACCAGAACAAAGGAGGTACAGCAGTAATGGCAAAGAAAGTAAAAGAAAATAATGAGGTAAGTGCTGTAAGAAGATCAAAACACGGAGGAGTGCTGACCGTATTTTTCAGTCTGCTGACCGTTTTTTATCTGTATCCGATTTTTCTGGTGCTGATCAATTCCTTCAAGAAAAAAGGATTTATCACAAAAAATGCATTTGCACTGCCGGATGAGAGATCCTTTACCGGATTGTCAAATTTCATCCGGGGTATTGAAAAAACAAACTTTTTTCAGGCGTTTGGCTACTCGGTGCTCATCACCGTTGGCTCTGTTGCAGTGATCATCTTATGCACCTCCATGTGTGCATGGTATATTACAAGAGTACATAATAAAGTGAATGCAACCATTTATATGTTATGTCTGTTTTCCATGATCGTACCATTCCAGATGGTAATGTTCACCTTGTCAAAACTGGCAAATATGATGCATCTGAGCAACCCGGTCGGTATCATTTTAGTATACCTTGGATTCGGTGCAGGACTTGCGGTGTTTATGTTCTGCGGCTTTGTAAAAAGTATTCCGATCGAGATAGAAGAGGCGGCGATGATCGATGGATGTACTCCAATCCAGACATTCTTTCAGGTGGTATTTCCAATTATGAAACCAACGGCGATCACCGTTGCAATTTTACAGGCAATGTGGATCTGGAATGATTATTTACTTCCTTATCTGGTATTGGATATCAAAAAATACAAGACGATTCCAATCGTCATTCAGTACTTAAAAGGTGGTTATGGAGCAGTAGACTGGGGTACGATGATGGCAATGCTTGTACTTGCAATTGTTCCAATTGTAGTTTTCTATGTGGCTTGTCAGAAATATATTATTGAAGGAGTAGTTGCAGGAGCGGTCAAAGGCTGATATTACAGTAGAAGATTGTAAAAAAATACATATTTTACGAAAAAAAACGAAAAAACAGTAGACAGGAAAGAAAAATATGGTTACGATAAAGGATATAGCCAGGGAATCAGGATATTCCATCAGCACGGTTTCCAGAGTCCTGAATCATAGAAATGATGTCAGTCCCGATGCAAAGAAAAAAATCGAAGAAGTAGTTGAAAAATTTCATTTTGTTCCGAATAACAATGCGAAGCATTTGAAGCAGAGCAATACGAAAACAATTGGTGTATTAGTCAAAGGTATTTCCAATATGCTGTTCTCCAACATTGTGGAGGAGATCCAGCAGATGATCGGAAGAACCGACTATACACTGGTTGTTTCCTACATTGACGAGGACGACAATGAGGTGGAACAGGCATTACAGCTCTGCAGGGAGCGAAAGCCGTTAGGACTTCTGTTTTTAGGTGGTAACCCGGAATTTTTTAAACAGGGATTTGCAAAGGTGGGTGTGCCGAGTGTGCTTGTGACAAACCGGGCAAATGATCTTTCATTTGAGAACCTTTCCAGTGTTGCGACAGATGATATTGCCGCAGGAAAGTGTGCTGTGGATGCTTTGTTTGAAGCAGGACATGACAAGATTGGTATTATCGGTGGTGATTCGGTAAAATCATACACCAGCCACCAGAGATATTTAGGATGTAAGGAAAGCTTTGCAGAACATAATAAGGAGATGGATCTTGAAGTCTGCTATGAGAAAGCAAGATTCTCATTTGACAGTGCTTACCGGGCGATGAAACGTCTGGTGGAAAAGTATCCTGATCTGACAGCAGTATTTGCAATGTCAGATGTGATGGCTATCGGCGCGATCCGTGCGCTGCGCGATATGGATTATCGTGTACCGGAAGATATTTCTGTGATTGGTTTTGATGGCACCGTATTAGCAGAATATTATAATCCGAAACTCGCCACGATCAGACAGCAGTATCAGACACTTGCAGTGAGAAGTGTGGAGATACTGTTTGGGCAGATCGAACTGAAGAAAGAGCCGATTTATGAGGTGGTTCCGTTTGAGTTCGCAAGTGGGGAGAGTATAAAGAATTTGAAATAGGAGTTTTTGAACTCAAATAGGAGGAATTATTGTTATGAGAAGCAGCGGTGTTTTAATGCACATTTCATCCCTGCCATCCCCTTATGGAATTGGTACAATGGGAAAAGAGGCAAGAAAGTTCGTAGATTTTCTTGATAAATCAGGTCAGAAATACTGGCAGATCCTTCCAATCTGTCCGACCAGCTATGGTGATTCACCATATCAGTCATTTTCCAGTTTTGCAGGAAATCCTTATTTTATCGATCTTGAGATTTTATGCAGGGAAAAACTGTTAAAAAAAGCAGAGTGCGAATCTTTTCCATGGGGCAGCAATCCTCATTATGTAGACTATGGGGTTATGTACAATTCCCGCTATGCATTACTGAAAAAAGCCTATGTACGTTTCATGAAAAAACAGCCGGAGGATTTTGCATCTTTTTGTGAGAAAGAAGCAGAATGGCTCGAGGATTATGCACTGTTTATGGCATTAAAAGATGCCCATGGCGGAATTGCATGGTTTGAATGGGAAAAAGAATTAAAGACAAGAGAACAGAAAGCATTGTCAGAAGCAAAAGAAACTTATGCAGATGACATTCTGTTTTACAAAATGCTCCAGTATCTGTTCTTCAAACAGTGGTGGGCATTGAAGGAATATGTAAATGAAAAAGGCATTGAGATCATCGGAGATGTTCCAATTTATGTTGCAGGAGATTCTGCGGATGTATGGGCTAATCCGGCTCAGTTCTACTTGGATGAGAACTTAGATCCAATCGATGTTGCAGGATGTCCGCCGGATGCATTCTCCGCAGATGGACAGCTTTGGGGAAATCCACTGTTCCGCTGGGATGAGATGAAAAAAGACGGTTATAGCTGGTGGACAAAACGGATCAAAGCAATGTCAAAATTATATGACATTGTACGTATCGATCATTTCCGTGGATTTGATTCTTACTATGCGATCCCTGGAACAGACGACACTGCACGTAATGGTGAGTGGAGAGAGGGTCCTGGAATGGATCTGTTTCATACATTGGAGAAGAAACTTGGCAAGTTAAATATCATTGTGGAGGATCTTGGATTCCTGACACCTTCTGTATTGAAGCTTGTAAAAGATTCCGGTTTCCCTGGTATGAAAGTGGTACAGTTTGCATTTGATTCCAGGGAGGGAAGCGATTATTTACCACATAACTACCCGACACATTGTGTTGTATACACAGGAACACACGACAATGATACGATCCTTGGCTGGATGAAAACAGCACCGAAGGCAAGTGTAAAATTTGCGAAAGAGTACTTAAACCTCACAAAAGAGGAGGGGTATAACTGGGGCATGATGCGCGGTGCATGGGCTTCGGTCGGTGATCTCGCAATCGTTCCGATGCAGGATATCATCGGTGTCGGCTCTGAGGGACGTATGAATACGCCATCCACCTTAGGCGGAAACTGGGAGTGGAGAGCAACCGCAGACCAGATTGACAACAAACTTGCAAAACGCCTCTACAAATACATGGAAATGTATGGACGTGTCAGAAAAGATGCAAAGGAAGAAGCCAAAGAAGAGGCTAAAGAAGAAGCATAGATAATAAAAAAGTAAATTGTAGAAAGAAAAGTCGCACAGACAACAGTGATTTCCTTTGTGAGCTCTGCGAGCAGGAACATCACAGTTGTCTGTGTGACTTTTTTTTGCCAAAAACTTGAATATCTACGCTTCCCAATGACTTGTAAAAAAAGGGAAAAACATCTATAATAAACAAGCTGTGGTCTTTTCACAGAGTACGAGAGAGAAGAAGGTTTTACATATGCTGATCGAGAAATTTTTAAAACAGGCAAAAGAAGAGATTATCATGGATACCGTGTTATCCGATGAGTTTATGGATAAAGTGCAGGACAATTTTGCACCGATCGAGAGTTTGATGGCATACTATCGGTGTGCAATTATGGAAGTAGAGACAAAGTTCAATGTTTTGAATGAGCAGTTTTCCCTGCAATATGACAGAAATCCGATTGAGTCTATTAAGACGAGAGTGAAATCGTTTGACAGTATTTTAAAGAAAGTGAAACGGAAACAGATTCCGTTTTCACTGGAATCTATTGAGGAAAATATTAATGATATCGCGGGAGTGCGTGTGATCTGTTCGTTTCAGGAAGATATTTATATGCTGGCGGATTGTCTGCTGCAGCAGGACGATGTCAGACTGATCGAGCGAAAAGATTATATTAAAAACCCGAAGCCGGGTGGATACCGCAGTCTGCATCTGATCATTGAAGTGCCGATTTTCCTTGAAAATGAAAAACGTCCGATGAAGGTGGAAGTACAGCTTCGGACGATCGCAATGGATTTCTGGGCAAGTCTGGAGCATAAATTACGTTATAAGAAGAACATTCCGGAAAGCGAGGCAGAGTATCTGGCAAAAGAACTGGTGGAATGTGCCAGCATCAGTGCATCCCTGGATCAGAGAATGGAAGCTATCCGTGACCGGATGGAAGCTGCACAGGAGAAGATGTCATGACAACACAGGAAAAGAATGGAATCACAGAGGGTGTGATCTGGAAGCAGCTGTTGATTTTCTTCTTTCCGATTCTGGTGGGAAGTTTTTTTCAGCAGTTATATAATACGGTGGATTCTGTCATTGTGGGACAGTTTGTCGGAAAAGAAGCACTGTCGAGTGTCGGCGGCTCTGCCGGGCAGATCATAAGCCTTGTGGTAGGGTTTTTCACAGGCGTGTCCACGGGAGCTACCGTTATTATCTCACAGTATTTTGGTGCCGGAAAAAAAGAGGAGATAGAAGAGTCCCTTCACACCGCTTACGCATTTGCGCTTGTGGGAGGACTTATGCTCGGAATTGCCGGGATCGTATTAGCACCACAGATGCTGCTCTGGATGAACACACCGGAGGAACTGATCGCAGAATCGGCACTGTACGTGCGGGTGTATTTTTCAGGACTGATTTTTATTTTTATTTATAATATGGGCGCTGCGATTTTAAGGGCAGTCGGGGATTCAAAAAGACCATTATATTATCTGATCGTCTGCAGTGTGGTAAATATTATACTGGATCTTTTACTCATTCTGGTCATTCCATTAGGCGTTTTAGGTGCGGCCATTGCCACCCTGATCGCTCAGGCGGTCAGTGCTGTTTTAGTGACAGTTACACTGATGTACCGCACGGAGGGCATGAAACTGTGTCTCTCACAGATCCGCATGTACAAAAGAATGCTGCAGAGTATTTTAAAAATAGGTCTTCCGGCGGGATTTGAGGCAATCATGTACAGTATTTCGAATATTATTGTGCAGGTGTCCATCAATAATTTTGGCGTGGACACGATGGCGGCATGGACGGCTTATTCCAAAATTGATTTTATTTTCTGGATGATCAACAGCGCATTCGGAATCTCTGTCATGACGTTTGTAGGACAAAACTATGGAGCAGGAAAATGGGACCGCATCCGGAGAGGTACAAAAATCTGTCTTGGCATGGCACTGATATCGGCGGTTTCTGTGAGTATCATCTTAATGTCTGCAGAAAGATTTCTGTTTGGAATCTTTGTCAATGATGCGGGCGTGGTCGAGATCGGTATCCGCATGATGAATGTGATCGCACCGGCGTACTTATTATTTGCCTTTATCGAAGTGTTTTCCGGGGCACTGCGTGCACAGGGAGCAGTGGTAGTCTCCACGCTGATCACGATGGTTGGCATCTGTGTGCTCCGTATGATCTGGGTGACACTTGTGGCAGCTCACGGAACCTTAGAGCAGGTCATCATCTGCTATCCGATCACATGGGCGGCAGGTGCGCTTGCGATGAGCATCTATTACATTTACAAGCAGAGAAAAATATTGCAGGCAGGATAACCACTAAAATACGTGAATATATAAGAGAAACCTGTTTATTATTTGTTTTGATAATGAACAGGTTTCTTTTTTCTCATTTATTGCGAAACTCACAAAACGTAAATTAAATTGTGAAGAATCAACAAAAGACATGAAAGACATTGGGGAACCGCTGGTTCTTAGAAAGCAGCGTTTGTATTTCGTTCTGATTTATCAGATAAGAAATCAAACGTTGCTTTCTTAGTACCGCTGCGAGTGACACATAGCGGGAGCGTGTCTTGAATGTTTTTGTTGATTCTTCACAATTGAAAGAAGATTACAAAGAGTTTCGCCCCAAAATGAAAAAAGGTTCGCAAAATCTATTGACAGATATATAAAAGGTTGATAATATAAACATATGAACAGATATTCATATGTAACGGAGGTGAAATGATTGGCAATTAATGATGTAGAACACTGTGAAACGTGCGAGATCCATGAGGATAAGATCAAACAGGTGAGTGAGCACATGCCGGACGAAGATGAACTGTACGATCTGGCAGAACTGTTTAAAATATTCGGTGATTCAACCAGAATCCGGATTTTGTATGTGTTGTTTGAGTCAGAAGTGTGTGTCTGTGATCTTGCGGAAATGCTTCATATGAACCAGTCAGCAATTTCTCATCAGCTTAAGATATTAAAGCAGGCGAAGCTTGTGACCGGCAGAAGGGAAGGCAAATCCGTGATTTACTCACTGGCAGATGAACATGTGCGCACGATCATCGATCAGGGAAGAGAACATATTGAAGAATAAGAAAATGGAGGAATGGATCATGAAGAAAAAATTTAAATTAGAAGACCTTGACTGTGCAAACTGCGCAGCAAAAATGGAAGATGCGATCAAAAAAATTCCGGGTGTCAACGATGCAAGCGTAAGCTTTATGACACAGAAAATGAGCATTGATGCAGAGGATGCAAAATTTGACGAGATCATGAAAGAAGTCGTAGCTGTTTGTGCAAAGGTTGAGCCGGACTGCAAAATCTTATTTTAATGAATCAATGGCTGCTGCGTGATGCAGCAGCTATTTCTATCCTAAGGAGAGTAATTTGTGCCTGTGGCATAAAGTCTGCAGGTTATGGAAAGGCATGGTAAATGATATGACAAAGAAACAGAAAAAGATGCTTTACCGCATCATTGTCACATTTCTGCTGTTTGCAGTCCTGATGGTCTGTGAACACACGGGACAGATGGACGGATGGAACAAAATTGTGTTATTTGTGATTTATCTGGTTCCGTATCTGGTCATTGGTTATGATATTGTATACAAGGCGGCACGAAACATCAGCCACGGACAGGTGTTTGATGAGAATTTCCTTATGATGATCGCCACATTCGGAGCGTTTGGCGTAGGTGAATATTCGGAGGCTGTCGCTGTTATGCTGTTTTATCAGGTAGGCGAATTGTTCCAGGGCTATGCGGTTGGAA
>OGZH01001753.1_pt1 | contig 13024 bp, 9 predicted proteins | sample 1576741 | NCBI WGS metagenome assembly OGZH01 (sample SAMEA3541560, study PRJEB24748) | human gut metagenome | biome: human gut; feature: human-associated habitat; material: faeces | place: China | collected 2012 | reverse complement strand
CCTTCTTGCGGTTGTTGCCGATCGCCAGATCGATGCACTCGCCGCCGCATTTGGAAAATAACCAAGTGCTTCTGCTGTCTTTCTGACACGGCTCTTTGTCTCTTCGCTGATATCTCTCTGGTCATTTAAAGCCTTGCTTACGGTGGCAGTAGATACTCCACATTTCTCTGCAATCGTTTTTAATGATACCATGGAAACCTCCAGCTTCTCTTCGAAAACGAAATCCTGTTTCTGAAATATTTCTTAATCGTTTTCGTACTTTTACTATATGTCATCCATAAGCAAATTGCAACTGGTTTTTGGCAATTCGTCGCTTTTTACACTTTTTTGCAGTAGTTTTTGTGCATTTTTACATTAAATATTAGACCAATTATCTGTAATCTCAGTACTTTGTATCTAATTCTTATACGTTTTCGTAAAATATTTTAATTATTCATCAGAAAATAGCTATTGTCGCTTTCATCCATAAAAGTATATTTTTTTTGTCTAATCTGCTATATTTGCCTGTTTTTCAATGTTTTGTATTGATTTTTATTCTTTCTGAATATATACTTTTTATTAAAGGATGAAAACTTAATCGTTTTCGAAATCGTTACTTATCAATATTTATGTATATGGAGGATTTTATTATGAAATTCGGTTATTTCGATGACACCAACAAAGAATATGTCATCACATCTCCAAAAACACCACTGCCATGGATCAACTACCTTGGTTCCGAGAACTTCTTTTCCCTGATCTCAAACACCTGCGGCGGTTACAGTTTCTACAAAGATGCAAAGTTACTCCGCCTGACCAGATACCGTTATAATAATGTACCGCTCGATTCCAATGGACATTACTACTATGTTAAAGATGGTGACACGATCTGGAATCCGGGCTGGATGCCTTCCAAAACAGAACTGGATGCTTACAGCTGCCGTCACGGTATGGGTTATTCCGTATTTAAAGGAACCAAAAATAAACTGACCGCAGAGCTTACCTCTTTTGTTCCGGTCGGTGAGACATGTGAAGTTGGAAAACTCTCCCTTACCAATGAGAGCAATGAAATCCGCAATTTTTCTGTTTTCTCATATGTAGAGTTCTGCCTGTGGAACGCAATGGACGATATGACCAACTTCCAGCGTAACTTCTCCACCGGTGAGGTTGAGATCCACGGTTCTGCTCTTTATCATAAGACCGAATACAGAGAGCGCAGAAATCATTACGCTGTTTACGCTGTCAACGCTCCGATCGCCGGTTTTGATACAGACCGTGACTCGTTCTTAGGCGCTTACGGTGAAAACTCTGCTCCGGAAGTTGTTGTAAACGGAACTTCAAAGAATTCTGTTGCAAGCGGCTGGGCACCGATCGGTTCCCATCACCTTGAAGTTTCCCTTGCTCCGGGCGAGACAAAGACCTTCGTTTTCGTACTTGGTTATGTTGAAAATCCGGTAGAGGAAAAATGGGTTGGACGTGCTGAGGATGGAGTCATCAACCGCAAACGTGCCGATGAACTTCTCTCCCGTTTTGATACCGCAGAAAAAGCAGACGCGGCACTCGCCAAATTAAAAGATTACTGGAACGAACTGCTGTCCCATTTTACCATTTCTTCCAGTGAGGAGAAATTAGACCGTATGGTAAACATCTGGCACCAGTATCAGTGTATGGTTACCTTTAACATGAGCCGTTCCGCATCTTACTTTGAGTCCGGTATCGGCCGTGGCATGGGATTCCGTGATTCCTGTCAGGATCTGCTCGGTTTCGTACATCTGATCCCTGACCGTGCGAGAGAGCGTATCTTAGATATCGCAGCTACCCAGTTCGAGGACGGAAGTGCTTATCATCAGTATCAGCCGCTCACCAAAAAAGGCAACTCTGACATCGGAAGCGGCTTTAACGATGATCCGTTATGGCTGATCGCCGGAACTGCAGCTTATATCAAAGAGACCGGCGATTACTCAATTCTCGACGAGATGACACCATATGACAGCGATGCTTCCAAAGCAACCACTTTCATGGAGCATTTGCGCCGTTCCTTCCATTATACAATGGAACATCTGGGACCGCACAATTTACCGCTGATCGGACGTGCCGACTGGAACGACTGTCTCAACTTAAACTGCTTCTCGACTGAGCCGGGTGAATCTTTCCAGACTTTTGGTCCTTCCGAAGGCCCGAATGCTGAATCCGTATTTATCGCAGGTATGTTTGTCCGCTACGGAAAAGATTATGCAGCAATCTGCCGCCATCAGGGCATGACGGAGGAAGCAGAACTTGCAGAGAAAGCAATCGCAGAGATGGAAAAAACCGTTATGGATGCCGGCTGGGATGGCGAATGGTATCTGCGTGCTTACGATCATTACAAAAATAAGATCGGTTCAAAAGAATGCGAAGATGGCAAGATCTTTATTGAGCCACAGGGCTTCTGTGTTATGGCTGAGATTGGTTTAGAGGAAGGCTGCTGCTTAAAGGCAATGGAATCCGTCGAAAAATATCTCGACACGAAATACGGTATCGTACTGTTACAGCCGCCTTACCACAGATATCATGTGGAACTTGGTGAGATTTCTTCTTATCCACCAGGATACAAAGAAAACGCAGGTATCTTCTGTCACAACAACCCATGGATCTCTATCGCGGAGACTGTAATTGGCAGAGGCAACCGTGCCTGGCAGGTATATACAAGAACCTGTCCTGCATACATTGAGGATATCAGCGAGATCCACCGCACAGAGCCTTATGTATACTCCCAGATGATTGCCGGAAAAGACGCCCCGAACTTCGGTGAGGCAAAGAACAGCTGGCTGACAGGAACCGCCGCATGGACCTTCCTCAATGTTTCCCAGTTTATCCTTGGTATCCGCCCGGATTATGATGGTCTGACTGTTGATCCTTGTATTCCATCCAAATTAGATGGTTTTACCGCCAAACGTGATTTCCGCGGTGTCAGCTACCATATCACCGTAAAGAATCCAAATCATGTGGAAAAAGGTGTGCTTTCCATGATCGTGGATGGACAGCCGGTAGAGGGAACTACGATTCCATTCTCGGCTGAGAAGAAAGATGTAAATGTAGAAGTAACGATGGGCTAACCTCCCTGCCTGTCTTTACCTGACAAAAGAAGCCTTCTTTTTATGAAGGCTTCTTTTGTATCCCAAACTAAAATGTTTCATTTTTTCTGTATTTGCGTGGTGATATACCTTTTATCTTTCGAAACGAATCCCCAAAATAGTTACTGTCATTAAATCCACATTCAAAAGCAATATCTGTGATAGATTTATTCGTTTCCAGCAGCAGCCTGCATGCATTCTGTATCCGGAGATTAATAATATATTCTTTAAACCCGAACCCCGTCGCTGTCTTAAATCTCTTAGACAAAAATGACTTATTCATGTCAAATTTATCCGCCACATCTTCCAGTAAAATATTTTCCGTATAATGTTCAAAAATATATGTTGCAACTTCCTGGATTTTTCGGTTATCAACATCAATCTCTTTTATAACATTGTCCTCATACTCCTTGCATCTTATGATAAACAGCAAAAGTTCAACAAGTCCTGCTTTTATAAATGCCGTTGATAATATGTCCGGCGTATCATTTTCAAACATTAACTTATCCAGCAGGGAATCCACATAGTTTCTGCGTTTTTCCGGTATATTGATTACCCCCGGAACCATACAGTTCTTAAGATATTCCGCTCCGATCTGTTCTTTGATCCAATCCGTAATCTCCTGCCGGAAACTGATAACAATCCTTTCATGAATTCCTTTCCCGGTATATACTGTCTTATGCAGACAGCCACCCGGAACGATTACAAGATCACCTTTTCCAAACTTATAGATATTGTGATCAATAAAGCTGGTGCACTCCCCACTGGAAAGATAAAAAATTTCATGAAATGGATGTACATGTGGCTCGCAGTTACTTTCAGATATCGTATTACTTCTTCTGATCTTCTTAATATCAAAATCTTTTGACATATCCTGAAACATATAATTCTCCATTTTTCTGTACTTTTATGTGTTTTTATCATTTTTTTCAAGGAATATACTGTTTTTTTGTCATATTATGAACCATATGAATACAACCTGTCAACATATTTTATAAATCCACAAGGAGATCCTATGCCAAAACAAATATCTGAAAATAAACGAAATATGATTCTAAATGGAAACCTGTCCCAGGCAATCCTTATGCTCGCCGTTCCGGTCATGATCAATAGTTTTATCCAGTCGATGTATAATCTTACGGACACATTCTGGCTTGGACGGATCGGAACAGAAAACCAGTCTGCCATAACGCTCGTATCACCATTTCAAAATATCCTTAACAGTTTTGGCAGCGGCATAACAACCGCAGGTGCAATTCTTATATCGCAATACCTTGGTGCCAGAAAAGATGAACAGGCAAACAAAATGGCAAATCATATCTGTATTACGTCCCTTGGCTTCTCCCTCATCTGTGCATTACTGTGCTGGCTGATATCCCCGGCATTAGTCACCTGGCTCGGTGCCAGGGGAGTGGTCTATGAGTACGGTCTTACTTATTTAAGAATTGTGGTCCTTGATATGCCATTTCTGTTCATGATCAATTTATTCACAGCCGTGAAACAGGCGCAGGGGGACACTGTAAAACCCATGCTTCTCAATCTGCTTGGTATCATGATCAATCTGATATTAGATCCTCTTTTCCTCATTGTGTTCCACTTTGGAATCGGAGGCGCAGCATTTGCCACGCTTATAGCAAAAATCCCCTGCGCTCTCATTGGACTGATCCTTCTTACAAAATCAGATCAGCTCATACGGATTTCTTTTAAAAATTTTGTCTTTGACCAGAAAATGATACGCGCCATTATCAAAATTGGTCTGCCAACTGCGATTGGCGGCAGCACCATGCAGCTAGGTACGCTGATCATGACCAGAAATGTAAATGTTTATGGTTATATTGCAACCAGCGCCTATGGTATTGGCAACAAAATCAACAGTCTTATCACAATGCCAGCCAGTGGTGTCGGTTCCGCCGTTTCTACTATAGTTGGACAAAATATGGGAGCCGGAAACACAGAGCGGGCGAAGAAAACCTTCCATTATTCATTAAAAATGTGTACCTTATTTTTACTTATTCTGGGATTCATTTTTTCAAGACGCCCTGTTTCCCAGACTATGGTATCATTCTTTTCAACAGATGCCAAAGTCATCCCTCTGGCTGCAGACTATTTATCCATTATTGCATTCTGGTGCTTTACAAACGCTTTTTATAATGTATCACAGGGATTGTTCCAGGGATGTGGGCATACACTGATCACAATGCTCGTAGATGCTTCCCGGATATGGCTATTCCGTCTGTTGTCTCTTTGGATATGCGCAAATGTATTTCATATGGGAGTGGCATCCGTCTGGTATTCCGTTGTAATCAGTAATGGAACCTCTGCCATAATCCTGTATCTGCTATACTGGACCGGAATATGGAAAAAAGGATATGCAGACCCTCTCTAGAGCCTTTCATATCCTTTTCTCTTTCACTTTAATCTTCTATTTCCAGTTATCAAAATTTGTTGCAAATTAATTTGCTGTCACAAGTCCGTTCTCACAATCCAATTCTACATATGCACTGGATTTTAAGACATCAAGCGCATGTTTAGCACCGATCAGGACAGGAATATCAAGGCTTAATCCTGCAATCGCCGCATGGCAGTTTTCGCCGGATGCTTCCACGATCAGTCCGGATGCCTCACGCATCTGTGTCATCATGGCATTGCTGGTATCTTTTGCAACAATGATATCTCCGACTTTAAAGTTTTTTAAATCCTCATCGCTGTGACATACACAGAGGTTTGCAGAAATCTTCTGTGTTCCGATTCCTTGTCCCTCCACTAAGATATGTCCTGCCACCTGCACCTTGATCAGGTTGGTCGTACCGGATACACCAAGAGGAACTCCTGCGGTTAAGACAACAACATCGCCCTTTGAAATGATTCCTGCTGCTTCTGCTGCATCGACTGCATAGTCAAACAGCTCTTCTGCCTGTGTCTTTTCCTCGATCATAAGCGGGATCACACCCCAGGATAATGCAAGCTGACGGTAAATCTTTTCTGTCAGACATCCTCCGATAATCGGACAGTTTGGACGATATTTGGAAACCATGCGGGCGGTACGTCCTGATTTTGTTACCGTAATGATTGCTGCCGCATTCAAATCTCCTGCCATTGTACATGTCGCATGGGAGATTGCATTGGTCACATCCGGGTTGCTCATGGTTTTGCGCATTTTAAAACGCTGTAAGTAATTGATATCCTGTTCCGTACGGACTGCAATACGCACCATAGTCTTTAAAGCCTCGATCGGATACATACCTGCAGCTGTCTCTCCGGAGAGCATGATCGCACTGGTTCCGTCGTAGATTGCATTTGCAACGTCAGTTGCCTCTGCTCTGGTCGGACGCGGATGTTTCATCATGGAATCAAGCATCTGAGTCGCTGTGATAACCTTCTTGCCTGCATCGTATACTTTTTTAATTATCATCTTCTGGATCACCGGTACATCCTCTAACGGGATCTCAACACCCATATCACCACGCGCTACCATGATTCCATCGGAAACACGGATAATATCGTCAATATTCTGTACACCCTGCATATTTTCAATTTTTGCAATGATATTGATATCCTCGCCGCCTTTTTCTGCAAGGATCTTGCGGATTGCAAGCACATCATCTGCGGTACGGACAAAAGATGCAGCAATAAAATCATAATCATGCTCTACCGCAAATACGATATCACCATAATCTTTTTCGCTGATATATGGCATGGACAATTCTACATTCGGAACGTTCACGCCTTTTCTGTTGGAAATCACACCGCCATTTAACACCTGGCAGATGATATCTTTTGGCTTATTGCCATCTTTATCTGCCTTTGCGCCAGATGTCACCTTGATTTCTTTTACTTCCATTCCGATCAGACCATCATCGATCAGAATGCGATCTCCCGGTTTTACATCCTCCGGCAGGTTTTTATAAGTAATGGAAACACGTTTTGCATCTCCCATAATCTCATCGGTTGTCAGGGTAAAAGTCTGTCCATCCTTAAGTTCGACTTTTCCGTCCGTAAAATCTCTCAGGCGGATCTCCGGTCCTTTTGTGTCAAGCAGTGCTGCGACTGGACGCTTTAATTCCTTACGAAGTTTCTGTAACATCTGAAGGCGTCCTAACTGCTCCTCATGGTCACCATGGGAAAAATTAAAACGGGCAACGTTCATTCCCTCTTCGATCAGGCGTTTTAATACACCTTCCTTATCTGTTGAAGGTCCTAAAGTACAAACAATTTTTGTTTTTCTAAACATCTTTTTTCCTCGTAAAAAAATTTATTTTCGGCAATCGATTCAGTCTTATTATTACCATAAAAATGGCAGTTTATTTCGTGATCATCGTACCCGGTCCACCGCTCACATAGGTGCCGTCTTTGTTCAGCTTTGTAATAAGTACGGAACGGATTGCGGAATCTCCAATAAAATCAATGGCCGCCTGAATCTTTGGCAGCATGTCATCCTCTCCGAACTGACCTTCTTCCATATACTGTTTTGCTTCTGCAACAGTCATGGTCGAAAGAGGTTTCTCATTCTCTGTGCCGTAATTCAGACATACATTGTCCACACTTGTTAAAATGACTAACATGTCAGCATCTAAAAGTTCTGCTAATTTTCCTGCTGCAAGGTCTTTTTCAATGACTGCACTCGCACCTTTTAAATTATTGTCCTGTGCAAGTACCGGAATACCGCCACCTCCGCAGGCAACAACAACCTGATCTGCATCCGATAATGCACGGATCGCATCGATTTCAACGATATCCATTGGCTTCGGTGCTGCAACGATACGGCGGAATCCTCCTTCTACTGCTGTGACATGATTTCCTTTTTTCTCCTCTGCCTCAGCTTCTTCTTCTGTCATCACACGTCCGATCACCTTACCTGGTTTGTAAAAAGCCTCATCATATGGATCGACAACAACCTGTGTCAGAACTGTGGAAACTGTCTTATAAATTCCCTTATTCAGCAGCTCGGCACGGATAGCATTCTGTAAATCGTAACCGATATATCCCTGACTCATTGCAGAACATACAGACATTGGCGTAGCGGTATACTCCGGATATAATCTGCAGAACTCATTCATTGCTGTATGGATCATACCAACCTGTGGCCCGTTACTGTGTGTAATGACTACCTGATAATCATCGCGGATAAAATCAGCAACCGCTTTTGCAGTGCGTTTTGTTGCCTCTTTCTGCTCCGGTAATGTGGTACCAAGTGCTTCATGACCAAGTGCTATTACGATTTTTTTCTTTTTCATGGCTATCCTCCGATACTGACTCTTCGTCATTGTGATTATTTTAGCATGAACCTCATACAGGCGCAATCTGATAAGAGTTTGCTTCCTGTTAAGATTTTTTGCTTTTTGTAAATTTTTATAGTTTCAGCATACCATATTCTGACATATTTTTAAACAGGCTATTTTTCTTCCTGCGGCAGCACGAAAGAATCGATCAGCTCCCAGATCTCGTCACGCCCCTGCTTCGTCTCTGCAGAAAACGGAATGATCGTGGTTCCCGGCTGTACATTTAAGCCCTCGCGGATCGCTTTGACATTTTTCTGGATCTGGCTTCGTTTGATCTTATCGAGTTTGGTCGCAATAATGATCGGTGCAAATCCCTGATACACCATCCACTCATACATCATCCTGTCGTTTGCGGAAGGATCGTGGCGGATATCGATCAAAAGAAAGACTGCCTTTAACTGCTTTGAAGTGTGAAGATAATTTTCGATCATTTTTCCCCACTTTGCCTTTACTTCCTCGGATGCCTTTGCATAGCCGTATCCCGGAAGATCTACAAGGTACATGGCATCGTTGATATTGTAAAAGTTGATGGTCTGCGTTTTTCCAGGCTGTGCGGAAGTACGTGCCAACGCTTTGCGGTTCATCAGTGCATTGATCAAAGATGATTTTCCAACGTTTGATTTTCCTGCAAAAGCCACCTCCGCATATGCGGTATCCGGCACTTTACTCGTCACACCGCAGACAATTTCCAGATTTACATTTTTTATTACCATGTTTTTCTCCTTTTCACAAATGCCACTTCCAGCACTTCCTGCATTTTTTCCACAAATACAAGTTCTAAGCCTTTTTTGATCTCCGCAGAAATCTCCTCCACATCCTTCTCGTTTTTCTTTGGAATGCAGATCGTTTTGATTCCGGCATTCTTCGCTGCAAGGATCTTTTCTTTTAAGCCACCGATCGGGAGAACTCTGCCGCGCAGTGTGATCTCTCCTGTCATTGCGACATCCGCACGGACCGGAGTCTGTGTGATCGCAGAAAGCATTGCCGTCGCCATCGTGATACCTGCAGACGGTCCGTCTTTTGGCACTGCCCCCTCCGGGATATGGATATGAATGTCATTTTCCTGAAAAAACTTCTTTGGAATATGATATTCTTCCCCTACCGAACGGATATAACTTAAGCCTGCCTGTGCGGACTCTTTCATCACATCTCCGAGTTGTCCGGTAAGCTGTACTTCGCCTTTGCCCGGCATCACGTTGACCTCGATCTCCAACGTATCACCGCCGACGCTCGTCCATGCCAGACCGCGCACGATTCCGACCTCATCGTTCTCGTTTTTCTGATCAAACGTATATCTCTCTTTTCCAAGATATTTTTCTACATTCTGACCTGTAACTTTTACGCATTTGACTTCGGATTCGTATACTTTCCTTGCAGATTTTCTTGTAATTTCAGACAGCCTGCGCTCTAAATTACGCACACCTGCTTCCCTTGTATAACCGGAAATGATCTTTTGCAGCGCACGGTCACTGATCTTTAACTGTTCCGGCTTTAAACCGTTTTTCTCTTTTACCTTCGGCAGCAAATGCTCTTTTGCAATATGGAACTTCTCATTTTCCGTATAGCTGCTCACCTCGATCAGTTCCATACGGTCAAGCAGTGGACGCGGGATATCCTGTACAGAGTTCGCCGTCGCAATAAACAGTACCTCTGACAGATCAATCGGAACCTCGATATAGTGGTCGCGGAACTTACAGTTCTGCTCTGCGTCGAGCACCTCAAGCATGGCAGATGCAGTGTCGCCCTTATAATCGCTGCTCATTTTATCGATCTCATCAAGCAGCATCAGTGGGTTTTTCACGCCGGCACTGCGCAGACCATTGACAATACGTCCCGGCATCGCACCGACATAAGTTTTCCGGTGTCCACGGATCTCTGCCTCGTCACGGACGCCGCCTAAACTGATTCGAACATACTTTTTATCAAGTGCACGCGCCACGGAACGGGCAATGCTCGTCTTTCCGGTACCAGGCGGTCCGACTAAACATACGATCGGGCTCTCGCCCTTTTTCGTCAGATTACGCACAGCAAGGAACTCTAACATACGCTCTTTTACTTTTTCCAATCCGTAATGATCTTCATTTAAAATGCGCTCTGCATTTTTCAGATCCTTGTTATCTTTGGATGCCTTATTCCACGGCAGTTCTAACATGGTCTCGATATAACCGCGGCTGACTGCACTCTCCGAAGAACTTCCACTGATATTTTTAAAGCGTAAGATCTCTTTTCTGATCTTTTCTTTGACTTCTTTGTCTGCCTTTAACTTTTTCAACTGTTCTAAATAGGCATCCGCATCTGACTCCGTATTATCCTCGCCGAGTTCTTCCCGGATCAGCTTCATCTGTTCACGCAGGATATATTCCTTCTGGTTCTTATCCACACGTTTCTTTACTTTTGCCTGGAATTCATTTTTGATCGCAGTGATCTCAATTTCTTTTAAAAGAAGCGCCATCAAAACTTCATAGCGCTCCGTCAGTGAAACTGCCTCTAATATTTCCTGCTTCTGTTCATAATAAAAAGGAAGATTGTTGGCGATCAGATCCATGATCTTCGGCAGATTCTTTTCTTCCCTGACCTGTCTGCGCATTTCACCTCCGACACGCGGGTTGACAGTTACATATTTTTCAAATGTGTCCTGTACACTGCGCACCATAGCCGTTTTTGCCTCGTCCGACAATCCCTCATCAATTTCCTCACACCGCGTGAGTTCCACCTCTAAAAAGTCCGTCTGAGAAACAAAAGCGGACAATTGTGCCCGCTCTGTTCCTTCCACTAAAACTCTGACGATGTTGTTTTGTAATTTTATGACCTGCCTGACCTCTGCAATAATACCGATATGATATAAATCTTCGATGCCAGGCTCTTCCTGCTCCACATCACGCTGTGCAACAAGGAAGATCTTCTGTTCATCCATCATACTCTGTTCTACTGCATGAATCGACTTTTCACGGCTCACATCAAAATGTGCGATCATCCCCGGAAGGATGACCATTCCGCGAAGTGCCACCGCAGGCATTTTCATCGCTTTATTATCCAACCTGTTTTTCCTCTATCTTTTCAAGTTCACGTTCTTCGATCGCAAGCTGTTCATCCACCATCTCTTTTGTGATCTGGCACTGTGTAATGGATTCATCCGATGGAATGTGGTACATCAGATCTAATGTAACAGCCTCCATGATCGCACGAAGTCCACGCGCTCCTGTCTTGCGCTCTAACGCTTTATCTGCAATCGCCTCAAGTGCTTCTTTGTCAAAGTCAAGCGCTACACCGTCTAACTCAAACAGCTTCTGATACTGTTTGGTCAGCGCATTTTTCGGCTCCTGTAAAATGCGGATCAATGCGTCCCTGTCAAGCATATCCAAAGATACCGTTACCGGCACACGTCCGATAAACTCAGGGATCAACCCGAACTTTACAAAATCCTGTGGAAGTGCATGTTTTAACACATCACCGATATTGTAATCTCTCTTGTCACGGATATCTGCATTAAATCCGATCGTCTTCTGATCCATTCTGGTCTCAATGATCTTCTCAAGTCCGTCAAACGCACCGCCGCAGATAAATAAGATGTTGGTCGTGTCGATCTGGATCAGCTCCTGCTGCGGATGCTTTCTTCCACCCTGTGGCGGCACAGACGCAACAGTTCCCTCTAAGATTTTTAATAATGCCTGCTGTACACCCTCACCGGATACATCTCTGGTGATGGATACATTTTCAGATTTTTTGGAGATCTTGTCGATCTCGTCGATATAGATAATTCCGCGCTGTGCACGTTCAATGTTATAATCAGCCGCCTGGATGATCTTTAAAAGGATATTTTCAACATCCTCTCCAACATATCCTGCCTCCGTCAGTGTGGTCGCATCTGCGATTGCAAATGGAACGTTTAAGACTCTCGCTAATGTCTGTGCCAACAGTGTTTTTCCGGAACCGGTCGGTCCTAACATCAGAATGTTGCTCTTCTGAAGCTCTACACCGAGGTCATCTCCGGCCATGATTCTTTTATAATGGTTATAGACAGCCACAGACAGCACTTTTTTTGCCTGATCCTGTCCAATGACATAATCATCCAAAAATGCCTTTAACTCTTCCGGCTTTAACAGATTAATCTGCTCTTCCGGCTCTGCCACTTCACCTGCTGCCTCATCATTTTCTAATTCTTCATCGATAATTTCAGCACAGATATCCACGCACTCGTCACAGATATATGCACCGTTTGGTCCTGCAATCAGCTTGCGAACCTGATCCTGCGTCTTCCCGCAAAAGGAACAACGGAATTTATCGTCATTTCTTCCTGCCATAATTGCTGTTTCTCCGTATTCTATCGATTTGTGATGACATCATCAATCAGACCATATGCCTTTGCTTCTTCCGCAGACATATAATAATCACGCTCTGTATCTGCTGCGATCACATCATATGGTTTTCCAGTATTTGCAGCAAGGATCTCATTCAAACGTTTTTTCGTCTTTAAGATATTCTCTGCTGCAATCTGGATCTCTGTCGCCTGACCTTTTGCTCCGCCGGACGGCTGATGGATCATGATCTCTGCGTTCGGAAGCGCAAGTCTCTTTCCTTTGGTACCGCCGGAAAGTAAACGCGTTTAATTTTCTCTTCGGCCGATAAAGCCGTTGTACCGTCGGGCATCTGATA
>OGZH01001751.1_pt1 | contig 13037 bp, 10 predicted proteins | sample 1576741 | NCBI WGS metagenome assembly OGZH01 (sample SAMEA3541560, study PRJEB24748) | human gut metagenome | biome: human gut; feature: human-associated habitat; material: faeces | place: China | collected 2012 | reverse complement strand
GAGGGCTGGTCGATAAAATGGATGGTCTCAGCAGCAACTCATTCCTGATGATGCAGCGCTCCATGGAATTTCTGTGGAGCAAGCAATCCTGCATTTTAGACAACATCGCAAATGTGGAGACACCGGGCTATCAGGTGAAATACGCTACGTTTGAGGAGGCGCTCAAAAATGCCGTCCTCTCCTCCGCCCAAAATGGAATCTCCTCTTCTTCCATCCGGAAGGCCATTGAAGAGACGCCCGTAGTCGTGCGGGAGGCGCAGGAGAGTGTCCGCATGGACGGAAACGGTGTCAATATCACAGAACAGTCCGTGGAGCTGGCACGCAACGGGTATCAAATGCAGTATGTATTTGGGGCCATTTCCAGCGACATTGCTACGCTTCAGGCCGTCATCCGCGGCTAATGAGACAGGGAGGGACCTAATATGGCGTTTTTAAGCTCAATGAATGTGGTGGGATCAGGGCTGACCGCTCAGCAGCTCCGCCTGGACGTAGTATCGGAGAACATCACGAACAGGACCACCACACGGACAGAGGGGGGCGGAGCCTACCGACGCAAGATGGTGGTATTTGAGGCGGAGGGAGAGCGCAGCCCGTTTCAGGCGGCACTGGTATCGGTTTGTTGGGTAATGACGATGTGAGTCCGTATGCATTCCTTAGTACTTATAACCTGATGGACGGTAACAAAAATGCGTACCAGACAATTCTGAACGGAAAAGTCATGCAGGCGCTGCGTGCATCTGTAATTGCAAATCCTACTCTGACGTGGGAAAACACGTTAACTTACAATGCAGGTTTCGACTTTACCATGTGGAATGGTTTACTGGGTATGGAATTTGATGCATTCTATAATTATACCTATGATATTCTGACAGCAATGGGAGGCGATTATCCACCATCAATGGGAGGATATTATTATACGTATGCCAACTATAACAAGGTAGACAGCAAGGGAGTTGAAATCACAGTGAGTCATCGTAATAAATTAAATCTGGCAGGGAAACCATTTTCTTATGGAGCCAGTTTCAACTTGACTTTTGCAAGAAATCGCTATCTTCGTTATCCGGATAGTCCCAATACTGTAGAATGGAGAAAACGTACAGGTCGCAGTGTAGACGCTTCAGTCGTATGGGTGGCAGAAGGTTTGTTCCGTTCGGAAGAAGAAATTGATAATTCCGCATGGTATGGAACCCGTCCTAATGTAGGTGACATCAAATATAAGGATTTAAATGGCGATGGCAAAATAGATGAAGATGACAGAACACGTGTAGGACGGGGCAATCGTCCGGAACTGACTTATGGTCTGAACTTGAATTGTGCCTGGAACGGATTTGATTTAAGCGCACAATTTACTGGAGGCGCATTGTTCGATGTATCATTAACCGGAACTTACTATAATGGTTATGATGACAATACGGTCTGGACACAAGCATTCAAAGAAGGTGCCAACTCACCTTTATATCTGGTTCAGAATGCGTATACCACGGAAAATCCGAATGGAACATTCCCACGTCTGACTCTGGGAAATCAAGGACATGGAGGAGACAATGGATTAGCTTCTACCTTCTGGTTGCGTAATGGCAGATACCTTCGTCTCAAATCGGCACAGCTAGGTTATACATTCCCTAAAAAGTGGATGAGCCCTGTGGGAATTCAGAATCTTAGAATTTATGTAGAAGGTTCCAATTTATTCACGATCTCCGGTCTTCCCGATGGAATCGACCCCGAATCTCCGGGAGTGAATAACGGATATTATCCTCAACAACGCACAATCATGGGCGGTATAACTCTGACTTTCTAAACCTTTAAAAGATTTATTATGAAAACAAAATTTATAAGTATCATATTGTTGGGAGCCTCTTTAGGGCTTGGTTCATGTAGTGATTATCTAGACATGACACCGACGGACAAAGCATCAGATAAACTAGTATGGAGTAAACTGGAATATGCCGAACAAGCTGTCAACGATTTCTACCGTTATATCGATTATTTAGGAGTTTATCGTGACGGACAATGCCTGGCAGGCATGACGGAAGCGTTGACAGACCAACTCAAATACGGTTCCTATAACTATATGTCTAAATGCCAGATACCTAGCGAAATCGCTTATGGAGGATCCGTTCTGACAGTAAGTTATGTCAGCACTTATTTAGGCAATTGGGGAACGATGTATGAATATGTACGCCGTGTCAACGAAGGTATCAATAAACTGAAAAAATACGCCTCATTCGGTCAGACGGAACAAGAACGGCTGGAAGCGGAAATGCGCTTCTTCAGAGGATATTTATATACCGACCTGATAAAACGTTATAAGGAAGTAATCATATATGACGAAGATCTGGATAATATAAAGAAGGATATGCCGGTCAGTTCCGAGGCAGAAGGATGGAACTTTGTATATGAGGACCTAAAGTTTGCAGGCGAACATTTACCGGTTGATAAAACCCCTAATGGACGTCTGACTAGCGGAGCTGCTTATGCAATGCTGTCACGGGCAATGCTTTATGCAGAAAGATGGGATGATGCCCGGATCGCTGCTGAAGAAGTGATGGGCATGGGATATAAGCTGGAAGAAAAAGAGAATTATTCTAATGCATTTAAAGCAGGAAGTCAGGAAGCTATTCTGCAATATTGCTATGACAAGAGTTCTACTGTGACTCATGATTTTGACGGCTATATGGCTCCCGGAGGTGATAAAGCATTGGATGGTAATTCAATGACCGGAGGATTCGGAACTCCGACACAAGAAATGGTAGAATCTTATGAATATGCGGACGGTAGCGGTTTTCCGGATTGGAGTACCTGGCATACTGCAGAAGGAACAACGGCAACTCCTCCATACGATAAACTTGAACCACGCTTCAAAGCAACCATTCTTTATAATGGTGCGACGTGGAAAGGCAGAACGATCGCATCTTATGTCAATGGTACTGATGGTTGGGCTGCATGGAAAACGGATGCCAAACCAGAAGGACGTTCTACCACAGGTTATTATTTGCGTAAGCTGGTGGATGAGACTCATAGTTTCACTTCTGTGCAGGCAAGTACACAGCCATGGACCGAAATTCGTTATGCCGAAGTGTTACTAAATCATGCTGAGGCTTGCTATCATTTGAGTGGCTATGTCGACAAAGCCAATAAAGACATCAAAGACATTCGTAACAGAGTCGGCTTGCCTTATTCGGACAAGAGTGGAGAAGACCTGATGAAAGCGATTCGTCAGGAACGTAAAGTCGAATTAGCTTATGAAGGACACTATTATTGGGATATGCGTCGCTGGAAACTATCTGCAACGGCATTTACCGGTATCCGTCTTCATGGACTTAAGATAGAACAGAATGCAAACGGCTCGTTCAATTACATTTATGTAGAGTGTGATGACAAAGATCGTAACTTCCCGACTAAGATGTACCGTTTCCCTATGCCACAGGCGGAGTTGGACAATAACGGTGCTGTAACTCAATATGCAGAATGGCAATAAATCTAAAATGAAAACAATTATGAAAAAGAATATACAGTATTTACTATTAGGAGTATTGGCATTAATGAGTTCCTGCCAAGATCCGGAATATGTGCTTCCAACTGCTGAGCGGCAGGGAATCACAAGCTTGACCGCACTTTTTACATCAGGTCCTTACGTGGACAAAGAAGCTGTTGTCTATACAATTGCGGATGCGTCTGTAGATAAATATGTGATTCCTATGCCATGGTTTTATCCGGAAGATAGTGAAAATGAAACGGCGGAATATATGAAAACAATGAGGGTTCAGGCTAAGTTAGCTCCCAACTGTACTATTGACCCTGTTCTGACAATATTGGATTTGACTAAAGAAAATTACTTCACTTATACAGATGCGCAGGGATATAAGAAACAAATCTGCATTACGGGTGAAAGAGTGAAATCCAATAAATGTCAGCTATTAAGTTTCTCAATACCGGCCGAAGATATTAGTGGAATTATTGACGAAGAGCATAAGACGGTATCTCTGATTTCTGCAGAAGATTTATCTTCCTGTCTGGCAGAATATTCGCTTTCTGCTCATGCGACAATGTCGCCAGATCCTAAGACAGAGGCGCTTGACTTCAATTCACCTGTAGAACTGACGGTCATCGCTCACGACGGAGTGACGAAGCAGACGTACACAGTTCAGAAGGCAGTGCCGGATAAGATCCCTTATGGATATAGAAAAGGCAGTGAGACAGAATTGTTTAAATTGGATATGGGAGTTATAGGTTTGCCCTGGACTTCAGCCAACTCACCTTCACTGGCCGTTAATGGCAATAATTTAGTTGTTTGCTTAGGGGACGGTTCTACTGCTCCTACCTATTATAATGCCTCTACAGGAAGTAAGATTGGCAATATGACTTTGGGAAGCGTAGGTGTTGCATCTTTAGGTTGTGTGACAAGTGATAGTAAAGGAAACATATTGTTGGCAACAAAAGCAGCTAATGGTAAATCCTTCTCTATCTATAAGACTTCTTCTGTAACCACAGTTCCAACTTTATTGATATCTTATACCAACAATACAAGTTTGGATATGGGCACCAAAGTATCTGTACAGGGCGATATCAATACAAATGCCGCTATCATTGCTACGTGTGACGGAACAGCCTCGTCCGGTTCTAATACGTTTGTTCGCTGGATTATAACAGACGGTGTATTGGGAAGTCCTGAAGTAGTATCGGTAAATGGTGTTGGCTATTGGGGATCTCCTGTGTCAAACACGAAGGTTGTCACCAAAGGAACTACTGCACAAAGTGATTATTTCTTATCCTATTATGATCCTAACGTACTTTATTGGGTGAATGGAACAAGTAATAATGCGTCCAAGTCTTTATCCAATTCGGACAATGGCAATTCCTGGGCAATGAATAATAATTGTCTGGATGCATTCCTCGTAGAAGGAATCATAAGTGGATACGGACAGGACAGAGCCGGGATTGGGGTTATGTTCAATATAATTGGCAATATTGGAATCTGTCTGGCAATATCTGACCAACCGGTACACTTCATCAATACTGTTGTCCATGGATTCCGACAACAGTCGCAGGCTGGTCTCGGTGGACTGGATCAGAGTGTTCTGCAGATAGTGCCGGAATATGTAATAACTGAACAGGCTGATCAACAGGCACATTCCCAAAATGGCACTCAGCGTGAAAATCAATATGCGATTTCGTATGCTTTTTGAGTGATAAACAGTCTTTTTCATGCATTCAGTATAACATAACGAAAGAAAAAAGGTAGTTGGAAAAACAAGATACTAAAAAAAGTGCATGTTAAAATAAAAAAATACATTTTCTGAAAGCGCTTTCTGAAAAAATGTAAACAAATTATAAAAAATTGTGAATACTATTATAAATTTTTCCATGTCATGTCTCGGCCTTTTTCGTTATACTTTAGTTACAGTCAAGGAACCGATAACAACGGATTCGTAACAGACGTAACATAGTATCAAATTAACAGGAGGGTTTACATGAAAAAGAAAGTATTAAGTTTAGTACTGACAGCAGCAATGATGACCACCATGCTTGCAGGCTGCGGCAGCTCCGATAACGGCAGCACAGCAGCTTCCACCGGTGAGGCACCCGCAGCAGCAACCACTGAGGCTGCAGCAGCTTCCACGGAAGCAGCACCTGCAGAAGAAGTTACTTTAAAGTGGGCTATCTGGGCTCAGGAGACCACACAGTACTGGGGTGACATTAAAGATGCATATGAAGCATCTCATCCCGGTGTAACCATTGAGATGGTAGACCTTGGTTCTACCGATTACATGACCGTTCTGGCAACTGAGCTTTCCGGCAGCGGCTCCGATTTCGATGTAGTAACCGTCAAGGATGTACCCGGATATGCAACGCTGGTACAGAAGGGATCTATTCTTTCCCTGGATGATTACATCTCCAAAGATGGCGTGGATTTAAGCAAATACGCAGGTGTTACCGATCAGGTAACTGTAGACGGAAGCCTGTATGAGCTGCCTTTCAGAAATGACTTCTGGGTATTGTTCTATAACAAGGATCTGTTTGATGCCAAGGGTGTTGCTTATCCTACCAACGATATGACCTTTGATGAGTACGATGCTCTGGCAAGAGAGATGACCGATACCACCTTCGGCTCTCAGGTATACGGTGCTCATTATCACACATGGAGAAGTGCAGTTCAGCTGTTCGGTGTTCTGGATGGTAAGCATACTATTTTGGATGGAAACTATGATTTCTTCAAACCTTACTATGAGATGGTTCTGAATCAGGAAGCTGACGGTGTATGCAGAAAGTACACGGATCTGAAGACCGAAGGTTTACATTATTCCGCAGCATTCTCCGGTGGAGACGTAGCAATGATGAACATGGGCTCCTGGTTCATCGCAACCATGATGTCCAACCTGAAGTCCGGCGAATATGATTCCAGCCTGTGCGGTAACTGGGGTATCGTTAAGTATCCCCATGCAGAAGGCGTAGAGCCCGGTTCTACTCTGGGTACCATCACCGGTCTGGCTGTAACCACTGCAAGTGATACTCCCGATGCGTCCTGGGATTTCGTTAAATGGGTAAGCGGTGAAGAAGGCGCAGCAGTTATGGCTTCCAGTGGTAACTTCCCTGCAATGATGACTGATGAAGTAGTAGACATGATCTCCGGTCTGGAAGGATTCCCCACTGATGAAGCCAGCAAGGAGGCTCTGACTGTATCCAACCTGTATCTGGAAGTTCCTTACGCTCCCAATGTATCTGAGATTAACTCCGCTCTGGATTCCTATCATGGAAGCATCATGACCGGTGAGATGAGCATTGATGATGGTATTGCTGCAATGAATAAAGCGGTAGCTGACCTTCAGGCTCAGTAATGAAGATCTTCTCTATAAAAGTATTGAATGTTTGTTGAATGTTGAATAAGACTTAAGGGGTCGTACCTACGGCCCCTTTCTTATCAGAAAAAGACGCAAAAGATGACACAAAAAGCGTTTGAAAGGAGAATTGTTATGCGGAAATTAAGCCGTCAAACCAAAAGAGATCTGGTGGCCTACTCCTTTATTGCACCTAACTTTATCGGTTTCTGCGTATTTACTTTGATCCCCATTATTTTTGCCTTTGCCCTTGCTTTCATGAAGTGGGACGGGAGTAACCCGATCCAGTGGGCAGGCATCAGTAATTTTACAAGACTGTGGAAAGATACTTTCTTTATCGCAGCATTTAAAAACACCATTATTTATTGTATCGGTACCGTGCCTCTGACCATGATCGCATCTCTGGCACTGGCCATCGTGTTAAATCAGAAAGTAATAGGAAGAGGTATTTTCAGAACCCTTTCCTTTTTCCCATATGTAGCTTCTCTGGTAGCAATCACCGCAGTATGGAAAATGCTGTTCCACCCCTCCAAAGGACCTGTGAACAACATTCTGCTGAACGTTTTCAATGTACCGCAGGATCAGCTTCCCCAGTGGTTCACCGGCGGACTGGTACTGTTCTCCATGATTCTGTTCAGTGTATGGAAATATATGGGTTATTATATGGTAATCTACCTGGCAGGCTTACAGGGAATCTCCTCTGAACTGTATGAGGCAGCCAGTCTGGACGGTGCAAATACCTGGCAGAAATTCCGTTATGTGACCTGGCCGCAGTTGTCTTCCACGACCTTCTTCGTAGTCGTCATGCTGACCATCAACTGCTTCAAGGTGTACGATATCGCCATCATGCTGGCAGGCGGTGGAAGCGGAGAGCTAACCACTTCAGCAACCGTTCTTGTATACTACATCTATCAGAAAGCATTTATTGACTGGGATCTGGGCTACTCCAGCTCTGTAGCAATGGTACTGTTCCTGATGGTACTGTTCGTAACGATCATTCAGTTCCGCGGTCAGGCAAAGAGGGAGAAAGCATAATGGCAATCTTGGCTTTGAAGGTTCTCGATAAGGACAGCAACACCATCTGCGTCAGCAGCGGTGAGGATTTTGTGGATCTGGTCTGCACCCATACCTATGAAGAGGGTGACCGGATCGTGCTGGAGACCGATGAGAAAAATATACATGTACATTTACAGGTGGATGATGCTCTTGGGGATGCTTTCGTATACATAACCGACAATGTATCCTATTATGTTCCCTTCGGGGAAAAAAGGATCAGCATGTCCCCTAAGGTATTTTCCGGAAATAAACATTATCTCTATGCGGAAGTCGCAAGAGAAGATGAGATCACAGTCTATAGAAACCTGGCACTGAATCCTGCGGATCAGCATATGGATGTTCCCTGTTATCCTCATGCGACAGCCAATGTGGAGACCAGAGGCGAGAGCGTATTTGCAGCGAAAAACGCCATTGACGGTGTCCGGGCGAACCTCTCCCACGGAGAATGGCCCTACGAATCCTGGGGAATCAACATGCAGGATGATGCAGCTATGAAGCTGGACTTCGGCAGACCGGTACTGGCAGACAGGATCGTGTTGTACACCAGATCCGATTTCCCGCATGACAACTGGTGGCAGCAGGTAACGATCCGGTTTTCCGATGGCAGTGAACAGGAATTTCCCTTAGAGAAGAGCAGCAGGGCACATGTACTGCCGATCCCCGAGAAAGAGATCACCTGGCTGGAGCTTTGCAACCTGATCAAAGCAGAAGATCCATCCCCCTTCCCGGCACTGAGTCAGATTGAAGTGTACGGCAGGGTAAAACGTTAGGAGGCGCACAGATTATGAAATCAGCACATAAAAAAGCCGTTTTTGGCAAAGTGATCGTATATGCGATTCTCATTCTGATCGCAGTGGTCATGATCATTCCTTTCCTGTGGATGCTTTCCGCATCCATCAAGAGTGACAGAGAAGTATTCCAGATGAATCCTTTTGTATGGATCCCTGCGAACCCCAAGTGGGACAATTACGTGAAGATCTGGACGAAGATTCCCTTTGGCAGATTCGTGGGAAATACGGTATACTTGACATTGATCGTTACTTTCTTACAGTTACTGACTAGCAGCTTTGCAGCATACTCTTTTGCAAAACTGGACTTCCGTCATAAGAACGGACTGTTCCTGGCATACATCGCAACCATCGCAATGCCCTGGCAGGTATACATGGTACCTCAGTTCATCATGATGAGAAGAATGGGACTGAACGATAAGCTGCTTGCTATGATCTGCCTGCAGGCGTTTTCCGCATTCGGTGTATTCATGATGAAGCAGTTCTATGAAGGCATTCCCGACGATCTGTGTGAAGCCGCCAGAATCGACGGTATGAGTGAGTACCGGATCTATGCCAGCATCATGCTGCCACTGTCGAAGCCGGCATTGTCCACACTGACGATTTTCACCTTCGTGGCGACATGGAACGACTATCTGGGACCCCTGATCTACTTGAAGAGTCAGGAGAAGAAGACCATCCAGCTGGGATTAAAAATGTTCATCAGCCAGTACTCTTCCGATTACGGTCTGATCATGGCAGGATCGGTATTGTCGCTGATCCCGGTACTGATCGTATTCCTGGTATTGCAGAAATACTTTGTAGAGGGTGTTGCCTCTACGGGACTGAAGGGATAACAGATAACAATGTATTTTCACAAGCCTGTGCCGGTTCCATGTCACAGGCTTGTATAATAAAAATGCATAATAAGGTAAAGGATAAGACTATGATAACATTTGACGAAAAGAAATATCCGCAGATCACAGATGCGGAGATCAAAGACGCTCTGCAGTTTTCCACGGAGCAGGTAATCCGGGATCTGCCGGAATTTACAGAGAAGTTCCAGAAAGCATACAGCGAGAACGGTTTCTATCAGCCGATTCCGAACAATTACTGGACCTGTGGGTTCTGGACTGGAGAGATCTGGCTGGCTTATGAATATTCTCAGGATGAAAGGCTGAAAAAAGCCGGGGAAGTTCAGGTAAAGAGCTTTTTGGATCGTATAGACAAGAAAATCGAAGTGGATCATCACGATATGGGATTTCTGTATTCCCCTTCCTGCGTGGCAGCTTATAAGCTGACCGGCAGCAAAGAGGGCAGAGAAGCAGCCATCAAGGCAGCAGACCAGCTCATCACCAGATATCATCCGGTAGGGGAGTTTATTCAGGCATGGGGACCCATGGATGCACCGGAGAATTACCACCTGATCATTGACTGTTTACTGAATCTGCCTCTGTTGTACTGGGCATCCGATGAGACTGGAGATCCGAAATACCGTGACATTGCGGAGAAACATATTCATACCGCTGTTGCCAATGTGATCCGTGAGGATTATTCTACCTGGCATACCTTCTTTTTTGATATGAAGACGGGAGCACCGGATCATGGTGCCACCTGTCAGGGATACCGTGACGGTTCCGCCTGGGCGAGAGGTCAGGCCTGGGGCGTCTACGGTATGGCACTGGCTTACCGTTATACCGGAAGAAAAGAATATATTGATCTGTTCCGGCATGTAACAGAGTATTTTCTGGCACATCTGCCCAAAGATCTGGTACCTTACTGGGATCTGGAATTCACCGACGGGGATGACCAGCCGAGAGATTCTTCTTCCGCTTCCATCGCGGCTTGTGGTATGCTGGAAATGGCGAAATATCTGGAGCCGGAAGAAGCAGAGCATTACATTACACTGGCAAAACAGATCATGCGGTCTGTCTATGTGGGCTATGCCGTAAAGGATCCGAAGGAATCCAACGGACTGGTGCTGCACAGCACCTACTCAAACCATTCTCCTTACAATACCTGCAATCATTACGGCGTAGACGAGTGCAATTCCTGGGGAGATTACTTCTACATGGAGGCACTGACCCGGTTATTGAAGGATTGGAGAGAGTACTGGTAGATTATATTAAATTGATATCATACGAAGCCCATACAGATACGCATGCCTTGATGTAAGGTCTCCGAGTGTGGATTTTCTAAAGAAAAGTGGCTTAGTTTTTCTCATTATGACGGGCCCGCCTACAGTCGACATCCATGTCGACGATCGGCTGACGCGAACATCGTGTTCGCTTTCGCCCTGTTGCCAGACCACTTTTCAAGAAAATCTCACACTCTACGACAAACATCTTCGGCATGGCATCCTGTCTGGGCTTCTGTAAGAAGTATTTCTAATATAGGAATATAGTTACTACGTTTGTTATTTTGGAGGGACTAACTGCATGAACTTACATAGCAAAAAAGATTTTCAGGACTGTATGTTATCTATCCTGGAGCCGTTAAAACCCTATTACAGTGAAGAAAAGGCGAGATTGACGTTGGGCGTTACCATGGCACATTATGACATCGGTGCCACATGGATGGAAGCCTTTTCCCGTCCCTTATGGGGACTGGTGCCCTTTTGGGCAGGCGGTGGAAAAGAGCCGGAATTCGAAGAGATCTATCGCAAGGGCCTGACGGCCGGAACCGATGAGAAGAACCCGGAATATTGGGGAGAATGCACCTCTTTTGATCAGAGATTCGTGGAGATGGCAGCCATTTCCTATGGCATTATGTTTGCCCCCGAAGTGGTATGGGATCCTCTCACGGAAGCACAGAAGGAGAATCTCTGCAACTATTTAAATAAGATCAATGAGCATCCTCTGCCGGTGTGTAACTGGATCCTGTTCGCCGTACTGGTGAACATTGCAATGAAAAAGGTGGGACGCCGGTATAGCCCCGAGATGCTGGAAGAATATCTGGAAGGGCTGGAGACCTTCTATCTGGGTGAAGGCTGGTATCAGGACGGAGATTCCGGTCAGAAGGATTACTATATTTCCTTTGCCATCCATTTTTACAGCCTGATCTATGCCGTGATTATGGAGAAAGATGACCCGGAGCGGGCAAAAAAATACAAGGCGAGAGCCATGGAATTTGCAAAACAGTTTATCTACTGGTTCGATGAAGAGGGTGAGGCCATTCCTTTCGGCAGATCCCTGACCTATCGTTTCTCTCAGGTCAGCTTTTTCAGTGTCTGCCTGCTGGCAGGACTGGAGCCGTTCCCGGTTCCCGTGATGAAAGGTCTGATCGCAAGGCATCTGCGCACCTGGCTGAAGCGTCCGATCTTCGACAGAGATCATGTGCTGACCATCGGCTATGGATATCCGAATCTGACCATGGCGGAGCGGTACAATGCCCCCGGTTCTCCTTACTGGGGCATGAAGGTGTTTGCCTTTTTGTTGCTTCCCGATGATCATCCCTTCTGGAGTGTGGAAGAGGCACCATTGCCGAAGCTGGCACCGGCCTGTCCCCAGAAGTATGCCGATCTGTTTGTCTACCATTACGGCAATCACACCACAGCATTTGCACCAGGCGTCTACAGCCCTAACGGACACGGCCAGATCGTGGCAAAATACGGAAAGTTTGCTTATGATACCCGGTTCAGTATCAGCGTGGCAAAGTCCTGCTACGAGCTGCATGAGAATGCCCCGGACAATATGCTGGCGTTCTGGATCGATGGTTATGTCTATGTGCGCCGGATCTGCGAGGAGTCAAAGATCACGGAGAACGGAGTATGGTCGAAGTGGAGTCCCTATCCCGGCATTACGGTAGAGACCACGATCACCCCGGATGCCGGTGGACATACCAGAGTACATAAGATCACCAGCGAGATTGACTGCGTGGCCTACGACTGTGGATTTGCAGTCAGCAGAGGTGATTTTGAAGAGGTCGGCTTTGCGGAAAAGGTAGACGGTATGTCCGCCCAGGCCAGCAACGAATTCTGCAGTTGTACTGTCAGTGCGGTATTGGATGAAAATACACAGGTTAACGAAGTGGCAGACAAGCCGCCCGTAGGCTACATGATCACCGTAGATCCCAACACCAACCTGCTCTACACCAAGACCAAGATCCCGGCAGTGAAATACCACATCCGCAAGGGACCCCAGGAAATCGTCACCAGAGTGGATGCGGAAGTTATCTAGAGGTTTTTGCATTTTAAATTGAGAGCTAGTGAATATTGGCAAAACCGACGAACTCCCGGAGCATGCGATACACATGTCTTGATGTAAGGTCTCCGGATGTGAATTTTCTACGAAAAGTGGTAAGTTGTTCTCATCATGACGGGGTCGCCTACAGTCGACATCCATGTCGACAATCGGCTGACGCGGACATCGTGTCCGCT
>OGZH01001746.1_pt1 | contig 13060 bp, 7 predicted proteins | sample 1576741 | NCBI WGS metagenome assembly OGZH01 (sample SAMEA3541560, study PRJEB24748) | human gut metagenome | biome: human gut; feature: human-associated habitat; material: faeces | place: China | collected 2012 | reverse complement strand
GCGCTTGACCTTGGGGTCGATCCACCAGTCGCCGTTCTGGGCGTCGCAGTCCAGGTAAGACACCTGTTACCAAGATTTCCCCTGTCACACGGTAGCTGTATCCTTTGGCGGAAACGCCGGCTGCAATCATATTCTTCAGATTATCATAAGCAACGGTCATGTCCGTATGGTTTATTCCGATAGTGGAAACGTAATTGGCTTCCTGATTATCAGTATAGACGGCAACGATGCTGAAAGTAAAGTTTCCGGTTGGGAGACCTTTGACATCGTAGGATGTAGCGGAAGCCGGAACCGGTGTCTTTTTGCACAACACATCATTGGCGTAAACTTTATAACCACTTAAACCGTCTGCACCTTCGGGAGCTTTCCAAGTCAGTTTAACGAGGTTGTCACCCTCTTCGGCTGCAAGTTCGGAGACAGCGTGAGATTTGTGGTAAGCAGAAGAAGCGGTATAAACCTTTTCTGTTTCTTTTACCCATTTCCCGCCGGTATACTTGTCTGTTTTTTCGGCAGATACGAGTTTTGTGCCCGACAGATAGTCGAATACGGTTCTTGCGGTTGGTGTATAATTAGTTCCGTCGTAAGTATATACTTTTATTGAATCCACTTTGGCAGGGTCCAGGTAGAAATATTCTTCTTTTCCGGTGATTGTTTCTCCGTCTGTTTTCCTTCCCACTCACCCTGTTTGGACAGAAAATACGTGAATTTTGCCATATCCTCCGTCTGTTCCATATGTAAACCGTCCTTTACTATGCAAGCTGAAGAAATACTACAATGACCATGATCAAAAGCTGTATTACCGTACATCCAACAAAAGCGCCGACAACATTCCCCATCTTACCTGCCAGTCCCTGTCTTACATAAACTGTTCCAAATAAAGCTCCGATCAGTAAACCCAACCATCCGCAAAGAAGAAATCCAGCGATACAACTGATCCCGATAAACACATTACACATTGTCGGTGTTTTATGCAATGGCTGATACTGCTCGCCGCTGCCCTGATATACTCCGTTCACAGCAAGATCAACTTTATTTCCGATTGCCACAACACGAATTTCCGTATCATCGATCATAATTGGATAATCCACCATCATCACCCACCAGTTCTGTGATTTCACCTTGTACGCCTGACCATTCACCAGAATCTTTGCTCCAAATCCTGCCTTGTACTCAATCACATTGTTTGTTCCATTTACCGTTACTTCCCATTTCTTTGTCATTTTCATGCTACTCCTTGTCTCCACGGTCTTTCTGCCGTATTCTTTATCATTTTACCACATAAAAGTATAAAAGAAAACCTTTTTTCGACTAAATTAGAAAAGGATTTTTATGTAACTTTGATTTCTTATTGCAAAACTGCGTTTCTATGTATCAGGAACATTTCACCGTAATTTCCTGTTACACGAAAAAAGCTTCGAGAAAATCTCAAAGCTTTTTGTTAGTAGCGAGAGGGGGAGTCGAACCCTCGACACCATGGGTATGAACCATGTGCTCTAGCCAACTGAGCTATCTCGCCATATTTCTGCCTGCGCTATCACGCAGTGATGTGTGCACCGGCACCGAAGATGCGCTACACATTTTCCACTCCGACCAATAACATCCTGTCATTGTCTTCTGTAGAAATGGGACCTATAGGGCTCGAACCTATGACCCTCTGCTTGTAAGGCAGATGCTCTCCCAGCTGAGCTAAGATCCCATATACTTGCGAGTCGCTTGCGCAACTCGCTTTGCTATTATATAATGAATCACATAAAAAAGTCAACACTTATTTTTGTGTTTCTGCATTTTTTTTAGGATTGCTATTTTCATCCGCTATTCTTCCAACAGCCGATCCACCAGTTTTACGCAGTCTGCTGCATCTTTCGAGTATCCGTCCGCTCCGATCTCATCTGCAAAACTTTCATTGATCGCCGCACCACCAATAACGATCTTGCTGTCGCATCCCATTTCTTTTGCCAATTCCACAACGTCTTTCATGCGCATCATCGTTGTTGTCATAAGGGCTGACAGACCAATTACTTTTGCATGCTCTTTTAAAGCAGTCTCAACGATCAGCGAAGCCGGAACATCTTTTCCAAGGTCAATCACATTGTAGCCATAGTTTTTCAACATAAGAACAACAAGATTTTTTCCGATATCGTGAATATCTCCTTCTACTGTTGCAACTACAATTGTCGCCTTTTGTTCCGCATCATTCCGCTCTAACATTGGCTCTACGTATTCGATCGCCATCTTCATCGTGTTGGCAGAGGAGATCAGCTGTGGCAGGAAATATTTCTGCTTGTCAAACAGCACGCCAACTTCATTGATCGCCGGGATCAGATGATGGTTGATGATCTCATCCGGTTTTTCTCCGTCGGCAAGCGCCTTTTTCACCTCATCTAAAATGCCACCCTTATTTCCTTTTAAAACAGCTTCAAAAATAGCACTTCTTCCTTCCTGTGATCCAGGTTTTGCCTGATCATCCGCCGCCGCTTTTTTTACCGGGACAAGCACGCGCTCCTGACCTGCGTACTTTTCAGCGAGCATGTTCATACGCTCAATATAGCGGATATCACTCTCTTCTCTTGCAAGAAGCAGATCAGACGCAAATGCGGCATTCATCAATAATTCCTGCGATGGATTTGCAATAGCCATTGTAAGCCCATGTGCGATTGCCATCGTAAGGAACGCTGTATTCACATAAGTCCGCTCCGGCAGACCAAAAGAAATATTGGAAAGTCCACAGGCTGTTGGCAGTCCAAGTTCATTTTTACAATAAGAAAAGGTTTCATAGCACTCAATGGCAGCTCTTGGATTTGCTCCGATCGTTGCAACCAGTCCGTCTACGATAATGTCCTCTTTGCTCATTCCGATCTTGATTGCCTGCTCCATAACCGTGCGGATGATCGCATGTTTTTCCTCAGAATCATTCGGAAGCCCTGCATCCGATAATGGCAGCAAAATAAACATTGCTCCGTATTTTTCTGCAATCGGAAGAAGTTTATCCATTTTCTCTTTTTCCATGGAAATCGAATTGATCAGGGCACGTCCCGGATAAATACGGAGAGCCGCCTCAATAATATCTACATGGCTGGAATCAATGCACAGCGGACAATCAACCGTAGAAGTCACTTCGTAAATCGTGTTGATCATCATTTCTTTCTCATCAATTCCGTTCATTCCCATATTAACATCAAGAATCGCAGCACCGTTTTCTTCCTGGTCTAACGCCATCTGACGCACCATGTTAAGGCTGCCCTCCCGCAGTTCTGCCTGAAGTTTTTTCTTACCGGTCGGATTGATGCGCTCACCGATCACCATAAAATTACCATCCAATGTAATTTCCACCAGTTTACGTTCAGAAGTCAGAATTCTTCTTTTTTGCGTCAAAGGTTTATGCACCGGCATATCCTTCACTGCTTCTTTCAGTGCACGGATATGCTCCGGTGTCGTGCCACAGCAGCCTCCGATAATGGACGCACCGGCCTCCACCAGTTTTTTTCCACAGGAAGCAAACTCCTCTGGTCCCGTCTTGTAGACTGTCACACCATTCTCCAGCTCCGGCAGCCCTGCATTCGGCTTTGCAAGGATTGGGATTGTGGCATACTCTGCCATTTTTTCAACCGGTTCTATCATATCCTCCGGTCCTGTTGAACAGTTGATCCCGATCGCATCAGCTCCGAGACTCTGCAGTACGACTGTCGCCGTTGCCGGATCTGTTCCATAAAGGGTTCTTCCATCCGGGTTATATGTGAGTGATACCATGATTGGAAGATCACATACTTCCCTGATCGCAATGACTGCCGCCCTGCATTCCTGAAGACTCATCATGGTCTCTACCACAAAGAGATCAGCGCCTGCATCTGCAACTACCTCTGCCTGTTCTTTGTAGACATCCACAAGATCTTCAAACATCAGGTCGCCGATCGGATATAACTGTTGTCCGGTCATCGTCATATCCGCTGCCACCAGCGCTTTTCCCTGCGCCGCTTTTTGGGACAGGGCGATCAGTTCCCGGTTCATTTCTTCTAATCTGTCTGCAAGTCCATACTCTTCCAGTTTTATACGGTTTGCAGTAAATGTTGGTGCATACAAAATATCAGTTCCGGCCGCCACATAATCTTCCTGTAACTTTATCATAATATCAGGATTTTCAAGAATCCACTGTTCCGGGCACACGCCAACCGGCATGCCTGCTTTCTGCAAATTCGTTCCTGTCGCTCCATCCAGAATAACCGGTCCGTTTTCCACCAGTTTTTTAAATTCTGCTTTTGTCATTGTCTTTTGTCATTCCTTCCGCGGATTTATTCCTTTTGATTATGCCATTTCCATAAATGCGGCGCAAGTATTTTTAAATTCCTATTTACAGCAATTCTTTGAGGATTTTATTGACCATTCCAGGATTTGCCTTTCCTTTCATTGCCTTCATGGTCTGTCCAACCAGAAATCCGATCGCTTTTTCTTTTCCATTACGGTAATCTTCTACTGACTGTGGATTGTCTCTGATGACCTGTTCCACGACTGCTTGCAGTTCGCCGGCATCATTGACGGTCTTTAATCCTTTTTCCTCAACGTATTTGTCAGGATCAATATCATGTTTGAAAACTTCCTCAAACACTTCCTTTGCAACCGTGCTGTTGATCGCACCGGAATCTGCCAGTTCAATGACTTTTGCAAGATTTACCGGAGAAAATTTAATGTCCTCCGGGTCCATCTCATTTTCTTTTAACAGACGGATGATTTCACCCATAATCCAGTTGGAAACTTTCTTTGGTTTCTTACATATCTCTGTCGTCGCCTCGAAAAGATCGGCAAATTTTTTATGTCCGGTGATAATTTCCGCATCATAATCCGGCAGACCGAATTCTTTTTTATAGCGTTCTAATTTTTCTGTGCGGAGTTCCGGCTGTCTTGCCTTGATTTCTGCGATCCACTCATCGCTTATGACAATTGGAACAAGATCCGGTTCCGGGAAATAACGGTAATCCTGTGCATCCTCCTTAGAACGCATTGCGTAGGAGTACTCTTTGTTGTCATCCCATCTTCTGGTTTCCTGAATGACCTTTTTTCCTTCCTCGATCAGCTCGATCTGCCGGGCGCGCTCGCCCTCGATAGCTCTTGCGATCGCCTTGAAAGAGTTCAGGTTCTTCATCTCGGTACGTGTTCCAAATTCCGGTGCCCCCATCTCACGGACGGAAAGGTTAACATCGGCACGCATGGAACCTTCATTTAATTTACAGTCAGACGCACCAAGATACTGGATGATCAGCCTTAATTTTTCCAGATAGGCAATGACCTCCTCTGCGGAACGCATATCCGGCTCTGACACGATCTCGATCAACGGTACGCCGGAACGGTTGTAATCGACGATCGAACAGTCCTCCCACTCATCATGCACCAGCTTTCCGGCATCCTCCTCCATATGGATTTCATGGATACCAACCGTTTTCTTACCCGCTGCAGTTTCGATCTCCACCCCGCCGTTCCTGCAGATTGGCAGATACAACTGGGAAATCTGGTAATTCTGCGGATTATCCGGATAAAAATAGTTTTTACGGTCAAACTTGCAATACTGTGTAATGCTGCAGTTAGTGGCAAGACCAACTGCAATCGCATACTCTACCACCTGTTTATTTAAAACAGGAAGAGAACCCGGCATACCGGTACATACCGGGCAGGTATGGCTGTTTGGCGCCCCTCCGAATGCGGTGGAGCAGCCACAGAAAATTTTTGTTTTACTTGCTAATTCAACATGGACTTCCAGTCCAATCACAGTTTCATATACTTTACTCATGACGATTCCTCCAAACTTATGCTAATGGGCTGTGTTCATATTCCCTGGTCTGCTCAAATGCATACGCAGCGCGGATAATATTTTTCTCTTTGAAACAGTCGCCGATCAGTTGTAAGCCGATTGGAAGTCCATTGGAATCTTTTCCACAAGGAAGTGAAATTCCCGGAAGTCCTGCAAGGTTTACAGAGATGGTATAAATATCTCCGAGATACATTTTTATCGGATCACTTAAGGATTCCCCTAACTTCGGAGCCGTTGTCGGGGCTGCCGGTCCTAAGATCACATCATATTTTGCAAATGCTTCATCAAATACTTTTTTGATCAATGCCTTTGTGCGAAGTGCTTTCAGATAATAAGCATCATAATATCCACTGCTTAATACGAAGGAACCCAGCATGATCCTTCTTTTTACTTCCGGACCAAAACCTTCCGAACGTGTCTTTTTGTACATATTATGAAGTCCTTCGTATTCCTTTGCGCGATAACCATATTTTACTCCGTCAAAACGTGCAAGGTTTGAGCTTGCCTCGGCACAGGCGATGACATAGTATGCAGGAATTGCATATTCCACAAGACTCAGATCAAATTCCTCTACGACCGCACCTTTTTCTTCTAAAACCTTTGCTGCATTTAATACGGCCTCTTTTACTTCCGGATCAAGTCCCTCTCCAAAATAATCTCTTGGAATTCCGATTTTTAATCCTTTCACATCATCTACCAGAGCATCCGTGAATTTTAAGTCATCTCTTGCAATGGATGTGGAGTCCTTCTTATCATAAGAAGCAATTGCTTCTAAGATTGTTGCACAGTCTGTCACATCTTTTGCAATCGGTCCGATCTGATCCAGTGAGGAGCCATAAGCGATCAGTCCATAACGGGAAACGGTTCCATAAGTTGGTTTGATTCCGGTCACACCACAGAATGAACTTGGCTGACGGATGGAACCGCCGGTGTCAGAACCTAACGCATAGGAGCATTCTTCTGCTGCAACCGCTGCACAGGAACCACCGGAAGAGCCACCCGGGACATGAGCTTCATTCCATGGATTCTTAGTTGCCCCGTAAGCGGACGTCTCTGTGGTACTTCCCATCGCAAACTCATCCATATTTGTTTTTCCAATGATCACCGCACCTGCTTTTTCAAGATTTTCTACCGCTTCTGCAGTGTACGTTGGTTTAAAATTATATAATATCTTTGAGGAACAGGTCGTCAGCAGATCTTTCGTGCACATATTGTCCTTGATGGCGACCGGCACTCCGGCAAGCGGACCTGTAAGCGTTCCATCATCGATCATTTTCTGTACTTCCTCTGCACGTTTTAATGCGCCTTCACGATCCACTGTCACAAAACTGTTCACTTTTTTCTCTTTTGCTTCAATTGCATCTAAAGCTGCTGTAACAGCCTCTGTAACCGTAACTTCTTTTGCTTTTATTTTTTTGCCTAATTCCACGGCAGTCAAACTCATAATATTCATATAAATCTCCATTCCTGCTCCTGCTTTTTATCCGAACACTTTCTTTGCCTGCTGCACAAAATGTTCTTTGAGCAATCTGATTAATCTCCAATTGTCTTTGGCACTTTAAATCCACCGTCTTTCTGTGCCGGTGCATTCGAAAGCGTCTCTTTGCTGCCGTCTCCGTTTGTCACTACATCTTCCCGGAATACATTGTTTACCGGGAACACATGTGACATCGGCTCCACTCCTGTGGTGTCAAGTTCATTTAATTTATCAATATAGTTGAGCATTTCTTCCATATCTTTCTTTGCATGCTCTTTCTCTTCCTCATTCAGCTCTAATTTTGCAAGGATTCCGACATACTCGATCGTCTCGTCTGAGATCTCATTTTTGCGTCCTGTTTTAATGACTTTCGGTTCTTCCTCTTCGATCTCCGGTTCTAGGGTTTCCTCCGGCTCTTCAACAACAACCGGTCCAACAACCAGACCATAGCAGGCAACATCCCCTGCCCCGGAGTTGTTCCACTCTGCCTGGATCGCAGTTCCTTCATATTTTAATCCACATTTTTCCATCACTTTCGCAGAGTATGGATTTCTGGTATCACATCTCGCCTGGATCCTGCGTGCGCCGACTTCATTGGTCAGGTATTCCACAACGGCTGAAAGCGCCTCGGACATGATTCCCTTATGCCAGTAATCGCAGCTTAAACAATAGCCGACTTCCATGGACTGTACTTTTTCATTGACCATCACCACACCGATGCTGCCGATTGCCTCACCGATCTCTTTTAATTCGATACACCATTCATATTTTTCCGGTTTCTCATAGGCGGCAATCCAGCCTTTCAAAATACCTTTCGTCTCCTCTTCGCTCTCGTGTGCCGGCCACAGCAGATATCTTGTCACTTCCGGGTCAGATGCCCAGTTGCGGTACATCGGCTCTGCATCGGAAAGTGTAAATTTTCTTAAAACAAGACGTCTTGTCTCGATTGTTTTTGTTCCCAAATGTTTCACGGCTGTTCTCCTTTTTCATTCATATGATGTCTGTTTGCAAAACTCCATTTTACATTCAAAATATTTTGGATTTACGGCTCTAATCTGCTTAAATCACGCGGGAACAGCGTCGTCTCACGGACGTTGTCCTCACCGACTAATTTCATGGTCAGACGCTCTAAACCGATTCCAAGTCCACCATGTGGCGGCATGCCATGTTTGAATACGGATAAATACTGTTCCATTCCCTCAGACTCCATACCACGCTTTTCGATTTTTTCCATCAGTTTGTTGTAATCGTGGATACGCTGTCCACCGGTCGTGATCTCAAGTCCCTGATATAAAAGGTCAAAACTTAAGGTATAAGTCGGATCTGCCGGATCGTCCATCGCGTAAAACGGACGTTTCTTGGATGGATAATGTGTGACAAATACGAAATCCGCATCATACTCTTCTTTGAAATACTGTCCGATCAGTGCTTCCTCCTCCGGCTCAAGATCGTATGGATTTCTGATCTGGCGGTGATATTTTTCTGCCACTTTTTCTTTTGCTTCATCGAAACGCACGGTCGGAATTTTGTCGACGTTCGGCAGTGTGACGCCTAATAACCGAAGTTCCTCTGCATAATCTTTTTTGAGCAGTGCGATCATATACTGCAAAAATCCGGTCTCCATCGCCATGATATCTTCAAATCCATCAATATATCCCATCTCAAAATCAAGGCTGGTGTACTCGTTCAAGTGACGTTTGGTATTATGTTTTTCTGCACGGAATACCGGCGCCGTCTCAAATACCCGGTCACATACGCCGACCATCATCTGTTTGTAAAACTGAGGACTCTGCTGTAAAACTGCCGGTCTGTGAAAATATTCCAACCGGAACAGGTTTGCCCCGCCCTCTGCACTTTTTGCACCGATCTTTGGTGTATGGATCTCTGTAAACCCCTGACTGTATAAGAAATCACGAAATCCCCGTACCACACCTTCCTGAATACGGAATTTTGCACGCTCCCTGATATTTCGAAGGGCGATCGCACGGTTGTTTAAATTCGCCTCCAAGGAGGTATTTAATTTCCATTTTGAGATTGCAAGCGGCATCGGTGCAGCCGGTTCGGACAATACCTTGATTTTATCCAGACGGATCTCAAATCCGTGTGGTGCACGTTCCTCCGGTTTTACGGTTCCCTCCACCTCAATCGTTGCTGCCTCTTTTAAATCTTTTAAGTCAAACTGTGTTTTTCCTTCTTCGTAAACACACTGGAGCAGTCCTTCTCTCTTTCTTAAGACGATAAATGCAACTTCACCCATATCACGGATGGTATGCACTGCTCCGTTTACTTTTACACTTTTTCCCTCATAGCTGCCGGTCAGTAAATCACCGATCTCTAAGGTTTCCTTTTTGTTTACACCTGTCATGAATTCCATATTCTGTACACTCCTTTAGATATGATAAGGTGCGGGACGGGAACCTTTTTGAAAAACAAAACTCTGTCTTTCAGATTTTCAACAAATAATAGAATGCACGCTCCGCGAACATTCTATTATCATGAATACAAAAAACCCCGGAAAAGCATATGCTTTTCCGGGGCGAAATCTCTTAGTATCCCGCGGTACCACCCGCATTGAAAAATGATGTCGTTCTCATCATCTTTCCGCTCTCTGTGCTTAACGCGCACCCACGTACTGACCTACTTTCGATCCGCTGCCGCTGTTTTTAAGATCAACCGCTCGTGCAAATTCCTGTTCAATCAGTCTGCTCCAGAGTGTTCCCTTGACCTTCTCTTTCAAACAGCGCTCTCAGTCGGTGACGCTGTATTCCTGTCGACGCCCAAAGATCAGAGTCTCTTTCATCGCTTTACTGTTTTAACGTTGTAACATTTATACCACATTGATTTCCTGTTTGCAATATTTTTTTTACAACTTTTTTTATTTTACAGTAATTTTGCAGGTTGCTTTCTTTCCACTTGCAGTTTTTACAGTAATCGTGGCTGCTCCTTTTTTCAGTGCCTTTACTTTACCATTCTTATCAACTGTTGCCACTTTTTTGTTGGAACTCGTCCAGGTAAGTTTATCTGTTGAGGAAGAAGGTGTCATAGTCGCTTTTAAGGTCAGAGTCCTGCCCTTTGCAACAGTCGCCTTGGTTTTGTTTAATTTTACCTTGGTTGCCGGTACTTTTACCGTCACTTTACAGGTTGCTTTCTTTCCACCTGATGTCTTTGCGGTAATCGTTACAGTACCTTTCTTTACAGCCGTTACAACACCATTTTTATCGACTGTAGCTACTTTCTTGTTAGAACTGCTCCATGTCACTTTGTCCGTTGCATTCTTATCAAGAGTAGCTTTCAGCTGTTTTGTTGCATTTTGCTTTAATGTCAGTTTCTTTGCACTCAGTTTAATACCTGCTGACTTCTTATTACTCTTTACAACGGTCACTTTACAGGTTGCTTTCTTTCCACTTGTTGTTTTAACTGTAATCGTAGCTGTTCCTGTTTTGACTCCTTTGATCTTACCGCTCTTTGTTACTGTCACTACCTTTTTGTTTGATGTAGACCATGTAAGTTTATCTGTCGCTGTCTTCGGAAATACAGATGCTGTCAGTTTTACGGAACTTCCCTTTTTGATACTCATCGCCGGTGTCAGATATACTTTGGTTGCCGGATCTGTAACCGTGATCTTACAGGTTGCCTTTAAACCATTCTTTGTGGTAGCTGTAATTGTAGCGGTTCCTGCTTTCTTTGCAGTTACTTTTCCGTTTGCATCTACTTTTACAACAGAGGATTTGGAAGATTTGAAAGTCACGGTCTTATCTACACTATTTTCCGGTGTTACGGTTGCTTTTAAGGTGTAAGATTTCCCTTTTTTCAAGGTTAAGTCCGTTTTGTTTAAGGTGATAGCGTTTGCTTCAATATCTTTGTCCGGCTCTATTGTTTCTTCTTGTACTCCAAGAATAATTGTTCCACCTGCTTTCAGTGCAGGAATTGTAAATGATACTGTTCCATCTGCTTCCGTTACCTTTGAATCTGCATAAGCATCCTTATAGCCTTTTCCTGTTACCGCAAGTTTATCTACCACAACCGGCGTATCTGTCAGATTAATTCCTACATAAACATTTTTTCCCTGATATGATTTTTCAAATACCAGATATCCTTCTTTGCTGCCACCTGCAACCTTTGTCCGATCTCCCTTTGCAAGAATCTCTGAATATTTATTTCTCGCAGCCAAAAGTTTCTGATAGTGGACAAGCATCTCATTGTCTGTATTTAAACTTCCGTCTGCATTCTGTGCCTGGCTCCAGTCAAAATCATATCGATTGGTCTGATATGGATAATTGTCTTTTCCATACTGTCCGATCTCTTCGCCATAATATACAATGACCTGTCCTTTTGCCGTCATCTGCAGAACTGTGGCAGCTTTAAACATGTTGTATGCCTGATCCTTTGTATATCCTTCATCAATGATTTTCTGCATCAGGCCATCTTCATCATGACTACTTGTAAATGCTCCAAGTGTCGCTGTATTATCAATTGCTGCGTTTCTCTTTTCCATAAAAATCTCAACACCATCAATATCACCTTTTACAAAAGCAAGTGCCTGGTCATTGAAATCAAAATCCAAAAGTGAATCCATTTCACCGCTTCTTAAGGTTCCGGTATCACTTGCATAGCCTGCACCAGCGTATTCTCCAATCATTTTAAAGTCCGGATCAATCCTGGTCAGTGCATTTTTAAATGCAGCCCATGTTGTATCGTCCACATGCTTTACAGTATCTACTCTGTAATAATCAATGTCATATTTGCTTACCCATGCAGACTGCCACTCTACCAACAGATTACGCACATCCGGATCTTCTGTCATAAAGTCTGGCAGGTTAGACAAAGGTCCTTTTTTGGTATCTCCCTCAATCAGATCCGCTCCACTCCGGATCATATTTTTTCCATTCAGCATAGAGTTAAAATAATTTTCTGTATCATATCCGGCATGATTTAATACAACATCCACCATCACTTTCATGCCTTTTTTGTGTGCCGAATCAAGTAAGGTCTTAAACTCTTCTTCTGTTCCAAGATGTTTGTTTAAGGTCGTAAAATCACTTGCCCAGTAACCATGGTAACCATAAGAAAGCGTTCCCGGAAGATCTGTAGCGAGCCCTTTTTTCATCTCATTTGCAACGATAGGAGTGATCCAGATCGTATTAACTCCAAGATCTGATAAATAATCCAGCTTCTTTTTTGCCTCATCAATGTAATACTGTCTGACATCTGCTTTATCGCCTGTCTTAATTGCATCAAGCAGTGTTTCGTCTGCTTTCTTTTTTAATTCAAAGTGTCCGTCTTCCAGCTTGTATTTGCTCACACCTTCATCAGCTGCTGTCATCATGCTCTCATTTGCGACATACATGCCGGACACAAAGCCGATCATCAGAATCAGGAACAGACTTACCACAAGATACTTTTTCCAGTCTCCTGTCAGTTCTCTCGGTATTCGTCTGATAAGCGGATTTTTGATTTTTTTCTTTTTCATACTAATCTCCATTCTTGCGCTGTTTTTAAGCGCATCACAAGTTTGTGCGCCAGTACAGCTCCCTACCACTCCAGATCTGCCGCTGAAATTTTATGTTCATTGATATCGTTATGACACACTGCCCCATCACGGAGTTTGATGACATGGTCTGCCATATGCCGGATTGCCTCGTTATGTGTAACCATGATAACTGTATTACCATATTTGACATTGACATCCTCAATCAGCTTTAATATTTCCTTGGAGGTATTGTAATCAAGTGCTCCGGTCGGCTCATCACAGAGCAGGATATCCGGATTTTTCACAATGGCACGCC
>OGZH01001742.1_pt1 | contig 13075 bp, 7 predicted proteins | sample 1576741 | NCBI WGS metagenome assembly OGZH01 (sample SAMEA3541560, study PRJEB24748) | human gut metagenome | biome: human gut; feature: human-associated habitat; material: faeces | place: China | collected 2012 | reverse complement strand
GCTCATTGTTACTATAATAGGTCTGCCGTGAGGGCAAGTATTAATATTTTTAAGCCTTAACACATTTCTCACAAGCGTTTCCATTTCTATCTTACTCATACGCATATTCGCTTTAACCGCCGATTTACACGCAATCGTATATAAAAGTCTTTCGTTCTTTTCCGTTATAAGTTCTTTCCTCAGTTCCTCGCCTTGTGCGACAAGTTCAAGCACAAGCGGTTCAACCTCACCGAGTTCAACTTCACCCGGAACACTTCGTACAATAACCGCGTCATCGCCGAATTCTTCCGACTCAAAGCCTATATCGTCAAAAAGCTGTTTATTGTCACGATACGCAGTCATTTCACTGCCGGTAAGATTTACTATAACAGGCTCGATAAGCATTTGTGACACAACTTGTTTTGACGCAATATCTTTCTTCAATTCTTCATATTTCAAACGTTCGTGTGCCGCGTGCTGGTCTATAATCATCATTTCGTCGCCCTTTTCGGCTATGATGTACGAATCAAAAACCTGACCGACTATTTCAAAATATTCGTCTGCAAAAACAGTTTCTTCGCGTTTCGGAACTTCGGTTTCAACATTTTGCTCTGTCGGCTTTTCTTCCTTAACGGTTTCAACCCTTAATGTTTCAGTAACAGTTTTCTCCTCATTTTTTATTTTATAGGCCACCGGATCTGCCGCATCATGTGAAATTGAAATCGGTTCAATCAAAAGATCCCCGATTTCAAAAGGCTGATCCGGTGTGATCGCATGAAATAAAGATTCCTCTATTTTGCCGACTGATTTTGTATTTAAAATAGCATCTATCGTACCCTGCGTGGCATAAATCGGAAGTCCGTAACGCCTGGCGATCACGCCAAGTCCAGAAATATGATCGATGTGTTCATGAGTTACAAGAACCCCCTGCATCTCTTCTGTTTTCAAATCGATCGAATTGAGTCCGTTTTCAATTCGTTTTCCACTGATCCCCGCATCGATGAGTACATGATTTTCATCTGATCCCACACAGATACAGTTTCCACTGCTGCCGCTTGCTATGCTGCATAATTCCATTTTTTTAATTCTCTTTCCATCTAAGTTCGATTGTATCTCCGGTCTTTAAGACTGCAGAATACGATGCATTCTCACCATTTAAATTGGTAATGATTGCTCTGCCATTTGAGGCAGTAAGATCAAATTCGTAGAAATCAAAAATATCTACAAATATATACTGTGGTTTTCCGGTAAGTTTTACCGGCTGGCCGTTGATGTATACCAGAACCATGCTGCCGTCTTCCTCTGCAGCTGGCGAACTGTTTTCTTCTGCTGTAACTTTTTTCACTGCTTCAGCCATGCCGTCAGCATTCTCCTCTGTTACATCTGTTTCATCCATGCCTGCTGCATTCTCTCCTGCAACAGATCCATTAACGCCTGCTGTACTGTCTGTAATCGTTTTGCTCTCCTCTACCGTAGCGGCATCATCTGTAACTGCAGAATCCTTTTCTTTTGCGCCCGCATTGCCGGCATCGTCTGTATCCTCCGCAGTCACAGCATTGTGTACTTCAGGATTCTGAACTTCTGCGCCATCTGCCTCTGCGCTCATTTCCGTGTCCACAATATCCGGTATCTCTTCTTCCTTATATTCCCCGACAGTCGGTGTTTGAACTTCTTCCTGCTCTACCGGCTGAAAGGACGGTTTGCCATAGGAACGCACTGTCCACTCGATTGTAAAGTTTTCATAGATCAGTGAGTCGAGCGTTGCACGACGGTTGTTTACCAGAATCACATGCTCCACATTCACTTCCACATCCATAAATTCTGCAAGCTGGCCTACTGTGTAAAAGCTTCTTGTTTCTACCTGGTCTCCCTCCTGGATCTGGTAGGAAGGAAACTCTAATTTACCGTTGACCTCTAAGAATTTCGGGCATCTTATAATATTTCCATTAACCACAAAGGCTACGGAATCTGTCGTATATTCCTCTAACTGATCTAATGTGCAGGTTGCCGGCTTGCCAGCCGTAGATGGCTCAATGATAATCTCACAATTCGGCTCTAATGCCGCATTGAGATTTGTTGGTCTGTCATTCATATAAACTGCTGCTGACTCTCCCTGCTCTCCACGAATGATACGTTTTGCTCCATTTACAAAAAATGTAAGTTCCGGTCCACGTTTCGGGAAAAGATCCTCATTCGGAAAACCTGCCTGCAATGCGGCATCCACGATCGTTAATCCATCATTATCATATAATTTGAGGCGCTCTCCATTGAAACGCACCATAATAAATCCGTTTCTCTGTTCATAATAATTCAGACAGATTCCAATCGGCGTAACAAGCAATGGATCCTTCTTGATATCCTGCTGTTCAAATACCACTTCCTGCAGTACTTCTTCACCACGCAGTGCCACTCGTACGTCCGGAAGATCTAATTTCTCTGCAAGCATTTTCGTATAACCATGGATCTTACCGCCACCGCCAACGATAAATGCTGCGCTGACAGTCTGGTCGCCATTCAATTCTTTGATTTTCGCAGCTACCGCAGTCGTCATCTCATCCACTACCGGCGCAGTCAGTTCCCACACTTCTTTTGCCGGAATCTTATGCTCGATCAGCATGATATCTTTATAAGTGATCTCCTCTTCTGTTGTACTCTGCAGCTTGATATATTCAGCCGTTTTAAAATCAACCAGATAATTCTGCACGATCAGTTCCGTTAATTCATCTCCGGCAAGAGGGATCATACCATAGGCAATGATGCTTCCGTCTTTGGTGATGGAAATATCGGATGTTCCCGCTCCGATATCGACTAAAGCGATATTCAGCAGACGATAACTTTCCGGAATTGCGACGTTGATCGCCGCAATAGGCTCCAATGTCAGATTCGCCACTTCAAGCCCGGCCTGATTTACGGCTGCATAAAGTCCATCCACAACATCCTCCGGTAAAAACGTTACGATGATATCTTCACCAATACGGTCTGCCTTGTGGGATTCAATATTAGAAAACGGTTCATCATTCAAGAAATATTTGACTACAGAATAACCAACACAGTAAAACTTATAGTTGGTATCATTCATTTCCTGTAAAATTTTCTGCGCTTTCTCAATTCCAAGCAGATCCAGTGTATGAATGTCTTCCCCGGTAACTACGCTCTCCTCCGGATAATCGTAACTGATACTCGTTGTAACTGTCTTAAGCACACGGCCTGCGGCAGCGATACATACCTCCGTCAGCGTTTTTCCGATCTGTTTTTCCAGCTGTTCTTTTACTTTTCTTATCGTCCCTGATACACGCCCGATATCGTGGATCTGTCCATCTAACATTGCTCTCGTATCATGCTGCATGATATACTGAGCAGTAACGATAAACTGATCTTCGGTACGGTAACCTACCGTTCCTACCACATTTCTCGTTCCAATATCAAGTCCGAACACCAATGGCTGTTCCATGTCTTTTCCGTCGCTCATCTGCAGTATCTCCTACTCATTTTCCATATTTGTGATTGCCAAATCAATCTGCCTTATGGCATCTTCCACCGTTCCATTATTATCGATCACCACTTTACAGTATTTCCGGTAAACCGCTTCCTGTAACTGACTGTCAAAAATCTGCTGTACTTTCTCCGGGGAATATCCGCGCGATCTCATAAGGCGTTCTTTTCTTATATCCTCTCTGGTATAAATATACCAAAGTTCGTCACAAATTTCATCATAATGTTCTTCAATCAGCAATGCTGCCTCTAAAACCAGGATTTTCAGCACTCCATTTTCCCTCTCTGTATCCGCAACAGTTCTGATATATTTTTTGACTGCCGGATGTACGATTCCGTTTAATGCATCCCGTTTTTTTTCATCTGAAAAGATGACTGCTGCTAACTTTTTCCGGTCAAACGAACCATCTTCATTCCAGATATCCTCATCCGAAAACATGTCTTTTAATTTCTGATAACATTCTGTCCCGGGCAGCATCAGCTCATGCGCGATTTCATCCGCCAACATGACTTTTACACCATCTTTTGTTTCAAGATAATGAAGTATTTCTGATTTTCCCGCACCGACGCCGCCGGTAATTCCGATAAATTTCATCCGTTCCATGCTCCCCGCATCCATTTTTTCTCTCGTACCATCCGGACATATGCAGTCCAACGCATCATCCCTCATAAATGATGACAGATCTTTATTTTGCCTCATACCAGTTTTTGCCGACATGTGCATCAATTTCAAGTGTGACCGCAAGATCTGCCGCTCCATGCATCTCTTCCTCGAGAATCTTTCGAACCGCATCCTCTTCTTCGATCGCCGTCTCCACTAAAAGCTCATCATGCACGGTTAAGATCAGGCGTGACTTTAGATTTTCTTTTAACAGTCTGTCATGCACGCGTATCATTGCGATCTTGATGATATCTGCCGCAGTTCCCTGAATCGGGGAGTTCATGGCAACGCGCTCTCCAAAGGAACGCTGCATAAAATTGCTGCTTGAAAGTTCCGGTACCGGACGTCTTCTTCCAAACATGGTCGTCACATAACCTTTTTCTTTCGCCTCTGCCACAAGCCCATCTAAAAATGTCTTGATCTTCGGGTAAGTCTCAAAATAACGCTCAATATACTCTGCAGCCTCTTTTTTGCTGATGCTTAGATCCTGGCTCAGTCCAAATGAACTGATTCCATATACGATTCCGAAATTAACCGCTTTTGCATTGCGCCGCTGCAGATCCGTCACCTCGTCAAACGGGATGTGAAATACCTGGGACGCCGTGATCCTGTGGATATCCTGTGCTTCCCGGTATGCCTCGATCAGCTTTTCATCCCCGGACATATGTGCTAAAACACGAAGCTCAATCTGGGAATAATCGGCATCCATAAACTCAAATCCCTCTTTTGGCACAAATGCTTTGCGGATCAGTCTGCCAAGTTCGATCCTCATCGGGATATTCTGCAGGTTTGGCTCCGTGCTGCTTAAACGCCCGGTAGCTGTGATCGTCTGATTAAAACTGGTGTGGATCCTGCCATCTTTAGCGATATAGTTTACCAATCCGTCCGCATAAGTGGACTTTAACTTGGTAAGCTGACGATACTCTAAAATATCAGAAACGATCGGATATTCCGGTGCAAGGCGGTCTAACACATCCGCCGCCGTGGAATAACCGGTCTTTGTTTTCTTTCCATACGGCATGGACAATTTTTCAAATAAGATCACTCCGAGCTGTTTTGGAGAATTGATATTAAACTCTTCTCCCGCTTCCTCATAGATCTGCTTTTCCAGTTCAGCGATACGCACTGCAAGTTTGTCCCCATACTCCGTGAGCGCCTCCCTGCACGCAATGATACCCTCATTTTCCATATCGGCAAGAGTAAATACGAGCGGCATCTCGATTTCCGTAAACAGATGATCCATGCCCTCTTCCTTTAAGTCTGTCTCCAGCGTCTTTTTCGATGCCTGTGCCACATATGCCATATAGCATACATAATTTAAAAATGCTTCCGGTGCATCTTTCATTGCCTGCTCTATGGTCAGTTTTCCAAGAAGATCTGCCTTTGACGGTATCATCTGTCCCATATAGTCTTTTGCAATATCCTCATATGGATACTCATTTTTCAGCGGATTCAGAAGATATGCTGCAAGCACACCGTCAAAAAGATTCGACAGGCCAATATTGCCGTTTACCTGTCGCTCCAGTAAGCCAAGCGCCGCAAGCTGCGGTTTTAAATCCAGTGTCGCATAGGACGCAGCCTCACTTGCGGTAAACATGGAAAGAATCTGCTTTGCCGGAAGATTTTCCCCTGCTTTTATGAAAAAGGTTTCTTCCTCTCCAGTTGAAATGGCAGCTCCAAGGCAGCACTCCACTGCATCATTTTCTGCACTTTCTACGATGCCGGACGGTTCACTGTCTGCCCCCGGCATATCTCCTACCGCAAACAGATTCATCTGCCCGTTCTCTTCCTCGTGGCTATCCCTCTTTTTATCTCCGAAAACAATATAAAAACCACAGTCTTTTCCGCGCAGCTTTGCAAATACTTTCTCTGCCTCCTTACGGTCTTCCACAAGTTTAAAATGTTCTGCCGCCTGATTTTTTGGAGTTTCCACCGCAAAACGATTCAAAAGATTTTTAAACTCTAACCGTTTGCAGAGCAGGTATGCCTCCTCCGTGTACAGGCTGGAAATACTATTAAGTTTTGCACCGGAAAGATCATAATCAATGTCCGCATGGATCTCGATCGTCGCAAGCGTCTTACTCATCTGTGCCAGGTCATAATACTCTTTTAAATTTTTGCTTGCACGGGGTGGCTTTAATTCGTCCACATGTGCATAGGCATTTTCAACACTTCCATACTGTGCAATGATTGCTGTTGCCGTCTTTTCACCGATTCCCGGTACTCCCGGAATATTGTCTGCCGTATCCCCCATCAGCGCCTTGACATCGATAAACTCGATTGGCGTCACCTGATATTTTTCCTTTACCTCAGCGGCATTGTAATCCTCGATCTCCGTGCCTGTGCGCTTTGTTTTCGGGATACGGATCTTAATATGATCCGTTGCAAGCTGTAAGAGGTCACGGTCACCGGATACCACTGAAACTGTCAGCCCTTTTTGTTCACTCTGTTTTGCAATGGTTCCAAGCAGATCATCCGCCTCATAGCCGCCTTTTTCGATCGTAGTGACTCCCATCGCTTTTAACATTTCTTTCATGAGCGGAACCTGTTCCCGCAGTTCCTGTGCCATCGGCTTTCTTGTGCCTTTGTATTCTGCGAACATTTTATGGCGGAAAGTCGGTTCTGACACATCAAATGCAACCGTCAGATAATCCGGCTGCTCCTCCTCTAAAATCTTGAACATAATATTCAAAAATCCATAGACTGCATTCGTGTGCAGTCCTTCCGAATTCGTCAGATCCGGGATCCCGAAAAATGCCCTGTTCAAAATACTGTGTCCATCTATCAATACCAGCTTTTCGCCCATTGTTCTCTCCATTCTTGTCCTTTAGATCGCTCTTGTGTAGCGTTTCAGCCACTCATTTTCCTCCGCTGTCATATACGGGGAAATGGTATCATATACCATCTTGTGATAATCGTTTAACATCTTTTTCTCACGTGCACTTAATAGATCCGGGTCAATCGCATCGAGATCGATCGGTGCATAGGTGATATTCTCAAACTCCATGAACTGTCCATACTCATTTTTCTCAGCTTTATGGCATACCAGCTCATTTTCGGTACGGATACCGTATTTACCCTCTAAATAAACGCCCGGCTCGTCGGTCGTGATCATGCCCTCTTCTAAGACACCGTTGTCATGGCGCTCCGGTACGACTCTCCAACGGAAGCCGTTCGGTCCCTCATGTACATTTAACACATAACCAACGCCGTGTCCAGTGCCGAGCTGGCCAACATTGTCAACGAGGCCGCGCTGCGGGCCGTCCGCGCAGGCCGCAAGAGTGTGACCCAGTCTGACCTGGAGGAGAGCATTGAGGTGGTCATTGCAGGCTACCAGAAGAAGAACTCCATCCTGACCGACCACGAAAAGTGCATCGTAGCCTACCATGAGATCGGCCACGCTCTGGTCGCCGCTAAACAGACCCACTCCGCCCCCGTGCAGAAGATCACCATCATCCCCCGCACCTCGGGTGCTCTGGGTTACACCATGCAGGTGGACGAGGGCAACCACTACCTGATGAACAAGGAGGAGCTGGAAAACAAGATCGCCACCCTCACCGGCGGGCGTGCCGCCGAAGAAGTGGTGTTCCACTCCATCACCACCGGTGCTTCCAATGATATCGAGCAGGCCACCAAACTGGCCCGCGCCATGCTGACCCGCTACGGCATGAGCGATGAATTTGACATGGTGGCACTGGAGACCGTTAACAACCAGTATCTGGGCGGTGACACTTCCCTTGCCTGCTCTGCCCAGACCCAGTGTGAGATCGACCAGAAGGTGGTGGAGCTGGTCAAGGCCCAGCACGCCAAGGCTGTGCAGATCCTGACCGACAACCGCGCAAAGCTGGATGAGCTGGCCCAGTATCTGTACCAGAAGGAGACCATCACCGGCGACGAATTCATGGAGATCCTGAACCGGGAGGAATAATTTTTACCCCCCTGCAATAAACAGGCCGCCCGTTCCGTATTCATTACAGAACGGGCGGTTTTCCGTCCATAGTACAGGAGGTATATTTCTTATGAAGATTCTGAATACCATGCTGGGCCGTCAGGCCATTGCCGCAGCCCTGGTGCTGTCCCTTGCCATCCCCATGAGTGTCGGCGCATTTGCCGAGGAGCCTGCCGCTGCGGCTGCCGCCGATGACACCGTTGTTGCAGGCTACCTGCCCCCGCAGGACGAAAGCGTGATGCTTCAGGGTGAGATCGCGCTGCACAGCGGCGACGTTGCCGTGGGCGAGACCGACCCCGCCTACGGCGGCTACGGCGCACCGGAGGGTGACCCCATTCAGGGCGACATCATGCTGATCTCCGCTGACGAGGCAAAGACCACCGAAGCCCGGTACACCGTCAAGGGCCTGCTGGGCCGTCAGGTCCTTTACACTGCCCGGCAGGAGGGCCGGGTCCTGACGCTGGATGTGCCGGACTGTGCCGCCACCTTCCGCACCACCATTCAGGACATGAAGACTCTGATGGAGCAGGGCGTATCCACGCTGGTGCTCACCACGGAGAAGGGTTCCACCACCCTGAACCTTTCCCTGCTGTGCGAGGGCCAGACCGACACCCAGCGGGTGGTGCTGCGGCAGCTGGGCGGCAGCGCTTTCCTGACGGTTGGCCTGCGCTGCCGCCGCGACCTCATCGTGGGCCGCTGAGTGGGGTGTGTTCCCCTTTCCTGAAGCTTAACAGAGAAACAGCAGAAGCGCCCCACCGGGTCATACCGGCGGGGCGCTCCTGCTGTGTTTGGGATATATCAGAGAATGTCAAATTTTACTGCGCATTCTGCTTGAGGTCCTGTGCCTTCTTCCAAGCACGCAGCACGCTGATCTTGGTAACCATGTTGTCCGGATAGAACTTCACCTGTTCAGGGGGCAGCTCTGTATCCTGATCGTTCAGGTCGGGCAGGAGGTCGTGCTCCATGGACCAGCGGGCAGCATGCTGCAGATCCATATCCTGTTCTTCCTGGCCAACATCGGGGTAGAGGATCTCAGATTCCGGCATAGGCTTGCCTGCATCCTCCCACAGCATCATTGCAAGAGCACTGCGGTTGCTGGGGAAGTAAGGCAGACCCCACATCTTGCCCACAAGATCGGTGCCCAGCGTGTAGCCGACCAGTGCGCCGCCAGCCACAACAGCCGTACCGACAATGATGGGGCCAACAACATCAGAACCATCCTCAATGTCAGCGCTGCGGTACTGTGCAGCCACATCCACATCACCATTCATGGTAAAGGTAATGGACTCAGCCTTGTAATCCTGATCCAGCGGCAGGTCAAAATTGCCGGTAGACCAAAGATCAAACACCATACCCTCGGGAACCTTCGTCTGGTCCAGCGTCACGGTGACTTCTGCACCATCCGGCACAAGGCAGGTCTGCTTGCCGCTGGCCTCATCGGTGCTGGTTTCCAGTGTATCGGTCACATCAATGCCGCCGTTTTTCACAACAAAGGTGCCGCCGGTCACGGTCAGGGTATGATTGACGACAGGCTCATCCTTCTTCCACTGTGCCGTAAACACTTCATCACCCGTCAGGACAAGCTCACTCCCGGCGTTATAGAGCTTACCGTTAAGACTCAGCCATCCAGCAAACTGGTAGCCTTCTCGTGTGGGAGCCGCTGCAAGCTTCACGCTCTCATTTTGACGGTAATTAGCATCGCTGTAGTTGGCAGTTGCGTCGCCAACGCCTTCATTCAGGTTGTACTGGAGGCGGTACACGCTGGCAGTTTCCCATTCTTTTTTCGTCCAGCCGCAGTAATCGCAGTTTTTTGTCACTTCACGCTTATCAATACGATCAGCGCCGCTCGATATCCAATCCGAATGGCCGGTAATTGTATAGGCATCTTTCTTCTCACCATCGGTATAGGAGTGTGTCAGCTTCTCGCCGTTTTTCCAGACCAGGTCACCGTTCCAGTACACCTCTGTCCGACCAGTATTGTTATCAGGGTCAGTGCCAAAGCCGAACACCTGCGAACAGGTCGTTGTACTCCGGGCAGCCGTGACATCGGGATTGTAGATATTGATGATGTACTTACAGTTGCCCATGTTGCGGTCGTTGATGTTCAGCGCCTGCTTACCAAAACTGTAAGAATTCACAGTGCAGTTGATAAAATTAACCCTAATGTTATGTTTTCCTGCACTGTAATCCGTGTAAACATTGACTGCTTTTCCCGTTGCATTGAAGGTGCAGTTATCAAATGTCATGGTCGGGGAGCAATACGTCCAGATCGCATAACTGAAGGGTGGAGCATAGAAGGTCGTATCAATGAACTCTGCACTGGTATAACCCCAATAGGCTGTCCTGCCGTAGATGTCGCAGTGATCCACCACTGTTTTGTCAATATAGGTAAAGCCCAGATAATTTTTATCGCCGGTGCAAAGCTTCATATTTTTGAAGGTGACTGTTCCGGCATTTTGAAAGCTGTAATCGCTGTTATACTCTGTGCCATAAAGCTTCGGGTCCGGCACCTCAGGACCGATCTGCCAGGTCGTTTTGTCAGGCCCCTGCCCCACAAAGGTCAGGTCTTTTCCCATGGGCTTTTTATCGTCGCTGATTTTTTTGTACAGTGTATAACTGCCCTCGCCAAGCTCGATGGTATCACCGCTCGATGCCTCTTCCACAGCAGTTACCAAAGACGCATATTTCTTATTCTTAGTTTTGTTCCATACTTCTGTTTTGTTCCATACTTCTCCGGTGCCGGTCGTGCCATCCGCAAAAGCCAGCATGGGAAGCATCTGAAGCATCATTGCCACTGCCAGCAGGGCCGCCAAAAACCGGTTTTGACTTTTCTGTTTCAACTTTCTTCATTCCTTTCATCGCTATTTGCATTTTTGCAACGGATTCCCCGCAAGGAACCCTCCAGATTCCTACCGCACTGTCACCTCCCCTGTAGGTTCCATTTTCCGCATTGCAGGTCTCAGCCAGATTGCTGAGTGCTTTGTTCTCAAAGGAATTTCTTGTCATTTCATTATACCCCCCCCCCCTAAATTAAAATCAAGTACTTTGAAAACTTTTGTCAATATTCACAAATCAAGTATCCTCTTTCGGTCATTTCCACGAAACTGCCTTTGACAAAGAAAAAAAGCGGCCTGTCAATCACTGACAAGCCGCAAAATATTGCCATATTCCAAATGAAAAGCTGCTGACAGCATCTGGCCCAGCTTTTTTGCCGCAAACAGCAGAAGCCCCCCGCCGGTTCTCCCGGCAGGGGGCTTCTGCTGTGGCAGTTTATGGGTAAACAGAGAGTGGATATCAATTGAGAATGGGATTCAGGATCTCGACCAGTGCATGATATTGGGTGGCGTAAGCTTCTGCGCCGTCCTTGGGGCGGCCCGGCTCGGCCATCTCGGACTTCATCTTCTCGACGATCGGGTTATTCTCAAACTGGAGCTTCTGGCTCTCACCGCCTTTTGCTCCTGGTGCAAAGAAATCAAACATCGCCAGATGGGGTTCCAGTGTCAGGAAGCCGTGGTAGCCCTCCTCGCAGAAAGCCCGGCGAAGCAGCTCAGGGATCTTGCCAAGGCCGGTGCCTGCGGGCACATTCAGCAGGCAGCCGGGCAGAGCATCCTTGATGTGGATATAAGCGATCTGGTCATGGAGCAATTCCCAGCACTCCGCGGTGTCCTGCTCACACTGAACAAAATTGGCAAAATCAAACGCCGCCTTGAAGTGGGGGCAGGCCAGCCGGTCGAACAGCAATTTGCAGCGGGCACCGGTGTCCCCGTAGATGCCCTTCTCATTTTCATGGAGCAGGACAATGTCATGCTTCTCCGCGATCCGGATAAACTGACGCAGCTTATCCAGCACCACATCGGTATAGCTGTCTGCATCGGCATCCTTGGGGATGAGGAAGCTGAACATCCGGATGAAGGAGCAGTCCAGCAGCTTGGCCGTTTCGCAGAGTGTTTCCAGCTGCTCCAGCTGCTTGGCAAAGCCCTCTTCATCCTCCACCTCCACCTTGCCGATGGCCGTACCCAGGCTGGAAACGCCCACGCCTGCGGCCTGTAACTTTGGCAGAAGAACCGTGCGTACTTCCTCGGGGGTGTAATCGGCAATGCCCTTGTGCTCGGCGCTGCGGATGCAGATATACTTCATCCCCAGATCCGTCACCGTTTTGAGCTGCTGGTCAAAGTCCTGGCTGATCTCATCCGCAAAACCGGAAATTTTTTCGTAAACGCTCATAAGACACACCTCATTCAACGATCTTTGTTTTCCGAACTTAACAGCACTGTTTCTGGCTTGTAGTATACCACTCTTCCGGGAGCTATGTTATAATAAATCGAAGGAAAATATCAAAATTCAAAGAACGTTCATAAATTCAACGCAACTGCCAAACAAGGAGGCGAGTTCTTGTGCAATTCAACGAAAAAGAAAAAGTTCTCCAACTTTTTTCGGAGAGTGGGCGAGAAAACGCGGAGGGCAGGAAGGTCTGACACCCCGCCAGTACCGCCTGCAGCAGCGGCAGCTGGGGAAATAACAGCAGAAGCCCCCCGCCGGTTCTCCCGGTGGGGGGCTTCTCTGTATGCGAATGGGGAGTTACTTCTTTGCCAGGTACTTACGGATATCAATGGCCACAGCCACGATAATGACAAGGCCCTGGACGATATAGGTGTAAGAGGAGTTGACGTTCATAAACTGCAGAGCGACCTTCATCAGCTCAAAGACCAGAACGCCGACCAGAATGCCGGGCACGGTGCCGACACCGCCGGTGGTGGAAACGCCGCCGATGGTGGAAGCTGCAATGGCATCCAGCTCGTAGCCCTGTGCAGTGTTGACGGATGCACCGCCGGACTTTGCAGCCAGCAGGCAGCCTGCCAGACCGAACATGCAGGAGGCCAGGATGTAGATGCGGATCTTGGTGGCGTAAACGTTGACACCGGCCACCTCAGCAGCAGCCTCGTTGCCGCCGATGGCGTACATGTACTTGCCGTGACGGGTCTTGTTGTACAGGA
>OGZH01001732.1_pt1 | contig 13115 bp, 8 predicted proteins | sample 1576741 | NCBI WGS metagenome assembly OGZH01 (sample SAMEA3541560, study PRJEB24748) | human gut metagenome | biome: human gut; feature: human-associated habitat; material: faeces | place: China | collected 2012 | reverse complement strand
TAACCTACCGACGGAGCGTCATTGCCCGATGCCTGGTTGGAATATGCCAATGCGGGTGGGTCGGTGTTACTGCCGGCAATCAGTCCCATCAGCGTGAAATAATTGACCTTGCAATAGAACCGGGCAATCATACCGATTATCAGCAACGGGATGGTGGTAATCAGGAAACCGTAGCCTACATACGCCAGACCGCTTCCTTCCACGACTGTCTGTACAAAATGCTCACCTGCCTCTATGCCTACGCTGGCAAGGAAAAGTACAATACCTATTTCGCGCAGCATCAGGTTGGCACTCATGGTGGTATACGTTACAAGATGCATCTTATGTCCGAAACGTCCGATAAGGATGGCTACCACCAGCGGACCGCCCGCCAGACCTAATTTCACCGGTGTCGGCATGCCCGGGAATGCGATGGGAAGGCTGCCCAACAGGATACCGAGGAAGATACCGACAAAGATGGTAACGATGTTCGGCGTATCCAGACGCTTCAACTGGTTGCCCAGTACACCGGCCACACGTTCCACCGCGTCCTGTTGCCCCACAACCATTACACGGTCACCCACCTGGAGCACCAGGTTGGGATCGGCAAACAGGTCCATACCCGAACGGTTGATACGTGTCACGTTAACACCGTACATACTGCGGAAGTGCATGCTTCCAAGTTTCTTTCCGTTGATTTCCGATTTGGTCACCAGGATACGGCGTGAGACCATCGGAGTGTCCTGCTTCTCCCAGTCCACTTGAATTTCCCTTCCGATAAAGGCGGTAACCGCTTCGGCGTCTTCCTCGGAACATACGATGAACAACTGGTCGCCGATGTGGAATTCCGTATCCTGGTTCGGAATGCTGACGTGACCTTCGTGACGGATGCGCGAGCATACGAAAGAACGTCCCAGAAAATCTTTCACCTGAATCAGCTTTTTGCCGTCGATAGCCTCATTGCGCACTTCCAGATGCAGCATATGCGGCATGTGCTTCATATCCGCTTCTTGCGTGTTAAGCTCCTCTTCTTCTTTTTTCAGGTTGATGCGGCAGATATAACGCACGGCGATAATAGAGCCGATGATGCCGACCACACCGAGCGGATAGGCGCAGGCATATCCCAATGCGATGGGGTCTCCCGTATAATTCAGCTGGTTCAACGCTTCCTGAGCCGCACCCAGACCGGGAGTGTTGGTTACGGCACCGTACAGGATACCTACTATCATCGGCAGGTCTATATTTCCATCGATGAAATAAATGCCCAGTGCGACCACTATGTTCAGTGCCACAATGCCCACGGCAAGCATGTTCAGCGTCATACCCCCTTTCTTGAAAGAGGAGAAGAACGACGGCCCTACCTGCAGACCGATGCAGAATACAAATAAAATCAAACCAAATTCGCGGATGAAATGTAAGATGTGTATTTCACCTGTAAATCCGAAATGTCCCATCAGAATACCGGTAAAGAGGACAAACGTCACTCCCAGCGATACTCCGAAAACTTTAATCTTGCCCAGCAGCACCCCCACGGATATAACGAATGCGTACAGGCAAACGATATGTGCGACGGATGTCGGGTCCCAAAGAAGACTTTCTAACCAATTCATAGTACCTTATTTATTGCTTTTTAAAATTTTGCGCAAAATTACTTAATAAAGGGGAGCTGGCAAAGGGTTTTCTTTTCTTTTTGTAATACCAGCTTTGCAAAAGCAAGGTATCTATGGAGGGATGCCGGGAATAAGGATGGACATAGTGTTATCCGTAAGTGCAATTTTCCCTAAAAAGCCTTTTTGTTTGAAGTATTTCCTTATATTTGCAAGTCTCTTGATGACAAAATGAATACTATTCATCTATTTTAATTTTAAATAAACTATGGCAGACAGTAAAGAAAAACTCTTCTCGGACTTTTCTCCGGTTTCTACGGAACAGTGGATGGAGAAAGTAACCGCAGACTTAAAGGGTGCGGACTTTGAGAAAAAGCTCGTTTGGAGGACGAATGAGGGATTCAAGGTAAAACCTTTCTATCGTATGGAAGACCTTGAAGGTTTAAAGACCACGGATGCTCTTCCCGGTGAGTTCCCTTATCTTAGAGGTACAAAGAAAAACAATAATGAGTGGTTCGTCCGTCAGGAAATAAAGGTGGAATCTCCCGAAGCAGCCAATGCCAAGGCGTTGGACATTTTGAACAAGGGTGTCGATTCGCTCTCTTTCCACGTGAAAGCCAAAGAACTGAGTGCGGAGTATATCGAAACTTTGCTGAAAGACATCTGTGCGGAGTGCATAGAATTGAATTTCTCCACCTGTCAGGGACACGTGGTGGAATTGGCACAACTTCTGGTCGGTTATTTCCAGAAGAAAGATTATGACCTCACGAAGTTGCAAGGCTCCATTAACTACGATTATTTCAACAAGATGCTTGCCAAAGGCAAGGAAAAGGGCGATATGGTGGCTACTGCCAAGGCTCTGATTGAAGCTACCGCCATGCTTCCGAAATACCGCGTCCTGAACGTGAATGCGCTGACGTTGAACAATGCCGGTGCATATATCTATCAGGAACTGGGCTATGCGCTGGCTTGGGGTAATGAATACATGAACCAGCTGACCGATGCCGGACTGCCGGCAGCTTTGGTAGCCAAGAAGATTAAGTTCAACTTCGGTATCAGTTCCAATTATTTCCTTGAAATAGCAAAATTCCGCGCCGCCCGTATGTTGTGGGCCAATATCGTGGCTTCCTATAATCCGGAATGCCTGCGCGACTGCGAAAACAAGGGCGAACACAACGAATGCCGCTGTGCTGCCAAGATGAGAATACATGCGGAAACGTCCACTTTCAACCTCACTTTGTTCGATGCGCACGTAAACCTGTTGCGTACGCAGACCGAGGCTATGAGTGCCGCTCTTGCAGGCGTTGACTCCATGACGGTCGTTCCGTTCGACAAGACGTATGCCGTTCCCGATGAATTCTCCGAACGTCTGGCACGCAACCAGCAGCTGCTCCTGAAAGAGGAATCGCATTTCGACAAGGTTATCGACCCGGCTGCCGGTTCTTACTACATCGAGAACCTGACCGTGGCTATTGCCAAGCAGGCTTGGGAGCTGTTCCTTGCAGTGGAAGAAGACGGCGGTTTCTACGCATCCGTAAAATCCGGCAAGATACAGGCTGCCGTGAACGAGAGCAATACGGCCCGCCATGCAGCCGTTGCCAAGCGTAAGGAAGTGCTGTTGGGTACTAACCAGTTCCCGAACTTCAACGAGAAGGCGGGCGACAAGAAACCGTTGGAAGCTTCTTGCTGCTGCGGCGGACACAGCACTTGCGAAAAGGATGTTCCGTCACTGAACTTCGACCGTGCAGCCAGCGAATTTGAAGCGTTGCGTCTGGAAACGGAAGCGTCCGGCAAGCGTCCCAAAGCATTTATGCTGACTATCGGTAACCTGGCTATGCGTCAGGCACGTGCCCAATACTCTTGTAACTTCCTGGCCTGTGCCGGATATGAAGTTGTTGACAACCTCGGTTTCCCGACCGTAGAGGAAGGTGTGGAAGCTGCAATGGCGGCTAAAGCCGATATTGTGGTTCTCTGTTCGAGCGATGATGAATATGCGGAATATGCAGTTCCCGCTTTCAAGGCCTTGAACGGCCGCGCCATGTTCATCGTAGCCGGCGCTCCCGCTTGCATGGACGAGCTGAAAGCGGCAGGTATCGAGAACTTTATCCATGTTCGTGTCAACGTTCTGGAAACATTAAAGGAATTCAACGCTAAACTTTTGAAGTAAGATGAGAAAAGATTTTAAAAACTTAGATATATATGCCGCTTTCCAGCCCGCCAATGGTGCTGAGTGGCAAAAGGCTAACGGCATCAAAGCCGACTGGAAGACTCCGGAACACATTGAAGTGAAGCCTGTTTACACCAAAGAAGACCTCGAAGGTATGGAACACCTCGACTATGCGGCAGGTATCCCGCCTTATCTGCGCGGTCCGTACTCTGTAATGTACACCTTGCGTCCGTGGACTATCCGCCAGTATGCAGGGTTCTCTACTGCCGAGGAGTCCAATGCTTTCTATCGCCGTAACCTGGCTTCCGGACAGAAAGGTCTGTCCGTGGCATTCGACCTGGCTACCCACCGCGGCTACGACCCCGACCACGAACGTGTGGTAGGCGACGTCGGTAAGGCAGGTGTGTCCATCTGTTCACTGGAAAACATGAAGGTGCTTTTCGACGGCATTCCCTTGAACAAGATGTCCGTGTCCATGACCATGAACGGTGCGGTGCTTCCTATCATGGCATTCTACATCAATGCCGGTCTGGAGCAAGGCGCCAAGTTGGAAGAAATGGCGGGTACTATCCAGAACGATATCCTGAAGGAGTTCATGGTGCGTAACACCTATATCTATCCGCCTGCATTCTCCATGAAGATTATCTCCGATATCTTTGAATACACATCTCAGAAGATGCCTAAGTTCAACTCTATCTCTATCTCCGGTTACCATATGCAGGAAGCCGGCGCCACAGCGGATATCGAGTTGGCTTACACCCTGGCCGACGGTCTGGAATATCTTCGTGCAGGTGTTGCCGCAGGTATCGACATCGACGCATTCGCACCGCGTCTGTCATTCTTCTGGGCTATCGGCACCAACCACTTCATGGAGATAGCCAAGATGCGTGCCGCACGTATGTTGTGGGCGAAGATTGTGAAACAGTTCAACCCGAAAAACCCGAAATCACTCGCATTGCGTACGCACTCCCAGACTTCCGGCTGGTCGCTGACCGAGCAGGACCCGTTCAACAACGTGGGCCGTACCTGTATCGAGGCTATGGCTGCCGCTTTGGGACATACCCAGTCCTTGCACACCAACGCTTTGGACGAGGCTATCGCATTGCCAACCGATTTCTCTGCACGTATCGCACGTAATACGCAGATTTATATCCAGGAAGAAACTTACATCTGCAAGAATGTCGACCCGTGGGGCGGTTCTTACTATGTAGAGTCTCTGACCAATGAGCTCGCACACAAGGCTTGGGAGCTGATTCAGGAAATCGAGAAGCTGGGCGGTATGGCGAAGGCCATCGAAACCGGTATCCCCAAGATGCGTATCGAAGAGGCTGCCGCACGCACGCAGGCACGTATCGACAGCGGTTCGCAGACCATTGTGGGTGTAAACAAGTATCGTCTGGAGAAAGAAGCTCCTATCGATATTCTTGAGATTGACAATACGGCTGTCCGTCAGGAGCAGATCCAGAACCTGAAGACATTGAAGGAAGGCCGTGATGAGGCTGCCGTGCAGAAAGCGCTCGATGCCATCACCAAATGTGTGGAGACGAAGGAAGGTAACCTGCTGGAACTGGCAGTGGAAGCAGCACGTGTCCGTGCCACATTGGGCGAGATTTCGTATGCTTGCGAAAAAGTTGTAGGACGTTATAAAGCAGTAATCAGAACTATTTCAGGCGTGTATTCATCAGAAAGTAAGAACGACAGCGACTTCCACAGAGCTTGTGAGTTGGCTGAGAAATTTGCGAAGAAAGAGGGACGTCAGCCCCGTATCATGGTAGCTAAAATGGGTCAGGACGGTCACGACCGCGGTGCCAAAGTAGTGGCAACGGGTTATGCCGACTGCGGTTTCGACGTAGATATGGGACCGCTGTTCCAGACTCCTGCCGAAGCTGCCCGCGAAGCGGTGGAAAACGACGTTCACGTAGTGGGTGTTTCTTCATTGGCTGCCGGACACAAGACATTGGTTCCGCAGATTATTGAAGAACTCAAGAAGTTGGGCCGTGAGGATATCGTAGTGATTGCAGGCGGTGTGATTCCCGCACAGGACTATGATTTCCTTTATAAGGCCGGCGTAGCTGCCATCTTCGGGCCGGGTACTCCGGTGGCAAAGGCTGCTTGCCAGATTCTTGAAATCCTGTTGGATGAGGAATAATCTGCAACGATAAATGTTAAAAAAAGGACGGTGTGCGTTTGCATATCCGTCCTTTTTTCTTAATCTGTGTTATAAAACATACTTTTTTTCTTGGATAATTTGCAGATTTAGCAAATGTCCGTATCTTTGCAATGTGTTTTTCATAGTATTAGATTTAAGGTTAACAAAGGTTGGAGTACAGCGGTACTCCTTTTTTTATGCCCTTACGTCAGGATGAGCTTAGGGGAGAGACTATGAAATCAATGATTATCAATCATTCAAGGTCTTATACTGAGCCTTCCTTATCACCAGTTTGCTTTCACCGGAAATTTGTTGCGGCACAATTGTGAAACGGATGCGCGTCAGCTTCTTCCGGTTCCAGGAGTGGATTAATTTCGGATCGGTCAGTTCGACGGTATCCGTTGCGGGCGATAAGAGCTTTTTATCGTATTCCACTCTGAACCTACCTGCCTCTCCTGTCAGTATAATGTTTTTGTTGCGGTCGATTTCGACTTCGCAGCAGGTCATCAGGTTTAATACACTCGGTTCGTTGCATGCCGAAAGTTTCCATTTGTCGGTGATTATGAAATCCTTTTTCCTGTGCAGCGTATAGTTGCGAATCCAGCTTTTTACATTTGCTTCCTGCGGATAGGCACGGGCAATGTCCACCTGGTAGGATACGGTTTTGGCGGTGGCTTTGTATTGCTGGCTGTGTGCGGCAAACTCCCGGCCGTTCTTCTGCGGGGTTCCGTTGATGAGGGGCAGGTTGTGATAATCGGACTGCATGGTCCATATCGTGTACCGTTCCGGTCCGAAGGTCTGTCGGGTATAAGTACCTACGCCTGCATCGATAAGCACCGGCAGGGCATTGTAGTAAAGGATGCACGACCCCACATCGTTATGGTTATGGCTTTCCTGATTGTTTCCGCCTTTCGCTGCGAAGAAGAAGCCGTCGCTTTTGCCTTCGGTGTCGCGTGCCACGCAGATTTGGGTGTCTTTAAACCAATAAGTGCCGGTTAGCGGTTCGCCTTGCGGATGGCCGACGATGTCTTTGTACATAAAAAGCTCGTCCAATGCAGAAGCGAAGTATCCGTTTACCCCGTCCTTGAAACTTTGGTTTTGCTGTGCCATGAATGAGGCGAATTTCATCATGGCGGGGTCTCCGGTCAGTTCTCCGTACCGGTAGAGGATACCCGGGCTTGGACTTACTTTGGGTGCGGAGTCGGCGAAGTTTACAAAATAGTTGCCGCCGATGTGTACCCGGTAAATGTATTGCGCCATATTGCGCAAGAGGGGAGAGCTGAATATGCTCACCTTGTTTCCGGTTACTTTAGCCAGCAAATCCAGAAACTTCAGGGCATAGCCGGAAGCCCCGCTCCAATAGGTGGGACCCTCGTCGCAGGCTCCGTCCTCGTGATACATGCTGAAAAAGAAATCAGTGGATTTCATCAGTTTCCAGACTCCTTGCCGTACACGTTCCGGGTCTTTCTCTATCAGCATCAGGGCTTGCAGCACGTTGTAGTTAATCCACGGATTCCAGTTATTTACCTGCTGGCCGCCGAATCCCATCCACCAGTAATCATCCCGTGCGAAGTAGGGGTTTATCAGGTTTCTGTTGACTTCCTCGATAATCCGTTCGTTAATCAGCGGGCTTACCTTGTCGAATTCGTCTTTCAGGAAATAGTAAGTCCATGCCATTTGCGCGCCGATGTCGGCCACTACCAGTTCGATGGTCGGTTCATGCCTGTCGGGCAGTCCGGAGCGGTCTTTCTGAAAGCCGAGATGTGCCGAGTGTATCCAGGATGTCTCGCACAGAAACCATACACCGTCTATGATGGCATCCATAAATCTGCCTTGTCCCTCTACCAGTTCTGCGAGGGTCAAGGCTTGCAGGGCTTTGTGGTTGGCGCGTCCGGTGCGGATTTCGCCGGTGCGCTTAAAGGCAAGGTAGTCGGAGGCAAGATCCGGTTTCCATTCGTGTTTCAGGGCGCGTTCGCCGTTCCTGATGATAAGCTCCCTCATTTCGGGGGCTGTTTTCTCTTTCCAGGATTTCCGGTCGGTATAGGCGGGATAGTCCACCCAGCTTTGCCGGTAGCGGAGTACATTGCCCAATTCCTCGTAAGAAACGGTCTGTTCAAGAAGATGCCTTTCGGTTGCGTGGGCGGGAAAATTGATACAGACAGTTGCGATACATACTGAACTTGCCAGTAACAGGCTTTTTATTTTTGACATTTGCGGAATGTATTCTTTACCCTTTATTTTTCAAATCGATGTATCTTTTTAATGCTTCCATATAGTAGTAATCCGCGTAGTTCAGCGGTACGTCTATTTCAGAGCCATGCGGCAGTGAGCCGGTGGAATGCATCAGCACGTAACCTTGATTGCTGCCTTTGGCTGCCAGATATTTCGTGCCGGACAAGTTTTTCAGGATTGTTTCGGCATAGTCGGAATATTTTTTGCCGTCGGGTACAAATGTACTGAGCTCCAGGAAGGCAGATGCCGTGACAGCTGCGGCAGACGCATCACGCGGAGTCTTTTCACCTGCCGGGGCATCATAATCCCAGTAAGGAATCAGGTCGTCCGTCTTTACACGTTCCATAATCATGTCTGCAATGTGAACGGCTTCCTGCAGGAAAGCCGTGTCCCGGGTTTCGCGATAGCAGGAAGTGTAGCCGTATACTCCCCACGCTTGGCCGCGCGACCAGGCCGATTCTGCATTTTTACCCTGGTGTGTCTGTTTGATTTCCACGCTTCCGTCATTGTTATAGCTGACCACGTGATAGGAGGTGTAGTCCGGACGGAAGTGGTTTTTCATAGTGGTTTGTGCATGCCTTACAGCCACATTCTTATACTTCTCATCTCCTGTCAGCTTATATACGTTGAACAGCAGGTCCAGGTTCATCATATTGTCAATGATTACGGGGAAGTTCCACGCACCGAAGTCCCACGAGCGTATACAACCGATTTCCGGGTTGAAACGGGCGCACAGATTATCCGCTGTTTCTACGAGTACGGCTTTAATGGTGTCGTTAGGGGCGAGGCGGAGGGCATTGCCATAGCTGCAATTCATCATGAAGCCCACGTCATGGGTACCTTTCAGCTCACGTATCGGATTCAGGATGTTGGTATATTCGATGGCGCGTTTTTTCAACTCTTCATCGCCGGTCAGTTCATAGGCATACCAAAGGCTTCCGGGGAAGAACCCGCTGGTCCAGTCGGCAATGCCGCAAAGACGTTTTTGTCCTAATTGCAGGGCTTCGGGGTTGGGGTGTAAAGAGTCGATGTATGCTTTGTTCTCGCGCTGCAACTGAGCATCGAGAAAGTTTACATCATAGCCGGAATGTATGGAACGTGGGAACTTGTTTGTTCCGGAGAGTTCCTCGGCGGTTGATTTCAACTGATAGGAAGCGGCATCGAGTGCGTTGCTTATCCAGGCTTCTTTCTGGACCGGAGTGTTTTTGCAGCCTGTCATGCCTATGAGCAGAGCGGTTGCAAGCAACAGAGAGTTTCTTTTCATGTCAGTAAGTATTTAGTGATTTTTGTTCACCGGCAAAAATATGGATATTCGTGAAATATCCTGTGCAGGATTGTTGAAAGGTGTTTGGGTGTAGTTTAAAGGTATGTTACTTTTGTCGAATACTGTTTTAATTCTGTATTTTCTTGGGTGGAAGCCTTACATTTACCCCTTCAGGCTTTTTACCTGAAAGCCTGTAAATAGTGTGTGGTTTTCCAATAGGCGGAGTCCGAAATATCCGTCTCCCTCATTCTCTTTAACCGGCAGTCGGAACAACTCCTCGCCGTTGACACTGTAAGTTGTGATTCCTTTTTCCACACGGATTTTGATGTCGTACCATTTATTGGGAATCAGCAAGTGCGCCTTGTCCGTATACTCTTTGATTACGGGGCGGGCTATGGCATCACTGGTATCCGCCGCTTTGGCAAAGTACTGGCGGAAGCGGGTAGTGGAGTTGTGGTTTCCGCCATATCCCACATAAAACAGGCTTAGCGTTTTATAACGTTGGAAAATTCCGTTTCGCCATTCGCTGCGTGCGAAGAGATTGTCGGGGTATTCCGGGTCATTGGCGCCCCAAAAGCAGTTCAGGTCGCTAAGTCGGTCGTATTTTCCGCCTTGCATCAGCATCTTCACACGATAGCCGATTTCATAATCACCGGTAAGGCGTTGGTTGTACCAAAGTGTGAGACCGTCGGGTGCGGTAATTTCCAGCGTATCGCTTGATACAAGGATTTTTACTTTTCCGGAGTGGTCTTCGATGGTCCAGTTCTTTAAAACGACCTGTGCCTGAACCGCGAAAGGAAGTAACATCAGTACACTTCCCAATAGCAATTTGTGAAAGGAGCTTTTTGTCATAAATATTACTTTAGTTTACAGTTGATATTCAGATAGTAGTTTTTGCTGTTGTGGCAAAGGTAACCAAATATTTATAAAGTAGAGCCCGGTTGTGTTGGAAGGATTTTATGTGTTATATTTTATTGTGCATTGCATTGGATAGGTTGTTTTTATCTGCAATAGTAAAAACGGATATTTGGTTATCACTCATCACTTGCGTGATAATGTGTTGAATAATAGTGCTTTATTGCATGCCGATAACAGCTTTTGTGGTGATGACCAAATTCCGGTCATCACCACAAAAAGTAAAATATCAGGATTTTATAATTCGATATACAACTCCTTTTTGAGTATGCCTGCTTTCCAGGTTATTCTTCTTCAAGATACGTCCGAAATGCTTTGCGTGCCCGTCTGTCAGCTTTATGTCACTGTTTTTTGCATGCAGAATTTCCAAAATCTGTATCGGCGACATCCACTCTCCCTCTTCCCCTTCTTGTGGTAAACGGAAATGACAATGGAACAATTGTTCAATCGGGCTGATTTGCTCGAATTCCCGGTTATTTTCTTTCAGAACGGCTTCATCCTTGTCATTAAACCAATATCTTTCGCCGCTGCGTATCGCTTGCATGGCTTGTGCATACAACTGGCGGTAGTTTATCGTCACGTTCGTATCGATGGGGGCAGTCACTTCCACACATACAAAACGGCGGCTGCCGCTGCTGTCCGTCAGCAGGTCTTTGTGGTTGCTCGTCCCGATGAACGAGGCATACCGCCTTATCTCCTGAATGCTGCTTCCATAGGGCTTGCGCAGGTTGGCAACGGGTTTTTGCAGAAGGTGTTTCAGAAAGCCTTGCTGATGGATGCTCACCTGGTCGAACTCGTCGATATTCACCAGCAGAAAGCGCCCCAAGTACATTTCCGCATCGCGTTTACTGCCGAAATCCAGACTGTCGGTATAGCCGAAGCGGAGTTCGGGAGGAAGGATAATACGGCAGAAGGTGGACTTGCGGTAACCCTGTGCACCTATCAGCAGCGGTGATGTGCTGTTGGCGTGCATCCTGTTGCCCAGTCCGCGCCAATGCGCCACCATGTTCAGAAACCAACGGTAGAACAGCTCGCGCCAATACGGATTGTTGCAGGGAACAAGTCCGGCAAGCGCACGGATGCGGTCTTTGCCGTCCCAGCGGCCTACGCCGCACAGGTATTCTTCCACCGGATTGTACAGCGGCACACGGTTAGAGGTCAGGTAGCGGTTCACGTCTCTGTCCCACACACGCAATCCCTCTTGCAGGGCATCCATAGCCACGCTGTTGCGCGCTCGCTGGTCCATTACATGAAAATAGAAGTGGATGGAGTCGCGTTGGCGGTATTCCAAATCACCCATCAGCTGGTTGTACCGGAATTCGTAACGGCGTTCCATGAACTCGTTCAGTTTCAGCATCGTGTCCTGTTCGGGAGTCAGCACGGATTTTCTGCCGAATCCCCGGCACTCGCGGTAGAGATTGTGTAGTGCGGTACGCACCGTCTGTTCGTCTGCCTGCCGTCGGTAGTGCATCATCACCTGCCGGACGGCTTCTTCTTCGGGGATGCCGCTTTTGAAACATTGCTCGCCTATGGGGATGAGCAGCGGGTGAAAATCATCCCGGTCGCGCTGCCAGTCTTCCACCTCGTCCAGCGCACGGCCCAGGGCTGCCTCAAACAGCAGGGTGAAAGTCTGCGAGGAGTCGAATCCCGGCTGTAACCGCTTTAAAGGGTTGTTTTCCGCCAATTTTCGTTGGCTGAATGTCCGCTCGCCGGGCATCGTCACGGGTTGTTCGAGACAGAAAGGCACGGCATCGGGAGCAAAGTAAGGCGCTTCGTCCAGCGTCATGCGGAAAGTATCGGCAGGCGAGGGTTCTTTCAACGTTACGGGAAACGGAAGCAGGGGCTGGTAACATTGTACCGCCATGCGGTAAGCATACCTTTAGTTTGGTCGCTTGGGTATGTCCATTTTTCTTTTATCTTCTGAAACATCCATGGACTTATTGTTTGCATTAAAGATGTATTAAACAGTGTCATTATAAGTGCCAGCGAATATGCCAAACTATATATTCCGGCTGCATTATCTGAAATCATATTGCTTATCATTATTCGATCCGCACTATTCAACACAGTTTGAGATAAATAATGTGGCACTACTGGAATATTAAATAATAATGCATATTTCCAATAAGCTTTATTAAAAAAAGTATGCCCTCTTCGCATTTGACTGATAAAAAGTCCCAAAAAGCAAACTACTTCAACAAGCATTAAACTAATAATTCTTGCTGTCACTTTATCCGTTGCCACCTCAATAAAAAGAATCCCTAACACCGGCTTAGCAATTGATACAATCAACGTCAAAATAACCAAATTTTTGTATTTATAAAGAACTCTTTGTTCTGCCGCCCAAAAATTAAATATTTGAGTAGTCCAAATTAATATCAGCATTGACAGCATTTGAAGAGTATTTAATCCAAATAATTCATTCCACTGGTTATGAAATAATATATAAATAATAGTCCAAAAGACACTCAATATAGATGATAAACCTTGCATAGAAGATGAGAAAACATATCTATCTTCTGAAAATTTCACAAGTCCTTGCGCATACACACCAAAAGACAAATTTAAAGAAATAAAAATCTGTAAAATGCTAAGCCATGAATTAAATACATTAAACTGTCCATATTCCGCTGCTGTTAAAAGTCTTGTAAAAATCGGCGTCGTTAATACTGATATTCCCTTTTGCAAAAAGGCACATATTAAAAACCAAATTGATGCTTTTGCTTGTACAGGTAATGATCTATATTTTTTCAATACCACCTCATAACACGCCCTATGCTGAAACTGATGAAAAAGGGTACT
>OGZH01001730.1_pt1 | contig 13118 bp, 15 predicted proteins | sample 1576741 | NCBI WGS metagenome assembly OGZH01 (sample SAMEA3541560, study PRJEB24748) | human gut metagenome | biome: human gut; feature: human-associated habitat; material: faeces | place: China | collected 2012 | reverse complement strand
CCCTTGGTGGGAGGTGCGCTCTGTCTGCGTTCATTTGATGCGATACAGGCTGCTGGTCAAGCTGCCATTGGGACGACGGCGGTGGGTGCGTTCCAGAAAACCATGATGTTCCAAGTCACTTAATGCCCGCTGCACGGTGCGGCGGGACAGCTTCAAGTCCGCTGCGATCCTGCGGACGCTGGGCCAGCAGGTGCTGTCGGCGTTGGAGCGGTCCTTGAGGTACATATAGACCGTCTTGGCCCGATGGGATAGTTCCTGATCTGCATAGATGCTTCCAAAGTAACTCATGTCTTTGCGTCCTCATTGTAAAGACCCATTGCCGAATAGGGGCTTCTCCGCTCGGCAACAGGTACCTGTGTAGGCTGACTATCCTTATTTCCGTAGGCTCGGTCGATGCGAAGGAATAGTTCCTGTCGGTTGGCGTAGGTCACAGGCCGTGCCGCATGCTCCGGGGTAATGTACGGCTCACCGAAGGTAATGCCCCAGTCCAGAAACAGGCGCAGCTTTGTCTGCATGGGATGCGTCCCTGTTTTCATGACCACGAAGCTGCCCTTGGGGATGGATTTCAGTTCGTCCGGCGTCATCAAGGGTCGCTCCATCATCTGCAAGCTCTGGCTGGGATCGTTCTTACTTCTGCTGACCGAGCCGGACAATACCGTGCGGCTGCCCAGCGCCTTGGAGAGCTGCTCCGCCGTCTGGCTGTTGGGAGCGAAGCCACCGAAGATGGTATCCTGGCAGTTATCGGTCAATATCTCTGCCCCCTCTCGCCCATAGTTTTTCTCCAGCTGCGCCAGCGCCTGGATGATAGGCACCATCGTCAGCCCACGGGAGCGCCCTGCGCTGAACAGCGGCAGGATGTCGAAGGCGGGCATGGTCCCCAGCTCGTCGCAGAAGAACACAACATGACCCGGCAGCCGTCCGCCGTTTTCATCCGCCACGGCGAACAGCTCCCGTGCCAGCGTCTGGATCATCAAGCCCGCCATGAAGTTCTTGGTCTGATCCTCCTCCGGCAAAATTAGGAAGATAGCGGATTTTTCCGCCGCAAACCGCTCGGCGTTCATGGTGCTGTCAAAACACAGCACCTGCTCCAGCTCGGAGTCCAGAAAGGCGTTGAGGCGAGACAGTACCGTGCTCATGACCGAGGCCATGGCCTGGTCGGATGTGTTCAGCGCCGCCCCGGCAAACCACCGTGCCTTGTGCTCCGGGGGCAGCTTTTCCATGAGGATGGTAAACCAGTTTTTACCCCGTACCCCCGATGGGGCCAGCAGTTCCTGCACCAGCTTGAACACGGACACGATGTGCCGCCGCTCCTGTTTCCTTTCCGGCGGCAGAAATTCTGCCAGCAAGAGCACAACGGAAGTCAATAGCCCCTCTGCGGCATCGTAGAAATAGGCGTTCTGGCCGTAGTCTGCATCCCCATTCGGTGACACGATGGTCTTGGCCAGGATCTTGGCGTACTTCTCCGCCTTGGCACGGGCGGCAAGGCTGCCGGTGGCCTGCGCCGCATCCATGTAGTGGTTGATGAGCGTCATGAGATTGTAGCCATCCGAGCGGGTAGGGTTTCGCAGATCCACCACGGATACATGGTAGCCGTAGTATTTCTCCGCAATGGCACCGTAGTTGCGAGCCAAGTCACCCTTGGTATCCAATGCCAGAAAGCTCATGCCGCTGGCACAGGCGTATTCCAAATTTGGATATAGAAAGTAGGCCGTTTTGCCCACGCCGGATGCGCCGATCATAAGGCAATGCACATCGTCCTTATCCACCAGTGCGGTGATGTCATGCTTATGGCTGACGCTGCCCAGCACCAGCCCCTGCACTTCCGGGCGGTGCAGTCCCCTGCGCCAGTTTGTAACTTGAAACGGCACAAGGGCATAGGTCTTGCGGATCTCTGTGTCGGTGGCCCAGCGGGCCGTGCCGTGCTGACCGTCGCCTACGGTTTTGGATTTGATGTTGTTGAGGGTATAACGGTTATTCAGCAGCGTCAAGCAGCCTATGACCGCCGCCATGATGCCGCCCGCTGCAAGGAGGATCCATAGAGCATCTGTCACGAGTTTTCTCCTTTCCTTTTTTATGGATCTATGTTACTATTATCGTGTAAAACTAAGGGAGGGACAGCACATGAGTCATCTCGTTGCCTCTGAATATAAATGTTTTGAGGATATACGCAGGACCCGTCCCGACGGGTCTGAATACTGGTGTGCCAGAGAATTGGCCCCGGTTTTGGATTATGCAAAATGGGAAAATTTTGCCAAGGTCATCAAACGCGCTATGATCGCCTGTGAAAACAGCGGCCACGACACAGCTGCCGATTTTCCTGAGGTTAGGAAAATCGTTAAAGCCGGCGCAACGACAAAAAGCATTGTCGACTATGAATTGTCTCGCTATGCCTGTTATCTGATCGTGCAGAACGGCGATCCGCGCAAAGAGGTCATTGCTTTGGGGCAAACCTACTTTGCTATCCAAACTTATCGGCAGGAGGTTGCGGACCGATTTAATCAGTTGGACGAAGATAGCCGTCGGTTGGTCGTTCGCGGCGATATAAAACAGTGGAATCAGCTGTTGGCCGAGGCCGCACGGAATGCCGGCGTGATCACAGCGGATGAGTTCGCCGTATTCCAAAACGCCGGGTACATGGGATTGTACGGCGGCATGACCGTGGACGACATACATCGGAAGAAAAATTTGGAAGTAGGACAGAAGATCCTTGACTATATGGGCAGCACGGAACTGATCGCAAATCTGTTCCGCATTTCCCAAACAGAGGAAAAGCTTCGGAAGGATGGCGTGGATAGCGCTGATACCGCAACCGCCGTGCATTACAAAGTCGGCAGTGAGGTCCGCGAGGCTATCGAAAAAATCGGCGGCACAATGCCGGAAGATCTGCCTACACCCGAAAAGAGCATTGCCCAGCTAGAAAAAGAACAGCTCCAGCGACTAAAACAGCAGGCGCTGGATGGGCAATTGATGTTGGATGAATGAATTTACCCCGACAGCCTTATGCTGTCGGGGTTTTCGCTTTGTCGTGCTTCGCCCGCAGGTCATCGTTCCAGTCCTTCCCCTCCGGGCGCAGACGCTCCACATCGTAGCCCATATCCTCCAGGGTGTCCATCATACCGTCGCAAGCATCCTCCCCCGCTTCGTCATTATCCAAACAGAGGTACACCGTGTCCAGCTTCGGGTTCTGCCGCAGGCGATCCAGTACGGGCTGGATGGAGGTGCCGCAGCAGGCCACATAGCTGTGCTCCAGCCAGCCTGCCGGGTAGAGGGTAATGTGAGACAGTAGATCAATGGGTGCTTCAAAGACATAGAGGGAACGGTCCGTCCCGTTTTTGTGGAAGCTGTGTTTTATGTCGCTGCTCTCCACATTAATGCGGAATACTTTGCCTTGGGAACTGGTGCTGCGCAGATGTGCGTGCCGGGCTTCTCCGTTTTCATCCAGCCCTACAAACACGCAGTTGTGGTGTGGGTCATCCTCATAGAGCAGCTTCTCCTGCACAAACGCCGTGACCACATCCCGGTCGATGCACCTGTGTTTGGTGAGATAGGCATACATCCTGCGCATAGTCAAGTAAGGCTTCGGCAGGGCAAAGGGTTTTGGCTCCTGCGGCTCCGGTTCCTGCTTTGCAATGGGAATGATGCCCTGTCCGTCTCGACCCAGCAGTATGGACACGGCTTCCGGGAAGGTCTTGTCATAGAACTGCCGCACGAAGCTGATGGCGTGGCCGCCCCTCCGCGCAGCATGATCATACCACCTGTTGGCGCGTACAGTGATGCTGTGGTCGCTGGCCAGCCGGTACTCCCGTCCAGCCTGGAGGAGCTTTTCGCCCCGGTCACGCAGAAAAGATGGCAGGTCAACCTCGTTGGCCTGCCGTTTCTCTGCGGATGTGAAATATACAAATTTTCCCATGCGTTATACCTCCTGTTACATGGTATTGTCATTGACATGATGGAGCTGCTCGTCCTCGTGGTCATCTCGCTTGTGTCCCAAGGCCATGCGCTTCTCCTGCAGCCGTCTGCGGCGCTTGGAGTCGATTCGCAGCGCAGGTGGGATGACCGGCATACTCGTCCTAAATATCTGCCCCATATGATGCAGCAGCCGCATGACCGCATTTGCCGGAATATGCCTTGCAGACACAGTTTCTCCCACTGGCTGCACATCAACAGAGCCACGGATGGGTGGCGTTTTCTCTGCCGATTGCTTTTCCCCCGGCTCCACACTGTCAGCAGACGGGGAAAACGAGATGTCCTCTGCCTCTCGGATGATCCAGTTTTTAAGAGAACGAAACTCCTTCCGCTGCGTCAGCGGCTGGTGGGGCGGCGTGTTCCGCCCGTAGTAGCCCGCGATCTCGTCCTTCAGCTGCCACCATTGGTCGTAGCAAGCCGCCACCTCCGGGAGCTGCGCCAGCCGCTCCACAATGGCATCCACCTGTGCCTTGACCGATTTTGGCAGATAGGAATAGACATGTTTGCCGCCGACCTGCGTCAGTGCCTGGGAGAGTTCTTGCAGCTCTTTCACAAGCCCGAGGTCATCGGCGGCACCGGTTTCCAACACCCGAATGCGCTCCAGTAACAATGCCTTGGCGGTTTGTATACTCTCCTTGTAGGCGGCATCCTTCCGAATGTAAAGCTCCGTCATCTCATCCCGAAAAATTTCGTTCGTCATCTTGGAGCGAATCGATGCGACCCCCTTTTGCGTTAGAAACCCCACCTTGGGATCGTCCGACCACGCCATCATGTGTATATGCGGATGGTGTCCCTCGTCGTGATATGCCGCATACCAACGAAACTTCTCCGGTGGAATACGCATGGCCTCCGCAATGGAGTGGCTCTCCTGCTTCAATAAATTCTGCCATGTGGCTGCTTTGTTGTACCCCAGGCGCTCCGCATCCTCCCGCCGCAGGGAGAAAATGAAGGTCCACACTTTTCCGGCGTGAGTCTCCAGTTCATTCTTTGCCGCCTTGAGATCCGTAACATCCGCCGCACTGAATAGCCCGTGACCGCCGCACTTTTCCGCCCGGGGCCGGTTGGCGATGTAGGCCATATAGCCGCTCTCGGATTCCAATTCATGCAGATGTGTATCCAACGCAGCAGCAATAAACGCAGACGCCGTACCCCGGTTGGGCGTCTGTAGGTAGTCGCTGTATTCGAACAATTCCTTTGCATCCGGGAAGTCCTTCAGCAGCTTTGTGAGGAACTGCATCTGTTTTTTAGTCACCGGCTCGGTGCTTTGAAGGACCTCCACGCCGTCTCGCTTGGCAACATACTCCATGTATCTTGCCGCACGGCCTCCTTGGATGTACCCGCTTTTCTGTATCAGCCGTGCCATCGGTTACTCCTCCTGGTGAAATAGCAACACATCCCTAAAAGAGATGTTGCCATGCGTACCCGCCACCTCCCGGACGCTGCTGCCGCGCATTTTGTTGTACTCGTCCCGGGTCATGTCTATGTCTCCGCCCAGCAGGTGGTTGGTCATGTTGTGCTCCACCACCAGCTTGAACAGCAGCTTGCCCAGCCTGTCGCCGAACACGCCCAGCGTGCCCTCCAGCACCTCCTGTAGTGCGTGGGGCAGGTATGCGCCGGTCTTGTTGGCGTGAACATAGCCGTCATAGAACCGTATTGCCTTTTCGACAAATTCGCTTTGGCTGCCGCAGTTATCCAAATGAAAGTCTATTTCCACCATTGTTTTTACCTCGTCTGTAAGCCAAAAGGCGTGCTTTCGCTTGTCCGTTGCCACGCTTGCTCACCTCCTCCTAATCAGCGGTACGACCCCGCCGTTTTTCGCTGTTGTCCCTTGGCTTCCGGCGCTTACGACCCCGGAGCCCTCGTTTTATCGCTTTTATGACCCCACAAAAAACGCTCCTAAACTGCCCGCACTGCGGGCAGAAGTGGCTCTGGTGGGGCGTTTGCGACCCCACCAGTTTCTCCTGCCCCGATTTCGGCGCACCGAAAATCGGCCCAAAACCTCGCTCAACCTGCCAGGGTGCTATCCTTACCCTCCCGCGCTCCCACGAGGCCACACAGCGGCCCACAGGGGCGGACACGGGGCATCTCCTGCTCGGCATCTCAGCCGACATGTATCGGAGACGGAAAAAGAGAGCCGCACCAATTGGCACGACTCTCCAAATAGAATATTCGGTTTCACATCTCCAGCACTGGTGAGGTGTGCTGCTCCTGCTCCATCAGAAGTTCCAGGCTGTAATCCAAAATCTTCTCCTTGCGCTCGGTCAGCATGGTCAGATAGAATTCACGCTGGATCGGCAGTAGTTCCGGGACATCTTCGAGAAAGTTATGGATCGCATCGAGGTCGATTCTTGAACAGACACGCTTGAGCGCCTCATTGCAATCCGGATTTTTCAGCGAGGAAATGTAATCAAAATAAGATATCTTTTTCCCGCCTTCTTCGATAGAGGAAGTTGGGAAGGTATAGATGCGCTGGTCGATTTCCGCTTCGTCTTGCAGCACAGTTTTCATCCGTTCCAAATCAAGCTGCGGGTACAGGCAGGAACCGCAGTCATAGACCGGCGCCAGCTCTGCCTGCTGCTTCTCCTCATCCACGAGGAAACCCCAGTTGCCGTTATGCCGGTCGAAGTTTCCAAGGAACGCATCCGCAATAAACATGTCCCAGAAAAATTGCCGCAGCTCATCGGATGGATAAATACTCTGCTCCTCGATGGCCTCCAGAATGGAGGACAGTTCTTTTCCATAACCGTTCTGTTCACTGTCGATGCAGGTATTCTTCAGATGGGCAAACTCGATGAGCCGTTTTCCGTCCTCTGTAAAATCCCGACAGGCAACTACCAGCTTTGTCTTGCCGCGGCTGTCCGTATAGTTTCCGAGGAGCGTTTCCTGTGTCCGAAAGCCCAACATTTCAAAGATATGACAGGCGACATATTCGCTGATGCAGCCGTTGCTGTAACTCATATCCCGATTTCGGCTGGGCTTTGGCGGGAACTTGAGCATATAACTATGTCCTTGATAGGTGATATTGATTTTATTCCCATTGGCTCCGCCGTAGGCACGGAAGCGGTTGACTGGGCAGTTGGTAAAATCAATCATAGGTTCTCACCCCCTCATAAATATTTTGCGCGAAGATAATCAGCCTGCTCCTGTGTAATGGCGTTGCTCCACTGATTGGAGTTAATCGCACTATACAATTCTCCCCACAGGCAGTCCATATAAGACACCTTGTCCTTTTCGCCCTGAATGTACTCACGAAGCGCTTTATCCAGACTGGCAGGCAGATTCTTTTCCAAATAGGTTTGGTCAGTCGGCTTGCCGCCATGCATTTGTGGTTTCTCCACGGTCAGCGTAATGAGCTGCTCCATCGGGATATCCAGTGTGGAGGACAGCTTCATGAGTGTACCGGCACTGCATCGGGAAAGCGTTGTCTTGCCGGAGCAAATGTCCGCCAGCGTTGCCCAAGGCACACCGCTTTTCTTGGAGAGCTGGTAGCGGGAGAGGTTCTTTTCCCGCAGTATCTGTTGGATCGTCATATACATCACCGCTCTTATTATATCGGTGCGCCGATAATCAGTCAAGAGAAAACCTTGTAAACCTCTGCCTGCCATGCTTACATCTGCATTTCGGGAGTCTGTGATCCACTCTCCCGAAGCTGCCGGGCGTACTCGTGCAGGTTCATGCCGGTCTGCTGCTGGCAGAACGCCTCCATCTTGCGTGCCAACACCTCCTGCTCAGCGGCGTTGAGGTGATAGCTCCAGTTTTCTTCTGTGCCATCTCCTTTGCAGAGATTCAGCTCCAGTGTGTCACAGGGCTTGTCCTGCGCAATGTCATAGTTGGCATAGATGTTAAGCCAGTCATTATTCTCATCCGTGCAGACGAATGTACCGAAGGCGGCATCCACATCGAAGTCCGCCTGCAGATAAAAGTTGAGCTTGCCATCCGATTCGATGATCTCCTCACCGAAAGAAAAATTCCGTGCAGAGAGATGTCCCGCCGAGGTGATCTCTTTGCCATTCAGATGATCCAACAGTTTGCGCCACTTATCATCGCCAGATGCGAATTGCGACCGGGTGGCGTGATAGACCGCCACCGATACATCACGCATTGCCCAGGTCTGCCAACCATCTATAATGTGAACAGCGGAGAACTCACGCTTGTCGAAGTTCACATCGAACACGCCGCGCACCTTTCCGGTGTTCTCCATGCGAAGGGCTGTCAGGGCATCAAACTCTTTTGCTGTGATGGGCTGCCCGCCGAAAAACATTCCGATGAATTTGTCTGGCGCCACGCCGCTGCCCTTCGTAACATAACCGCGCAGCTTTTTCCCGACCGCCAACAGCTCCTCACCGGGCGAGGTTTTGAAGTACCATTCCTGGCCGCATTCCGTCACATGGTAGGCGGCATAAGTCCGGGCCGCTTCTTCCTCCGCACGCTGTGCGGCAGCTTCCGACTGGATTGCACGGCTGATACGCTCATACTCCCGTTCCGGAAGCCGATTGCAAAGCTCGTCCAGCACAGTTTCCAAATGCTCCTGCAGCGTCTCACCCTTGAGGTGCTTTTCAATGGCGTTCCTCCACCTCCGGTCCAGCCACAGGACGATTTCTTCATGCTGTGCCATGCTCATCGCCCTCTTTCTGCTTCGTTACGGACGCTTTTGCGGGCCGCCTGGGTCTGGCCGCAGGAGCAGACTTACTGTCTACATACTCCCGCACCGCTTCCGGGACTTCCGATTCATAGAGCTGCTGCAGCACTTCCTCCATGCGCCGCTGCACGGAAGACCGCTGCTTGCGGAGCACAAACTCCAGCGCATCCAATTTAGCTGCGTCAAATCCGATGGTGATATTCTTACTTTCCAATTTCAGTTCCTCCTTAGTCATACTTGATCCCCGGCACCTCCAGCCAGTGGGTCCAGCCTCGGCCCTGGAGCTTCGTTTTTACTACGCCGTACCGGGTGTCCATGGCCTCTATGACCTCGCCGTTTCCAATGTAGACGCCGATGTGCCCGGACTTCCACACGGCCAGTCCCGGCGTGTCGGGCATGGTCTCAATGCTGCCTTTTCGACTGGCGTTATAGTACATACCGTCCGCACCCACATCGGGCATACCGTTGCTGCCGTACTGGATCTCCATAGTCTCGGTGTTCAGCCAGCCGTACCCCTTGATGAGACCCACGCAGTCGGTGGTGCGCCTGTTCAGCCAATGGGAACGGATGAAGCCGGCTTCATCCCCTACGCCCTCCGGGTATTGCGAGATCTTATATTGCAGCAGCTCCGGCGTCAGCACTTGGCCGAAGGTACCCCATACATAGCCCCAGCCGGAGTTCCATGCGTTGGCGGCATAGATGGCCAGATCTGCACTGTTCTTTGTGGCAGGGTCTGTAAACATGGATGCCTCCAGTTCCATCGGCGCATTGCCGCCCGGCTCATAGGCCCCGTTATAGGTACCGCTGCCCGCGCTGCCCATGACCATGGAATAGATCTTCACGGCATTGGAGCGTTCCTCTGCCGTGACCGCACGGCCCAGCCACACGGATAGCTGCGCATAGACTTCTTCCATAGGAAGCGGCACGGCCACCTCATAGGTTTCGCCCGTCTCCTCCCGCACCCTTGTCTCCGTTTCATAAAAGCAAGCCACGAATGCCTCTGCATCCGCCTGCGACAGTGCATCCTCTCCAAAGCAGAGGACAAAGAAAACAGCCTTGACCTGTATCGGGTCAAGTCTGTTTCCCTCAGCTTTTTGATTGACCTCGGCCACCGCCGCATCCAGATGGGAGAAGGATCCCCGCATCTGCGTGAGCTGCGCCCGATATTCCTCCGGGACACTTGCGGACAGCTTCGTCCCATAAAACGCCGCCGATACGACAGCGCCGTTGTGCTCGGCTGTGCCGGAACCTACACAGCACAAGAACGCCACCAATAAAATCACCGGCGACAAAATCGCCGCCAGCACCCACCCGACTGTTTTGCGGCCTTTTTCGCTGGTCAGAACGGCGGTCGCCAAACGAACAAGCTGTGTACTCAAGCAAAGTCACCTCCTCCATCACCGTCCGCCAGCCGAACCAAACAGCGCCGCCTTGTGAGGCGGCGCCTTCACCTCCAGATGGTACCGTTCCATGCCGCATTTATACAGGCACTCGCCACGCCTTGCCCGCTGGATGAGTTCAAACTCCGCCTCATCCAGCTGCAGCATATCCATATAGAATCGCTTCCCGATGGAGCCGGGGTTGAACAGGAACTGGTGGGGCGGGATGGCGAAGAGCGGTTTCGTCATCTCCCGCACGCCCTCCTGGTCGAAGTCCTCCAAGTTTTGGGAGGCCATCACCAGCGCCGAGTCCCGCTTGCGCACACGCTTCAGACAGTTGCGGATGTACTCAATGGCCACCGGGTTAGACAGCCACAGGTACAGCTCATCCAGCACCGCTACGGTATTGCCGCCCGTCAGCAGCCGGTCCGACATATACGCCAGCACATTGAACAGCAGGGCGTTCCGCAGACTCTTGGCCGCCGTCAGCACACCGCCTACACCGAACACCAGGAATCGGTCGCCGGAGATATTGGTTTGTCCGTTGAAGAACAGCGCATCCGCCCCCACGCACAGGGAATGCAGGCCCAACAGCACCTCCTGCAGCAGCTCCTGTGTGTACAGCGCACCCGACTTGTAGTGAGCCAGTTCCTCTTGCATGAGGTCATACAGGTCAGAAAGAATGGGATAGTCCTCCGGTGCAAGCTGGCGTAGGTCCGTCTCCTCCGTAATGCCCCAACGGGCATATAATTTAGACAGCATAATCTCTATGGTGTCCAGCTGCGGGTCGGTGAGATCCTTGTAGGCCCGAAAGAAGTCTTTCAAAAAGGAGATGTGCCGAGCCAGTAGAGTGGACTTGCGAAAGGCATCCGGGGCTGTCTTGTCGGTGTCCTCGTTCCAGCTCCGCACTTCCAGCACATTGATGCGCTTTTCTCCGGCCATCAGGTCAATGAAGCACCCACCTAAGTTTTCACACAGCTCCTCCAGCTCATGCTCGGCGTCCAGGGCAATCACCGACTTGCCCGCTTCCAGCAGATTGCAGATCAGCAGCTTGATGAGGTAGCTCTTGCCCTGACCGCTGTTGCCCAAAATGAGGATGTTGGCAGAGGTCTTATCGCTGTCCCGACGGTCAAAGTCCACCACGATGTTGCTGCCGTATTTGTCCTTTCCAATGTAAAAGCCGTTGGGATCTGTCTTGCCGGAGTAGTTGAAGGGATAGAGATTGGCCACGCTGCCGGCGGGGAGTACCCGCTCAAACTCCCGGCCCAGCACATTACTGCCCACAGGGCTGACGCAGCAGAACCCCTGCTTTTGCCGCAGGAGCAGCTTGTCCACATTCAGCTTGCAGCGCACCAGCTCCGTCAGTACATCCGTCTGGAGCTGACGAAGCCGTTCCTTGCTGTCCGCCGTCATCTCCAAATACACGGCACAGTGGACCAGCGGCTCATGCTCCCGGTGCATTTTATGCACCAGCTCCGCCACATCCCGCAGATTGCTCTCCGCCGCCACCGCCTGCCGCAGTTTGTTGGGGTCTGAGCCGTCCAGCTTGTTTTTCTTGTTGGCGTTGTCGATGATCCTGTCCTCCTCGCCGGGGGACACCTGCCGACAGTAAATGCGCAGCGTCACGCCGCTTTTTTCGCCCAGCTCCCGCAAGAGCGCCTGGGCCTCGGTGCTGGCCGGATATTCCCGCAGCGCCCACACGCAGCGGTAGGTGCTGCCGAAGATGTAATGGTCCACCTCGAATTTCACAACCCCCGGTGCGATGTGATCCAGATAAGTGCGGAGGAACGCTTCCTGCTGGGACGGGGCCTTTTTAGAAAATGGATTCTTCATTTTTCCTCCTCACCACATATGTAGTTCCATGTACGGCTCCAGTTCCGGCTCCTGCCCGGTAAACTGTTCCGGCTCCTGCCCGGTAAACTGTTCCGGCTCCTGAAACATCTGCGTATACCGCTGTATCTGCTCCTCCGTCAGGGAGCAGAAGCCCCCTGCATGGTCATCTCCCACCAAAAAGAAAGGCCCGCAGATGATATCATCTCCCAGCCGTCGGTTGGGCTGCATGCCGTTCAGTTTTCCCTCATCGTTACAGCAGAGGATGACGCCATCTCCCATAGAGAGGGGCTGGAACAGGCCCTCTACCTCCCGCTGGATGGCTTTCAGGCCCTCCTCCATCTCTTTCGCATACGGAGCTTTTCCCGGCTCCACTTTCAGAATTCGCATTTCAAACCTCCGTTTCCGCTGTCAGCCACTGCGCCCCGTCTACAAAGGAGAATACCTCGTGGGTGGCGTCCTGCTCAAAATAAATAGCCAGCAGCTCCAGAAGCCGCTGGCCCTCCGCACGCTGAACGACAAATCCGCAGTCCCGGAACTGCTGCTCCAGGGGCGCATAGTTCATGGTCCCGTCCGTTTTTCTGCGCCGCAGCACGAAGCAGAACTCACGGGAGGAGGCCATGGTGGTCTGGACACTGTCCAGATGCTGACGATCCTGCACCAGCAGCCCACGGATGGCGGGCATATCTTCCTCCTCCAGCCGCTGCCGGTAGAACTGGCGGTTATCCTGAAAGGACTCCTTGGAGTCCAGGGCCAGCAGCTCCAGTTCCGCCATGCCTTTCAGCACGCCCAACAGCTCTTGCACCTTTGCCCGGACGCCCTGCTCCGGCAAAACATTCAGATTGCTGGGATGAACGAAGTAGAAGGCCAGCTCTCCGTCCGTCGTTACAACGCTGCCGTTTGTAATATCATCGATGCCGATGAGCTGCCGGGTAGATTTTTTCCTGCTCATGCCGATTCCCTCCACACATAATATTGTTGTCCGAAAAAGAAAAACGCCGCAGCATAGCGCAGGAAGTCCAGCATGCTGATCCCTCCGTGCCGAATGCAGAGAAAGGCCAGCGCCGCTGTAATGACCAAGGGGATCATGCTGCCGGTCTGGGTCAGCGCCAGCACCGACAGCAAAAGCCCTGTCCCGATCCACGCCACATCCCGCAGCGTCCACAGCCACAGCATAGGCCGGGCCGTTAAATTTTCGGGGTATAGATACATAGTTCTCCTCCCAAAAGCGAAGCCACAGGTGTTTGCCTGCGGCTTCTGTGTGTTTTATTCTTCGTTCCCGGCATCATTCAGCTCTCGCTCAA
>OGZH01001726.1_pt1 | contig 13127 bp, 9 predicted proteins | sample 1576741 | NCBI WGS metagenome assembly OGZH01 (sample SAMEA3541560, study PRJEB24748) | human gut metagenome | biome: human gut; feature: human-associated habitat; material: faeces | place: China | collected 2012 | reverse complement strand
ACGAAGATTCACTCCGACGAATTTTTGAAGAACTGGAATTCCGGACACTGATCGACCGGGTACTGAAAAAAGAAAATTCTGCCGGCGGAGTAACAACAGCAACCGGAAGCAAAACGGCAACGACCAAAAGTGCTCCCTCTCCTCTTCCACTTTTTCCCGAAGAAGGAGGAGCCATACAAGGCGATTTATTTGCGAATTTTACGGGCAATGAGGCAGGCGAAGCCCAAAAATCGAATCTAGAGACGTTAGAAACGCTTAGTTGCGACTACCAACTCATTGATACAGAGAAGAAAAGATCTGAAATTATTCAAAAGTTACTTACATCGAAAATTCTCTCGTTAGACACGGAGACTACAGGAACGGAACCAATGGACGCCGAACTGGTCGGAATGAGTTTCTCTATCACCGAAAATCAGGCTTATTATGTGCCGGTCCCCGACAATCGTGAGGAAGCGTTAAAAATCGTCAACGAGTTCCGTCCGATCCTCGAAAATGAGAATTCATTGAAAGTCGGACAAAATATCAAGTACGACATGATCGTTCTTGAAAATTACGGAGTGCAAGTGAAAGGTGCGCTCTTTGATACAATGATCGCCCATTACGTTCTTCAACCGGAACTTCGGCATGGAATGGACTATCTGGCAGAAATCTATCTTCACTATCAGACCATCCACATCGACGAACTGATAGGTCCGAAAGGGAAGAACCAGAAAAACATGCGTGATCTCGACCCGAAGGATGTCTACCGCTATGCCTGCGAAGATGCAGACGTAACATTGAAACTCAAAAACGTCCTGGAGAAAGAACTGAAAGAGAACGATGCCGAACGTTTGTTTTATGATATCGAAATGCCGCTTGTACCCGTATTGGTCAATATAGAACGGAATGGAGTACTGCTGGATACGGAAGCGCTCAAACAATCGTCTGTTCATTTCACCGCTCAGATGCAGCGCATCGAACGGGAAATTTATGAACTGGCAGGCGAAACCTTCAATATCGCTTCGCCCAAACAAGTAGGCGAGGTACTGTTTGACAAACTAAGAATCATCGAAAAAGCGAAGAAGACCAAAACCGGTCAGTACGTCACTTCGGAAGAAGTGCTCGAAAGCCTTCGGCATAAACATCCCGTAGTAGAAAAGATTCTGGAACACCGCGGACTGAAGAAACTGCTGGGAACTTATATCGATGCACTTCCCCAACTGATCAACCCGCGCACGGGACGGGTACACACGTCTTTCAACCAGACCGTCACCTCTACCGGACGCCTCAGCTCCAGTAACCCGAATCTGCAGAATATTCCTATCCGCGACGAGAACGGTAAGGAAATCCGCAAGGCATTTATCCCTGACGAAGGCTGCCTGTTCTTCTCTGCCGACTATTCGCAGATAGAACTTCGTATCATGGCACATCTCAGCGAAGACAAGAATATGATCGACGCCTTCCTCAGCAATCATGATATCCACGCAGCTACAGCTGCCAAAATATATAAGATCGACCTGAAAGACGTAGACTCCGATATGCGACGCAAAGCGAAAACCGCCAACTTCGGTATCATCTACGGCATCTCCGTATTTGGCCTTGCAGAGCGAATGAACGTAGACCGAAAGGAAGCCAAAGAACTGATCGACGGCTATTTCGAAACTTATCCAAGCGTGAAAGCCTATATGGAGAAGAGTATCCAGATAGCTCAGGAGAAAGGGTATGTAGAAACGATTTTCCACCGGAAACGCTTCTTGCCGGACATTAACTCACGAAACGCCGTTGTACGCGGCTATGCCGAGCGAAACGCCATCAACGCACCGATTCAGGGAAGCGCCGCAGATATCATAAAGGTAGCAATGGCACGCATTTATCAGCGATTCCAGACAGAAGGCATACAAGCTAAAATGATATTGCAAGTACACGATGAATTGAACTTCAGCGTGCCCGTCAACGAAAAAGAACGTGTAGAAGAGATCGTTATTGAGGAAATGGAACACGCTTACCGTATGCACGTTCCCTTGAAAGCAGATTGCGGCTGGGGCAAGAACTGGCTCGAAGCACACTAAAACAAGGTTTATCCTGCCATAACAAAACAGGATAAATCAGCTAAATAATGGAGAGGATGAGTTATAACATTATTTAACCCACTATCCAGAAAGCTAGGAAAAAGATCACTTCCCCAACGAAGTGTTTCATTCTATATCCGGCAGGTTGACTGCCGGATATTTTTTTGTCACCAATCTTGGCAAAAAGCAAGGTATCACCTTAGCCATCATCTGACATTTTGATATTATTTTAGCTTTATATTTGTATAAATACCGAATAAATATATAACTTTGCAGCGTAATACAAGAGTATTACTAGACAAATGAAAGAATAATACTAAAATCAAATAGCCATGAAAACAAAAGTATCTTTAAAAATGTTTGTTCTATCCGTAGTTCTTCTCATGACCTCTTTTGTTGCTTCTGCACGCAGTTATGATGGTCAGTTGGTTTATAATCCAGTAGAAGAAAATGGAGTAATGGTAGGTCAGACCGTTTACAAAATGAACGGAAGTACACTTGCCAACTATATGAAGTATAACTACAAGTACGATGACAACAAGCGCATGATTGAAAGCGAGACCCTGAAATGGAACAGTACCAAAGAGGAATGGGAAAAAGATCTCCGCATCAATTATACATACGAAGGAAAAACTGTAACAACCAATTACTATAAATGGAACAATAAGAAACGCGCTTACGTGTTAGTTCCAGAAATGACAGTGACCATGGACAATACTAATTTGTAACAGCATTTTTTTAACAACATACTCTCTCATTCTAATATTCTAACAAATAGAAAACGCCGTTCCTGATGAAGAAACGGCGTTTTCGCATCTATCTTAAGAAGTAATTGTCACAACACAAAAAACCGGTCCTGCAACCCTTTCAGAAAACTTCGGGAAATCACCAAATCACTCTTATCATGAAAAGGCGGATAGAGCTGACAACACTTCCCATCAATCATCGCCAGATAATTAACATTAACAATAGCCGACTGACTGATCTGAATAAAAGCTTGTGAATAACCAATGATATCTTCGGCTTTTGTATTTCGCTTCAGATTCAATCGGGTCTGATTGAACAGGACTACCTGCCACTGCCGCTTGTCTTTCAGATATTCGAAATAGCCGATTTCTTCCAGTCGCAAAAGCTTGAATCCCGTCACCGTGCTGATCATAAACATTCCCTGTTGCGGCATCAAAGCACTGACAGAAGAAGAAAAAGAGGAAGAAGGAGTTGCCGGTATTGAAGCTACAGCTTTCCGGTAGCGCTCTATAACAACTTTCAGATCTTCCGTCTCAAAAGGTTTCAGTAAGAAATCGAAGGCGGACTCACGCAGGGCCTGAAGCAAATATTTATCATACGAAGTATAAAAGACAACTTTCATATCCCACAGCACCTCATCGCGCATCTCACTCAACAAGTTAAGCCCCAGCACATCCGGAAGTTCCACATCCAGAAACAACAGATCCGGACGGAGTTCCATTATCATCTTTTTGCCTTTTGCGCCATTGTTTGCAGTTCCTTTTATTTCTAATTCCTGATAAGCGCCCAGCTCCCTGCGCAAAGCATCGATTGCCGTACGCTCATCATCTACAATAACGACTTTATATTTATCTTCTGCATTCATCATAAATCATAAGAAAAATGAAACGGTATAAACACCGACACTTGCGTACCGGTCTGCCCATCGTTTCGGTTATCTATATTGAAACGTATCTTCTCATTTTTATTCTTTGTATTGAGTAGCTGTATCGTTTGATAGAGCACTTTCAGCCCCGTTCCCGTTCCTCTGGTCGAAGAAGCCACTTGCGGAAGATACCCCCGCCCGTTATCACAAATCACGATACGGACTCCTTTTCCTTCACGGGAAATACGGATAGTCAATTCCTTCTCACCGTCTTTTCCGGCCAGCCCGTGCTTTATCGCATTCTCTACCGGAATCTGTACAATCATGGAAGGAATCATTATACTTTTTGCGTCCAGCCCCTCCTCCACTACGACCGACGCCGTGAACTCTTCGCCGACACGCCCGCTTTCCAAGCCAATATATGACTGTACAAAATCCAGCTCATCCTGCAAAGAAACACTTAGTTTTTCTGTCAGTTCAAGACTCCGGCGGAGATATTTGACCAGTTCCATCAGATTATTCTTCACCTCTTCCGATCCATTGAACTGATTAATTTCACGCCCCAGCACATTGAAAGTGAAATGGGGAGAAATCCGGCCCCGCAAATTCTCCATACGGACGCGATTTATCTGTTGGAAGAAACGTTCACGAAGAAACTCCCGCTTTTTCCGCATATACCAGATGATCACCACCGTTCCGGCTGCCAGCAACAGGCAGACAAGCACCCAGATATACATGCTCAGTTTCAATACACGCACTTCACCCGCTTGTCGTTGAATCTGCATTTCCTTGCGCAATACGATCGTGTCCTGACGGTAACGCATATCCAGTTCGGCTACACGGGTACGAATCCGTTCGCTACGGATGGAGTCATTCAGTTGATAATCACGTTTCAGATACTCATATGCATTACGGTAGTCACCTGCCTTTTCATAATAATGTTGCAGATACTGGTTGCGTATAGTAAGCATATTGGCATCCACGTGTCCGGTAGAAGCAGTCCGTGCTATCATTTCCCTGGCACGAGCGATATTTCCTTTTTTCAGAGAAAGCTCAATCATCAGGGTTTCAATGTAGTGCATGGCGGAGTTGTTCTTTATCTCCGAAAAGTAACGGTAACCTTCATTCAGATTGTTTTCGGCAGAATCCAGCCGGTTCGTCAGCAGATAAAGATCGCCCAGATTAACTTTCGAAAGATTGCTTTCGAATACCATTTGCGGGTAATCCGCTATCAGCTCCGCTGCTTGCCGCATATAGACCAGGGCTTCCTGATAATCTTTCTTATAATAGTAATGATTTCCCCGATTATTAAGATACACCCACTTTTCGCTGACTGTCATTTCATCAAAGAACTGTCCTGCCAGTTCGTAATAATGATTGGACAAATCAAAATCACGCAGATCCATGTAAGTCTGTCCCAGTCCGCAATAGACCGGAAATTTGGAATGTTCCGACAGATGCAGGGAGTCACAGATAAACAATGCTCTCCGGTAATAGGAAGCGGTATGTGCCAGTTCGCCACGATGCAGATGGGCATCCGCCAGATTCATACAGATATCTGAGAGAAGATGTCCCTTCTCTCCTTTCAGACGGTAAGCATAGGATTTCTCATAATAGGCAACCGCCGAATCGGGCTGATTGAGTTGCATCCAGACATTTCCCTCAATGTTATACACATCCGAAAGCACATCATTCCATCGCGGGCAGGCAGCTGCACGCTTATCATACTCTTTTACAGGGCGGTTATAATAGAGGATAGAGTCGAAATCGGACGAGATGAAGAAAGTCTTTCCATACAATCCCATCAAGCGGTAATAACTCATCGAGTCCTGTGCCTGACGCATTGCGTTACGTAATAAAGAACGTGAATAAGGTAAGTTGGAAAACAGAGAATCCTGTGCACGGACTTCTAAAGAATCGATAAGTGACTGTTCACACAAAGCGTGACTGCGGTGCCTATCCACGCAACTGCAGTTCCACAATATCAACAACCCTATCAACCCAAATAGCTTCATAGTAGATTTCGCTTTATTCATCCCCTTTGTCCGTGTTGAATTTTGAATGCCACAAAAATACATTAATTATATTGAATCTCAACGAAATTTATTATTTTTTTTAATACCTTTGTCCCCATATAAACATGAGTAACTGACCTAATGAGTCCATTGAACTTTACCCACATTCTGACACAGGCAGTCGATGAGCTATCGGAAAGCGAATCTTACAAAGGGCTGTTTCATCAACATAAAGATGGCGAACCATTGCCCTCTGCTAAAGTTTTGTATGAAATTATCGAGCTTTCACGTGCCATTCTCTTCCCCGGATACTACGGAAATTCCACCATCAACAGCCGGACAATCAATTATCACATCGGTGTAAATATCGAAAAGTTATTTGACTTGCTCACAGAGCAAATCCTGGCCGGACTATGTTTCAGTACGGCTGAAGGAGACTGCAATGTCTGCTCGGAGTCGAGAAGAGAAGAAGCCGCCCGACTGGCTGCGAACTTTATCAGTAAACTACCCGCCATGAGAAGAATACTGGCTACGGACGTAGAAGCTGCCTACAACGGTGACCCCGCCGCCAAGAGCTACGGTGAAGTTATTTTCTGTTATCCCGCCATTAAGGCAATCAGCAACTATCGTATTGCGCACGAACTGCTGGAACTGGGTGTTCCCCTGATTCCTCGCATGATCACGGAAATGGCTCATAGCGAGACGGGGATCGATATCCATCCGGGAGCGAAGATAGGCAGTCACTTTACCATAGACCACGGAACGGGTGTCGTGATCGGCGCTACAAGCATCATCGGGAACAATGTCAAATTATATCAGGGTGTCACCCTGGGAGCAAAAAGCTTCCCGCTGGATGCCGACGGAAAACCGATCAAGGGTATCCCCCGCCACCCGATACTGGAAGACAATGTCATAGTCTACTCAAACGCCACCATCCTTGGAAGAATTACTATCGGAAGCGACGCAACCGTAGGAGGAAATATCTGGGTAACGGAAAACATTCCCGCCGGAGCAAAGATTGTACAGACAAAAGCAAAGAAATAAAATCAATAAACTATATATGAGCGAACAATTCGAGATGATAGCCAAGACCTTCCAAGGACTGGAAGAGATACTTGCTGAAGAACTTACAACACTGGGAGCCAACGATATCCAGATAGGACGTCGCATGGTTTCATTTACAGGAGACAAGCGTATGATGTACAAGGCAAATTTCTGCCTCCGTACTGCTATCCGCATTCTGAAGCCGATCAAGAATTTTACGGCAAAGGATGCTGATGAAGTTTACAACCAGATACAGGCCATTCCATGGGAAGAGTATCTTGATGTGAACAAGACGTTTGCGATAGACGCGGTTGTTTTCAGCGAAGAATTTCGCCATTCAAAGTTCGTTTCGTACAAAGTGAAAGACGCCATCGTGGACTATTTCCGTGAAAAGACAGGCAAACGCCCGTCGGTACGCATCAATAATCCGGATGTACTACTCAATATCCATATTGCACATACCACTTGTACGTTGTCTCTGGACTCTTCCGGAGAGTCGCTTCATCGTCGCGGATACCGCCAGGAACAGGTAGAAGCTCCGTTGAACGAAGTACTGGCTGCCGGTATGGTTCTAATGACAGGATGGCGCGGTGAATGTGACCTGATTGACCCGATGTGCGGTTCGGGCACGATTCCTATAGAAGCTGCACTGATCGCAAGAAACATCGCTCCGGGAGTATTCCGCAAAGGATTCGCATTCGAGAAATGGGTGGATTTCGATTCGGAGATGTTCGATGAGATTTACAATGATGATAGTCAGGAGCGCGAATTCACCCATAAGATTTACGGATATGACAACAGTCCGAAAGCGAATGAAATAGCGACGCATAATATAAAAGCGGCGGGTGTATCCAAAGATGTGACGCTGAAACTGCAACCGTTCCAGCAATTCGAACAGCCGCAGGAGAAGTCCATCATCGTGATGAATCCTCCTTATGGCGAACGTATCTCTACCAATGACCTGCTCGGACTGTACCAGATGATTGGCGAGCGTCTGAAGCACGCATTTGTAGGAAACGAGGCTTGGGTACTCTCTTATAGAGAAGAATGCTTCGATCAGATCGGGCTGAAACCAAGCAAGAAAGTGCCGTTGTTCAATGGCGCATTGGAATGCGAGTTCCGCAAATACGAGATTTTCGACGGGAAATATAAGGAGTTCAAGAGTCAGGAGGGAGAAGGAGAAGAGAAGAAAGAGACTGAAGGAGGCTATGATACTCCCAGACCCAGAGAAAGAAAGGAATTCAAACCACGCAGAGAAGGCGAGTACAAGCCACGTCGAGAAGGGGAGTTCAAACCTCGTAAAGAAGGAGACTTCAAGCCGAGACGGGAAGAAGGAAGCTTTACCCGGGATGACAGGGACAAAAAGCCTAGAGGCGAGTTCCGAGGGGAAAGAGATTCGAGAGCTCCGAGAGAATTCAGAGGAAACCGTGAGCCTAGGATACCGAAGAAGGAAGAAGAGTAATTTCATAGATAGTTAATGGCATCTCACTAAAAAATGCCATTAACTTATTGATAGACAATATAAGGTCGCATTTTGCGATCTTATCATTTGATGAGTAAGAAAGCGAATTGAATATCTCGAAAAAGACGTATCATCCGACAGAGAAAGACAACTCTCCTGAACAGGGTAAAATAGAAGGATTTAAAACCAATAAAGATAAATAAAAGCAATGAGTAAAATTGGAAAAAGAGCCATTCTGATATTGCTGGCGCTACCAATCGGATTCAATGTTATGGCACAGGAAATCAAAAAGCTGACACTGGAAGACTTGATTCCGGGCGGCGAGACCTACCGTTATGCAGAAAACCTGTACGGCCTGCAATGGTGGGGAGACGTGTGTATCAAACCGAGTACCGACACCATCTACACAGTTCAACCCAAAACAGGGAAAGAGACAGTGCTGACTACCCTCGGACAAATCAACAAAGTACTGGCAGACAATAAAGCAGGGAAACTGCCGACCCCGTACTCAATCCGCTACCCGTGGGCGGACAAACCGCAAATGTTACTGAAAGTATCCGGTAAGTACATCGTATACGATTTCGAGAACAACCGGATTGTCAGCACACTGAAGTTGAAAGATAAAGCAGCCAACGAAGATTATTGCGTCGCCAACGGAAACGTAGCCTACACAGTCAACAACAACCTGTATGTGAACGAACAGGCAATCACCGACGAACCCGAAGGCATCGTCTGCGGGCAATCCGTCCACCGCAATGAATTCGGCATCAACAAAGGTACCTTCTGGAGCCCGAAAGGCAACCTGCTCGCTTTCTACCGCATGGACGAAAGCATGGTGACGCAATACCCACTTGTAGACATCACCGCACGTGTAGGAGAAGTGAATAACGTCCGTTACCCGATGGCAGGAATGACCAGCCACCAAGTAAAAGTAGGCGTCTACAACCCCTCCACCGGCAAGACCATCTATCTGAATGCAGGTGATCCGACCGACCGTTACTTCACCAATATCAGCTGGTCACCGGACGAAAAGAGCATTTATCTGATCGAACTGAACCGCGACCAGAACCACGCCGTACTTTGCCAATATGACGCAACGACAGGCAAGTTACTGGGCAAACTGCTGGAAGAAACACACACCAAATATGTAGAGCCTCAACACCCCATCGTATTCTTACCGTGGGACAGCAATAAATTCATCTACCAGAGCCAGCGCGACGGATATAACCATCTATATTTATGCGACCTCACCTCCAGCCTCAAAGGCGAATGGAAAAGCGATGCCGCAGGCGGCAAGCATATCGAATACATCCCGACGAAGCAACTGACCGAAGGCAAATGGCTGGTAGGCGACATTCTGGGTTTCAACGCCAAGAGGAAAGAAGTCATCTTCCAAGGAGTGGATGGTACAGGCTCCAATAACTTTGCAGTAAATGTCAACACAGGAAAGCGCAGCCTCCCGTTCAGCTTCCGTTCTACCACAGAAGGAGAACATAACGGAATGCTCAGCGCATCGGGAAGTTACCTCATCGACCGTTATTCGACTCCTACCCTTCCGCGCCGCATTGACATCGTGGATACCAAAAGCCTGAAAACAGTCAACCTGCTGACAGCCAAGGACCCATACGAAGGCTACGAGATGCCGACCATCGAAACCGGTACTATTAAAGCCGACGATGGAACGACCGACTTATACTACCGCCTCACCAAACCCGCAGATTTCGACCCGAACAAAAAGTATCCGGTCATCGTCTACGTATACGGCGGTCCGCACGCACAACTCGTCACCGGCGGCTGGCTGAACGGCTCCCGCGGATGGGATATCTATATGGCTAACAAAGGCTATATCATGTTCACCCTCGACAACCGCGGCAGTGCCAACCGTGGACTGGAATTCGAAAACGCCACCTTCCGCCGCCTCGGCATCGAAGAAGGCAAAGACCAGGTGAAAGGCATTGAATTTCTGAAGTCCCTCCCCTACATAGACGGAAACCGCATCGGTGTACACGGATGGAGCTTCGGAGGACACATGACCACTGCCTTGCTGCTCCGCTACCCCGAAATATTCAAGGTAGGCGTAGCCGGCGGACCTGTCATCGACTGGGGATATTATGAAGTGATGTACGGCGAACGTTATATGGACACTCCGGAAAGCAATCCGGAAGGCTACAAAGAATGTAATCTGAAGAACCTTGCCGGACAACTGAAAGGTCATCTGCTCATTATCCATGACGACCACGATGACACTTGCGTACCGCAGCACACACTGTCGTTCATGAAAGCCTGTGTAGATGCCCGCACCTACCCCGACCTGTTTATCTATCCGTGCCACAAGCACAACGTATCAGGCCGCGACCGTGTACATCTGCACGAGAAAATCACCCGATACTTTGAGCAAAACCTATAGCAACCTATAATTGACAGCTCACAGCATCACACCGAAAAACTCATAACTGAAAACTCATAACTTAATACTCATTATGAAGATATTATTACTAGGCTCGGGCGGCCGCGAACATGCACTGGCATGGAAAATTGCCCAAAGTTCGAAAGTTGAAAAGCTGTACATCGCTCCGGGAAACGCCGGAACAAACGCCGTAGGCGAGAATGTCAACATCAAAGCTACCGACTTTGAAGCGATCAGCGCTTTCGCCCTGAAAGAAAACATCGAAATGGTAGTAGTAGGTCCCGAAGACCCGTTGGTAAAAGGCATCTACGATTACTTCCAGAACCGTCCCGAACTGAAACATATCGCCGTTATCGGTCCGTCCGCCAACGGAGCACAGCTGGAGGGCAGCAAGGAATTTGCCAAAGGCTTCATGATGCGTCATCAAATCCCGACGGCCCGATATAAAAGTATCACAGCCGAAAATCTCGAAGAAGGTCTGGCTTTCCTCGAAACGCTGGAAGCCCCATACGTGCTGAAAGCTGACGGGCTCTGTGCCGGAAAAGGCGTTCTGATCCTCCCCACACTGGACGAGGCAAAGAAAGAACTCAAGGAAATGCTTGCCGGTATGTTCGGCTCCGCATCGGCAACAGTCGTTATTGAAGAGTTCCTGAGTGGTATCGAATGTTCCGTATTCGTGCTTACCGACGGCGAACACTACAAAGTCCTCCCCGTAGCGAAAGACTACAAGCGTATCGGTGAAGGCGACAAAGGACTTAATACAGGCGGTATGGGCAGCGTGACTCCGGTTCCGTTTGCCGACGAAGAATTCATGGAAAAAGTACGTACCCGCATCATCGAACCTACCATCAACGGACTGAAAGAAGAAAATATCGTCTACAAAGGCTTCATCTTCCTCGGACTGATCCGGGTAAAAGGCGAACCGATGGTGATCGAATATAACGTCCGCATGGGCGACCCGGAGACGGAAAGCGTGATGCTCCGCATCCAGAGCGACCTCGTGGAGTTGCTGGAAGGTACAGCCGCAGGCAACCTTGACGAAAAGACGCTGGTCATGGACCCGCGCTCGGCAGGTTGTGTGATCCTTGTGAGCGGCGGTTATCCCGAAGCATACGAAAAAGGCTTCCCTATCAGCGGTCTGGAACAGGCTGCCGCTACCGAAAGCATCATTTTCCATGCCGGAACAGCCATGAAAGACGGACAAATCGTAACGAACGGAGGACGTGTGATCGCCGTCTGCTCTTATGGCGCAACGAAGGAAGAAGCGCTGGCACAGAGCTATAAAGTGGCAGATATGATCAACTTCGACAAAAAATATTTCCGTCGCGATATCGGATTCGACTTATAATGAAAAGCAAGAGACTACAAGGTTTGGTCACAGCAGGGCGGTGGACACTCCCTGCTGCGATTTTCATCTGCACCCTTTGTTGGGTGCTGACCTCTGTCCTATTGCCCGAACTCACCATGACAGCGGGCGAAGAAGGCGGTTCCGTGCTTTGGCAGTCTGCCCGCACGTTGCTGCTCCCCGCATGGGCGGAGCATCTTGTCAGTTTCTTGATTTACGCGGCTATCGGCTATTTCCTGATCGAGCTGAACAACCGGTTCAGTATCATCCGTATGCGGGCTTCCGTGCAGACAGCTATCTATTTTCTGCTGGTCACCGTCTGTCCGGAGATGCACCTGTTATATGCCGGAAACGTTGCCGCCATAACCTTTTTATTCTCCATCTATTTCCTGTTCAAGAGTTACCAGCAGGCACAGGCGTCAGGATATCTGTTCTACTCGTTCCTGTTTATCGGTGCAGGGAGCATTCTCTTTCCCCAGCTCACCTTCTTCTCGGTGCTCTGGTTGTTTGAGGCGCACCGTTTTCAGTCACTTACGTTCCGTAGTTTCTGTGGCGCGCTGGTAGGATGGACAATGCCCTACTGGATGCTGTTCGGACACGCTTTCTTCTACGATCAGATAGAGCTGTTCTATCATCCTTTCAAAGAACTGGCTACTTTTGGAGATATATTCAACCTACAGATACTCCAGCCGTGGGAGCTGGCGACTCTCGGCTATCTGTTTGTATTGTTCATCGTCAGCGCCGCCCATTGCGTCGTTGCCGGATTCGAAGATAAGATACGTACGCGCGCCTATTTACAGTTTCTCATAGACGTGACACTCTTTCTCTTCGTACTGATTGTGCTACAGCCGTCACAATGCAGCAATCTCTTGCCATTGCTCATGATAAGCAACAGCATACTGATCGGCCACCTTTTTGTGCTGACCAACAATAAAACATCGAATATATTCTTCATTGTTGCTACGGTCTGCCTCATCCTTTTATTTGTTTTTAACGTATGGACGCTTTTATAGACTCAACGATACAACTCCTCATCGAATGGGGACTTCCGGGATTGTTTATCTCGGCCTTACTCGCAGGGAGTATTGTACCATTCAGTTCCGAACTGGTGTTGGTAGCACTGGTAAAACTCGGACTGCCCCCATTCGGGATAAATCAGCGAAGCAAGTGAATGACCGAACATGATAGCCTGCA
>OGZH01001725.1_pt1 | contig 13133 bp, 14 predicted proteins | sample 1576741 | NCBI WGS metagenome assembly OGZH01 (sample SAMEA3541560, study PRJEB24748) | human gut metagenome | biome: human gut; feature: human-associated habitat; material: faeces | place: China | collected 2012 | reverse complement strand
TATAATGTATTTTGTAAGTACCCGGAGCGATCGCTCCGGGCGCTTTATGACGTTTATGCTCGGTTCAGTGGCTGTCAGCCATGCGGTAGCCGACGCCGACCTCCGTGAAGATATACTGCGGTTCGACCGGGTTCGGCTCGATCTTGCGGCGGATGTTCGCCATGTGCACGCGCAGGAGCTTGTTGTCGCCGCCGACGCCGGGCCCCCAGAGCTCCTTCATCATGGACTTATAGGTGAGCACCTGCCCGGCGTGCCGGCCGAGCAGCGCCACGATCTTGTACTCGTTCGGCGTCAGGTGCGTGTCCTCGCCGGCGAGAAAAACGCGGTGCTTATTGTAGTCGATGCACAGGTCGCCGACGTGGTACTCCCCCGTCATGGCCAGGCCATCGCTCGTGCCGTCGGTGCGCGTGTGGCGCAGCGCCGTGCGGATGCGCGCGAGCAGCTCCACCGTGCCGAAGGGCTTGGTCAGGTAGTCATCCGCGCCCATGTCGAGCGCAGACGCCTTGTCGATCTCCGCGCTGCGGGCCGAGATGATGATGATCGGCATCCGGCTCCAGGCGCGCACGGAGCGGATGATCTCGCTGCCGTCCATATCCGGCAGGCCGAGATCCAGCAGCAGCAGATCCGGACAGTGCGAGGCGATCATCTCCAGCGCGGTCTTGCCGTCGGGCGCGAGCAGCGTGTCATACTCATGGGAGCGCAGCGCCGCCTGCAGATATTTGCTGATGCCGGGGTCGTCCTCAACGATGATGATTTTATCACGGATCATGTGTTCGATTCCTCCTCCGCCGGCAGCCAGAAGCGGAACTCCGCGCCGCCGTCGATCTTGTTTCTTGCATAAATCTCGCCGCCGTGCGCGCGCACGATCGCGCGGCAGACGCTCAGGCCGATGCCCATGTGGCGGCTGCGGTCGGACGCCTCCACGGCGCCGAGCGGCAGATAGCCGTCAAAGAGTACACCGAGCAGCTGCGGCGGGATACCGTCGCCGTTGTCGGCCACGGTCAGCCAGACGCGGCGGCCCTCGGCACGGATCTCGATGAAGACCTCCGTTGCCGACGGGCTGTGCTTGGCGACATTCTCCAACAGGTTGAGCAGCACCTGCTCGATGAGCGTGGCGTCCATCGGCGCGAGCAGGATCTCTTCCGGCTTTGAGACCGTGATGGGAATGTCGGTATCGCAATTTTTGCGAAAGCGCCGGATCGCGCTGCCGACGATCTCCTCGACGACCTCGTCCGATTTCTCGATCACGACGCCCTCGTCGCAAAAGCGCGTGACGGACAGGATGTTCTCCGACAGGTGCAGCAGCCACTGCGCGTTCTGGTGGATCTCCTCGACCATGCCGCGGCCCTCGTCCGTGAGCGTCTCGCTTTCCTCCACGGTCGCGCTCAGGCCCATGATGGCCGTCAGCGGCGTGCGGATATCGTGCGACACGCTGCGCAGGAGATTGGCGCGCATACGGTCTCTTTCCGCCTCGTAACGCAGCTGCTCCTGCCGCTTGATCTGCGTCGTGAGCGTGCTCACGAGAACGCTCACGACCAGCATAACCGCGAACGTCAGCGGATAGCCGTCGATCGTCAGGTTGAATTCGTGAAACGGGTATGTAAACAGGTAGTTCACGCTCACCACGCCGACGGCCGACGCCAGAATGCCGGGCCAATACCCGGTGGTGAAGCGCGAGACGAGCACCACAGCCAGAATGAACACGGATGTGGCAAACGGGTTATTATCGTCATAGCAGACGGACAGCAGCTCGCACACAGCAACGGCGCAGCCCATGATAAAAAGGAACATGACCGTATCACGCAGCCACTGCGGCATGCGCTTCCATACTTTCTGCATAAGCATCCCTCTTTCCGGACAGCCGTCTTGGCTCCACTGTCAGCATAGCACATTGTCCGCGCGAACGCGACGGTCTTTGCAGCCTCAGGCGCATTCTTTTCCGCCTTCTTAACGGCTGCGCAGCGTTTGGGCCGCTGTTTTCCGGAAACTTAGCGCATAGATTCCTTATAATGAAGTATCTTCACAGATCCCGTCCGAAACACGGACAGGACATTGGGGGAAAGGAGGCAGTCACATGATCTTTGCAGCAGTTGGCGGCGGTATGATCATTGCCTGCGGCGCGTTTGTGTGGTTCATCCTCAAGCGCTGATGCGCGCTACCGCGTCGAGGGAGAAAAAACGGAATATGTGATCCATCACAGCAAAGGCCAGTCGGAAGCAGTTTCCGGCTGGCCTTCGCCTGTTCTTCGGATTTAACGCACGATCGCCTTCGTGCACAGCCAGTCGCACCAGTCCAGGTCGTACTTGGCGTAGACATGGGTGCTGTCGCCGCTGGCATCGGCACGCAGGTTGCCGTTTTCGTCGTCGAAGAGCTCGTTGATGTCGATGTAGAAGATCGTCTTGCCGTCGGCGAGCGCGGCGAGCTTTTCGTTGAGCTTGTCAATGCGGGGGTTGTTGAACGTCGCGTCCGTGCTCGAGCGCGAGGGGCCGACGTGCAGGTTCGCCTCGACGAAAATAATGGCGTCCGGCTGCGCGGCGCGCACGGTGTCGATGAGCGAGGAGAACTTGGCCGTGATGTCGTCCAGATCGTTGCCGAGCTCGTTGATGCCGAGCATGATGTAGACCTTGCCGAACGTTTTCTGGCTCAGCAGCTGCGGCAGCGTGACCGTGCCGACGTTTTTCACGGCAATGGCCTTGGTCTGCGCAACGTAGACGTTCAGGCCGACGTCGGCGAAATACGTCGCGTTTTTCAGGCTGCCGTATTCGGCAATACCAACGGTGCGCGAGTCGCCGATGAAGAGCGCATCGTCAAAATACGAGGTGTCCACCGTCGTGAACTGCAGCGGCGTCGGCTCGGGCGTGGGCGTCGGCTCGGCGGTCTCTTCCGGCGCCGCAGTGACGGATGCGGCCGGCTGCTTGCCGACACTGCTGCGGTCGATCAGGCCGCGGATGAGAAACGGTGCCGCCGCGAGCGCGGCCACCAGCAGCAGGATGAGAAAATATTGCGGTTTGATGCGTTTCATACGTCAGCGCTCCTTAAAATCGGAAGTACATAAAGGGATCGTTCATGCCCTTGCTCAGGCAGAACAGGCACAGCCAGAACAGCACGGCCAGAATGACTGCCCCGGCCCACGTGCCCTTGAGCCGGCGGTACAGATAAGCCGGCAGCGACGTCGAGCACACGAGGCCCAGCACGAGGAACACCCCGTAGGTCTTGCCGTACTTGAGAAAATCGAGCGGGTAAGCCGCCGCCGTGTGCGAAAACAGCGGCAGCAGGCGGCCGAAGTACGCGCCGAGCTGCCCGAGATCCGACACGGAAAACACCGCCCACGACAGCGGGATGAGCACGAGCATGTACAGATGCCCGAGCACCGGCCAGCGGTCAAGGTATTTTTTGAGCCAGAGCTTTTCGACCGTGAGGATTCCAAACAGGCCCAGACCCCAGAGCAGGAAGTTCAGGTGCGCGCCGTGCCAGAGCCCGGTCGCCAGCCAGACGACCAGGAGGTTGAAGATCATGCGCCCGCGGCTGCAGCGGCTGCCGCCGAGCGGGAAATACAGATAATTGCGGAACCATGTGCCCAGCGTGATGTGCCACCGGCGCCAGAACTCCGTCATGCTCAGCGCGAGGTACGGGCAGCGGAAGTTTTCCGGCAGGTGGAAGCCGAGCATCCGGCCGATGCCGATGGCCATGAGCGAGTAGCCCCAGAAGTCGAAATAGAGCTGGAACGAATACGCGAACGCAGCCATCCACGCCAGCGGCGTCGAGAGGCTCTCAAAGCCGATCGTGGTCACATCGCTCCAGAGGCCGCCGAGCTGGTTGGCGAGCAGGATCTTGAACGCCATGCCGAACACGAACAGCTTCAGCCCATCGACCGCCTGCCGCAGCGACACATCGCGTGCGCCGAACTCCGGCTGCAGCTGCGCATAGCTCGCGATCGGGCCGGAGACGAGCTTCGGGAACATGGTCAGGTACGTGCCGAATGTGAGCAGCGAGCGCTCCGGCGCGACCGTGCCGCGGTAGACGTCGATGAGATAGCCGCCGGCCGAAAACGTGTAAAAGCTGATGCCGACCGGCAGCGCCCAGCCCAGCAGCGGCACGGCCGCCTTGCCGCCGGACACCCAGCCGAGCACACCGTTGACGCCGGTGAGCACGAAGTTGAGATATTTAAATAGGAACAGCCACAGGAAATTGTAGCACAGTCCGACGATGAGCCACAGCTTTGCGCGCGGCTTGTCGCGCGTGATGGCAAGGCCCAGCCCGTAGTTGACCAGCACAGATGCGGCCAGCAGCGCAAAGTACGCCCACTGACCGTCCAGTCCGATGATATAAAACACACAGCTCCCCACCAGCAGCACGGCATTGCGCGCGCCGGCCGGGCGCGACGGTGTCAGATAATACACCAGCAGAAACGCCGGAAAGAAGCAAAACAAAAACGACAGGCTGCTGAAAACCACGGACCCTATCCTCCTGAACCCTCGACAAACCCGCAAAAGCAAAAAAATTCGTATGAAAAGGTTAACATAAATTTCGGCGTTTGTGTGCGGTTTCCGACAAAAAAACTGCACAAACTTTCTGCCCGTTATTTGGTGGTTTTCGTGGGTGCTGCTGCACGGGCGGAAATGCGCGGCAGAAAACGGAAGGAAAAGAAACATCTCCGGCGCCTGTGCGTTCAGGCGCCGGAGATTTTTTCTCAATATCCGATCGGTCGGGATGTCCGCGCGTCAGCTCAGGAGCACCTCGTCGGACTCGACCTGCGCGCCCGCCACCTCGGCGAACTTTTCGAGCAGGTGTAGAGATGAACAGCAACAGAGTTTCGGTTTGTATAGACTGACTCTTCTGATTACCAACCTTAAATCGAATTGATGTGAGCATAACAAAACGGAACTATTTGTGGCAAGTGGCGCTTCTAACGGTACTGGTGGGCGGCATAGGCGGATGGGTTTATTATTCGGTGTTCCCGCACCACTATTTCGGCGGTTATCCGCTGATACCTGTATTCTTCCTTGTTTTCGGCATGTTTATGATAAACATGATTGAAAGCTGCCGTTACCGGATGCCGGGGCGGATGTTGCAGATATACCTGCTGATGCGTGTTATGCGGATGCTTGCATCTATCATTGTGATGCTGGTGTATTGCGTTGCAGTGCGTGAGGAAGCAAAAGAGTTCCTGTTGACGTTCATCGCTAACTATCTGATATATTTGACTTATGACTCCTGGTTTTTCTTCACTTTTGAAATGAACCGGAAGCTGAAAAAGAAAAAGAGACAAGAAAATGAAACAATTGCGTAACATACTAACCGGAGTATTGCTGGCATGTGGGTTGTTGTTACCTGCCGCTTCTGTGCAGGCCGACAGTATTCCCGCAGCGCAAAACGGCATTGTGGCCGAACTCGACAGCATGGCCCAACGTGACGATGTGACTCCTGCCGAGCAAGAGGAGAATACGGTAGACGTAAAGGAAATCGTGTTCGGGCATATCGGCGATTCGTACGAATGGCACATCACCGATTTCGGAGAAACGAAGGTTATCATTCCGTTGCCCGTCATTGTATATAGCGGCACAACGGGGTGGCACGTATTCCTTTCTTCCCGTCTGGAGGAGAACGGAGGCAGTTACGAGGGACTTTCCATTGCTCCGGAAGGCAGCAAGTACGAAGGAAAACTGGTGGAGCACGATGCAGCAGGCAATGAGGTGCGTCCGTGGGATATATCCATTACGAAGGTTACGCTGGCATTGCTCATCAACAGTGTATTATTGATAGTCATCGTACTGAGCGTTGCCCGCTGGTATCGCAGGCATCCTCAGGACAGTGCGGCTCCGGGCGGTTTCGTCGGGTTTATGGAGATGTTCATTATGATGGTGAATGACGATGTCATAAAGAGCTGTGTAGGACCGAAGTACCGTAAGTTTGCCCCTTACTTGCTTACTGCATTCTTCTTTATCTTCATAAACAACCTTATGGGATTGATTCCGGTATTTCCGGGCGGGGCAAATGTCACCGGTAACATTGCAATTACAATGGTGCTGGCCGTGTGCACATTCCTTGCCGTTAATATTTTCGGAACCAAGACATATTGGAAAGATATTTTCTGGCCCGATGTGCCCTGGTGGCTGAAAGTGCCTGTGCCCATGATGCCGTTTATCGAGTTCTTCGGAATCTTTACGAAGCCGTTTGCCTTGATGATACGTCTTTTTGCCAATATGCTGGCAGGACACATGGCAATGCTGGTGCTTACGTGTCTGATATTCATATCGGCAAGTATGGGACCTGCCTTGAACGGTTCGCTGACGGTAGCTTCGGTGCTGTTCAATATCTTTATGAACGGATTGGAATTGCTGGTCGCCTTTATCCAGGCGTATGTGTTTACCATGCTGTCGGCGGTGTTTATCGGTCTGGCACAGGAAGAGCACACGGAGAAAGCCGGTGAGAAGAAGGCGGTAAAATGAGAAACTGATAAGATTATCTGGAATATAAACATTAATAAAATAACAATTTAAAATTTGAAAGTTATGTTACTATCTGTATTATTGCAAGCTGCTGCGGCAGGTGTTGGAGTTAGTAAATTGGGCGCTGCCCTAGGTGCTGGTTTGGCTGTTATCGGTGCAGGTATGGGTATTGGCAAGATTGGTAGTTCTGCCATGGAAGCCATTGCACGCCAGCCGGAAGCATCGGGAGATATTCGTATGAACATGATTATTGCCGCCGCCTTGATTGAAGGTGTTGCATTGTTGGCGGTTGTTGTGTGTCTGTTGGTATTCTTCTTATAAAAAAATAAATTATGTCATTGTTATTACCTGATAGTGGTCTGCTGTTCTGGATGCTCCTTTCATTCGGCGTGGTTTTTGTGGTACTGGCCAAATACGGCTTTCCCGTCATTACGAAAATGGTGGAAGAGCGTAGGGCCTACATAGACCAGTCGCTGGAAGTGGCACGTCAGGCAAACGCCCAGCTCGCCAAACTGAAAGAGGAGAGTGATGCGTTGATTGCTGCTGCAAACAAGGAGCAGGGGCGCATCATGCGGGAAGCAATGCACGAGCGTGACAAGATTATTGTCGAGGCGCGTAAACATGCCGAAGCCCTTGCACAGAAAGAGCTGGATGATGTGAAACAGCAGATTCAGCAAGAGAAGGAAGAAGCTATCCGTGATATCCGCCGTCAGGTTGCTGTACTATCGGTAGATATTGCGGAGAAGATAATCCGTCATAATCTGGACAAAGAGCAAGACCAGATGGAAATGATTGACCGTATGCTGGACGAAATGCTGACGGCCAATCGCTAATCATTAATCTTTGGAAAAATGGATATAGGAATTGTTTCGATGCGGTATGCAAAGGCTCTCATGGAGTATGCCAAGAGCACGGGTACGGAAGACAGGCTGTATACGGAAATGCGCACGTTGAGCAGGAGTTTCGAGAAGCATCCTGATTTGCGTGCGGCATTGGAGAACCCTGTACTGCCGGTACAGGAGAAATTCTCGCTTATCTGTACCGCAGCAGTGGGGGATGCTCCTGCCGGACAGGAATTGTCCCGTTTCGTTACGCTGATATTAAAAAACAGGCGTGAGGCATTTCTGCAATATATCTGTTTGAGCTATCTGGACTTATACAGAAAGAGCAGACATATCGGTGTAGCGAAACTGACGACTGCCGTACCCGTAAGTCGTGAGATTTGGGAACGCATCCGAAATAGCGCTTCCCATTTGCTACATGCCAAAATGGAGTTACAGACCGATGTTGACCCTTCAATCGAAGGCGGATTCATATTCGACATCAACGATTTCCGTCTGGATGCCAGTATTGCTACCCAGCTAAAGAGAGTGAAACAGCAGTTCATTGATAAGAACAGAAGAATTGTATAACAGTGGTTAGTGATATAACCGAATACCGATCATTAATCACTAAACATTAATTGCTAAATAAAATGTTGTCTGAAAATATAAAAGTAAGCGAAGTATCCGATATTCTGCGCAAACAGTTGGAAGGCATCGACACCCGCGTGCAACTGGACGAAATCGGTACGGTGCTGCAAGTCAGCGATGGCGTGGCGCGTATCTACGGGTTGCGTAATGCCGAAGCGAACGAGTTGCTGGAGTTTGACAACGGTATCAAAGCCATCGTGATGAACCTTGAAGAAGATAACGTAGGTGCTGTGTTGTTAGGCCCTACGGATAAAATCAAGGAAGGCTTCGTGGTGAAACGTACCAAGCGTATCGCTTCCATTATGGTAGGCGAGGGTATGTTGGGACGTGTTATCGACCCGTTGGGCGAACCGTTGGACGGCAAGGGACTGATAGGCGGCGAGCTTTGCGAAATGCCGTTGGAGCGTAAAGCACCGGGCGTTATTTACCGTCAGCCGGTAAACCAGCCGTTGCAGACCGGTCTGAAGGCTGTCGATGCCATGATTCCTATCGGCCGCGGGCAGCGTGAGCTGATTATCGGCGACCGTCAGACGGGTAAGACCGCAATTGCCATCGATACCATCATTAACCAGCGTGCCAACTACGAGGCAGGCGACCCCGTATACTGTATCTACGTAGCTATCGGTCAGAAAGGTTCTACGGTGGCATCTATCGTAAATACGCTGCGCGAGAACGGTGCGATGGATTACACCATTGTTGTGGCAGCTACGGCGGGCGACCCGGCTGCGTTGCAGTATTACGCCCCGTTTGCCGGCGCTGCAATCGGCGAGTATTTCCGCGATACCGGCCGTCATGCGCTGGTTGTCTATGACGACCTGTCCAAGCAGGCTGTGGCGTATCGTGAGGTATCCTTGATTTTGCGCCGTCCGTCCGGACGTGAGGCCTATCCGGGCGACATCTTCTACCTGCACTCCCGTCTGCTGGAGCGTGCGGCGAAGATTATCAACCAGGAAGAGGTGGCACGCGAGATGAACGACCTGCCCGAAAGCCTGAAAGGCAGAGTGAAGGGCGGCGGTTCATTGACGGCGCTTCCCATTATCGAAACGCAGGCGGGCGACGTGTCGGCTTACATCCCTACAAACGTAATCTCCATTACCGACGGGCAGATATTCCTCGACACCAACCTCTTTAACCAGGGCAACCGTCCGGCTATCGACGTAGGTATCTCTGTGAGCCGTGTAGGCGGTAACGCCCAGATTAAGGCAATGAAGAAGGTGGCGGGTACGTTGAAGATAGACCAGGCACAGTATCGCGAACTGGAAGCATTCACCAAGTTCAGCGGCGATATGGATCCGGTTACTGCGCTCACCATCGACAAGGGCCAGAAGAATACCCGTTTGCTGGTGCAGCCCCAGTACAGTCCGATGCCTGTAGAGAAGCAGATTGCCATTCTTTATTGCGGCACGCACGGTTTGCTGAAGGATGTGCCTTTGGACAAGGTGAATGAGTTTGAACGCAGTTTCCTCGAATTCCTCGAAAGAGATTATCAGATGGAGGTGCTCGATGTGTTGAAGTCGGGTGTCATCGATGACAATGTCTGCAAGAAGATAGAAGAGACGGCGGCAAAGGCAGCCAAGCAATTTATGTAGATGGCAGTTAGGCAACCCCTAACCGCTAATCACTAACCCCTAATCACTATATGAAATGGCTTCACTGAAAGAGGTAAAAAATAGAATAAGCTCCGTCAAGAGTACGCGTCAGATAACTTCGGCGATGAAGATGGTGGCGTCCGCCAAGCTGCATAAGGCACAGGGGCGGATTGAGAATATGCTGCCCTATCAACGGAAGCTGAACGAGATTCTGACAAACTTCCTGAGTACGGATGTTACGGTAGAGTCTCCCTACACCGAGGAGCGTCCGGTAGGGAAGGTGGCAATTGTGGCATTCTCGTCCAATTCGTCTTTATGCGGCGCTTTCAACTCCAACGTGGCAAAGATGCTGGAGCGTACACTGGAAGACTACCGGTCGCTGGGCAAGGAGAATATCCTGGTGTATCCCGTAGGCAGGAAAGTGGAAGAAGCCGTAAAGAAATTGGGATATGAGCCGCAAGGCAGTTATCAGGAAATGGCCGACAAGCCTTCGTATGTGCAGGCTTACGAGCTTGCCGGACTCCTGATGAAAGAGTTCCTTGAAGGGCGCGTCGACAAGGTGGAGCTGATTTATCATCATTTCAAGTCTATGGGCTCGCAGGTGCTGACGAGAGACAACTATCTGCCCATCGACTTGGGCAAGGTAGCCGAAGAAGCAACCGGGACTGTCGGAAAAAGCAGTTTCAACAATGATTATATTGTAGAGCCCTCTGCTTCCCAACTGGTGGCCGAGCTTCTTCCTAAAGTGTTGAGCCAGAAGATTTATACGGTACTCTTGGATTCGAACACTTCCGAGCACGCGGCACGTATGCTTGCCATGCAGGCTGCCACGGACAATGCCAATGAGCTGATTCAGGACTTGACGAAGCAATACAATAAGAGCCGCCAGCAGGCGATTACGAATGAGCTGCTGGACATCATTGGCGGCAGTATGAAATAATTTTTCCGGCAGGAAACAAGGATAAGAGGTTATGTCCCAAAAGGATATGACCTCTTTTTTTACGGATGCCGTCCGTGCGGCAAAAAACATTCAGCCGGTTTCCCTTTTCCTTTGTTTATTTGTACTACCTTTACCGTTCTAAAATAAACCGAAAAGAACAATGGAGCAGAACCCCGAATTAGCGCTTGCGTGGCAATTCATCGAAAGCACAGGCACTCATCTTTTTCTGACAGGCAAAGCCGGAACCGGTAAAACTACTTTTTTGCGCAAGCTTAAGCAGGAAAGTCCCAAACGTATGGTAGTCGTTGCGCCCACCGGCATAGCGGCCATCAATGCCGGCGGTGTTACCATCCATTCGTTCTTTCAGATTCCGTTTGCGCCTTATGTGCCCGAAAGCTCGTTCAGCACGAATGGAAAGGCAAGCTACCGCTTCCGTTTCGGTAAGGAGAAAATCAATATCATACGCAGCATGGACCTGCTGGTGATTGATGAAATCAGTATGGTACGCGCCGACCTGCTGGATGCGGTAGATGAAATGCTCCGCCGCTACCGCGACCCCTACAAACCGTTTGGCGGTGTGCAGTTGCTGATGATTGGCGACCTGCAGCAGTTGGCTCCCGTGGTGAAAGACGAGGAATGGCAGATGCTCAGCAAGTACTACGACACTCCCTATTTCTTCTCCAGCCGCGCGCTGAAGCAGACGGAATATTGCACCATCGAGCTTAAAACCGTATACCGGCAGAATGACGGAGACTTCCTGGAACTGCTGAACCGCATCCGTGAGAACCATTGCGATCCGCAGGTGCTGGAAACGCTGAACCGCCGCTATCTCCCCGGCTTCCAGCCTCGGAAAGAGGAAGGATATATCCGTCTGGTCACCCATAACTATCAGGCGCAGCGTATCAACAGCTACGAGCTGGAACAGCTTCCGGGACGTTCCTATGCGTTTCGTGCTACTGTCGAGGGGAAGTTTCCCGAATATTCATACCCCACGGACGAAGTTCTCGAACTGAAAGAAGGCGCTCAGGTGATGTTCGTGAAGAACGACTCCTCCGGCGAGCACCGCTACTACAACGGTATGATTGGTGAGGTAACCTCCGTTTCTGCCGGCAGTATCGAGGTACGTGCCAAAGACAGCGGGGATACTTTCCTGTTGCAGGAAGAGGAGTGGACGAATGCAAAATACGTCTTGGACGAAGACAGTAGGGAGATTGTAGAAGATATTGAAGGCACTTTCCGGCAGTTTCCCCTGAAACTGGCGTGGGCCATTACAATCCACAAGAGTCAGGGGCTTACGTTTGAGCGTGCCATTATCGACGCCAGCGCATCCTTTGCACATGGGCAGACGTATGTGGCACTGAGCCGTTGCAAGACGCTGGAAGGCCTGGTGCTCAGCGCACCGCTTTCGGCAAAGGCTATTATCAGCGACCGTGCCGTAGACCGGTTTACGGAAGAAGCCCGCCGGAACGAGCCGGACGAAAACCGCTTCCATTCACTGCAACGTGCCTATTTTCACGGACTGCTGTCGGAACTGTTTGATTTCCTGCCGCTGGAACCATTATGTATTAGCGGGATATCCCTGGTTTAAGTGTCGTGCCCGTGACTTGTTCGTTTCTTTGCCCGGCTTGACGCTGGCAGTGGATGAACAAGATGAGTTTGAAGATGTTATGGTAACTGCCGAAAAAGCTATCCGGGAGTTTATCAGTGGAGAACCATCGAGTTATAAAATATATGAGATGGAAGATCCGGATGTATTGTTGTGGGCTGTATGGGCTTTACAGCAGTATGCTAAGGAGACCTCACGTGAGCAATGCCGCCAGAAATATGGTCGTTTGCTGGAGGACATCATGGACTATATCCGTAGCCGTAAACATGATAATCTCTTCCTGCACGAAAATGGCTTACTGTATGCCAACGGGACGGAGAAGGCTATCACCTGGATGAATTCTACGGTGAATGGTCGTCCTGTAACCCCGCGTACGGGATACATTGTGGAAGTGAACTCTTTGTGGTATAACGCACTTCGTTTCATAGCCGATCTGGTTCGTGAAGATGGCAATGTACATCTGGCGGACGAACTGGATGCGCAGGCGGAAGTAACCGGAAAGTCTTTTGTAGAGGTATTCCGTAATGAGTGTGGTTATCTGTTCGATTATGTGGATGGATTTATGATGGACTGGAGCGTCCGTCCCAATATGATATTTACCGTTGCCTTCGATTATTCCCCGCTGGATCGGGCACAGAAAAAGCAGGTGCTTGATATCGTGACGAAAGAGTTGCTTACTCCGAAAGGGTTGCGTACTCTCAGTCCGAAGAGTGGAGGATATAATCCGAACTATGTCGGTCCTCAGATTCAGAGAGATTATGCTTATCACCAGGGTACAGCTTGGCCGTGGCTTATGGGCTTCTATATGGAGGCGTACCTGCGTATTTACAAGATGAGCGGTGTATCATTCGTGGAGCGTTATCTGATTGGTTTTGAAGATGAGATGACGAGTCATTGTATCGGTTCGCTCCCCGAACTCTTCGATGGTAATCCACCGTTCAGAGGTCGCGGTGCAGTGTCTTTTGCCATGAATGTGGCCGAAATACTGCGCATCCTGAAATTGTTGTCTAAGTATAATTTATAAGAGGAGGAACGAAAATGAAAGTTTTAATGTTTGGATGGGAGTTCCCCCCGCAT
>OGZH01001722.1_pt1 | contig 13150 bp, 14 predicted proteins | sample 1576741 | NCBI WGS metagenome assembly OGZH01 (sample SAMEA3541560, study PRJEB24748) | human gut metagenome | biome: human gut; feature: human-associated habitat; material: faeces | place: China | collected 2012 | reverse complement strand
CATTTGAGAACACCTTATAATGATTAATATAGTACTGGATACTAATTGTCTGATTTCATATATTTTGTTAAAAAACTGTTCAATGAATACGTTGAAAGGCTTAGGTTCTGATATTAAGTTAAGATCAATAAAACAAGTGTCTGCTTCTTTACTAGCTGATGATGATGTGCCAGATACTCTTCTCGATTGGACTTCAGAATTTGCAGGACAATGGGAAGATGATCGTACGGCAGATGAGGTTATTGAGGATATACGTGGTGCAAGGACTTCGAATAGGGAAATACAACAATGAAAATCATCAAAGCATTTGCTTCCCTTTTGCTTTCTTGACCTTATTCTAGTGCATTCAGTGCCAAAATAACAGTTATATATTTATAATGGCGAAATCAATAAAAGCGAATTATCTATTTAATCTGATAAATTCCGCTTCCCAACTCTTATTTCCACTCATTACTTTTCCTTACGCTTCTCGTATAATGATGGCGGATGGTATAGGACAAGTGAACTTTTTTCAATCCATTATTTCCTATATCAGCTTGTTCACTTGTTTGGGTATTCCGATGTATGCTATACGTGAGGTAGCTAAAGTACGGGATAATCCGGAAAAAATGACACGGATTACAGTTGAAATATTATTGTTACATGCCTTTCTTACTCTTTTGGGTTATATGGCTGTTGCTGTCATTTGCTTGACGGTAACTAAGGTGCAAACCGATATACCTTTGTTTCTTCTGCTCAGTGCCACCATTTTTTTTACGGCGATAGGTTGCGAATGGTTTTATCAAGGAATAGAAGATTTTAAATATGTTGCTATTCGTGGGATGGTAGTAAAGACCATCTCCGTTATATTACTGTTTCTGCTGGTAAAGTCAAAAGAGGATATTTTATGGTATGGAGCTTATTCTGTTTTAGGCGTACTGGGAGGAAATATTTTTAATTTTGTCCGTTTAAGAAAATATCTGCATAAGGATATGATTGAATTTAGGGCGTTGCATCCTTTCAGTCATTTAAAACCGGCTATACATATTTTTGCTTTTAATGTCATTGTTAGTATTTATCTTCAATTAAACAATGTATTATTGGGTTTTATGAAAGATGCTGAGGCTGTGGGATATTTTACGGCTGCAACTAAAATTCTAGTCATAACTATGAGTCTTTCTAGTTCTTTGGGAGCGGTAATTATGCCACGCACTTCCAATTTGATAGCTGAAAATAAGATGGATGAATTTAAGGTCTTGATTCAGAAATCATACGATTTTATTTTAGCTTTGGCAATGCCCTTGACTGTGGGATTGATATTTACTAGTCCTAGTGTTATTCTATTGTTAAGTGGTGAAAGTTTTGCCCCAGCTATATTAACTTCACAAATAGTAGCTTTGAATATTTTAATGGTAGGCATTTCGGGTGTAATGGGGCTTCAGGTGCTTTATCCGATGGGTAGAATAAATATTGTTATTCTTTGCACATTCATAGGTGCGGTAGTGAACGTGGTGTTGAATGTATTACTGATTCCTGTTTATGGACATAATGGTACGGCAGTGGCTTATATGTTGGCGGAAGTAGCTGTTACTGTTTCCATGTTCATTATTGGGAGAAGGTATATTCCTATTCAGTTTTTTAAGAAAGAACATTTGCATTATGTGTTAGGAAGTGTTGTGATGGGAGGCTGTTTATGTCTTATATCATTATTGCATTTAAATAGTATTGCTACTTTGCTTTTGATGATAATTGTTGGTGTATTTGTATATGCAATTATATTATTGTGTTTGAGAAATTTTATCGGAATGACATTGTGTGGTTTGATAAAGAGGAATTAGGTGAAATAAGATTTTGAATTCAATAACGAAGTGTAAAATATTTCGACTTTATTAGTTATTTGCAATTTGATAACCAATTGAGAAAAATGAAAAAGTAATAGTTGAATACGATTATAAAAAAAACTGTGGCAGTATTACTGGTAATGCTTGGACGTAAATAACGCTTTTAAATGAGAGAATTTGGGCGTAAATACAAGGTCTATAGTTGGTAGGATAAACTATTATATTAATGTTCTATATCTTTTATATGTCTTAATTGATATCATATCTGTTTCTTTTTGGCCTATACCTATAGTTTTGATGTTTACAATGAAGATTGTAGATATATTTTTATTCAGCTTTTGAAAAGATAGTTTTTTAATTGCGTACTGAAAATGTAGCTATGGATGTTTTATTAATATTAAAAGATATTATAGGAATGTTTTTTAGGAATAATAAAATAGTATCCAAACAGATGATGCTTTTCTGTCATCTATATTAAGTTCTAATGTGTAAGTAATATAATAATTTATGAAAGGAAATTATAAAATAGTTGTTAATACAGCTGCTGGTCGTAGAAGATATTTACAGTATTTAATTCCATTTGTAGTTTCAAATGAATTAGTGGACAGATATGATTTATGGGTTAATACGACTGACAAATTAGATATCTGTTTTTTGGAAGAAATGTCAAAGAAATATCCGAAAATAAATTTGATATGGCAACCGGATGGAGTTATCAATGGAGTCCTGAGTATAGATGCCTTTTATCGTTATTGCTGTGATGATGATACTATCTATATAAAATTAGATGATGATATAATATGGCTTGAGCCTAATTTCTTTGAAGAGTTGGTTTCTTTTCGAATAGCTAATCCATCTTATTTTATGGTATCCCCTTTGGTTATAAATAATGATATCTCTACGTATATACTTCAGTCTAAAGGGTTGATACAATTTAAGGAATATTTTGAAGCAAAGAGTTATAATTTAATATGGTATAATGGTTATTTTGCTGAGGAACTTCATAAATGGTTTATAGACAATTATTTAAAAACAAATAGATATGCAGAATTGCATTGTGGGCATCATGAGGTGGCATTAAATAGATATGCTATAAATGCTGTAGCATGGTTTGGAAAAGATTTTTCAGCGTTTGGTGGTGAGGTTGTAGGAGATGATGAGGAATTCTTAACAGTAATACATCCTTCTAAAATAAATAGAATCCACTGTTTTGATTGTAATACGATAGCTGTGCATTTTTCGTTTTCCATGCAAAGACGGATATTAGATTCGACAAATATACTTTCTGTTTACAAAGATATTATAGAAAAAGGATTGACTCAAAACAAACAATTAAGATTAATATACAATGAAGCAAGAGCTGTATCTTCTTATGTGGATGAAAGTAAGAACGAAATTTTAAAAAAAACATTACCGCATTCTTATGTTCAGGTGGTTAAACCTGTGAAATATAGAATGCTCAAAGAAATCTTATCATCGATTTTGCATATTAATAGAACTTATTTTGAACTTCTGTATAGAATCTATATTCAGATTAGAAAGGCAAAAAGAATTTATATAGTAAATGGAAATGATCCCAAAAGTAATTAATTATTGTTGGTTTGGAAGGAATCCGCTTCCACCATTAGCTATGAAGTGTATAGAATCTTGGAAGAGATTTCTTCCAGATTATGAGATAAAGGAATGGAATGAGGATAATTTTGATGTAAATATAATTTTATATACTAAAGAAGCGTATGAAGCGAAGAAATATGCTTTTGTGAGTGATTATGCTCGTTTTTGGATATTATATCATTATGGTGGTTTGTACTTTGATACGGATGTGGAAGTGATAAAACCAATGGATAATATTATAGCAAAAGGACCATTTATGGGATGTGAGAATGAGTATGATTCTTTAAAGATAAAAGAAGGAGCAATGGCATTAGGGGTTGCTCCTGGTCTTGGTCTTGGTGTAACTCCTGGTCTCGGTCTATATAAGGAAATGTTGGATCTCTATGCTACACTTTCATATTTTAATCCTAATGGCACGCAAAATATAAAGACGGTGGTTTCTTACACATCTGAACTGTTGGTGAAACATGGAATGAAATATACTCCCAATATTCAGCTGGTAGCTAATGTATGGATATATCCTAAAGATTTTTTTTGTCCTAAAGATTATGTCTCTGGAAAAATAGAATTGACAGTTAATAGCGTCGCTATACATCATTATGGAGAATCATGGCAGCCATGGGATCATCGTTTGGAAATGAAAATTTGGCGATTATTTCGTGTGAAAAGACATCCTTTGGTTACATGGCATATTCGTCATTGGCTGAGGTTAATTGGCATTAACTTTTGAGTATTCTTGTATGTTTCATCTATTTTTGGCTTCAACTATAAATATAGATATCATTTATGTATTGCTGAATTTAATACTATTGTTTGTATTTACTGTAGCTGGTATTAATGTTTCATGTAGGCGGTCATTTTGGGGTAATGCTTTTATTTGTAGTATTTTCTTTATTTTCATTGTCGGATCAAGATATGGGAGAGGAAATGACTATTTACATTATGCAAGCGTTTTTATACATGATGAAGATATTAAGCAGCCGTTTTTTAGAAGTATCAATACTTTCTTTAGAGAATTTTTGTCAATTGGTAAATATGCTATTTTTTATATATATGCAATACCCTTTATATTGTGTGGATTTAAATTCTTGAAGAATTTTGCAATACATGCAAAATGGTATTTTCCTTTATTCTTAGTGTCAATGTTATATTTTGAAGAATATGAAATTAGACAAGCTCTATCTTTTTCTTTTGTTTTTCTGTTTCTTGATGAGTTTATTTCAAATGATACAAATGGAAAGAAGATTATATGGTGTGGTGTTTGGGTTCTATTGACCTTTAGTCTTCATTCAGCTAATATTTTTTTTATTATTTGTTTCTTAGGTATATATTATACTTGTAAAAGTATAATATCTTGGAAAATTGCAGTACCTATATTATTTTTTGCTTCATATTTTTTTGCAGATTATTATGATATTTCTCTCTTGCAGCCAATACTTAATTTATTAAGTGGTACGAACGCAAAATTTAGTCACTACATTGAGGGAGGTGCAGCAGAGGCATGGTTTGGAGATAGTGCGTTACAATTAGATAATGAGAGAAATCCAATAATAAAGGTACTTGATTTTATAGCTCATTCTTCACTGTTTTATTTTGCATATAAGACATTAAAGAGACGCGATTTAGTAAATAGGCAGTTGATGTTAACCATGACTAATATCTATATAATGGGAGACATTGCAAGACAGGCTTTTCTCTATTTAGAACTACTTAATAGGATGTCTGGAATGTTTCAACGAATGTGGATATTTCCATTTGCTATGGTTATGATATACAACTCATTTTATAAACTTAAAGGTATAGAGAGGGTAGCTTATCTATTTATGTTTTTCCTTTTCTATGATTATGCAAAATATTTATTTGCTCCTCCTATAGGTATGACAAAATTTCTATGGGATATATAATGGCAATTATAAAACGAAAAGAGAATGTTATTATCTATTATTGTTCCAGTTTATAATGTGCAAAGATATCTTGACGATTGTGTGAAATCTATATTGTGTCAAGAAATGACTGATTTTGAATTGATATTGGTGGATGATGGTAGCCCTGACGAATCTCCTCGGATATGTGATGAATGGGCTAAAAAGGATTTGCGGGTCAAAGTGATTCATAAAAAGAATGGAGGGTTAAGTGATGCGAGAAATTGTGGAATGGAGGCTGCAATAGGTGATTATGTTTGGTTTGTTGATAGTGATGATTTAATAACCAAAAATGCATTACAAAATATAAGAGAATGTATTTTGACGTTTCCGCAGGCTGATATGTTATCAACCCAAATATTATTATGGCAAGATGGGAAATACAGTTTACATAACAGTGTAGTTAGTTCAACGATGGTAGTTCTGTCAAACTCGGATTATGTATTAAAAGGATATGCGGTAATGCCATCAGTCAAGTATATTGTGAAATTATCTATGTATAGGAAATGTAAATTGCAATTTATTAAAGGAGTATTACACGAGGATATACCGTTTACTCATATGCTTATGGGGCTTGCAAAAAACATAGCAGTACTGCCTGCACCGACTTACATATATCGGATTCGAGAGGGATCTATAACAACGACTCCATGTATAAAGAGTTGTTATTCGTTAGTAGAAAGTTACAAGCATATAGTGGAATTTAAAAAAGTCAATATAGCTCCCGAAGAAGAGCCGTGGTTCTTGAACTTAATGTATGATTATTTTTATGAGATATTCTTACGTATCTATCCTTTTCTTGGGAAGAAGGAATATGATGAGTTTATGGCAGAGCATGGTGATTATGTAAAAAGGGAGTTTAATAAGATTAAAATAGGAATGCATGGTAAGCGAAAAATACTTTTGTATATCTTTAATATTTCGCCAAAACTTTTCAGCTATTTGATTTATAAAAAAAGAGGTAGTCATTAAATATACAAAATGAAAATCGCAATAGACCTTACTTCACTCTACGGGCGAAAACGTACAGGAGTGGAGATGTATGCAATAGATCTGTACAAAGCATTGTTAAGCACAGGGCATAAAATTGTACCAATATTTCATGTAGAGAATGAGATAGATAGTAATCCGGATGCTGTGATAATAGAGAGAACTTTTCGTTTATTATTGGAAAACACAAGGCTGACTAAGTTTATAAAACGAGTGGATGCTGATATGGTAATTTTCCCCATATTTCCTCCTCCTTTAGATATATATGGTGGACGGGCGAAAATAGTTCCTGTCATTCATGATCTGACTTTTAAAAAGTTCAGAGCTACGCAGAATTTTGCGGCAAAATATTATTATACCCCCAAAACCTATGTTTCGTTGAAACATTCAGATGCAATAATAACCATATCCGAAACAGTGAAGAAGGAATTATTTGAAGTTACAACACTTCCCGTTTTTAATTGTGGTGAAAATATTTCTTCAGAATTTGCAGAATGTTTGAATAATGTCTCGGTTGAATATTTAAAGAAGTTTGACCTTGAACGTAGTAAATATATAATTTCCGTATCCACTCTTGAACCAAGAAAGAATTTTAAATATTTGCTTAAAGTTATAAAGCCCATTTTGAGAGAAAAAAATATGAAATTGGTACTTGTGGGTAGGAAAGGATGGGGGAAAGATAAAGAATTGTTATGTTTAATCAATGATATGAGTGACATAATCGTATTCACAGAATATGTCACTCATGAGTGTTTAGTATCTCTTTATCATTATGCTCACGCTTTTGCTTTACTTTCAATATACGAAGGGTTTGGGCGTACTCCTTTTGAAGCTGTTGCGTGTGGTTGTCAAAGAATTATTCTTAGTGATATTCCTATTTTTAGAGAAACGTTTAATAATCATGCTTTATTTCTTCCTTTAGATGCTGAAAGCTCATGTATATCTTCTCTTATGGATGGTTCCATTCCTTTAGTTGATCGAGATTTTAAAATACCATTTAATGTTTTGGAAAATAGAGTGCCTTTATTTTTGAAAGATATTGAGTGTTGGCAGAATAGAAATAGAAAGTAAAGATAGTTGAAAAAAAGTCTAATTATGGATTTAAAAATAGATATTCTTACTAGCAGAAAACATGAAAAAAGACCATGGTTTGATTTGGTATATGAATGGGAGGATGAGATAAAAGAACTTTTAAATTGTAAATTAATATATGAACCAACAATCTTTAAAAACAGATATTATGAATTCCTTCCATTGGTTTATCATTTTATGTTGATGTTAAAAAATGGAGGAAAGCCTGTTTTATTTTTTGAAATGAAAGCTAATGCGTTTCATTTGTGGAAAAATTTGAATTATTTGATTCCTTGGATTATTGATTGGTATGTGAATCCTAATAATCAATGGTGGTATAATTGGCTGTATAAGAGACATAAGCTTATATTGGTTTCTAGTAAAGAAGTTTATGAATATTTGCTGGCTAAAAATACACGGTTGAATATAAGACATTTAGCTTTGTCTTTATCCGATAGATATAAAATCACTTCTAATACTTGTTATGAGAAAAAATATGATGTCATATTAATAGGAAGGCAAAATCCTGTACTAAAAGATTTTTTGGATCAATATAAAAAGACGCATCCGGATTTGACAATATTTATTCCTTCAAAGCAGGAACTTGCTTCAAGAGATGGATATTTGGACTCAATGAAAAAAAGTAGAATAGCATTATATGCAACTCCTGGGATTGATGGAGGAGAAAAACGTACTAATGGCTTTTCACAAGTTACACCACGTTTCTTGGAAATGGTAGCGTCAGGGTGTAATATCATTGCAAGATATAAGACTAATGCTGACACTGATTATTATGAACTGGAGAAATTTTGTCAAAGTATCAATACTTATGAAGAGTTTGAGAAAGAAATGGATAAATGTAGGATAAAAGGGCCTGATATGACTTTTTACTCGTCTTATCTTAAAAAACATTATACCTCAAAAAGAGTAGAGGAGTTGCAGGTAATTTTAAATGAAATTGATTGGTGATTTTTTTGTTTGATAATAATAAATTAATATGCAAAAAATAGCGATTATAGGAGCGGGTGTGTCTGGTATGAGTGCTGCTCATTTTCTTAAAGACCGTTATAATGTTACTGTTTTTGAGAAAGAAAAGACTCCTGGAGGTCTTATTAAATGTTGCCGTATTAACGGAAGCCTTTTTCATACTTGTGGTGGGCATGTCTTTAATTCAAAACATTCAGATGTGTTAGACTGGTTTTGGACAAAATTTGATCGTAATAAAGAATTCTCAAAAACAGATCGTAATTCAGCCATTTTTATGGAGGAGGGGGACGAAATTCCTTATCCAATTGAAAACCACGTATATCTTTTGAACTCTGATATTCAAAAGAGGGTTATTAAAGATCTTGTTGAAATAGTAAGAAAAGAGGGCGATAAGGCTCATAATTTTGAGGAGTTTTTAAAGTCACGATTTGGAGATACTCTTTATAAAATATATTTTCAGCCTTATAATGAAAAAGTATGGAGGCGTGATTTAAAACAAGTACCACTTTCATGGTTGGAAGGTAAATTGCCTATGCCAACAGTGGAAGAAATGGTTTATAATAATATTAATCATGTGAAGGAAAAGTCATTTGTTCATTCAACTTTTTGGTATGAAAATATGAATGGCTCTCAATATATTGCTGATAAGTTGGCTGAAGAACTTCATATTTGTTATGATACTGATATTAAAAATATTAAGTATGCTCATAATAAATGGTTAATAGAAGAGGAATATTTTGATAAAGTGATATTCTGTGGGAATATTAAAGATATGGTTAAAATAGTTGAAGGCTTTGATATTCGGGAATATGAAGACGAAATTGTAAAATTGGAATATCATGGTACTACAGCTGTGTTTTGCGAAATTGATAAGAATCCATATTCATGGATTTATCAGCCAAGCAAACAGCATGAAAGTCATCGCATTATTTGTACTGGTAATTTTGCAAAATCAAACAATGGTAATTGTGTTCCAGAGGGACGCATAACGGCTACTATAGAATTTACTGATGAAATATCTAAAGAAGATATTATAGATAATCTTTCCCGTATTTCACTTCATCCTAAATATTTGGCTCATAAGTATAATCCTTATACTTACCCTATTCAGAATGTTCATACTCGTGATATGATTAAAAGGTTAAAAGCCGATCTTTTTCCTGTAGGATTCTATTTTACAGGACGTTTTGCGGATTGGGAATATTATAATATGGATATTGCTATGAGAATGGCTATGGATTTATGTAAAAAGATATAAGCATAGATACTATTAGTAAAATAGCTTATGCAAAAAATCAAAATATTAAATATAGGCATTGATAATGTTTCTTCTCTCGAATTGTTGAGGAGTTTGAAACAAGGTGTACTTGTGACTCCAAATATAGATCATTTGGTGAAATTGCAGAAAAACAAAGAACTATATAATTTGTATAGTAAAGCGGAATGGATTGTATGTGATAGCAAAGTTATTTATTTATTTTCCAGATTATTACAGTGTTCATTAAGGGACGTGATTCCTGGTAGTAGTTTTTTTCCGAAGTTTTATATGTATCATAAGGATGATATGGATTGTAGGATATTCTTACTTGGTGCTATGGAAGGTGTGGCCGTTAAGGCAATGGAGAATATTAATCAAAAAGTAGGGAGAAAAATTGTAGTGGGAGCTTATTCTCCTTCTTATGGCTTTGAGAAGGAACAGAATGAGAACGAGGAAATTTATAAAATGATAAATGAAAGTGGTGCCAATGTTGTGTTGGTAGGCGTAGGTTGTCCCAAACAAGAAAAATGGATATTTACCCATAAAGATAAAATGCCTGAAGTAGATATATGGATGGCTCTTGGCGCTACCATCGACTTCGAAGCCGGCAACATAAAGCGTGCTCCCAGAATATTCCAAATCTTGGCGATGGAATGGTTCTATCGCTTCCTGAAAGAACCCAGGCGACTGTTCAGGCGCTATTTTATAGATGATATTCAGTTCTTTTATTATTTTGCCAAACAATTATTGGGGCTTTACAAAGATCCTTTTGCATAGTTTCCATAAACTATGTAAGGAAACAATGGGTAGGAGCAGAATGAAAGACACCAGCCAGACCATCCCATTCAATACTAATAACATTATTGCTTGCAAACGTTTCATGGAAGCAAAGATAGATGGAATTCTCATAATAATGTGTAGAAAAATACGATTAATTTTAGTATGCCTTATTGCGATTAGTTCGTTACAGAGTCAAGCACAGGCACTATACGGTACAACGGGACTTCTTCATGCCCCCACTGCCGAGATGCAAAAAGACAAGACATTTATGGCGGGAGGGAATGTGTTGCATCTTGTTCCATTGCAGTATTTCAATAGCAATGAGATAAAATACACATTCAATTATTATCTGAATATAACCATCTTTCCTTGGCTTGAAGTGGGATATACCTGTACCATCAATTATGCAGAGCATGGTTCCACTTATTTTCCGGAACAGTCTTGGGGAAAGTACACCAATCAGGACCGTGCCTTCAATGCTCGCCTGCGGTTGTGGAAAGAAGGCTGGTGGAAGCCCTGGACTCCGCAGATAGTCCTTGGTTTGGACGATCCTACCTCGCATGAAGCATACGGTGGTGGGGCCATCAAGTTCGATGAGGACGGTATGCAGAACAATCATTTTACACGATATTATCTGGCGGCAACCAAGCATTTCTGTTTCGCCGGGGTAGTTTTCTGCCACGGTCAAGGATGAACTCTGCCGACTGGAACTTGGGAAGAGCTGCTGTATGCTCAGCGAACTGGCGGCGCTCTACCGCACCAGCGGGTCACTGACGTTCCACGGCGGCGGGCGCGTGCAGGTGCAGTACCGCGTGGAGAACACGGCGCTGGCGCGGCGGATTTTCCGCCTGCTGACCGCGCGCATGGCGATTACGCCGCGCCTGCACTACGTCCAGCACGCGCGATTGGGCGGACGGCGCACCTGCGTGCTGACCATCGGCGACGAAGACTCGCAGCGGCTGATGTTGGCACTCCACCTGATTGATAAGGACGAAAACGGCGTGGTGTCGTACCGGCGGACGATTGTGCGCCATCACCTGACGCGCCAGTGCTGCCGCCGGGCGTACCTGCGGGCTGCGTTCCTCGGCGCGGGGACAATGACATCGCCCGACAAGGACTATCACTTTGAGATTACCGCGAGTGAGCCGGGGCTTGTGCGCGAGCTGACGCGCGTGCTGGAGAAGGCGGAGCTGCCTGTGCACACGTTCCAGCGCAAGGGGCAGACCGTGCTGTATTTGAAGGGTGCGCAGCAGATTTCGGACTGTCTGGCGCTGATGGGCGCGTCGGGCAGCGTGTTCGCGCTGGAGGATGTGCGCATCCGCAAGCAGGCGCGTGGGGCGGCAAACCGTGCCATCAATTGCGACGAGCATAATTCGGAGAAGATGCTTAACGCCGCGCAGCAGCAGGTCAGCGCGATTCGCTGGTATACGATTGCGCACGGCTTGCGGGAACTTCCGCCCGCCTTGCAGGAAATCGCGCGGCTTCGGCTGGAGAATGTCGATTTGTCGCTGACCGAACTTGGCGCGCAGCTTGATCCGCCGCTGTCCAAATCCGCCGTCAACCACCGGATGCGCCGCCTGATGCTGCTGATTCAGCAGGCGGAGGAAGCCGACCGCAAGGAAGCCGCCGAACAGAAGCCGGACAAATAACGGGAATGTACTTTTTATGTGCGATTCTTGCATTATTCGCCATGTTGTGATACACTAAAGGCGAAGCGAAAGCCGAATCAAGGAGGCTATATTCATGATTGTCAAGCCGATTACCTTTCCGAATCATCAGCCGCTGAACCGCACCCTTGCCGCGCAGGTGGTGCAAACCGCCAGCCGCTTTGACGCGCGCGTGATGATCCGCCGCCATCAGAAGGTTGTCAATGCCAAGTCGATGCTGGGGCTGCTGTCGCTGGATGCGGACGAGCAGAATGAGATGTTCCTCGTCTGCGATGGCGCGGATGAAGAAGCGGCATCGGCGGCAGTGCTGCCGTTTTTTGAGGCGTAATTCACATTTTCCATCTTGACTTCCCGCACTAAACGCGGACAGGCGGAAGGAGCAATCCTCCGCCCTGTTTTGTTTTTTGGGAACCCAAGGGGCGCTGCAAGGGAGTTCCTCCCTTGACCCTTTCGCGCGATTGGGTTGGTGACACATTCATGCAGTGCCCGCGTGTTTATTGGGGGAACCCAAGGGGCGCTGCCCATCAGCAAGAAAAAAATTCATCTTCCCCCGCAACTTTTTGCGTTCTTCCCCATCTAACAGGCGGAAAGGAGGGAAAGCGCAGTGACACAGACGGAATTCACCCAGCGCGTGCTGGCGATGGAGGACAGGCTCTACCGCGTTTCCTGCACGCTGCTGCGCTGCGAGGCTGACCGCGAAGATGCCGTGCAGTCCGCGCTGGAAAAAGCGTGGCGCGGGCGTCTCCTGCTGCGGCAGGAGCAGTACATGGAAACGTGGCTGACGCGCATCCTCATCAATGAGTGTCATGTGATTTGTCAAGGATAAATTTATCCGAAATTGAAAAGTGCACAGTACGGCTTCCCCTTCTTCGGCCAGCTGATCCTGGACTGCCTGAACCGCACGGAAAACGCCATGACCCAGGCTCATGCCTTCAAGGCGGCAGAGCGTGTCTGCAGGCAGAGGCACAGGCGCTGAAAATCAAATAAATGAAATAGACCGGGCTCTGCGGCAGTGCAGGGCCCGGTCATCTTGTTGTACGC